>JACKQG010000555.1_pt1 | contig 45110 bp, 65 predicted proteins | sample 8237621 | NCBI WGS metagenome assembly JACKQG01 (sample SAMN15677084, study PRJNA649215) | marine metagenome | biome: marine; feature: Black Sea; material: saline water; isolation source: suspended particulate matter (SPM) from the Black Sea western gyre | collected 2013-06-09/2013-06-10 | depth... | reverse complement strand
ATCAGATAAATACTACTGATAGAAAGGAGTAACTTATGGAACAATTAGGTTTAGAATTAACAGATATAATGATGCCGTGGATTACAGTCCTGGTATCTTTAATCGTGGCCGTTTGGTTGAAAGATTATGCAACAAGCATAGCAAAAGGTCTCAAATTTAAGATGAATCCAGCATTCAACGAAGGTGATGAAGTATTACTAGACGGTGAATTGGCGATGATTGTTAAGATTGGTACAAGAGAAACAGTATTTGGCGTATATTCTGACAGAGGATATACTTGGAGATATGTTCCAAATGAAAGAATTCCTTATCTAAAACTTGAAAAAGTTATCAAAAAAGATTTACATATCGACACAGATGAAGAAAAAGCAGAGAAACTGAAGTCTGTAGTAGACAAACTACAGGATGCCCAAATAAGCAAGAATAAAGAAGCAATCGATAAACTTAAGTGAGATATAGAGGAAAACTAGATTTATTTTTTGCCTTGCTTGTTCTAAGTCCTATATGGATATGGATTATAATTAATTATCTATTTTTCATATAAAACCACTTGACTTTTCACTCATAATTTGTTATCATTAGTACTGATGAAAGAATTAACCGTAAAATTAAAAGTCGGTGACGAAATCCTCGTTGGTCGTTTTAGAAATGTCAATGCTACAATCAAAGACATCTCTATTGACGATAACGGGCAGCCCGTAATTCACACGTCAAAAGGTAAAAAGAATGTATTGGGTTTTAGAGTTTCTAAGGGAGTAAAAACTAAATGAGAGAACTTTGGGTAGAGAAGTATCGACCAACAGATTTAAAAGATTACGTATTTCGTGATGACAAACAAAGAAATCAAGTATCAAACTGGGTAAAGAGTGGAGCAATTCCACATTTGTTGTTCAGTGGTGGTGCAGGAACAGGCAAGACAACACTAGCAAAAGTACTCCTGAACGAACTAGGAGTCGATGGTGGCGACATAATGCTTATCAACGCATCAAACGAGAACAACGTAGACACAATGCGAACAAAGATTAACGGATTTGCAAGTAGTTTTCCTTTCTCTGGTGAGTTCAAATATGTACTACTAGACGAAGCAGACTATCTATCACAAAACGCACAAGCAATCTTGCGTAATATGATGGAGACATTCTCAACAACTTGTCGTTTTATCTTAACTTGTAACTATCCTAATAAAGTTATTCCAGCGATTCATTCTCGTTGTCAAGGTTACCACATTGAGAAACTAGACCAAACTGAGTTTACAGTTAGAGTTGCAACGATTCTATTAAGTGAAGAAACGAAGTTTGTTCCTGAAGACTTGGACATCTATGTTAAATCAACATATCCAGATTTACGTAAGTGTATCAACATGATACAACAAAACGTAGTTGATGGTGGACTACAACAACCTGGTATGGGTGAAAGTGGTGAGAGTGATTGGATTTTAGAATATGTTGCGTTATTTCAAATCGGAAAAGTAGCAGAAGCAAGAAAACTTATTGTTTCTAAAGCACGAGCAGAAGAATATGAAGGTGTATTTCGTAAATTATATGAGAATTTAGATTGGTTTGGTGAAGATGATATCTCTCAAGGCAAAGCATTGCTTTGTATTAGAGATGGATTAGTTAATCATGGTGTAGTAGTAGACCCAGAGATTAATCTAAGTGCGACTTTGTTAGAACTACAATACATTAAATAAAATGGAACCATACTCGCCAAAAAGAATCTTGACTGATGAGCAAGAAGCAGAAATAGGTGGTGACTTTCTTGCATACTTAATTAAAAATGCAGATAATCAAGACCCAATAACTCCTTTTTCATCTATAAAGACAATTGATGATAATTTGAGAATTCATATCAACAGAACAAATGATTTAAAATGGGCTATTGATGATGCGATTGGTTGGATTAACAACGATGAATGTGATTATGTTATTCTTGGAGACGATATAGATGCGTATTCTACCGAATTATGCACAGATATACAAGACTTATTTAAGCCTTATGTATCAGTTGTGATAACTAAAGAGGAAGACTGGATTATAGTAAAGATAAATATTAAGAACAAGAAGATTGTAGTACAAAATCAAACTTTAAAAATAGAGTAAAATGAAAAAAGCATATTTAATATTAAAGCATTCATTTGTCCCTGCACCTGGTGCCGATACATCAATGAAAAACTTTGGAACAGAGGGTGAGTGGCAAATGCAAGAGTCTGTATTCTTTGTCACTAGAATTAGAAAAGGATGGTGGCAAAATTCCACTACAATTATAAACCTTACTGATAGTAAAATAGAAAAAAACAATGCAGAAACTAATGATTATAATCAAATCGTGCAACACGTTATGATTAAATATCCAGCACAATACAACCAATTCATTAAAGAGTGCAAAGAAGAAGGCCTGATAGATAAGGGCAGTGAAGAAACAAAAACAAATGAGTAAAATAGCAAAAGTCCAAGCAAACAAAAAACATAATGTTCCAGATTTTAAAGTAATCGGGAGCGTTATACCTGATATTATAAAGAAAATAAATGGAATAGTTATTGAGAAAAAAGAGAATGATGTTATTGATGTAATAGATTATATTAATAATAGAATTCAAACTAAAATAACTAACATAAGTGTTGATACTTGGGACGAAGCATTTGAAACAGACTGGAAAAGAAGCGGTGATTACTCTACTCCTACTTGTGCTGTCTTTTTAGTGTCAAAAGGTTCAGCATTAGTTCACGTAGAAAAAAAGCAATATGAATTGTCAACAGGAAAAATTTGTATTGTGAATGAATGGTGTACTCACAAACTAGTAAATACGTCTTCTGCTCCATTGACTATGCTCTTAGCACAATTTACTTGGGACTCAACAATACACGAGAATAATTAATGGACTTACACGGACTAGACTTAGACTCAGCATGGCAAGAATATAGAAGAGCCACAAGTGAATGCTATAAAAAGAAAATAAAAAATCTAAAAGTCATTACAGGTCAAGGCGAGATAGCAAAGGAATTTCAAGGATGGGTTCAAGCAGACCCACATGCAATATCGGCTAGAAATCCTGAGAACAATAAAGGTTCATGGACAGTACAGATTAAGAAACACAAGACAGAAAACAAGCCACCAAAAGGTGCAAAGAAAGATAAACTAGATTTAGAAATACTTTTTACTAAATTTAAAAAGATAGGAGAATAATCATTCTCACTTCAGAAAAAATCGAAAAAATCTCTAATTGGATTAGCGAGTACTTAAAAGAAAGTAATCAAAAGTCGCTAATAATTGGAGTATCTGGCGGAATCGATTCCGCAGTCGTAAGTACATTATGTGCTATGACTGGCAAACCTACAATCGTTGTAAGTATGCCTATTCGACAACATCACACTCAACATAACTTAAGTCTTACACATTGCTGGTTTCTAAAAGGCAGATATCCTAACGTAACTCATATCAACAAAGACCTCACTAGTGTATTTCAAGAATTTGAAAATACATTTGAAGATGAGAACGACAATCTTGCATTTGCGAACACTCGTGCTAGATTACGTATGACTGCACTATATCAAATTGCTCAATTCAATAAAGGACTAGTTGTAGGAACTGGCAACAAAGTAGAAGACTTTGGTGTTGGTTTCTTTACAAAATACGGTGATGGTGGAGTTGATATTAGTCCAATTGCAGACTGTCTGAAGTCTGAAGTATGGGATATGGGTAAAGAACTCCAAATAAATCAAGCAATCATTGACGCAGAGCCAACTGATGGACTATGGGATGATGCTCGTGTTGACGCAGACCAATTAGGTATGACTTATGCCGAACTAGAAGATGCAATGCTCGGTAAAGGTTCTAAACAACTGATTGATAGATTTATGACACTCAAGTATCTCAACAGTCACAAAATGATTCCAATTCCTGTCTGTTATTTGAAAGACTAAACACTTGACTTTGGCGTTACTTTATGTTATCATTATCTAAATATGAATTGTTTATTAATAGGTTTAGCATTATCTATGCATATGGGATTACAAAATGACTATAATCACAATCATCCATATGTTATGTGCGAAAAAGAAGAGATTGTTGCTGGAGCATATTACAATAGTTTAGATAGATGGAGTGGCGTTTTAGCAAAAAAAGTTAATATATCTGATGATTTGTATGTAGATGTTGGACTTGCTACTGGATATTATAAAGATGTAGTTCCTTTAGTAAGAGTTAGATACAAGAATATGTTTGTTATGCCAGCATTAGAAGATGAAAGAACTGGAGTAGTAGCAGGAATTCAATTTGATTTTAAGTTAAAATGAAGGAAATAAAATGTTGACGAGTTTTGTTATAACACTTATTGAGTGTTTAGAGATTGCGTTTATTACACTGTTAATTTCGCAAACTAGTGTTAATAAACAATTAATATACAAATACGGTGGTCTTGGTCTAATTGGTGGATTATTATCTGCTTATTATTTACATGATATGTTAGAAAACTATGAATGGCTGATGTATGCTATTCTTAGTTCTTTGTTCTTTTATCTTTTTGTTAAAAACAAGGATATTCAAAAACATATCAAAGAACACGTAGAGTCCATCACGGGTGCAAGTTCTATAGTATTATTTTCAACTGCATTCTTTATATATGGTCGAGAAAGTTTTGAAATTTTTAGTAATCTTTTCTTAAATCCTGATGCTAGTTGGTCAGCGGCATTTTTAGCGGCGATTGTAGCCATTTCGATTTATATGTTTGCTAGAGATTCTAAGTATACGAGTTATATATTTAAATTTGGATATTGGGCATATCTTGGGTTTGCTTTGTGGTTTGGTTACGAAGCATTAGAACATTTACACATTCTTTAGGAGTAAAATGACACATACAATAGACGAAGTATCAGGAGATTTATATGTTACATGGGACATATACAATAAAAAGATAGAAGATTTAGCAACACAGATATATGAAGACGGTTACGAATTTAATCAAATAGTTTGTATTGCAAAAGGTGGACTAAGGGTAGGAGATGTTTTGGCTCGTATCTTCGATGTTCCATTTGCAGTAATGTCAGTTGAATCATATCATGGAGAAGGTGTCAAAGACAATCAAGGACAAATTGTATTTGGAAATTCATTAGCAAAAACATCACCTAATATAGGTTCAAAAGTTTTGCTAGTAGATGATTTAGCAGATTCAGGCAGAACACTTAGAAAATGTGTAAAATGGCTAGAACATTACCATGGATTTTTTATAGATGAACTTAAAACTGCTACATTATGGACAAAAGGATTATCAACATTTACTCCAGACTATTATGTAGAGTTTCTACCAAACAACCCTTGGATTCATCAACCATTTGAGAAATATGAAACAATGTTGGTTACCGAACTTAGAGGACAATCATGACATTTGAAGAAGTTTATAGAAAGTACGAACATTTAACAGTAGAAATAGTAGATGAGTTAGACAATCCATTAGAATGTGCAGGCGCAATGATGGGCCAAGCAATGAAGTTATATAAAGTTGTTCTTTCTTCTGAAGATTTTGATGCATTAATGCAGATAATCTCACAGGCATCAGGACTAGATGGTAATGCTGATGATGATTTTCCATCGGGGACATTACACTAATGAAAACAAGCACAGTTAAACCACATTTAAAGTGGGACGGATTTAGAGAACAATATCAAGGTATAATTAAAAATCTTATAAACAATGTTGATATTTGCAATAGAAGATTTGCTGAAGAGGGCGAAGAAGGATATTTAATTCAAAGAGAAGCGTACATTAAAGAAATCGAAGAACTGAAAACGTTTATTAAAGAAAAAGAAATAGAACTAGGTTATTACGGAGATGAACAAAATGAAGATTGACGAAACGAAAGAAAGAGGTTATAAAATGTTGGCTGAATGTATTAGGTCAGACCAATTATCAGCAAGACAAGTTCATGAGGAATTTGAAGCAGACCCAGAATTTAAAGCGTGGTATCTTAAAACTTATCCACAGAACGAAATGTATAAAATAGAAAGGACGTAAAATGAAAAGTAATTGGTTTAATTGGAACCATTTAAGAAATACAGAAAAATATAATACTAAAATACGTGAAAACGCAATAGTGTTATATTTCAAACATATGTATACTGGATTTAGAGAGGCAGGTAAACAGTTGTTATTAGCATTTGCTAGTATCATACATGCAATATTTCCACCATTGTTTGATTTCAAATTACTAGACATAGTAATCAATCAAACTGTAGGATTATACAAATATCTACCAAATCATCCTAGTTGGAAAAAATTAAAAGATGTTCTCAAAGACTAAGGAGTAATATTATGGCAAAAAGATTGTTTAGGGTAGACACCAGTAATGGTGGTGGTGAGTTAGTTATTGGTACAGTTAATGAAGATTTTGTTGAACACTTCATCGACAAATCTGAAAATGACTTAATGACATACGTATTAGAAGCAGAAGACATTGAGCCTGAAGATTTAGAAGGTCCAGAAATATGTGAAGACTACTATACTTGGAGTGAAAATGATGACCTTGAGCATCTTTATGGTGTTTATGGTAACACAGAATGGTCATGGATGGAAGTTACAGGCATGAAGAATAGAGACATGTATGATGATGAATACGAAGGTGAGAAGTTTGAACCTCTGCATTTACATGATAGAGAAGCATATCACTCTGACACTGATGAAGGCAAAGAAAAATACGATGTTGTTCCTTGCCTATTATATCATACAGTGGAGAAAGGTGGTATGGGTAATTTCTTCATCGAAACTGATGGCGAAGACTTCGACCCAAACAAGTTTTGTTATTCAACTGTAGCGACTAATGTTGCTGAAATTGTAGACGAAGTATGGTATGATAAACAATTAATAGATTGTGACCAAAGTTGGTGCGATACTCGTAGCAAAGGTGACTACGTCCAAGTAGGATACTTCAATAAAGATTGGCATGATACTCGTGAACAGAGACAATCAGATGAGTATTTGTGGGAATTATATGATGAAAACATAGAAGATGCAAAACAAGAAGAATTATGAAAAAATTAAAAGATGTTCTCAAAGACTAAGGAGTAATATTATGGCAAAAAGATTGTTTAGGGTAGACACCAGTGAGGGGTTCGATTACCCTACCGAATACCAATATGGGAGACATCAATATGCCAAGGAGCCCAATAATTACCCTCCAGTGCTATACATCGTCTCCCGCCCTACTCAAAATCCCCAAAACTTGACAAATTAGTGATTTGTGCTATAATAGTTCTATAAATCAATAAAGAAAGGACGTAAAAATGGGAATGAGTAGTATGATTTTTGATAATGTAGACAAATTCTGGGATATCGCAGAAAAAACAGTAGGTGAGTGCGAGTCTTTTGACGAATTTACAAATAAAATGCTTAAACACGGTGATTTACTTTCAGGTTCAGATGAATCCGAGACTGTTGAAGATGGATTATATGAAACTTGGCAAGAAAAACAAGAAAGTGTAATTTAATGAACAAATCAACAGATGTATATTTTAACGCAGAAGATGTGGGTAAGAAAGTCTATAGAAAAAGAACTTACTATACTTTATGTATAGAACAAGATGTTTTAGCATCTAATTCAGATGAAGCAGATGAAAAGTTCTTAGAAGGTGGTGGACTTAACCATCAAAATGTAGGCAGAGACATTACAGAAGAAAATGATGGTGTCGAAACTTATATTGTAGATGCAAATTATTCTGATAGTGAAACTACTGAACTATTAGGAAAAATAGTGTATGAAGATGACGAGTTTGCAAAAGAAGATGGTATGGTAGAGTTAGATACTTTGGCGGTTGAATAACAAAAGGACAATAGTTGAAAAAATATTATGAAAAACAAAAAGAAGTTACATTTTCTGTATCATATACAGGATGTGGGGTTTAAGATGTTAACTGAATCCCAAGCAGAAAAATATAAAGAAAAACATGGAAATGTTATTTGGAATGTACATAAATCAATTGATATGTCACCCGATTTCTTGGAGGTAACCGATGGTTCGTAGCACAATCAAAGAAGCATTTGGCACAGAGCCAAAATACACCAAATTTATTGCAGATAATGAAGAAGTAGCAACACGATTGTTAGATGCAGTTGATATGAGTATGAATGACGATTATAAAATCATTCCAGAGGACAGGACAGTTGATAATAAACGAGTTGACTTAACTATTAATGATAGTGACGGCACAACTGTTGCAGTTATTGAGGCACAAGATGCCACCGGTTGGTTAGATTCTGTTCATGCATCCAAGATTGCATATTATTGTTGGGAAAAAGAATGCTTTGATGCTATTCTTATTACCGAAGATGCATCTGAAAGAATAAAAGATTATGTAAAGTGGTTGAATACACATCCTGATTTAAACATCTATCTTGTAGCAACTACTATTTACAAAACAGACGATAAACCTTTTGTAGATTTCATACCTATTATGAGACCTGCTGATATATTAAAGACTATACGAAAAACAAAATCAAAAGATGGTTCTTGGATTTCCCAACAAAATCCTGCAAGATATAAGAAAAGATTAGAAATATTAGATAAGTTAAATGCAGAAAATCCAGACCTCTTTACTAATATTACGTCAAGTTATGCATCAGATAATAATGTTGCGTCAAGTATGCCAAGTTTAAATATGGCAATCCATCCCAGAGTGAATGGAGCAAAATTATCATTCTATCATGCAGGTAAACTTGAGAATGACGAAGGATTTAAAAATATGATGATTAAACATGGGGAAGAAAATAAGGTTGTGCCACACTTCACTACAACATACTGTAATTTCAGTTTTGATACTGTTGATACGGCACTAGAAAATTTTAAAATCTTTAAAGAAGGAGTTAACAATGGATAATATTACTACACTAGAGCCGTTATACAAACGTGACTCAAAAGGTAAATTACGAATTTGGGAAATCCAATGGGGTTACACAGATGACTCTACAGTAACAGACCCGAAAGCAGGCACACGAACTATTAGTGGTCTAGTTGACGGCAAGAAAGTTACATCTGGATGGAATATAAGTGAAGCAAAGAATGTAGGTCGTTCTAATGCAACAACTTCTATCACTCAAGCAAAATCAGAGGCTAATTCTCAATGGGATATTAAAGCAGAAAAAGAATATTTCAAAGATGTAAAAGATGTAGATACTTACGACAAGTTTAAGCCAATGTTAGCACATGATTATACAAAGACTAAAGTTCCAGTAACACAAGGATGGGTTCAACCTAAACTTGATGGAATTCGTTGTGTTGTGAACAAAGATGGCATGTGGACTAGAAGTGGTAAAGCAATTAATAGTTGCCCACACATCTGGGAATCACTACAAGGTTTTATGGAACAGAACCCTCATTACATATTAGATGGAGAGTTATACAACCATGAACTGAAAGCAGACTTCAATAAGATTATCTCACTTGTACGAAAAGTTAAAAGTACTCCAGCAGATATAGAAGAAGCAAAGAGTCTGGTTCAATATCATGTATATGATATGTTCGATAAATCTGCAACAGATATGAGTTTTGTTAATCGTGTCAAACAAGCCTATTGGGCTAAGAACGATTACGTAAAGATTGTAACAACTGATTTTTGTGATACACAAGAAGAACTTGATGAATTATACAGTGATTACATGTTAAACGGATATGAAGGACAGATGGTTCGTCAGGATGCTCCATACGAAAACAAACGTAGTAAGAACTTACTTAAACGTAAAGAATTTATTACAGAAGAATATGACGTTGTGAGTGTTGAAGAAGGTCAAGGTAACTGGGCTACTTATGCCAAACGATTTGTATTAAAGTTACCAAATGGTGTTGAATTTGGTGCTGGTGTTCGAGGTAATCAAGCACAGTTGAAAGAACTTTGGGAATCTGATACTAAACCTACTTGGGCAACATTACGTTACTTCGAAATGACACCTGATGGTGTTCCTAGGTTTCCTGTAGTTATTGATTACGGAGTTGGTGAAAGGGAAGATTAAATGAATTTTAAAGATATATTGTTTATGCCTGTTGACATACCTAAGTTCGACAGATGCAAAGAGTTGATTGATGATTTTACTATCGATTGGGAAACTGGCAAAGCCGAGTATGATGTTCGTGGGCAACTATTTCTGAATAAAAAATCTAACTATGAGGTATCAACTCCCAAAGATGGGTTGACATCTTCGCAGTTAGCAGTAATAGAGTATTGTAAAAAGTATTTACCATTTACTGACTACGTCAATATCAAAATTCATCATATTCAGACAACGGGCATGGAGATGCATATAGATTTTGGTGACCCAACTAAGAATCCAGAGTTATATAACCATACACAAGAACATGAACCTTGTGGTTTTAGAATGGTCATTCAAGGAACAAAATCTGGCGAAGTAGCAGTTACTCACAATGATGAAATAATTGTTCCCAAGATGCCAGAAGATACAGATTGGTATGTCATTAGTCATACTGGAACATTACATGGAACACCATCGAACATAGAAGATATCGAAGATAGATACGTATTGTTTGTTCAAGGTTGGGTTGATAAAGAGAAGCATAATGAGTTAATAAGTAAGAGTATAGACAAGTACAAAGACTTAATAGTAAAAAAGTAGACATTTTAGTCTAAAATACCACGTTATTTCCCCATTATACTAAATATTTTTAAGAACTTATGAGTTTTAAGAAATTAATGTAGCGACCTTCTTTTTACAAGGTGTCAATGTACAAGACAATAGCAAAAAGAGGACTACTAACAGTATGAGGTTCCGGACCTCAGAACTGTAAATATTAATAGAAAAAGACTTGTACATATCTTCTAAATGATGTATAATGGTAGTTACACTACAATAAACACAGGAAGATATATTCATGTCAAATAAAGTTAATTTAGAAGCATACCAAGACTTCGTTGAAGCAGTAACCAGCAACGAAGCAAATCAACTCACCCCATTCATTGACAGGTTAGACGACCTATCAGAAACTACGGACGTAAACATTCCACTATTTTTAAATAGTGCGATTGGAATGGCAGCCGAAGGTGGCGAGTTCGCAGAAATTCCAAAAAAAGTTTGTTTTCAAGGTAAACCACTTGATGCAGATACAATCTTTCATGCTAAACGTGAACTAGGTGATATTATGTGGTATTGGATGAATGCTTGTCGTTCTCTGAACTTAGACCCGAATGAAGTTATCGCAGAGAACGTAAACAAACTAAAATCACGTTATCCTGGTGGAGAGTTTGACGTTCATTATAGCGAACATAGACAAGAAGGCGATTTATAAATAGTATTATGGCACTATTAGAAGATTACACATTACTATCAGAAGACGAATTGGATGAAAAAATCCAAGAGGTTATGAATAAGATAGATATGGCATATAAATTGGGTTACCAAGATATGGTTGACCAATTACTATTTCATTTAGATAATATGAAACTAGAAATGGGCGATAGACTACAGAGAGAAGCATTTGAGATAACAGCAGGTAGACTACCAGAACAATACAACATCACCGATGACGATTTGAGTGAAGAAAGTTCTGAGGATGCACAGAAGGAGTAAAATGGAAATACCATCATACACTACGGAAAATTTTTCCACATACAAGGGTGAATTCAGTGCAACATTGATACAAACTACATCGATGTTAATGAGTGACATCTTTGAAGTAGAAGTTGAGTTTGGATGGTTATCAAACGATTATGCAAAAAGTAATGCGGCATTTTTAAAGATAAAATTCTTTATTGAAAGTTTGATACATCAAAGTATAATGACTCATCCTACTGCTAAAATCAATCTAGCCAATATAGAAAATAAAATTGTTATGTTACCTCATCCACCATCTAATGATGTGATTGCTATGGTGTTACATGCAAAACTAAACTCAATTGTGGATGATTATATACAGATATTATCTGTTAAAGTAGGAAGTAAAGCAATCGACCCAGTGATTTCTTATACTCATGCAGATGATGAATATCCAGGACTTCCACCTTTAAGTGAATGGGTAAAAGAGGATGACTATTATTATGCCGCACCTTGGTGGTTTCGAAATTCAACTGATACAGATGAAATTGAAATTACTGAAGAAACAGACTTGACAAACGTACCTAAACCTGATACAATATTAGAGGACTTAGAAAAAGCAATTCTTGGCGAACTAAAAATAGAAAAACCAGGTGGAGAAATAGTTGAAATCAGTGATTGGAAACCAGAAATCATCAAAGATTAACAGAAACATCGACCAATATGGTAGAGTCATATATGATGTATATGATTTATATGATATGGTTATGTCTGGTGTGGACACTTCTAAAATAAAAGAAGTAAGTTGGAATCAAGATTTTGAGAAGTATAATCATGCAATTAAGAAGAACTACTTAGAAGAGAGCAAACTAACGAAACTTGAGACTATTCAACTTGATGTAGAAGAATTTGATAGGATTAACCAACAGGATTGGTTTATTCCTGATGAATATAAGAATTTAGACATAAAATCTTATGTTTTAGATAGAACTCCAGAACATGCAATTGATAGAGTCAACGAAGAACTAAATCTCTATGATAAATACAATATAATAGACGTACTTAAAGTGTGCATCTATATTATAGATACCCTAAGAAACAACAATATCGTATGGGGTGTCGGCAGAGGGTCGAGTGTTGCAAGTTATGTATTATATATTATCGGTGTACATAAAGTTGATAGCATTAAATACGAATTAGATATAAACGAGTTTTTGAGATGATAAAAAAAGGTGGTATTATAAAATTTCCTAATACTAAACGAAAGTTGAGTGACGAGGAAGAAAAGTTGGTACATGTCTGTGCAAATCATATACACAATGAGTACACAAATACTAATCCATTTATCAAACCAAAAACAAAATTATCTAGGTCAGAAGAAACATTAAAAGAACTTATTCAAAGTATATTTGAATTAAACGAGGAGTAAAAATGGCAAACCGTAAAAGTATGCGTGGAGTTGAAGTCGATATAGCAAAATTGATGGCACGACAAGAAAAAAATATTACTGTCGGCAATACAAAATCAAATGCACGAGGCGACCAACTAGGTAGAGGTGGCAGAATTGTAAAGAGTGCAGATGAACTTGCAAGAGAACACTATAACCGAAATGACCCCAAAGCAGTGGTTCACGGTGGAATAAAGGTAGATGATGAAATACCTAATGTCCCAGTACAAGAAGTAGAAAAGCCAAAAGATGATTGGGTAGAACCAATTCCTACTCCAACACCAGCGGCAATCCCGCAACCTAAACCGGCTGAAACATCGCCAGAACCAACACCACCACCAGCACCTAAACCCCAACCTTCACAAGAAGAAGACCCTTGGGTAGAGGACAAAGATGGAAATTTTGTAAGACAGAGTGAACTTAATCAGCAGGAGCAAAATGAACGAGTTTCAACACCTAAAGCAAAGCAACAACCAAAATCAAACAAGAAAAAGAAATAACATGAGTGAATCACTTCGACCATTGAGAAGTACTGTTATTGTTACGAATCTCGAAAGAGGCGAACGCCTGAGTGAAAGTGGCATTATTATTCCTGATGATGATGGCAAAGATTCAGGAATTAGAGCCAGATGGGCACAAGTCTACGCAATAGGACCAGAACAAAAAGACGTAGAAGTCGGTCAGTGGATATTAATGCAACACGGAAGATGGACACGTGGTGTTGATTTGAAACTAGAAGGTAAAGATAAATTTCGTTTCTGGAAAGCAGACCCTAAAGGAATATTGGGTGTTAGTACGAATGGTAGACCTAAAAACATTCAGGTAGAAACTCACCTTGACGAGCCAACAGAAGATACAACCACAGCACAATAAAAACTTGACAGAACCTGGTTTTATGCTATAATAGTAGTATAAATTGAGAAAGAGAGGGAAGTATGTCAAGTCTTGTAAATCACATCAAAACAATCAACGAAAACTCTAAAAAAGAGATGGATTCTAATCCAAATCTTTGGATTGGTACTATTGTTGAAGACCCTAAGCATTGGGAAGACTATGGAATCACTACTCCTGCTCAATTCGACAGATACAATGATGAAATGTGTCTTTATGAGGTTGTTTCCTCTGCTACTTCTAAGAGTTATGCTAGAAGTATCGGTATTTCGTCTATGACAGACGAGAAACTGTACGAAACCCTTGATTTTTACTCAAAATAAGCAAAAGATATGACTGAAAAAATAATATTAATAGATTGTGATGGTGTTCTTCTCGCTTGGGAAGATGCTTTTCACGAATGGATGCTTAGTAAAGGATTTACTAAGAAAGAAGAAGCAACTTATGATATTTCTAAGACTTTTGGGATTCCCAAGACATTAGGTAAGAAGTTAGTCAAAGAATTCAACGAAAGTGCTTGGATGGGGTTCCTTCCCGCTTACAAAGATGCTAGAAGCGGTGTTGCTAAACTAGTTGAACATGGTTGGAAGTTTATTGTGATTACTAGTTTAAGTTTAGACCCAAAAGCACAGATGCTACGAGTTAGCAACTTAAAAAACATATTTGGTAAGAATGTCTTTGTTGAAGTTATCTGCTTAGACACTGGCGCTGATAAAGATGAAGCATTAGAGAAATTTAAAGATTCTGGACTTTGGTGGATTGAAGATAAGCCTGAAAATGCAGAATGTGGGTTGAAATACGGTTTGAAACCTATTTTGATTGAACATGAGCATAACAAAGAACACGAAGAAGACGGCATTGAGTATGCCTATGACTGGGAAGAGATATTAACCATAATAGAAGGAGAATAACATGACTGACCACTATTTTGTAGAAGTAATCGCTGACAACGGAGAGATTTTTCGTTGGGAAGCATTGAATAAAAAACAAGCAGACTGGATTTACAACGAACAAGTTGACCTCAATGGGTCTGAAAACTGTAAGACTGGCAAAACTGCTGGAATAAACAGTAATCCGGCACACAGATGGTAGACTTACTTGAAGACATTAGCATCCTAGAAAACGCAGTAATCAGTTTTACTGAAGGTGCAAGTGACGAGAAACGAGGAGCGATGCAATCGCTTGAGAGTTTGATTGCTAAAAAGAAAGCAATCATCGAAGCATTTGAATCCGAGTATTCACCTAAAGAATAGGGTTGTTACTTAATAAACACGCCGAACCCCACGGTTAGGGTTCACTATTATCTTCTCTTCGTAGTTCAGTTGGATAGAACAACTGCCTTCTAAGCAGTAGGTCACAGGTTCGAATCCTGTCGAGCAGGCCATTTAAAAAAGGGAGCGTAATTGCTCCCTTTTTTGTTATCTGCTACTTAATCATCTTCTCCATAGATTTCTAAGATTTCAATTACTGCTGGATGTCGTTCCACATCTTTCATATCGAATTTTGATATCATAATGTGTGACAAATTGTGTTCATCGTAGGATTCAACCAATTCAATGAAGTCAGAGAGTCCGTTTTCTGAAAATCCGCGGTCATGTTGTTTTAAATCTCCCGTAACTATCATTTTTGTGTTGTTACCTATTCTTGTTAATAGCATTTTCATTTGTGACTTAGTTGCATTTTGCATTTCATCTGCAATAATCCAAGAATCTTCAAATGTTCTGCCTCTCATGTAGGCTAAAGGTGCTATTTCTATAATATTTTCTAATAACATCGTTTCAATCTGTGAAACTGAAAAATGTTTTTCGAAAATGTCAAATATTGGTCTTGTCCATGGTGCCATCTTTTCATTCAAGTCACCTGGTAAGAAACCGTGTTGCTCATCGACCGATACTGCTGGTCTTGTTATTACTATTTTGGAGACCTCCCGTTCCATATATGCTTTAATACCCATTTGTGTACACAATAGAGTTTTACCTGTACCTGCTGGTCCGACTGCGAATACAATATTCGTGCTTGGGTCTGCTAGTTGGTATAGATAATCTTCCTGTGCAACATTTCTAGGTAAAATCGTAGGTGTTTTTTTTCGATAAAGTGGAACGATATCATTGCTGGTATGGTTAACTTTATGATTATTACTTTGTCTTTCAACACGTTTTTTTCGTGCCATATCTCTCCTCCTGATGAGGGATTTTCAGAATGTAAGCAAAGTGGCTTACAAAAATATTTATCAATAATCGAATAGTATATACACATTATATAATCAAATGAAAGAAAAAAATATTTCTGTTCTGGAAATGATAAATACATTTATAATTGTGTGGAGAAATAGCAAATATGAGCGAAATTAAGCAAAATGATATCATTGATAACCTAAGAGGTATTGATGGAAATGGTACACTACTTGATATTCTATTAGAATTCGAACACATGCTGGATGAACAAGGCATGTACGGATATGAGAACTGGAAATCAGGTGAAGTGGCACAAGGTCCGAAATTATCAAGATATTGGCTAAATGTAACTTTAATGTATCCACATTTGAAAATGCCTAATCCAAAAGCGGCATTACGATTAACTAATATTGGATGTGACGTTAAATTTAAAAAAGCAACGTTAAAAGTTCCAGTAACAGTTAAATCACATGAAGATTTAGATACTAATAAGAAACCAAAATTAAAAGACCATGCTGTATGGTTAGTTGACATTTGGATGCCAAGAAAGTTTGTAGACGAAGCACTATCTGGCCGAGATGTAACTGATGGTAGTATTAATCAGTCTGAATTAAGTAACGCATACGAGGCAGGACTAGATGATGAAACAAACATCGGTCAGGACAAATAATGAGATACAAACAGATTAAAGAAGGTGTCGAATACGGCGATTTAAAAACTCTAGTAGACTCTACAGTTTCAATCGGTGAATTCAAGCCAAAAACAGGAACAGAAGAAGACGTTATAGTCATCGGGTTCTATGTAAAAGATGAAGCACCTGCGATGGACTTAGCAAAGTTTATTGAAAGAGGAGTAACTCCAATACTTGATACTGAAGTTTCTCCTAATCCAAATGATGTGGATATGTACGTAGTCTTTGTTGAAGTCGAAAACGAAGATTTAATGAATACCACTTTTAGTTTAATAAATGATATTCACGGCTTAACAGGCAACAAAGAGTGGAATATGAAATTTTATAAACGTGAAGCAATAAATGTTAAAGCAGAAGAAATTAAAGAATGGCTAAAGAAGAACCGTTAAAGTTCGAAGGTCAAGTAGTTACGATTCATCCTGGTGACAAATTTGATGTCAAATTAGACCAAAACGACCATGTAGTTAAATGTACACTGTCTGGAAAGATGCGTAAAAATAGTATCAAAGTTATCCTTCGGGATAAGGTCTCTATTGAAATGTCTCCCTACGATTTAGGTAAGGGAAGAATCACTTTCAGACACAAATAGAAAGAGAAGAAAATGTTTTTATTAGGAAAAATTAAAATGTTGTTAATCCTTACCGTCGTTATAGGCGCAGTAGGATTTGGTGCATGGAAATATTACCAATACACCCAAGAACAAATTAGAATTTACGCTGTCAACGCCGCAACCGCGGAATTAGCACAGCAACAGGCAGAACTAGCCGTAGAATCACTTAAAAGAGATATGGTAGAAATTCAAGCACAGTTTACAGAGGTTTCGGCCAAATTTGCAGTTGCTAAAGGACGAGTAGATGCCTTAGAGGGTAAACTAAGTGAACATGAGATTGGTGACTTAGCACAGAAAAAACCGAAATTAATAGAGAAAATCATTGACAAAGGTACCCAAGATGTGTTAAGATGTTATGAGATACTAACTGGTTCTCCACTAACTGAAGAAGAAATTGCTGTTACTAAGAAATCAAAAGCAAATACAACCTGTTCAGACGTGGCTAACCCTAACTATAGGCCATAATTATGATTAAAGAAACACTACTAGCAGGGACAATAGCCCTTTCACTAACTGGATGTTCTTCATTCTTACCAGAAGTGACAAAATACTCTACTGAACCAGTAGAACGCCCTTTACTTGTACTACCCGAATCTGAAATAGTAAATATGAAAGAAGTAGACTATATTGTAGTCACAGAAGAAAACATACAAGAAGTATGGGCAGAACTTGAAGCATCTGGCAAATCTATCGTACTATTTGCACTTACTTCAGATGGTTACGAAAACTTAGCACTGAATAATGCTGATATTATTAGATATCTATCTGAGCAGAAAGCAGTTATCATCGCATATAAAGAATACTATGAAAAAGCGGATAAAGCAATTGTTGATGCAAACGATAAAAATACTAAAGAAGCAAAAGCAAGTGATAGTTTTTCAATTAAGAAGTTTTTGAATTCAGATTAATCATGTCACCTTTTAAGGTTCTCGGCATAACCAAATACTCAGCAGAAGATGAAATAAGAATCGCATACAAGCGATTACTAAAGAAACATCATCCAGATACTGGCGATGGAGATAGAAAAAAACTTGATGACATTCGTCAAGCATTTACTGATATAAAAAAGATACAATCAGAGAGCGGTAGTATCATTACAGTAACATTAAACGTAAAAGTGAGTGAGGAAGAATTAGATGCAATGCGTGGAACAAAATCTGGATTTAGAGACGATATTATGCCCGATATTCACTATATTGTCACAGTACCAAAAACTACTAGATTAGGTGACACAATACTAGTAAAAAACATCATAAATAATACGAACTTGAAGATAAATTTTCTAAAGAGGATATAAATGGCAGAACAAGAACGAGATGGAAGTGTAGATAGAATTGGTATTACATTAGAGAGAGCAGTACAATTTGCTAACTCTCTAACACACGAATATGTGACGTTAGAACATTTATTATTCTCAATATTAGAAGAACAAGACGTTAGTGACTTACTTACCGATATGGAAGTGAAAACTGGCAACGTTGCAAAAGATGTAGAAAAATACTTAAAGAACAGAGAAGATATCACTAATAGGGCAAGTGCGACTGACCGTAGAAGTCCTCGTAAAACAGCCGCATTAAGCAGAGTGTTCAATCGTGCAATCACTCAAGTCATTTTCAGTGGCAGAACTAAACTATTTTGTAGAGATGTAATGATTTCACTCTTAAGTGAAACAGATTCATATGCATATTTCTTCTTAGCAAAACACGGCGTAACACGTGAGGGTGCTATCAATATTATCCAAAAAGAATTCTACTCAACAAAGACTGCTACAACAGGCGACCCAGCATCAGCAGTCAAATTTGAAGACTTCTGTACTAATCTAAATGTAAGTGCAACTGGTGGACTCATTGACCCAGTCATTGGCAGAGAAGATGAGTTAATTGAGATTACTGAAATTCTAGCAAGACGTAAAAAGAATAATGTCATTATTGTTGGTGAACCGGGTGTTGGTAAGACAGCAATCGCTGAAGGACTTGCATTAATGATTACAGAAGGTGAAGTCCCTAATATCTTAAAAGAGAAAACAGTATTCTCACTTGATGTTCCAAGTTTAGTTGCAGGTACAAAGTATCGTGGTGAATTTGAAGAACGTGCTAAGATGGTATTTGACCAACTTGCAAAGAAAGATGATGTCATTCTATTCATTGATGAAATTCATATGATTATGGGTGCTGGCTCAGCCGGTGGTTCAAACATTGATATCGCAAACTTATTAAAACCTTTATTGGCGAGTGGTAAACTATTCTGTGTTGGTGCAACGACAAGTGAAGAATACAGAGAAAATTTCGAAAAAGATAGAGCGTTACAAAGACGTTTTCAGAAAGTAGTAGTAGACCAACCAAACAAAGAAACTACAAAATTAATTATTAAAGGTCTCAAACAATACTACGAAGCATTCCACGAACTTGAATACACTGAAGAATCACTTGACTATGCAGTAGAATTAGCAGAACGTTATATGCATGGCAAATATAATCCAGATAGAGTTATTGATGTTATGGATATTGCAGGTGCTAGAGGAAAACTTCACGGACATAAAGGCCCAATTACAAATAAACAAATTGAAGAAGCAATTTCTAAGATAACTCGTATTCCTATGGATATGATTGATGCAAAAGAGAATACTAATTATAATAACTTAGAAGACAAGATTAAAACGAAACTATTCGGACAAGATGGGGCAGTAAGTGCCTTAGTTGAAAGTATTTTAGTAAGTAAGTCAGGAATGAGAGATAGAAATAAACCAATCGGTTCATTCTTATTCGTTGGTCCAACTGGTACTGGTAAAACAGAACTATGTCGCCAACTCGCAGACAACTTATCAGTAAAATTACGCAAGTATGACATGTCAGAATATATGGAACAACATTCTGTATCGAAACTTATCGGTGCTCCTCCGGGTTATGTAGGACACGCAGAAGGTGGTATGGGAGCAGGACAACTTATTAATGATGTTGAAGAAACCCCTAATTGTATCGTTCTACTTGATGAAGTTGAGAAAGCACATCCAAGTGTTATGAACTTATTACTTCAAGTAATGGATGATGGTAAATTAACAGGTTCAAATGGTAAACAAGCAGATTTCTCTAATGTTATCTTAATTATGACAAGTAACCTAGGTTCTGCAACACAATCAAAACAAGCAATTGGATTTAGCACAGATAACAATGATGCTAGTTATGAAGCAGTTAAGAAATTCTTCTCACCAGAATTTAGAAATAGAATTGATGCAAACATAGAATTCAAAGCACTTGGAAAAGAACACATTGATATGATTGTTGATAAAACTATCAATGAAATCAATGCCATGATAAAAGACAAAAATGTAACAATTAAAATTTCCGATACTGCCAGAATATGGCTACGAGAACGAGGATATGTTCCAACAATGGGAGCAAGACCTCTACAACGAGTAGTTAATGATAATATTAAGAAACCAATTTCGAAAGAAATACTTTTCGGAAAACTAAGAGAGGGCGGTACAGTAACAGTTAATATCAATAATGAAGATAAAATCGAATTTGTATATACCTAATACAGAAACAACAACAAAACTATTTTATAAAATTTATCCATATAGGATAACATATCCAAGACTTGGCAGGTTGCCTCATTTCTATCACAATGGGAATAATCCAAGTGACCATTCATGGTTAATGAGAAAACAATGCTTTGACTTTCTAAAGAAAAAGTTTAAGAACAGAATTAAGTTTAATCACGGATATCATACTCACGCATATTTCTTAAAAGAGGAAGACTTCGACAAAGCAAAAGCACACGAAGAATTTCAAGAGTTACACATAAAATACACTGTTCCTCTATTTCCAGATTTAAAAGATATATTAGATAAATTTGATTCAAACACAGTGTTACGCAAATCGCTATTTCTTAAAAAACACAAGTATAAAGTCGAGATAGGATACAATTATGGAAACTTTTCTGTACTCTGTGATGAGATATATGAAACTTTCGGAGACAACCCAAATTACTCAGTTTCAGGAAATATAAAGTCGGTAACTAAGCGTTTTGGCTATTATGGCTCGTGGGCAACCTACAGTATATACTGTAAAGACGAAATAGACGTTGAATACTTCACTTTTGTGTTTGGAGAGAACATTAAGTCAATATCAAAGGCAGTCCTTATAAGTGAATTAGATAAATAAGAGATAGAAGATAATCTTTAACTACTAATTTATTAAGAGGGAAGGCACATGGCTCGCAAAACAACTACTTTATTACCTCAATGTGGCAGTACAGCACTCGATGTAACAGGTGATGCAGTACCCGGCGATTCTTACTACGGATATACAGATGGTGTACATACAGTAGCAATCTACGGTGCTAATCTATCAGGAAGAATTAAAATACAAGGAACACTAGCAACAACACCAACAGAAGACGACTGGTTCGATATTCTTCTTACTGGTATACCGTATAAAGACTACAACAACTTCACTGGAGTTGAAGGATTTACTTTTGTTGCTAACTTAGTATTTCTCAGAGCAAAATTAGATAGAACAGCCCTTGGTATTACAAATTATTCAACAGCAGGGACAGTACAGAAGATTTATCTGAATTACTAATAGGGAATAGATATGAGTATAAACGCACAACCATTTCAACCACAATTTAAACTTATTGGCAATTTAGCAGAAGACCAGGTACTGGTATATGATACTAGTGAAGGTGCATTTGTCAATTCAACTGCATCGGGTGGCGGTGGAGCATCTGGATATGATGCAGTCGCAAATATGGGCACAGGAGATGCGTTATATTTTGGTGATGCAGGCACAACACTTCAACTTAAAACAATAATTGGTGGCAGCAATGTTACTATTACCGACAATGGTTCGGGTGGATTAATATTAGCGTCTACAAACACAGACACAATTCAAGATGGTACAAATTTAGGTACTGGTACTGCATTATTCAGTTCAAAAGATGCTACAACACATGCTCTACAATTTAAGAGTATTGTAGCAGGTACAGGTCTTACACTCACAGACGATGGCGCAGGCACATTAACACTTGTTAATGATATTGCCGCGGGCACTACAGACGCAGACCTAACATTAAGCAACTTATCAAATCTTGTAACAGCAAGAACGAATTTAGAAGTATATTCTAAAGCAGAAACAAACGCAAAATATCATAGAACTGATGCGAACTTCCTTCCTGCTACAAATAACATATATGACGTAGGTTCACCAACATTCAAATTTAATGATATATATGCTGAAACATTTCAAGGTACTGCCGTATTAGCAGACCAATTAACGATTTCAGGCACAAGTGGACAAGTACTAACTCATAACGGAAGTGAATGGGTTGCAGGTGCAGGTAGTTCATTATTAGCATCAGCATCAGATATGTCAAATGTTGCACCAGCAGATGGACAACATTTAGTTTGGGAACAAACAACTGGTTTATGGACACCTGGCTCAGCAGGCACAGGTGGAGGTGGTTACCAAGATTCAGATGCTAGAGCATCTATATCAGTCGCAGGAGATTTATCTTATAACTCAACAACAGGTGTAATTACATTTACACAAAATGATACTTGGTCAAATATAACAGGCACACCAACAACAGTTGCAGGATATGGAATAACAGATGCATTTGATGGAGCATTTGCTTCATTAAGTGGTAAGCCAACTACGGTTGCAGGATATGGAATTACTGATTCTCTTAGTGCATCTAGTTCAGCGAATCTTACAAATAAGACTGGTAGCAATAGTCAATGGACTAACGATGCGGGATATCTTACTTCAGTACCAGCACAGACGTTTGCCTCATTAACTGGCAAACCAACTACAATCTCTGGTTATGGTATTACAGATGCGTTTGATTCGAGTAGTGCTTTTCCATATTCTAATTTAACAGGTACTCCTACAATACCAACTAAAGTAAGTGACTTGACAAATGATTCAGGTTTCATATCAAGTGTTCCAGCACAATCATTCGCTTCTCTTACAGGAAAGCCAACAACAATCGCTGGATACGGAATTACAGATGCATTTGACGGTGCATTCACTTCATTAACAGGTGTTGCTTCAGCAGGTGCAAGTGAAGACAATATGGTTCTATATTATGACCACGCAACAACTTCATTTAAATGGAAAACAGATGCAAGTACACCAGCAGGATACAATAACACAAATTGGGACACAGCATTTGGCTGGGGAGACCACTCAACGCAAGGATATCTAACGTCAACAACTGCTCATTATACTGACAGTGATGTTGATACACACTTAAATGTAAGTGGTGCAACTAATGACCAAATGTTAAAATGGACAGGCACTGATTATGCTTGGGTAACATCTACTGATAGTGACACAACTTACACGGCAGGCACTGGATTAACATTAGTTGGTACAGAATTCTCATTAACATCTGGACACTTTGACGGTGCTTATAGTTCACTTACGGGTGCTCCTACGATACCTTCAGGTAATCAAATTATAGATTGGACAGTAGACCAAGGTGCAACTAATATACATGTAGATAATTATACTGATACGAATACAACATACTCTAACTTATCTGAATTTACAAACGATAGTGGTTATCTTACAACTACAGGAGTATTAAGTTCACATACAGATGTTCATACCGCCGCACCATCAGACGGAGACGTTCTTAAATGGGATAACGCAAATAGTAGATGGGCCGCTTCAGCAGATTCAGTCGGAAGTGTAACAGCAACTAGTACAACAGCATTTACAAATAAATCAGGTGCAATTAGTCAATGGACTAACGATGCGGGATATTTAACATCAGAAACAGACTCACAAACATTATCACTTTCTGGCACAACATTAGCAATAACAGGCGGAAATAACGTAGACCTTTCTGTATTAACTATTGATGATATGGCAGATGTAAAAATTACATCAGTAGCAGATAATCAATTCTTAAAATATGACAATGCAAGTGGCGATTGGCTAAATGAAACAGTAACAATTCCTACACTTACAAGTCAATTAACAAACGATTCTGGTTTCTTAACTTCAACAACTGCTCATTATGCCGATGCTGATGTAGATACACACTTAAATCAATCTAATCCAACAAGTGGTTATGTATTGAGTTGGAATGGCTCAGATTACGCATGGGTATCAAATGGTGCCTCTGGCGCTCACTTTACTCAAGCAGAAGCAAGAAGTTCTATTTCAGGAACAACAGGATTATCATATAATAGCACAACAGGTGTAATGACACTTAATTCAGAAATAAGTGGATTATCAAATGTAAGTTCTACTGTACCAAGTTCAGGTCAAATTCTAAAATGGTCGGGTTCAGAATGGGCTCCAGCGGCAGATACAGATACAGACACAATTTATACAAGTTTTAGTTCAGATTTCGATACAAGACTTGCGGCAAAATCAACAACTGACTTAAGCGAAGGTTCAAACAAATACTTTACAGATGGAAGAGCAAGAGCGGCAATTTCTGTTACAGGCTCATTATCGTATAACGCATCAACAGGTGTAATATCATATACAGAGCCTACGATGTATGATAATATCAGTGTTAATACACACTTAAATGTAAGTGGTGCAACTACAGGACAAATATTAAGTTGGACAGGAACTGATTATGATTGGATTGCAAATTCTGGTACTCCAGCATGGACAGCCATAACAGGTAAACCAACAACGATTGCAGGGTTTGGAATTACAGACGCATTTGATGGAGCATATGGCTCATTAACGGGTGCACCTACAATACCTACAAATAATAATCAACTTACAAATGGTGCAGGATATATCTCTTCAGTTCCAGCACAAGCATGGAGTACTATAACAGGCACACCTACAACAATTGCAGGTTACGGAATTACTGATGCAGTCACGGCAAGTAGTTCAACTGCATTTACAAATAAAACAGGTGCAATTAGTCAGTGGACTAATGACAGTAACTATTTAACTTCAGTTCCAGCACAGACATTTAGTTCATTAACTGGTAAACCAACAACACTTGCTGGTTATGGAATTACAGATGGAAGTACTTACGCAAATAGTGATGTTGACTCGCATTTAAATCAAAGTAACCCAACAAGTGGTTATGTTCTTTCTTGGAATGGTTCAGACTATTCTTGGGTTGCACAATCAGGTGGTGGTGGTGCTACTGATAAGATTGAAGAAGGAAACTCTAGTGTAGAAGTAATTGATGGCGGCGCAAATGGCCACGTTATGTTTAACACTAACGGGACAGACAGATGGCAAGTTACTAGCGTTGGACATATTTTACCAGAAACAGATGCGACATACGACATTGGTAGTGCAACGAATAAAGTAAGACACTTATTCCTAAGTAATAATTCATTATATCTAGGAACCGATACACTTAGAACAAATAGTAGTAATCTATTATTCAATGGTGATGATGTACAAGACTATTCAAATCTTAAGAATAAACCAGATACTAATACAGCAGGCACAGGCATTCAAATTAATTCAGGTGTAATTTCATTAAATTCAGCATTAAGTGGATTAACAGACGTACATACAACAGCGGCAACAGATGGACAAGTTCTCGCTTGGGATAATGGAAACTCAAGATGGGCTCCAGCCGCGGCAGGTGGAACTCTAGCAATGAACGATTTAACAGATGTTGATACATCTGGAATCGGAACAGGACAATATCTAAAATGGGATGGTTCATCCTTTGTTGCATCAACAGTTTCAAGTGGCGGTGCGTCAGCAATAAACGATTTAACAGACGTAGATACAACAACAAGTGCGCCTTCAAACGGTGATGTTTTAACATGGGTTACAGCAGATAGTGAATGGGCTCCACAGGCACCAAGTGGCGGTGGTGGTTCAGGTGCTACAATAGAAATGTTTAAACTAAATTACGCAACCAGTGGCGACTTAACTTCAATTACTAATACGACTTCAGGAGTTAGTGCAACAATTACATCAGCAACAGGTGGAACAGTTGATATAACATTCAGTAGCACTAGTTATCCACCTGCTAATATGCTAATGTATGGTTATGCGTATGCATCTAACAAATACGTTGTCAAACCAGTAAGTGGCGATATGACTACTAAAGAAGTAACAGGTGGTGGTTCATCAGGCAGCCCAATCGCATTTGGTAGCATGGGTTCAGTTAAATTAACTCTAAAATTAAGAGAAGCAGACACAGGCGCCTCAAGAAGTTTTGGTACAGTAACACATGCATGGTTAATGTTTACAACAGTGTAAAGGGAACAATTAAATGGCAATCAACAAGACAAGTGCGATAGATTTAAATGTTCCAACAAAAGTTATATCTGTCAACGTAACTTCATTAAGCACTGATGCTCTATGGGAGCATGATGACGGACTAGGAGACCTTTGGTGGTCTGGTGGTTCACAACCTAAAGCATATCGTTGGGAACTTACTATGACTGTTACCGCAGTTGCTCATGGTTCTCACTTAACAAGAACACCCAAAGTATTTAATGGATTTGACATTGTAGTTGGTGATTATATCGCCGGTGCAACAGATGGTCGTGCATTGCAGATTGTTAGTATTACATCAAAAACAGCAACGACTGTTGTATGTAAAGCAGAAGATAGACTTCGTTATAACACATTTAGAAGTTCATCGGGCTCTGGTATCTTTACAGTTCCAGGTGGTGCAGTTGTATTCCAGATTAATGAAAATGGTCATCCAATGGTTGACCCATTACCAACGGGTATTGTATCAAGTGACTTCTATGCAAACGTATCCTCTCGTTTCCAGTACTTAAATCCACAAATGAACTATATGCTAGACCAAACTGCTCATGGATTTGAAGCAGGTGATGTAGTTGCCATGGATGCAACTACTAATGTATTTGAATTAGCAGATGCAGGCAACATAGAAAGATTAGTGGGCACAGTAACACATGCTGGTCCAGGTCCAAACAAATTCTTATTAAGACCAGCAAATGGAATCGTTGATTTCGTTCCTGGCTTACCTGGCAATCCAGGTGATTTCATTTATCCTAAAACAGATAGTTCTGGTGACTTAACATTGACTAATACTGGTGTTGCAATATTCTTAAAATTAACAAACGCAATTCCAAGTATCTCAGTAGGCACAGTCACAAACGGTACTTGTTCAGCGGCGGACAAATTAGAAATTAATGATACAGATGTCTTATTCACAACAAACTCTGGCGGTGTTGTTTCAATAAACAATGCAGTAACAGATATTAATGCATTATCGTCAACTCATAATGTAGTAGCATCTTCTACACCTGCTCCGAACACAATTACAAGTGATACATCAACTTATGGTTCTGCTTACGGACTTATTGGTGGTTATGTGCCATTCAGTGCATCTATAAATGGGGCAACAGTTAACTTCTCAACTAGTACTGCTGGACAAGCCGCTTACGGTATCGCAGTTGGTATTGCAGAAGATATGGCAAATGATATTAATGCGGCAGGTCTCTCTAATATTACAGCAACTTTCCCAGGTGGTCTTTTACAAATTACACACTCACAAGGTAATGCATTTACTATTGTGAATGGAACAGCAGACTCTAATGGTAACGACTTTGCTGGTACTGGTTCAGTATCATCATTAGGAACATCATACTCCGCAGCCTCAGGCGCAACTCTTAAGTTGACACGCACTGATGGTGGCGAAATTATTCTATTCGATAAAGTTGGAACTCCAACATTAGACTTTGGTGTGATGTCAGGTCACTCTGGTTCATATGCTCTTGGTCTAAATGTTGAAAAAGGTATTCGCAGTGGCGGTGGTATTACAGTCGTAGCAAACATGACTGCCAGAAATGCAATGTCTCCTCTTACTGGTGACCAAGCACACGTACTAGACACAGGCGAGGGCGAATGGGGACTATATCTTTATTCAGGCTCTGCTTGGACATTAATTGCTAATGAAGACAGTGCGGCAACAGATGCCAACTCATTATCACACACATTTACTACTCCAGTCGGTGGATTTGGTAACACATCAACAATCACACTTGGTAGAGTTAGTAGCAATTCACGAATAATGAGTGTTCTTGTAGAATGTACAACTGTTTTAGCAGGATATTCAGGTGGAACACCATCATTAATCGTTGGTGTACAATCAGACCAAGACAGATTTATGGCTGATTATGAAAATGACATTGAAACTACAGGTTCATATGTAACAAATCCAGATTATCATTACGCTGGTGCAACAGAACTAGAAATCAAGTGTGCATTATCACATTACGGTTCAACCGCTGGCGATATCAAAGTTACAGTAACTTACGTCTAACACTCCCTTTTCTTAATTTTTAATCAATGTGGATAGGAATATTCGCATTTTTAAAAGATAAATACATATAGAAAAAGTAATCGAGACATAGATATGGCAATTTATACGACAAAGAAAGCAACCAACACTACTAATTGGGTTTGGCTAGCACCAGAATACTTCAGTAGATGGAGACTATTCCCTCGTGCGTTTATTTCTATGTACATCTATTTGTTATATGATGTAGTAAATTGGTTCATGTTGTTACCCGATCCAAACTCACAACAAGCAGGGTTAGTATCAGTTCTAGTAGGTTCAGGTGCCGCATGGTTTGGATTATATGTAAATTCAAATTCTACTAAGTACGAAGAACTTAAAGTAACTAGTACAACTATGGAAACTAAAGATACACGAGATAAAGATGAATAAAAGCAACTTCAAATATCATATTAGACTAAAAATGACAGATGAGTTAGATAAATCTGATGTTCGTGGTATCATTACAGTTCTTAAAAAAGCAATTGTAAATGTATTTCAACCACTAGAAGACGGAACAGCAGTAATTTATCATTTAGGTGATGAAGCAATATATGAACACATATACGATTTTAGATTAAATCGAGGCGTAGATGAAGCGGAAGCAGAAGTTATTCTTGGATTAATCACAGATTGGACAGATAAAGACTTTATCATGGAAATAACAACTAATGAAAACTATGATATACCTGAGGGTGAAACAGAAGTTGATATAACTGCAATGAAACACAATAGATGGATGTCAGAAAAAGTAGATGGTGGCTGGAGATATGGGTTGCAATTTAATGAAGAAGACAAGACAGACCCACGCCTACAACCTTACCATCAACTAACAGATAAGTTAAAAAATACTTCAGAAAATGGTTGACTTATTGATTAAAACGCTGTATCATATAAGAACAAATAGGTAAAAATTTATGTCAGGAACAAAAAGATTATACAATTTAGATGAAAAGAATTATTTCAAATTCTTTGGTGTCGAAGAAAAGCAAGGAACTAGTATCCGAAGCCTCTCTACGCACTATAAAAAGATTCTAAATCTATTAAAAGATGATACTTCATTTATCGGCAGAGACCACAAAGAATTCGCTCACAGAGCCTTCAATACGTTAGTAGACCCAATTCTAAGAGCAAGATACATTTTAGAAACTAATGGACACGAATGGGACTTTCGTGATGGCACTACGCCAGAAGATTTAAGTTTTATTTCTGATTTAAGAATACAACTTGCTAGAGCAAACGCACAATATGAACTTGAGAATTTCATTTTTGAATTAAAAGGACATACTACGTTTATTATAGAACAAATTGAAGAAAGTATTGATACTTACAATAATTATAAAACAGCAATTGGGCTGATTAACAGATTTTATGAGATATCTCATCTACACGAAGAGGCATCAAATAAGAAACATGAAGTAGAAGAGGGAATACACCACGGTGTGTTCGACCAATAAGAGGATAATATGATTTTTACAGAAGATGCGGCAGAACGTGTTAAAGAAATTATTGCTGAAGACAATCCAGACATGAATGCACTTAGAGTGTTTGTTCAAGGTGGTGGATGTCATGGTTTTAGTTATGGATTTGGATTTGAGAAAGAAATTGCAGATGATGATACCGTTATTGAAACAAATGCAGTGAAATTAGTAGTAGACAGCATGAGTATCATGTATTTAAATAATGCTACAATTGATTTCATAAGAAATTTAGAAGGCGAACGCTTTACAATCGATAATCCCGAAACTAGAACTTCATGTGGATGTGGTTCAAGTTTTTCAATGTAGATAGGAAATAAGAATGTCAATAGAAACAGATGTATTCGAGATAGTATCAAGACGGTTAAAATTTGAACTTAGTGACTTATCATTAGAAACTAATTTAAGAAAAGACTTGAATGCTGATAGTATCGATTCAGTTGAGGTAATCTTTGAACTAGAAGATTTATATGAAATCGTAATTGAAGATGAAGTTGCAGAAGATTTACAAACAATCGGTTCTATTATAGATGTAATCACCCAACGAACGAACAAATAACTACTAAAAAGTACAAATAAACACTTTTTTAATCAAATAAGCGAATTACCGCTTGACATTTATCTAAATAACATGTTATAATTACATATATAGATTGAGGTTGCCATGTACGGTGTATTTGGTATACTTGGTCTATTATTAATGAGAATGATATCCTCTCATAATAACAAACGGAATCGAACCTTAATAAAATTTATTTTCACATACTAAAGGAGAACTATGAAGACATTATTAAGAACAGCATTAGTAAGTGCGGCATTAGTAGTAACGCCATATATTGCTTTTGCAGACGAAACTGTAACCGAAACATCAAATGTTGCTGTTTCTGGCACATACGAAGGTACTATTACCGATTCTGGGACGTACACACAAACTCTAGAGTTAGTGGGTACTATGAAAACAGATGAAGCAACAGTTACAGTAAAAGTTGACGAGACTGGTACTGTAGGTGATTTATATATTGATACTACTTTAATGGGTAACTTCGATGTTCGCCTTGGTAAAGTCGATGCCGTTATGGGTATGAAAGTATCAACGACTGTAGCAGGTATAACTGTTTCAGCATATCAACCTTCTGGTGCTAATCAATCTTTAGAGATTGGTGCAGAAGCAGACCTTGGTCCAATTAGCCTTACTGGTTCAGATATCTTAGATTCTGCCCGTTTAGTAAGTGCTGGTATTGAAGTTGCTGGTATTGACCTTGGTGGTTCATATCAAAAAACTACAACAGGAACTAATACAATCATGGATGCTGGTATGACAGTTGCAGGTTTTACAGTTGATGTCGCAAATGGCTCAATTGGAGACGCAAGTGTTACAAAAACTGGTGATAGTAAACATGCATTGTTAGGTGTAATGACAACAGCAACAAATGGTACAGATGTCAGAGGTGCGAAAGTATCTATGGGTGACCTTTCTGCCAAAGTTGTAGAACTAAACAGCACGAACACTTACACTGTTGCATTAGCACGTGGTATTATGACGTATTCTTACGCCAAGACTGCTGGCAGTGACGGTACAGTTTCAGCAGGATTAAAGTTTACTTTCTAATTATTGAATAGTAAATTTTATCTTATTTAAGCCCGTCATAAAGACGGGCTTTTTTATTGCCCATCTTTAGATAAATACTTATTAGAGAATTATAAAGGGAGAGTAAAACATGACTAAAACGTTTTTACATAGAGAATTATAAAGGGAGAGTAAAACATGACTAAAACGTTTTTACAGTGGTGGTTGTTTTTTGTATTACAAATAATCATTCTAGGTGCATCATATGTATATGAGTTACATCTATACATTCTCAACAACGACCAAACCTATATTTCTTTTATATTAATTGCAATTTGGTTAGTAACCAGTATGCGAATTGGATATAAATTATTAAAACACATTCAAAGTTCTAATGAGAAGTTTTGGTTTGTTGCTGAAACATGCATGGCAATTGGTATGATGGGCACAGTTTTAGGTTTTATTCTCATGCTTGGTGGTAGTAACCTTGCATCGATAGACCCAACTGATGTCGAGGGTATGAAAAACGTTATTGGTCAATTAGCAAGTGGTATGTCCACTGCACTATTGACTACACTTACCGGTCTAATTGTGTCTGTATCTCTAAGAACCCAGTTAATGATTGGAGAGGGTGAGTAAATGTCTAATCGATACGGTTCTAACCTATCGTTTAACGATGTTTTGTTCAACGCACTATTAGGTTTTGTAGTTCTTTTCGTATTAGCACTTCTGCTAATCAATCCTATCACAAAAAAAGCAGATATCCCTTCAAAAGCAGAATTTATGATTACCCTTGAATGGGATGATGAAGTTGCTGATGATATCGATATCTGGGTTTTAGGTCCAAGTGGAATGCCAATTAGTTTCCAAAACAAACATGGTGGATGGATGCATCTAGATAGAGACGACTTAGGAAGGTCAACAGATATAATGATGATTGATGGAGAAAAAGTTATTATCAAAATGAATCGTGAAGTTGTTACTATGCGTGGAATCAATCCAGGCAAGTATTACATCAACGTTCACGTGTACAACAAGAACAGAACTACTGCACCAACTAAATATACGATATCAGTAATAGACATTAACCCATATCGAGAAATATATGTTATGCAAGGACAACTAGAAAACCGAGGTGATATTCATCGACTTCCAGGATTTACTGTGAATGAAAAAGGTGAAGTTACAGATGTTTGGACCAGTGATAAAATTATTGTTGGTGCAGGAAATAGAAGTCAAACTATGGACAACGCTACAGGTTTTCAACAAGAACAAACAGAAGGCAATGCAATCGAGTTAAGAACTACACAAGCAGATTCAGAGTTACGTAATTCAATAGGAGAGGACCAAGAATGATTGATTTAAGCACATGGACTATCGACACACTGATAATGATATACATTGCAGGATTATTTACTCTTATTGTAGTTTGTTTATATGCGTTAATTCAAAGTAAAGCAAACAAAGTCTATACTTTTATTATTATACCAATGGCATTATTAATGGCAAGTATGACTTGGCAAGGTATTAAATTATTACAAGGTATGCCAGTTTATGGATTTCCAATAGATGAAAAAATTGAAGTACTATATGTTCAAGATGATGAACCTTGGATATATGTATTATTAAAAACTAAAAATGGACCAATATTTTATAAAATAGACTGGACAGAAGAAAACAAAAAGAAAATGAAAGACTTACAAAGAATGATAGGGTCAAGTTTTGCTCAAGGTAAATTTGAAAAACCTAAGAACCACGGCGAAGATTCAAAATCAATTTTCTTTACACCTATGGAAAATATGACAGACCCAGAGATTAAAGATGCACATCCAGATGATAGTGTAACATTTACAACTTCGGGTTCATCTGGTAATTTTTCAACAGGAAATACACCAGGAAGAACTGATAGACCTAGTTTACAAAGACCACAAGATAATGAAGATACTAATACAGAACGATTGGACTATCTAATCTTGTTTAATAATAATGACAATAACGTTGAAAGTGGATTTATAGGTCCACAAGAACAAACAAGAGTACCATAAGAGGAGAGGGTAATGGAACCAACAGCAACAGTAGGAGCAGTTTTAATGGTAGGACACTTTATTGTGTCGATTTTTGGTGTACAACTGGGTAACCCAGTTATATATTCGTTACCGTTCAAGACAATGGAACAATGTGCAACATATCAAACATATTTGCCAAAGCAAGTTCAGTTAGACTTAGAATGGACACATAACACTAAAAGTCAATGCTTTACAGTCGCCCAATTTCAGGCGATGATGGATAAACAAAATCCACAACCTACTAAGCCAGCCGGCCCAGTAAACCCATAAGGTGAAATGATATGAAAAAAATATTAGACTTTATAAAAGAAATGCTTCTAATTAGACTGTTTTTAAAACTTCTAAAGAATCCAATACTAATTGTAATAATAGTTTTACTTACTATAATGGGTAAAGACAAAGGCATCGAGTGGTATGATGAATACCTGGTACTATACGAAGAAGCAAATAATAAAATTGAAGAAGAAGAAAACACTAGTGGATTAGAATTCAAAAAAATAGATGACCAATTATATACATTGATGGGCACAGTAAAAGAGGGCGATTGTGAAAAGGTTGTACCACTAATGCCTGACGCATTTACTGTAATTTTAGAAAGTCCAGGTGGCAACTTAGCAGATGGTTCTTGTATAGCGGCTCATATAAAACTACGTAACGTAGTTACCGTAGTTAGGTCCACTAAAATTCTAAACGAATTAGGTGAAATAATTTATAAACCAGGTACAAATATTGATGAAAATACACCTGATTTTATGAAAAACAAATCAATATGTGCATCAGCATGTGGTTTAATATTCCTAGCAGGCGACAAACGATATCTAATAGGCGAAGTGTATTTCGGAATACATGGTCCAGGTACACCACCAGGCAGTATGGGTGGGGCATCTCCAGCGGCTATTGAAAGTAGTGCATTTAGAACTGCATCATCATTGATGAAACTACTTAAAAGTATTGGAGTTGAAGACGAGGGATTAAGATTATTGTTTATTCAAATTCCAAACGCATCAATGTATTGGTTGCATCCTAGAGATTTCAAAGTAAGACCAGCATTGGTTACTATAGCAACAGACTATAGAGATTTCTTTGGTACCACGGGTAGCGACCTTGAAGGTGGCATGCGACTGACCGACTAATTTGCTAAATAGATGTACGGAGTTAAATTCGTACATAATTTAATAAATTAGAGGTTACATATGTTAAAATCATTTTTTCTAAGTAAGGAATACGGAGCGTATGCATGGCTAATGTTAGCATGGCTCTTAAGCATGATTTGGTACAACGTAGAGATATTAGTATTCTACAACTTCTGGAACAAAGAAATATACGATGTAATTCAATCACTACAAGAAGAAAGATTCTGGGAACTATTCCTGGGGTGGGATGCTGGTAGATTTTTGAATTTCATGACATTAACCGAAGGGACATCACCCTCGTTTGTCGAAATCATAGTCCTATACATTCCAATAGCAGTATATGCCACTTGGCAGACACAAAGATACTGTTTCAGATGGCGAGAAGCAAATACTAAGCATTATATGACACGTTGGCAGAATTCTACAGCAAAAATAGAAGGTGGTTCACAGCGTATACAAGAAGACTTGATGATATTTGGTAAAACATTACAGGGTCTATTCACTGGATTCTTTAGTGCGATACTTATATTATTTGCGTTTCTTCCTATTCTATGGAATTTATCAGAAAGTTTACCTGTCTGGAATGGACAAATCATTCCTGGTTTCTTAGTATGGGTAGCATTATCTGTATCAATTGGTGGTACTTTAATATCACTTTTACTTGGTTGGAAACTTCCTGGTCTTGAATATAGAAATCAAGTAGTAGAAGCCAAAATGAGAAGGCAATTAGTTTTCTCTGAAGACGATTTCAGTGCAAGAGCAACAGAAACACTATTTCCTATGTTCTATTCAGTTCGTAGAAACTACTATAGACTATTCAACTGGTATATGGGATTTGGTGTATGGCAAACAGCGTTTGGATTATGTGTAGGTAACTTAGCACTAATCGTTCTAGCACCAGCGTACTTTGACCAGTTAATTACACTTGGTGTATTATTTCAGGTTCTAAACGCATTTGGTCGAGTTGAAAGTTCAATGGGCTACTTCATAGATAGATGGACAACGATTGTTGATTTCTTATCAGTCATTAGACGTTTGAGAGAATTCAACGTGGCACTTGACGAAGCAGAGAATGTTACTTTTGATGATGACGGAAATAAAATCTAAAAAGAAGTAAAGTACTGATAAAACTTAACTACACACTATATATAGTGCGGTTTTCTCTTAAATAATACTAGAGAGTAGTGTTTTTAGGAGGTATGGGTATGAAATTCTTATACGTTGACGTTGACAATCGAAAGGTTGTTGGCTTATTTAGAAATAGCAATGAAGAGATTATAAAACTCAATATGAAGGAGTTGCAGATATTAGTTCAGAAAGAACGTTATGTGCTTAATTCTAGTATATTATTAGAGTTATTAGAGGCTCTTAAGGCTATGGGTCAGTATCGAAAAGCAAATCGTCCTTGGTATGAAAGGCTTTTCTGGTAATAGAAACCAACTTACTGTCTAATCCCGGCTATATGCTGGGATTTTTTTTGCATCTTACACATGAAAATGATAAATACAATAAAGTATAATTTAATATTAGAGATATTGTATGAATTTATCAGAATTACTTGAAGATAGCAATAAAGACTTGGTTATTATATATCCTGGTCGCTTTCACCCATTTCATATTGGACATGGTAAAGTATACAAATACTTAAAGCAGAAGTATAGTAACGCACAAGTGTTTATTTCTACTTCTGGAAAAGTTGATGGCGATAGGTCACCTTTTACTTTTGAAGAAAAGAAAAAGATGATGATATTGGCTGGTGTTGATTCTGGTGCTATTGTTCAGTGTAAATCTCCATATCAGTCTATAGAGATTTTAGAACGATTTGATAAAGATAATACAGTTGTTGTATTTGCTGTATCTGAAAAAGATATGGCAGAAGAACCTAGATTTGATTTCTCTGGTGGTATCAAGTTGAAGAAGAATGGTGAGCCAGCATATATGCAGAAATGGAATGGTTTAGATTCTGCTGAAACGTTTGCAACACGTGGCTATATAGCAACAACTCCTACATTTAAATTTAAAGTTTTAGGACAAGAAATTAATAGTGCATCACAAATTAGAAATATGATTGCAAAAAGTGATGATACAAAATTAACTCAAATGCTACAGGACTTATATAGCATCACTGATGTCCCACAAGATATAATAGACCTATTCAAAAGCAAAGTAGGCAACAAAGAAACAATGAATGAGAACTGGGACGAACATTCATTTTGTAAGTTTCTACAAGAAAGCATAAACGAGGAAAATACTATGAAAGACGGCATACTACAAACAATAACAGAAGGCAAAAGCCCACATAAAAAGGGAACCAAAAAATATAATGCCCATATGGCGGCAATACATGCCGAATCTTTTGATGAAGAATTTGATGCTAAAGTCAAACAAGTCGTAGAATCAAAATTAAAAAATGTTGCGGCTGATATTAAAGATTACGTTGACGACCATAAAGAACACTTTGATGCATATCCCATGGATGTAGAAGTGAATGGCAAAGTATATGATTTTGATGATTACTGGAAAATTTTAGATACAGTTTATCCAGATGCTTACGATAATCAGTATGCAAATGAGGGAATTGTTGGTGATGTTGCGAAAGCGACAGGTCATGCTGTTGCCAAAGGTGTAAAAACAGGTGCTAAATTAATAGGCAAAGGCGCAGTTGCAGGTGCTAAGAAACTATCAAGATTAGGTTCTAAAAATGTATCATCTAAATTTGACGGCAAAGGTCATGTTAGTACTACGATAGCATATAACGAAGCAACACAAAAACCTTATGTTTCAATGTACAAAGATAAAGATAACAAAAACAAAATGGTTTATGATGTATTAGATAAGTACGGCAAGTCAGCATTTAAATCTTACGATGAAGATGAAGCAATGAAATATTTCAAAGACAACTATAAATCAATGAGAGAAGTGAATGAAGATTCTTCTGACTCTGTATTTTCTATTAGAAAATTTAAAAATGCTAAAGACCCATCTAAAGATGGATTAGAAATTACTAAAACTGGTGGCATGGGTGGTACAGTCATTATAAAAAATCAAAGAGAACTAAAAGATTTATTAGTGGCACTTAAAGGCAATGTTGATAATCTTAAAGAAAATTATGCAAATGAACAACATGAAAAACTAGAATATATTCATCATATTATTCATGACCAAATAAACAAAGCATTAAACACAGTAGAAGAAATGTTTTCAAAAGATGCAAGTAAGAGAGATAGAGAAAATGCTAGAGCCAAAGAAAAAGAGGACAAAGGATTAACTTCGAAAGAAAGAGAAAAGAGGTCATGGTCCATGGTAGCAAGTAAAGACTATAGTGATAAACAAAAAGTAAGTGAAGCACAAGTTTTAGCACATGGTGGCAAAGGACAGTATAAAGCAGTATCAGATGGTGGCGTTGTTCGTATTATGCATAAAGGAAAAGAAATCGCAAGTGGTGACTTTGATAGTGGTGCAGATGGCTGGTTTGTAAGCCGTGAAGATGATAAAGGACAAAAGTTCTTTGGCAATGCTCAAGATATGGTAGACCATTTTGCAGAAAATATTCACGCCAAAACCAATGAAGAAAAAGAAGAATTAAAAGAATTTTGGCCAGCAGTTGCGTATGCGGCAAGTAGAATACCGGCAAGTACTTATGCTTCTGCCGGAACAGCCATTGCAGGTACCGCTTCAAAGGCTGGTAAATGGATTAAAAGTAAATTAAAATCTTCAGTTGACCCTAAACTAAAAGAAGACTATAACGAAGATGATAGTTCTGACTTAGAAAAGATGCAAAATTCATATAAGCATAACGAAGATAGAAATAATCACTCAGAAAACATACTTATGTTAGCACAAGCATTTGGTTCTAGACCTGAAATAAAGGCAGTAGAGGGACTTCTAACAATAATTAGACGCCAAGGATATACAACTCCAGAACAATCAGAAATGATGTACAATGCTATACATAAAAAATATTACAGTCAACTATTCCCAGCAGAGAACGAAGGTAATGAATTTTCTGGTGCATTAGCAAAAGCAAAAATTGATGGCAAAAAGACATTTGACGTTGATGGAAAAACTTATAAAGTTAAAGAAGCACTAAGCAAACTACTAGATAGTCAGAAAACAAACGAAGCAGGCATCATGCATTATTCTAATGCAAAGGGAACACCTGAATACAAAGAAGGTCAAAAGGCTGCCAAGAATGGTGAGCCATACAACAGCAATCCATACAGTGGCGCAGAGAAACTAAAATGGTCAAAAGGTCACAACGAATGGAGACATGCCAATAAAAGAAAAAAGGGTGAACCAAATTATGGTGCTAGAGGACAATTCGAATGAAAGACCAAATAATAATGTTATTGATAGGAATTCTAATCGCCTTAGGTGGTTGGAATCTTACACAAACATTTAGTTTATCAACTACTCAAGCAGTAATTGATGATAAGGTTGATAAGTTAGAAAGACTTACTGAGAAGTTATTGGACCAGATGGACGATATGAAAGATATGGATGAAGATATTATCGAGCAACACGAAAATTTATTTGACCAACTTAGAAACAATAACGACAGCGGTTCAAGGTACAGTTACTAATGAGATTATATGAATTAACACAACCCGTTTATAAAGTTAAGTTAACTGAGGGTGGTGCTATGCCTGGAGTTGGTGCTATTCACATTGATGAAATCAATCCAACACTCATTCCATTAGAGAAAGAATTAGGTATAGATTTAAGAAACAATGCATTGGGTAGTGTTGGAAAAAGAGAATTCAGTGGTGATATTGATGTTGCATTGAAGATTGATGCAGATAAGATACCAGAATTTGTAGAAAGACTTAAAAAGAGTAGTCAAGTTCTTGATATTGCAAAGTCAAGTGTGATTATGACTAAGGTTAAAATCATGGACTTTGATGAGAACAAAGAAGACGGCAGACCACGCACAGGCTTTGTGCAAATAGATTTTATGCCAGGTGACCCAGATTGGTTAAAGACATATTATCATTCACCTCATGAAAAAGATAGCCAGTATAAGGGCGTGTATCGTAACTTAATGATTGCCTCTATTGCTGGAGAATATAAAGTTGAAAATAGTGACGAAACTATTGACGATGGCAGACCACTTCAATCAAAAAGATTTATGTTTAGTCCGAGAGATGGACTAGTAAGAGTTTTACGTAGACCAGTTCCAAAGAAAACTGGTGATGGATATACAAAAAAGAACAACAATAAGATTATTGCTGGACCATGGAAGTCAGCAGATGACATAGCAAAGAACTTAGGTTTAGATAACGGTGAAGATTTATACAGTTACGAAACATTAGTAAAAGTAATTAAAAAGAATCTATCTCCAGAAGACCAGAAAAACATATTCACTGCATTTACTAATAACAATACAATACAAGGCATGGGCATTCCACCTGATATACAAGAGTATTCAAAAGGCGAACTATAATGAGAATAAATGAATTTGACAATAAAATCACACCATCTGACCTAGAAGCGTTAGAAACATTTGCTGATAGAATATTCGGTAAAGTTGGTATTGATGTAGAGTTCACTCGTCATTTCTTAGATAGAGTGAATGATGAACGTAATGGTAAGCAGATAACAGCAAGTGAACTTACACGTCTATTCAAGCAAGAATATAAGAAATGGGGTCAGCCTATTGCTAAAATGGGTCCAGATGCTGAAGCAGTAATGAAAGACTTAGCAACTGATATTAATATGCCATTCGCCCTAGTATGGGACAAAGAGAATGAAGAACTCGACTTGATAGTAAAGACAGTAATGCGTAAGAAAGATTTTAAAACATCTAACAAAGAATTCCCAGTAGAGAGTGCTAGTGAAACAGAAGATTGTACTGGTTGTAACGGAACAGGTTGGGAAAGAGTTTCCAGTGACGAAGATGAAAGAGCGTGTGACGATTGTGGTGGAACTGGCAAGGTTAACGAGGCTGGATTTAGAATGAATGGTCCAAGTGGATTACGTTCTACTCCAACTCAAAGGACAACACATAAAACTATATCTCTTCCATTACGAGGTGAAAAACCTCTTAGACCAGCACACTCAAATAATATGTTTAGAAAAACATTGAAACTTAGTAAAGATAACAAAACAGATAACGAAACAGTTAACGAAGAATCTCAAATTTGGAAGTGGAACAAAGAAGACCCTAATAATCCTGAAGTATTAATTCAAGGATATGGTAGACTTATGCTTAATCAAATAGAAGATAGTGTAATTGGCAAACTAGAAGACTTAGTTAAAAGAGCAAAGGGTAGAAGAGATTGGCAACAGATAGATTCATTGCTAGGTAGAGATGTTATGCAAATTATGATTAAGGCGATTGTTGATACAAAGAAAGATTTAGAAAAAACACGTAAAAGAGGTGGACCTAAGTCACGAGGTATTAACAAAGACATCAACTATGAAAGCAAAGAAAGAACTTCTATACTTGATATAATTGGTGAAAGTAAGATAGAAGAATTCGAATTAAATGAATTCACTCTTACAGATGTTAAAGACATGATTAAAAAGGGTTGGATGGCAAGACCAACTGAGAAACAATGGAAGAATCTTGTAAAGGCATACAACAAGTTTGGTGGAAATGTAACTAGAAAAGATTTATTAGACGTGGGAATGGCAACTATAAGCCGTAAAGAATCAGTTGAAGAAAAAGAAGAAAAGAAAGAACCTTTATTAAAAGCCTTTGACCCTAAAACTGCAAGAGCAATGATGATGTTGAAAGCAAAATATCCTCAAGCAGATAATATTCTTTCGGCTCTATTAGCAGATGTTGAGAATAATGAAAAAGATAGTGATGTTGCTGATTTGTCGCACGAATTTAAAGTGGATAAATTAACAAAAGCAGTTGATGTCTTGCAACAAGAAATCAATCTTTTGAAAAGAAAACAAACTAACGAAACTGGTGGCGTTGGTAAGATTGTTCCGGGTGTTAACACTTCTATTGATGTAGGTCCTGACGAGATTAAGAAACAAGCGGCCAAGTTTGGCAATGCTGTTAATAAAGACGGAGTTCCAAAGAAAACTTTACGATAAAGGCATCCCAAGTGTATAATAAAGACACAATGTGTTATAAAACTTGGAATGATATCATAATATCATTACCCAAGAAAACAGTTAGTTGGTGTTGTAAAACAAATCTAACTGCTCAACAAACAAAAGAAACTACATTCGATTTAGATATCTTAGACACACAAGGTATAGATTTTCTTTTCAATCATCCTATTCTTCAAAAGAGAAAAAACGACTTAGCAACTGGCGTTAGATGTCAAGATTGCCATGTTTGTTGGGAATCAGAAGACCTATCAGGCGAAAGTCATAGAACGTTATATACTAAAACTTATGAATCAAAACATTCTGGTGATTTTGACATTGATACTCCTGCGACTTTCATTGAACTTGAATTAACAAACAAGTGTAATCAAGCATGTGTATATTGTGGACCACAACTTAGTTCAAGATGGCAAAAAGAATTAAAACAACGACATCCCGATACTGAAGACAAGATATTTCATAAAGTAATGGAGTTGTTCACCGAATATTTTAATACTAAACTTACAGATGCTCCATATATCAACATCAGTCTATTAGGTGGCGAACCTTTCTTTACTGACCATATGTATATATTCCTAGAATATCTTTCAAAATTACATGTAAATTCAGAACAAGAAATAACAGTTACAATAACAACTGGTATGTCATTTCCCAAACAAAAATTAGACAAATTTATCGAGTTGATTGGACGTACTCCAAATATCATATACATAATGCAGTTATCTGGTGAGGCAATTGGAAGAAAAACAGAACTCATAAGGTGGGGATTAGATTTTGAAAATTGGAACATAAATTTAGATATGTTCCTAACTGAAGCAAAAAGATTAGATAATCTAGTTATAGGATTTGGTTGTGCCCATAGTTCTCTATCTTTGCCATATTTCAAAGAGTTTCTTATGTATATAAATACTAAGTTAATAGAACACGAATATAAGTCAGATGTATGGTTTCATGTTAACTACGTAGAAGAACCAGACTATTTGTCCATATCAATGCTAGATAAACATCACGCAGATGCAGTAACAGAGCAAATAGAGTATATGGAAAACGAAATGACTAATCTTTATCGCAAAGATGACTATATTACTATGCTAAAGTCACTTAGAAAGCAGATTAGAAATCAAACTGTGACTCCAGAACTTAAAAGTTATGCGGCTAAAGAGTTTAAAAAACTAGAAGATAGAAGGAAAATCTCATTCAAATCTGAATTTCCTCATTTTGATGAACTAGTTAACTGATGATTTAGATAAATACTATTATGAAAATACATGAGATATTAGGTGAAACAACAAGTGTTGGCGGAATCGCAAGTGTGGCAGGTCCATTAGGTAGTGGTGACCCGAAGGCAAGTATATATGCATCTAAGAAACCAAAGAAAAAAAAGAAAACTAAGATGGGATATAGTCCAGATGTTGGTAATTTATCATACAATACTCCCGTTAAATCAACAATGATTAGAAGGTAGAATACTTATGAAACTGACACAACTTACAGAACAAAAAGAACGTCCTTACATTTGCGTTCATGCTAAAAAAGGCAAGCACGAGACACATGCAACATCATCTTATGATGCGGCAAAGAATGCGGCTGAACATTGGGGAATGAAATCAACAGCAGGTATTGATGCCCATTTGGCTGAAGCAAAGATTACAGAAGGTCCATGTGATGTAGCAACAAAAGATGATATCAGTAAGATGAATGCTGATGAATATGCCAAGTACGCACAGTGGAAAAAAGATTGTGAAGCAGAAGAAAGAACTACACCTTTATCAACAAACCGTTTAGAATCATATAGTGACGATTATGATTTGGATAGTAATTGGGAAGACGATTATCACGGCGATATGTCTCAAGAAGAATATGACCAAGAAGTAGATAATTCTCAAATGGAATATGCTGTTTGGGTTGGTGGTACTGAAGTTAATGATAAGTGGTTAACTTATGATGAAGCACTTGCTCTATATGACAAATACAAAGCACAAGGTTATGATGACATTAAATTAGATGCTAGAATAAAAAAAGTAAAAGAAGGTTCATTTTGGGGCAGAGATGACATGGTTGCTAAAATGAAAAGAGATGAACTAGCGGCAGGAATGAGAAAGTACAGAAAACAAGACGGTGGTTCTTATTCTGGCACGACTACTTCTGACCCAGAAGAATGGGAAAGATTAGAAGCAGATGGTTACGAATGGGATAAAGATTATTATAAAGACATAGAAGAATTAGAAGAAAATAAAAGTTTAACTGACCTTAAAAAAATGTTAGATAAGACTACTTTACTAACACCTAAAGAAAAAAAAGATATAAAAGATTTAGAAAAGAAAATGGGTTCTAAAGATTATCATAAAGCATTGAGTAAAATGTTTGAACAAACTGAATTAGACGAATCACTAGATGTTAGATATGATACAAAGAAACAAGGTTGGTTTGATAGACAAGGTAAAAGAAGATATTTAGGTAAAATGGCTACAAATGCTTTAATGAAAAAGGCAGCCAAAGATAAAGAACGCACAGATGAAATTTTACCAGCAATAGCAATAGGCACTATGGCAGGTGCTTTGATGTCTGATAGAAAAGCAAAAAGAGATGCTGAACAATTAAACGCAGAAAAAGGCGATGACAGTGAAGAAGCAGTTGCGGCTAGAGATGAATTTCTAAAAGTTATGGATATGAAACCAAAAACTCCAGGTCCAGGTAAACAAATTGACACAATAAAGAAAATTGTAGCAGACAAACAAAACATGCAAGTTGCATTTGATGATGGCAAGATGAGAGTAGATTTATACACAGCATCAGCAGTTTCACAAGTATATGATGCAGTCAAGCCAGAAACTCAAGTAAAAATTGATAACATGTTAAGAACTAAAGCAGGTATGCTTAAAATGTCAGATTTTGCATTTAGCAAATTTAATGAAGGTCTTAAAGAAGGTAAACAGTTAGATGAGATTTTACCAGCATTAGCGATGGCGGCTAGAGCAGTTGCTCCAGCAGTAGGACAAGCATTAAAAGGTGTTGCAAAAGCGGCTGTAAAAAATCCAGTTAAAACAGCACAGGTTGTAAAAACTGTAAAAAGTGATAAGCCAGTAACACAGAAAGCGGCTGGCGTAGCGAAAATTACTGGTGTAACAGAAGAAGAATTAGAAGAACTACAAGCACCTTATACTGGTGCAGATGCTGTAATAGACCAAAAT
>JACKQG010000786.1_pt1 | contig 45131 bp, 47 predicted proteins | sample 8237621 | NCBI WGS metagenome assembly JACKQG01 (sample SAMN15677084, study PRJNA649215) | marine metagenome | biome: marine; feature: Black Sea; material: saline water; isolation source: suspended particulate matter (SPM) from the Black Sea western gyre | collected 2013-06-09/2013-06-10 | depth... | reverse complement strand
CCAACAGTGCCGAAACGCTGCGCTGGTTCCCGCTGCCCGAAGAATTCCATCAGGGATGGATGTGAGGCGGGAGGTTTCTAGCTCTTAACCATATTGCGCAGCACAAACTGCAAAATACCGCCGACCTTAACGTATTCGATTTCATCAAGGGTGTCGATGCGGCAGGTCAGGGTGACTTCTTCCTTGACGCCGTCAACACGGTGAATGTGAAGGGCCACGTCCATGCCCGGTTTCAGGCCCCCGGAAAGCCCTGTAAGCTCGAAGGTTTCCGAACCGTCCAGCTTCAGGGTCTGGCGGGTCATACCATCCTTGAATTGCAACGGAAGTACGCCCATACCGACCAGATTGGAGCGGTGAATACGCTCGAAGCTCTCGACGATCACTGCCTTGACACCCAGCAGACGGGTGCCCTTGGCGGCCCAGTCGCGGCTTGAGCCGGTGCCGTATTCCTTGCCGCCAAAAACGATTAGTGGAACGTTCTCATCGGCATAACGCATGGCCGCATCGAAGATGCTCATAACGTCACCGGATGGCATGTGGCGGGTGACACCGCCTTCCGTGCCCGGTGCCATTTCATTGCGAATGCGAATGTTGGCGAAGGTGCCACGCATCATCACTTCGTGGTTGCCGCGCCGCGAACCATAGGAGTTATAGTCCTTTGCCGCGACCTGATGGTCGTTCAGGTAAGCACCCGCCGGTCCGTCCGTGGCGATGCCGCCAGCCGGCGAGATATGATCGGTGGTCACCGAATCTCCAAGAATGGCCAGTGGCCTTGCGCCGGTGATGTCGGTGATTTCGGCGGGTGCTCCACTGAGACCCTCGAAGAAGGTCGGGCGCTGGATGTAAGTCGATCCCGGCTGCCAGTTGTAGGTCTCGCCCTCGGCGACGGAAATTTCCTGCCACGCCTTCGGTCCTTGCGAAACATTGGCATAGCGGGCGCGGAACATCTCCGGCGTCAGGGCTTTGGAAATGGTCTCGCGAATTTCCTCGTTCGATGGCCAGATATCCTTCAGGTAAACCGGGTTGCCCCCGGAATCCTTGCCAAGCGGATCGGCGCTCATGTCGCGGGTCATGGAACCGGCCAGTGCATAGGCGACAACAAGCGGCGGCGAGGCCAGATAGTTGGCTTTGACGTGCGGGCTGATGCGGCCTTCGAAGTTGCGGTTGCCTGAGAGCACGGCGGTGGCAATCAGATCGCCGCTCTCGATAGCGCTGGCAATGGGCGCGGCCAAGGGACCGGAATTGCCGATGCACGTGGTGCAACCAAAACCGGCAATGTTGAAGCCCAGGGTATCAAGGTGTTCTTGCAAACCCGCGGCTTCCAGATAATCGGCGACGACCTGAGAGCCCGGTGCCAGTGAGGTCTTGACCCAGGGTTTGGAGCGCATGCCTTTTTCGGCGGCGTTACGGGCTAAAAGACCGGCGGCGATGAGCACCGACGGGTTCGAGGTATTGGTGCAACTGGTGATGGCGGCGATGACCACGTCACCGTCTTTAAGATCATGGCTTGAGCCTTCGACGCCAGCACTGCGCGGGGCATCGACACCGGCCATATCTTTCAGGGTAGCCTTGAAGGCCACTGTTGAATCTTTCAGCGCGATGCGGTCCTGCGGGCGCTTGGGCCCTGAAATGGCAGGCTCGATGCTGGCGATATCCAGCTCCATGGTGTCGGTGAAAAGCGGGTCCGGGGTGGTGGCGTCGCGCCACATTCCCTGGGCCTTGGCGTAGGCTTCGACCAGGGCGATGCGATCAGGCTCGCGCGAGGTGAATTCCAGATAACGCAGGGTTTCCTGATCGATGGGGAAAAAGCCGCAAGTAGCGCCATATTCCGGGGCCATGTTGGCGATTGTCGCCCGGTCCGGCAGGGACAGGTTATCGAGGCCGGGTCCGTAAAATTCGACGAACTTGCCAACGACGCCCTTGCCGCGCAGCATCTCGACAATCCGCAAAACCAGATCGGTGGCGGTGATCCCTTCGGACATCTTGCCGGTCAGTTTGAAGCCGACAACTTCCGGAATCAACATGGACACCGGCTGGCCAAGCATGGCGGCTTCGGCCTCAATGCCGCCAACGCCCCAGCCGAGCACGGCCAGTCCGTTGACCATGGTGGTGTGGCTGTCAGTGCCGACAAGGGTATCAGGGTAGGCAACCGAGTTATCCTCGCCGCCAGTCCAGACGACCTGGGCCAGATGTTCGAGATTGACCTGATGGCAGATCCCGGTTCCCGGTGGCACGACGCGGAAATTATCGAAAGCGCTTTGCCCCCAGCGCAGGAATTCATAGCGTTCCTGATTGCGCTCGAACTCCATAGCCTCGTTTTTTTCCATGGCGTCGGCGGTGCCCGCAAAATCGATCATTACAGAATGATCGATGACCAGATCAACCGGCGACAGTGGATTGATCGCCTGTGGGTCGCCACCCATGGCGACCATGGCGTCGCGCATGGCGGCCAAATCGACGACGGCGGGAACGCCGGTGAAGTCCTGCATCAGCACCCGCGCCGGACGGTAGGCGATTTCACTATCGGAGCGGCGGTTGTCCAGCCAGCTCGCCATGCCCTTGATATCATCAACGGTGACGGTGCGACCGTCTTCCCAGCGAAGGAGATTTTCCAGCAGCACCTTCAGCGAGAACGGCAGTCTTGAAATGTCGCCCAGTCCGGCTTCGGCGGCAGCCTCAAGGCTGTAATAATCATATGATTTTCCGGCGGCGTTCAGGCTGCGGCGGGTTTTCAGGGTGTCGGTTCCGAAAGTGGTCATGGTTCGGTCCTTAAATGTCCGGGGGATTGTTGCTTTCGATAGTATATTTTTGCATTGAAGTCCACGTCTACCAGTAGGAAACTTGATCCCGGACGATGAAATAAAGGATGTCAACGTGACGTTAACGTTAACTTCCACTTGACTTTAAAAACTGCTTGCGGCTCAGTGCCGCCTGTGTTGATTAGAGGGAATCGGGAAAAATAAGCCCGGAACGAAGAAAAAGGACACATTCTACCCTGCGGAGGCTCTAAAAATTAACAACCTCGATACATTCCCCAAGCTGTTAGCAGAAAATGCTCGTGTGCGTGGTTCGCGTCCTGCCATCCGTGAAAAAGACTTCGGTATCTGGCAAGCCTGGACCTGGGCTGAAAGTGCAAAGGAAATCCGCGCCCTGGCGTGTGGTCTTGCGGCGTACGGGTTTGAAACCGGCGACCGTCTGGCGATTATCGGCGACAATCGCCCGCATCTTTATTGGGCCATGGTAGCAGCGCAATTCGATGGTGGGGTTCCGGTGCCGGTCTACCAGGACTCGGTTGCCGAAGAAATGCAGTTCGTGCTTGAACATGCCGACGCCCGCTTCGCCCTCGCCGAAGACCAGGAGCAGGTCGACAAGCTGCTTGAAATCAAAGATCGCTGCCCCAAACTTGAACTTATTATTTACAAAGACTCGCGGGGCATGCGCGCCTATGACCAGCCGTTCATTCATTCCCTGGAGGATGTTCAGGAAAAAGGCCGTCAGTTCGACGCCGACCACCCGGGATTTGCCGAGGAAAAAATCAATGCCGGCAAGGGCAGCGACATTGCCATCATGCTTTACACCTCAGGGACAACAGGCCAGCCCAAGGGTGTGATGCTCAGTCACGACAACCTGATTATTACAGCCCGCAACGGTGTTAATCAGGAAGGGCTGCACGAAGACGAAGAGGCGCTGGCCTATTTGCCCATGGCCTGGGTCGGCGATAACCTGTTTTCCCTTAGCCAGGCCTATGTTGCCGGTTTTTGTGTCAGTTGCCCGGAATCCAGCGAGACCGTATTGACCGACCTGCGTGAGATTGGCCCGACCTATTTCTTTGCGCCGCCCCGAATTTTCGAGAACATCCTGACGACAGTAACGATCCGGATGGAAGATGCGGCCCCTTTCAAGCAAAAAACATTCAAATATTTCATGGAATTAGCCGGGCGTGTTGGCACCCGCATTCTGGACGGAGAAGAGGTTTCGCTATTTGATCGCTTGCGCTACATGGTGGGCAATATCCTGATATATGGCCCCTTGAAAAACGTGCTTGGGTTTTCGCGGTTCCGCATCGCTTATACAGCAGGGGAAGCCATAGGGCCGGAAATTTTTGATTTTTATCGCTCGTTGGGGATCAACATCAAACAACTTTATGGCTCGACGGAAGCCTCGGTGCTGATCACAACCCAGCCCAACGGAGAGGTTCGTGTCGATACAGTCGGCAGGCCGTGCCCGGATGTGGATATCCGTATTGAAGATAACGGCGAAGTAATGTTTAAAAGTCCGGGTGTCTTTGTCGGATACTATAAAAACGATGAAGCAACTGCTGAAACCAAGACCCCGGACGGTTGGGTCCATACGGGCGATGCCGGCTTCTTCGATGCAGACGGCCATTTGAAAATTATCGACAGGGCAAAAGATGTCGGCAAGTTGAACGATGGTTCAATGTTTGCCCCCAAATATCTGGAAAACAAGCTCAAGTTCTTCCCGTTCGTCAAGGAAGTTGTGGCTTTTGGCAACGAAAACGACTACGTCGCGGTGTTTATCAATATTGACCTGGAAGCTGTCGGAAACTGGGCCGAAAGGCGCAATCTGGCCTATTCCGGCTACACGGATCTTGCCGGTCGCAACGAAGTTTATGATCTGATTCAGGAATGCGTCGAGAGGGTGAATGCTGATCTGGCAACCGATGAGCACCTGTCAGGCTCGCAAATCAAGCGCTACCTGATCCTGCACAAGGAACTGGACGCAGATGATGGCGAACTGACCAGGACCCGCAAGGTGCGCCGTAACTTCATTGCCGAGCGTTACGAAGAGTTGATTGACGCGCTGTATTCGGACAAGACTCACATTCCGGTCGAGGCCGAGGTGACGTTTGAGGATGGACGCAAAGGTCTCATCAAGGCCGATCTGGAGATCCGCGAAGCTGTGCGGTACGATCCGGCCATGAAGGAGACCGCATAATGAGCGCCCACGGTGAGCGCACCTTCGGCGACGTGGTCCTTCGTGTTGACGACGTTTCGCTTTCATTTGGCGGTGTTCAGGCCCTCGCCAACATCAGTTTTGAAGTCCGCGATGGCCAGGTCCTTGCCATCATCGGCCCTAACGGGGCCGGCAAAAGCTCGATGCTGAATGTCATCAACGGGTTTTATCATCCCCAGCAGGGCACCATTACCTATAAAGGTGAAACCCGTCGCCAGATGAAGCCGCACCACGCGGCCCGTCAGGGCGTCGCCCGGACATTTCAGAACATTGCCCTTTTCAAGGGCATGTCGACGCTCGACAACATCATGACCGGGCGTAACACGAAAATGCACAAAAACCTGTTCTGGCAAGCCCTGCACATGGGACCGGCCCGCAAGGAAGAGCTTGAGCATCGCGAATTCGTCGAGAACATTATTGATTTTCTGGAAATTGAACATATCCGCAAAACCCCGGTCGGGCGCTTGCCATACGGCTTGCAAAAGCGGGTCGAACTGGGGCGGGCGCTGGCTGCCGAACCGGAACTGCTTTTGCTCGACGAGCCGATGGCCGGCATGAACCTGGAAGAAAAAGAGGATATGAGCCGTTATGTCCTCGACGTTAATGATGAATTTGGCACCACCATTGTCCTTATCGAACACGACATGGGCGTGGTCATGGATATTTCCGACCATGTGGTTGTGCTTGACTACGGCCGCAAGCTGGCTGACGGCTCGCCGGACGAAGTGCGTACCAATCAGCTGGTTATAGATGCCTATCTGGGGGTCGCCCATGATTAAGACCAGCGAGGTGTCCTTGTAATGGAATTCCTGACAGCCATTTTTGTCTCGCCGTTTATCGAGATATATGAATATCCCCTGTTCTTCATCGAAGTGGTGCTTGGCGGCTTACTTGCGGGTGTCATGTATTCGCTGGTGGCGCTCGGTTTCGTGCTGATTTTCAAGGCTTCCGGCGTTTTCAATTTTGCCCAGGGAGCGATGGTGCTGTTTGCGGCGCTGACCCTTGTCGGCCTGATCGAACATGGCTTCCCCATATGGCTGGCTTTGATCAGCACCATCATTGTGATGATTGCGCTGGCGATGGCCATCGAGAAGGTGGTGCTTAGGAAACTGGTTAATCAGGAGCCGATTATTTTGTTTATGGCGACCATCGGGCTTAGTTATTTCCTCGATGGCTTCGGCCAGACCCTGTGGGGCAGTGACGTCAAAGTGCTTGATCTGGGCATTCCCAACGCGCCCATTGAATTTTTGGGCATTCTGGTTAATCAGTTTGACCTGGTCGCCGCCGCTTCGGCCGGTACCTTGGTCGCTGTACTTGCCATCTTTTTCCAGAAAACACGCATCGGGCGGGCCTTGCGCGCTGTTGCCGACGATCATCAGGCGGCGCTTTCTGTTGGTATTCCCTTAAAAACCATCTGGGCCATTGTCTGGGCGGTTGCCGGTCTTGTTGGCCTGGTTGCGGGTATCATGTGGGGAACCAAGCTGGGGGTTCAGTTCACCTTGACGCTGGTTGCCCTGAAAGCCCTGCCGGTGTTGATTCTGGGTGGTTTTACATCGATTCCCGGCGCCATTATCGGCGGTTTGATTATCGGCATGGGTGAAAAAGTAGCCGAAGTATTCTGGGGCGCTGCCTTCGGTGGCGCAATCGAGGACTGGTTCGCCTATATGCTGGCGCTGGCCTTCCTGCTGTTCCGTCCGCAAGGACTGTTCGGCGAAAAAATTATCGAGAGGGTTTAGGTAAATGTTGTATCGCGAGGCCGGACAATTCAAGACCAGCTACGCCAAGGATCAGGCGATTTTCCCGATCCTGCAGGACCGTGTCATGATGGTCCTGATGTTGGTCGTCGCCTTTGTCGGGGTGCCGATGCTGGCCAGTGAATACTGGCTGTCGACAATCATGCTGCCGTTCCTGGTATTCTCGCTGGCTGCCCTTGGCCTCAACCTGTTGACCGGGTACGCTGGGCAATTGAGCCTTGGCACGGGTGGATTTATGGCCACCGGTGCATTTGCGGCTTACAAGCTGGCGGTCGCTTTTCCGGAAATGAACATCGTCATCGTGTTTCTTCTTTCTGGCGTTATCACGGCCGCCGTTGGCGTTTTATTCGGCCTTCCCAGCCTGCGGATCAAGGGGTTTTATCTTGCGGTGGCGACGTTGGCATCGCAATTTTTCCTGATCTGGATGTTCAACAAGTTCCCCTGGTTCACCAATTATTCTTCATCTGGTGTGATCAGCGCCCCGCCGCGGGCCGTATTTGGGGACTTTTTTGTCACCGGCTCCTCGGCTAGCCCGGCCAACAAATATCTTTTTACCCTGGTAATTGTCTGCGTTTTGGCGTTGGCGGCGAAAAATATCGTCCGCTCTCACGTTGGTCGTAGCTGGATGGCGATCCGCGACATGGACATCGCGGCAGAGATCATTGGCATCAAACCGCTGCAGACGAAACTTGGCGCCTTTGCCGTCAGTTCTTTTTATTGCGGTATTTCCGGTGCCCTGTGGGCGTTCATCTATACCTCGAGTGTTGAGGCGTTAGCCTTTGATATTACACGTTCTTTCCAGATATTGTTCATGATTATCATCGGTGGACTGGGCTCCATACTGGGCTCCTTCATGGGCGCTGCCTTTATTGTTTTGCTGCCGATTTTCCTGTCCAATGCGCCGACCATGTTTGGCCTGAATATCTCCGTCGATTTGATCAGCCACATGGAGTTTATGATTTTCGGGGCGCTGATTATCTTTTTCCTGATCGTCGAACCGCACGGACTTGCCCGTTTGTGGCAAATCGGAAAGGAAAAATTGCGTTTGTGGCCGTTCCCCTATTAGGGCACAATTTTGACATCAATTTAGGGTTTACTTGAGATCAATCGATTTAATCATTAACGTAAGCACCAAGAATATCCAAAAGGGAGGATTCCAATGAGATTTACTAAACTGATCCTGGCCGCTGTTGGCCTGGCTGTTGGCGTTAGCGGCTTTGCCGTTAGTGAAGCCAAGGCAGCCGAACAATTTATTCCGAGCTTGGTTTACCGGACCGGCCCGTACGCTCCTAATGGCACCCCGTTCGCTGATGGTGCCATGGATTACTACAAAATGCTCAACGCCCGTGACGGCGGCATCAACGGCGTCAAGCTGGTCGTCGAAGAATGCGACACCGGTTACAACACCGACCGCGGCGTCGAATGCTACGAGCGTCTTAAAGGCAAGGGCGAAACCGGCGCGGCTGCTTTTAGCCCGCTTTCAACCGGCATCACCTACGCCATCATCGAGCGTGCCGCGAAAGATAAAATTCCGGTCTTCTCCATGGGCTACGGTCGTACCGATGCTTCTGACGGTCGTGTTTTTCCGTATGTCTTCACCGCCCCTTCGACCTATTGGAGTCAGGCTTCGGCGCTGGTCCGCTACGTTGGCAGCGAAGAAGGCGGCATGGCCAACTTGAAGGGCAAGAAGATCGCCCTCGTCTATCACGACTCGGCCTATGGCAAGGAGCCTATCCCGACGCTGGAAACACTGGCTGAAAAGTATGGTTTCACGTTCCACAAGTTCCCTGTTACCCATCCGGGTCTGGAACAGAAAGCAACATGGCTGAGCATCGGTCGCAAGCTGCGTCCCGACTGGGTCTTCATGTGGGGCTGGGGCGTCATGAACCAGACCGCCATCAAGGAAGCCGCTGCTGTTGGTTTCCCGATGAACAAGTTCATCGGTGCCTGGTGGTCCGGTGCAGAGCCTGATACCCGTCCGGCCGGTAAAGCTGCGATCGGTTATAAATCGGCTGCCTTCCATTCGCCGGGTTCAAACTTCATTGTTCACCAGGACATCTTCCAACATGTCTATGGCAAGGGCAATGGAACGACGACGGAAGATCTGGTCGGTGAAGTTCTTTATAACCGTGGCCTGATCAACTCGGTCTTCGTATCCGAAGCGATCCGTACCGCCATGAGCAAGTATGGCAACAAGGCGATGACGGGTGAGCAAATCCGCTGGGGCTTTGAAAACCTCGACCTGACCAATGCCAAACTGTCCAAGCTTGGCCTTAGCCGCTTCATGAAACCGGTTAAGATTACCTGCCTGAACCACGAAGGCGGCACGCCGCTTCGTATCCAGGAATGGAAAGGTCAGCAGTGGGAATTCGTATCCGACTGGATCGAGCCCATGAATGATATTGTCCGCCCGATGATCGAAGCATCAGCGGCCAAATACGCTGCAGAAAAAGGCATTACGCCTCGTACCTGCAACTAGACCAGGATCAGGATTGGTCGAACCCGCTTGAGATATAGGGTTCGGCCAATCCGTTCTGTCTATCCATACAAATTTACCAACGGTTGGTTTACGATGACTGAAAACGGAAGCCCGCTTCTGACTGTTAACAACATCGAGGTCATTTACGATCATGTGATCCTGGTGTTGAAGGGTGTCTCCCTTGAGGTTTCCGAAGGAGGTGTTGTTGCCCTTCTGGGCGCCAACGGGGCCGGAAAATCGACAACCCTGAAGGCGATTTCCAACCTGCTTGGGGCCGAACGTGGTGATGTCACCAAGGGCAATATCGAATACCGGGGCGAACGTATCGATAAACTGACGCCGTCCGATCTGGTTAAAAAAGGCGTTGTCCAGGTGATGGAAGGACGCCATTGTTTCGAGCATCTGACGGTCGAGGAAAACCTGTTGACCGGTGCCTATACCCGCACCGACGGGGCCAGCGCAATCAACCAGTCGCTTGAAAAGGTTTACCACTATTTCCCGGGTCTTAAAGAACGCCGTACCTCACAGGCCGGATACACATCAGGGGGCGAGCAGCAGATGACGGCGGTTGGCCGGGCTTTGATGGCCAATCCAACAATGATTTTGCTCGACGAGCCGTCCATGGGACTGGCCCCGCAACTGGTCGAGGAAATTTTTGAAATTGTCGACGCCCTGAACAAAAATGAAGGTGTCAGCTTCCTGCTCGCCGAACAAAATACCATGGTCGCGCTTAAACATGCGGACTTCGGCTATATTCTGGAAAACGGCCGCGTCGTTATGGAAGGTGACGCCAAGTCGCTTGCCGAAAACGAAGACGTTAAGGAATTTTACCTGGGCCTTAGCTCGGGTGCCCGCAAGAGCTTTCGTGATGTCAAACATTACCGCAGGCGCAAACGCTGGCTGGCTTAAATGAGCGCTTATTACGACGATCTTGAGACCCGCTCGGGAGATCAACGCGAGAGCGCGCAGATGACGGCGCTGGCCGACCAGGTCGACTTCGCCAGGAAAAATGCGCCCTATTTCTCGGCTCTTTTTAGTGACGTTGACGCGACCGCGATTAACACGCCTGAAGCCCTTGCCAGTTTGCCCGTTACCCGCAAGTCGGACTTGATTGAAGGGCAGAAAAAAGACCGCCCGTTTGGCGGCCTTGCGGCCATGGCCAGCGGTGGTCTGGCGCGGATTTTCCAGTCGCCGGGACCGATTTATGAACCCGAAGGCCAGACGGATGATTTCTTCCGCATTGCGCGCGCTCTGTACGCCGCCGGTTTTCGCAAAGGAGATCTGGTTCACAACACTTTCGCCTATCACCTGACGCCGGGTGGCTTCATGATGGATTCAGGGGCCCGTGCCCTGGGGTGCGCCGTCATCCCTGCCGGTATCGGCAACACCGAGCAGCAGCTTGATGTCATTGCCGACCTGAAACCCGCAGCCTACACCGGGACCCCGTCGTTCCTTAAAATTCTATTGGAAAAAGCCGAGCAGGCTGGCAAGGACGCCTCGAGCTTCAAGCGGGCCATGGTCAGCGGTGAATATTTCCCGCCGCCCTTGCGCGACCAATGGGCCGAGCACGGTTTGCTTGCCTATCAGTGCTACGCGACGGCCGATCTTGGCCTGATCGCTTACGAATCTGACGCCGCCGAAGGAATGATTGTCGATGAAGGGGTGATTGTTGAAATCGTCCGCCCCGGTACCGGTGACCCGCTGCCCGAGGGCGAAGTCGGCGAGGTCGTTGTCACCCTGTTCTCGAAGGAATATCCGCTGGTCCGTTTCGCAACCGGTGATTTGTCGGCGGTGATGGCAGGCGCAAGCCCTTGCGGGCGCACCAACATGCGCCTTAGAGGCTGGATGGGCCGGGCCGATCAGACGACCAAGATCAAGGGTATGTTCGTCCACCCCGAACAGGTTGCTCAAGTGGTGGCGCGCCATAAGGAAATCAAACGCGCCCGCCTTGTTGTCGAAACGCTGGATGATAAAGACGCCATGACCCTGGTCTGTGAAGTCGTCGAGCACGGTGAAGCCCTTGAGGCAGCCATTGCCGAAACTCTGCAAAACATCTGTAAACTGAGGGGCAGCGTTAGTTTCACCGACACCGGTTCCCTGCCCAACGATGGCCTCGTCATCGAGGATAAGCGCTCCTACGATTAATCCCCGCCGTAAGGGTTTGGAGGTTTCGCGCCGCATCGTCGAAACGTGTGCCCCTGCTTACGGGACAGCAAATTTTTGCGTAATCCCGATTAGCATATAGAAGGGGTAACTTTTGGCCCAGGTTTAAAAGTGCTCCAACCGGTCTCGACATCTGGCTGTTACCCTCTCGTTACACTAAATCACAGTTTCGCCTTATTTATGGCTAATTGGGTCATAAAGTCGCCACACTCTCCCCTTTTAATATCCTTCATGCGGCATCCCATGCTGCATATCCAGAGACCCCCCTCTCTGGTCCCTCAAAAGGCGTTTATAGCCTCAACTTGTCGGCCGAACTCAACTCCCCTGTGGTTCGGTCGACTTTTTCTTTTTCAGCAGGGCCTTAAATAGGATACCTTTTGCGCTCTGCCACTTCTGTCCCATCTGGCAAAAGAATTTCATGAGCATTTTTTGTGGCCAAAATCTGATTTGTGTGCGCGGCGAGCGGACCGTCTTCACCGACCTTGACTTCAATCTGGATGCTGGCGGGGCGTTGGTTCTGATTGGCCCCAACGGCAGTGGCAAATCGAGCCTGCTAAGATTGATGAGCGGGCTGCTTCCGCAAGCCGCCGGAAGTTTAAGCTGGAATAACGAAGAAATCCGGGAAGACCCGGAAGCCCATGCCGACCGGATGCACTATGTCGGACATCACGACGCCGTCAAACCGGTGCTCAGTGTCGCCGAAAATGTCGCCTTCTGGGCATCCTTGCGGGGCCGCGGAAAAAAAACTCAAAGCGCCGTAATGGCCGCCCTTGAAGCCTTTGGTATTGCCCATTTGGCTGAGGTTCCGGGGCGCTTTCTTTCGGCCGGGCAAAAACGCCGGGTCAATCTGGCCCGTATTCTTGCCGCTCCGGCACCCTTGTGGTTGCTTGATGAACCAACAACGGCGCTCGACAAACAGACCATAGGAGCCCTTGAGGCGACCATCGCAGCCCACCGGGCAGGCGGCGGCATGGTGGTTATTTCAACCCATTCGGATATGGGTCTTGAGAGTTTTAAAGTTCTCGATCTGGCCGGCTTCGCCATCAGGCAAGCCTCATGAGCGGTTTTATGGCCATCCTCAAGCGTGACCTGCATCTGGCGACCCGTCAGGGTATGGATAACATGATGGTGGTGATGTTCTTCGTTATCGCCGTGGTTCTGTTTCCCTTCGGTGTCGGCCCTGAACCCAATATTCTGGCCCGTATTGCCGCCGGTGTGATCTGGGTGGCGGCCTTGCTGGCTTCCATGCTGTCGCTGGAGCGATTGTTTCAGACGGATTTTGAGGACGGATCACTTGAATTGCTCAGCCTGTCGCCGATTACCCTTGAGGTGGCGGTGCTGGCAAAAGTGGCGGCCCACTGGCTGACCACCGGCCTGCCGCTGATTGTTGCAGCCCCTTTGCTTGCCGTATTGCTCAACATGAACGCCGAAGGCTTCCCCATGCTGATTGTGGCGCTGTTGCTGGGCACCCCGTCCTTAAGCCTGATCGGGGCGGTCGGGGCAGCGCTTATTTTGGGCTCGCGCCGTGGTGGTGTGCTGCTGGCGTTATTGATTCTGCCGCTCTATATTCCGGTTCTTATTTTTGGTGTCAGCGCCGTCGACGCGGTGATCGGTGGCTTTGAAGCCAACGCCCAACTTTTGATTCTCGGCGCTTTCCTGATGGGGGCGCTTGCGCTTTGTCCCTGGGCGGCGGCGGCAGGTGTCAGGCAAGCCATCGAATGAGTGACAATTACCAAGCCAGGCGTTAAAACCGACCTTCCTACGAGCCCCTTTAAGCAAGAGATTTACATGCTACACCGTTTTGCTAACCCAACCCGTTTCCTGCGCATCGCCAGTGTCGTCCAGCCATGGATGGCTTGGGCGACGGTGTTGCTTGGCGGGGCCGGGCTCTATCTTGGGCTTTTCAACTCACCTGCCGATTACCAGCAGGGCAACAGTGTCCGTATCATGTATGTGCATGTGCCTGCGGCGTGGATGGCAATGTTCTGCTATTCGAGTATGGCCATCGCCGCGGCGGTCGGTCTGATCTGGAAGCACCCGCTGGCCGATGTGGCGGCCAAGGCGACGGCCCCGATTGGCGCCTGCTTTACGTTTCTGGCGCTGTTTACGGGATCACTCTGGGGCAAGCCCATGTGGGGCACCTGGTGGGTCTGGGATGCGCGCCTGACATCCATGCTGGTGCTGTTGTTCCTGTATTTGGGCTATATTGCGCTGGTTAATGCCTTTGATGATCCGACGCGGGGTACCAGGGCGTCATCGATACTGGTGCTGGTTGGTTTTATCAATGTGCCGATCATCAAGTTTTCCGTCGACTGGTGGAATACCCTGCATCAACCGGCCAGTGTTATCAAGATGGGTGGACCTTCCATTGATGCCTCCATGTTGTGGCCGTTGTTGTTAATGGCGGTCGCGTTCACCACTTATTATCTGTGGGTGCTTTTAATCCGAATCAGAACTGAAATTATCGCCAACAAGATCCGTATTGCGCGCCTGAAGCAGGTTCACGGTTAAGCGAAGTATTTTTTAAGGATATGAGCATGATCAAGGAATTTCTCGATATGGGCGGCTACGGTGCATATATCTGGCCCAGTTACGGGGTCACCGCCGTGGTGATGATCGTCATGCTAGTCACCAGTCTGCGCGGCCTTCGTGAAAATGAAGTGACGCTGCAATCCCTTGAGGTTTCAACAAAGGATAAGCCTGAGTGAAAAGAAAGCATAAAAGACTGACGTTCGTCGGCCTGGCGCTGTTGCTGATTGCCGCCGCCGCCGCCCTGACCTTAAGGGCGTTTGAGGAAAGCATCGTCTTCTTCCACAGCCCGACGGACATCGTCGAGAAACAGGTTTCGGCCACCCAGCGTTTACGACTGGGCGGACTGGTCGAGGAAGGCAGTGTCGAGAAACATCCTGACGCAGTGGTTAAGTTCAAGGTCACCGACATGGCCAATTCGATCAATGTCAGCTACCGCGGCATCCTGCCTGACCTGTTTCGCGAGGGACAGGGCGTTGTTGCCGAGGGGACGTTCAAAGCCGGTGTCTTCATCGCTGACGAGGTTCTGGCCAAGCACGACGAGAATTACATGCCGCCGGAAGTTGCCGATGCGCTGAAAAAATCCGGCAAGTGGGATGATATGAGCAAAGAAATGAAACGTCAGGGGCACGTCGCCGGGGAAACCCCGAAATGATCGCCGAAGCCGGTCATTTTGCCCTTGTCCTGGCGCTGTTTGTCGCCATTGTTCAGGCCGTGGTGCCGATGATCGGGGCTCACCGGGGTAATGCGGTGTGGATGGCCATGGATAAGCCTTCTGCCATTTCACAGGTGTTGCTGGTCGCATTCGCTTTTGGCTGCCTGACTTATTCGCACGTTGTTTCCGACTTTTCCGTCGTTAATGTTGTCCAGAATTCCCATTCCCTGAAACCGATGCTCTACAAGGTCGCCGGTGTGTGGGGCAACCATGAAGGCTCATTGCTTTTGTGGGTGTTCATTCTCGCCGCCTTTGGCTCGGCCGTTGCCCTGTTTGGCGGCAATTTACCGCCGACCCTAAGGGCACGGGTGCTTGGCGTGCAGTCGTTGATCGCCGTCGGCTTCTATCTGTTCATGCTGTTGACGTCCAACCCCTTCGAGCGGGTCTTCCCGCCGGCTCTTGACGGGCGCGATCTGAACCCGCTGTTGCAGGACCCGGGGCTGGCCTTTCATCCACCATTTTTGTATCTGGGTTACGTTGGCTTCTCGATGGCTTTCTCATTCGCTATCGCCGCCCTGATTGAGGGCCGTGTTGATGCCGCGTGGGCGCGCTGGGTGCGACCATGGACGCTGGCCGCCTGGTCGTTCCTGACGGTCGGCATCGCCCTTGGTTCGTGGTGGGCGTATTATGAACTTGGCTGGGGTGGCTGGTGGTTCTGGGACCCGGTCGAGAACGCTTCCTTCATGCCATGGCTGGCCGGAACGGCGCTGTTGCATTCGGCGATCGTTGTTGAAAAACGCGACACCATGAAGACATGGACGATCTTCCTCGCCATTCTCGCTTTTTCCATGAGCCTGCTCGGTACCTTCCTGGTACGCTCCGGGGTGCTGACATCGGTCCACGCTTTCGCCACCGACCCGGAACGCGGCGTCTTTATTTTGCTGCTTCTGATGATTGTCATTGGCGGCTCACTGGTCTTGTTCGCCATGCGGGGCCCGGCTTTGCGCAGTACCGGTGTTTTCAAGCCGATATCACGAGAAGGTGGTTTGCTTTTGAATAACCTTGTCATGTCGACGGGCTGTGCCGTGGTTTTGCTGGGCACCCTTTACCCGCTGTTCCTTGACGCGGTTGGCGGCACGAAAGTTTCCGTTGGCCCGCCGTTCTTTAATTCGGTGTTTATCCCGCTGATGGTGCCGATGTTCATGGCCATGGGCTTCGGCCCATTCCTGTCGTGGAAGCGCGCCGACATTGTACAGGCGGCGCTTCGCCTTAAAATCGCATTTATCGTTGCCGCCCTTGCCGTTGCGGCGGTTATCGCGCTGGCTGGCGAAGGACCGTTTCTGGCCTTGGTCGGTCTGGGATTGGCGGCTTGGCTTGTCACCTCGACACTGGTTGAACTGGCAGAGCGGGTTAAGCTGTTCAGGGAACCATTGGTGGCGTCGCTGGGTCGATTGATGCGCCAGCCACGGGCCTCGTGGGGAATGACTATGGCCCATTTGGGCATGGCCATCGCCATTGCCGGTATGGCCGGGGCGGGTGGCTGGAAAGTTGAAAGCATCCAGGTCATGAAGCCCGGTGATCAGGTTAATGTTGGAGGCTACGATTACACCTTTGTTGGCGCCAGGCAGGGTCAGGGGCCTAACTACACGATCATCGAAGGGACCTTTCGGGTCAGCAAGAATGGTCAGGATGTGGTTACGTTGAAGGCCGAGAAACGCAATTACCCTGTGCGTCAGATGCCGACCACTGAAGCGGCTATCCATTCCCTGTTCTCAGGCGATCTGTACGCGGTTATTGGCGACCCCGATGGTCAGGACGGTGGCTTCGTGACGCGCATTTATTTCAACCCGCTGGTCGCCTGGATGTGGGCAGGCTCGATGCTCATGGTGTTCGGTGGGGTGATCAGCATTTCTGACAGGCGTTACCGGATTGGTGCCCCGGCGCGGCGCAATCGAAAACCTGCGGTGGCGGCAAATCCATGAACCGCCTGATGTACCTTCTGCCGCTGGCGATCTTTCTTGTTATCGCCGGATACTTCGCCAAGGGATTGACTCTCAACCCGCGTGATATGCCCTCCATGTTGATCGATCAGGAAGTGCCGCCGTTTGATTTGAAGCCGATCAAGGGGCAGGTGCGGGGACTTTCAAGCGAGGACCTTAAAGGGCAGGTGACACTGGTCAACATTTTCGGCTCGTGGTGCGTGGCATGTCTCGCCGAACACCCGATGCTGATGAAAATAGCCGAACAGAAACTAGTTTCCATTTACGGCATCGACTGGCGCGAGAAAAACCCTGACGATGGCCCCAATTGGCTGGCCCGACGCGGCGACCCCTACACGCTGATTGGTGATGATCCGCAAAGCAAGGCGGCGATTGCCTTTGGCGTCACCGGTGCGCCGGAAACCTTCTTCGTCGATAGGCGCGGCTTTATTCGCTACAAGCATGTGGGTCCGATCACCCCGGAAAACTGGGAAAGCACTTTATGGCCGATTGTTCAGGAGCTCAGAAAACTTTGAGGATGATTTTTGGTTTTTTATATGGCCCCTCAGGCGCCGGGCGTTCGCTCCGCTCTCCTGGCTTGCCGCAGTGGTGGCGGCCCGCTGTCGCGGGCTTGGTAGTGGCGCTGTTGCTGGCTCTGAGTTTTTCGCCTGTCCTGGCCGTTGAGCCGAGCGAGGTTCTGGATGATCCGGTGCTGGAGGTGCGGGCACGGGAAATTTCCAAGGGCCTGCGCTGCGTGGTTTGTCAAAATCAGTCTATCGATGACTCCAACGCCGATCTTGCTCGTGACATGCGGGTGCTGGTTCGCGAACGGCTCCTCGCGGGTGACAGCAACGATCAGGTGACTGACTACATGGTCTCGCGCTATGGCGATTTTGTCCTGCTCAATCCGCCATTTAAGGTCGCTACCTACGCGCTGTGGTTCGGGCCCTTGTTGATCATTGGTCTTGGTCTGTTCGTGGTAGTTGTCTTTTACCGTCGACGTAGCAGCACAAGTGTGGCCGAGACGACCCCGGCTGCCTTAAGCAACGAGGAAAGCCGCCGCCTTGAGGACCTGATGAAGGACGAAACCTAGACCATGAGTGTTGAGACATTACAATTGTGGGCCATCGCTGCCGCCCTCGCCCTTGGCGTGCTGGTGATTATGCTGTGGCCGCTTGTCAAACGGCAGGTGCGTGAAAATGCGCCGCGCGAAGACTACGACATCAACGTCTATAAGGACCAATTGCTGGAAATTGATGCCGATCTTGAGCGTGGCCTGCTAAGCGCCGACCAGGGCGAAGCCGCGCGCACCGAAATCAAGCGCCGTATGCTGGCTGCTGCCGACAGTGGAGAGACCGTCACAAAAGCTGTGGGATCAGGATCAAACGGCCTGATGATCGCCGTCCTGACGGTGTTGATGCCGGTTGGTGCTGTGTTGTTGTATCTCAACCTGGGCAGCCCGGACCGCCCCGATCAACCGCTGGCCGGACGGGATTTAAGAGCCAAAGTCGGGCAAAATGAAGAGCAGATGAAAATCAGCCAGTCTGCAGACAAATTATCGGCCTATCTTAAAAATAACCCGGATGATCTGCGCGGTTGGACGTTGCTTGCCCGTACATATTTGTCGCTGGGTCGTTATCCGGACTCCGCCATGGCTTACGCCGAGGCTTACCGGGTAAGCGAGGAAAGTGCCGAACTTGCCGTTGATTATGGCGAAGCTCTGACACTGGCCGCCGATTCCGAAATTTCCGGGAAGGCGCGCAGCCTGTTTGAAAAAGCCCTCGCCGCCGATAATACTGATCCCAAGGCGCGCTATTATCTGGGCATGTACAAGGCCCAGCAGGACGACGTCCGTGGCGCCATGCAGATGTGGATTGATCTGGCGACGTTGTCGCCGCCGGATGCCCCGTGGCTGAGCGTCCTAAACCAGCAGATCGACCGTGCCGCCCGTGATTCAGGCATTGACCCGGCGACAATAACGCCCAGCGCCGAAGCATTGGCGCTGGCAAAAGAGCTTCAACAAAATATCCAGGCACCCGCGCCGGGACCGACCACAGCGGATGTCAAGGAAGCGATGGGAATGGCGGAAGGGGATCGTAACCAGATGATCCGCTCCATGGTTGAACGGCTGGCCAGCAAAATGAAGGATGATCCCAAGAACAAGGACGGTTGGTTGCGCCTGGAGCGTGCCTACCGGGTTCTGGGCGAGGTCGACAAGGCCGACGAAGCAGCTGTCCGCGCTGCCCTGCTACCATAAAAACCTTTAGCTTGTTAACGACTGGAATCGGATTCCAGCACCTTGCAAATTCTCCTGACCGCGACGATCCCGAAGACGGCGGCGAGAACGCCGAGCAGGGCCGGGAAAATGGCGAGAAGAATCATCGTCTCGTTATTATCTTTCAGGGTATCGATGGACTCTTCTGTTTCCAAAAGGTCGGCGCTTGCGTTGTCCCCGATCATGGTGAACAAATCCAGGACACTCCCGGAAAGCGTTTTTGCCCTGGAATCAAAATCTGGCATCATCTTGTTTCCGCCCGCCGGCCCTTCAGCGATATATCGGGCCGCCATTTTTACACCATGATCATAAAAGAGGTCGAATTCTTCTGTAATATTATTGAGAGAGCCTGTTACTTCAGACAGATTGACCGAATCTGCAATTTCATGCGCTTCGGCAATCGCTTTTCTAAAATCCTCGGCGTATAACGCGGCCTGTTTAAAACCGTCATCCAGGCCATCAAGGCCGCGGGTTGCAGAAATATCAGTCAGGTATTGTTGAACCTGAATGACGTCGTAGCGAATGTCATGGACGATTCCCAGCAACTTCAAATCGTCACGGGCGACGCGCTCCAACATTTCATCGGTTTTCTCAAGATAGGGTTGTTCAATGAACAACTGAACGACGGACCAGCCAGCGATCATTGAGGTTGAGACAAAGAGCGCTAAAATGATCATGTTCATTTTTGCCCGGATAATCTTGACGATATTGAGAAGATCCTCATTCATCTTCTTTATTTCCTTCTGGTAAATCTTGGGTATCCTGCAAGGTTTCATTTTCTCCCGCAGGGTCGGGTTCAGGGTGGCGATTTGCCTCCAGTTTCTTTTTTGCCTCTTCCAGGTCGTTAACCCTGGCCGCTCTTCTGGCGATGAGAACGGTGATAAGTGACCCCCCAATCACAATAGCATAGCCACCAAAATAGATGTGTTCTGTCGTGACCATCTTTGCTTATTGATCTCTTACGGGTTGGGGGTTGCTTTTGCCGGGCTGGTTTGAAATACGAAGATACAACTTTCAACGGTGGCTTCTGAAACGGAGCCGGGCAGGACCGGAAAAAACGCTGTGCGTTCAATTTCGTGCCAACGCCCTTCGGCATTGAGACTGGCGAGCTTGTCCTTAAATCCAAGCGGTTCATAAACCAGATTGCTTAAGGAAAAAATCAGGTATCCACCGGGTTTGGTGATCCGGATCATTTCGTCAAGGGACTGGGGCGGTGCGTGTCCGGCGGTCAGAACTCCGAATGAAACAACGGCAGAGAAGCGCCCATCCTCAAACGCCAGGTCTGTGCCCAGCGCCATTTGTTGGAGGTTCGCATAGACAGACTTTGCCGCCGCCTGGTCCAGCATACCTTGGGAAAGATCAATCCCGGAAAGATCATGATAGCCCATGTGAGACAGGATCTCCCCCAGTAAGCCGGTGCCACAACCGGCATCCAGCAGGGTGCCGCTAGCCGTGTCAACATGCCGACCAATCAAGCCTGCTGCGACGGCCGGGTTTCGGTACCCGAACCCCGTCAGGTCGCTGTCATAACGGGTCGCCCAGTCATCGTATATGGACGCCAGTTCCTCGCCGTCTGTCGCCCCGTAAACTTGGCGAAGGAATGCTTCTGGGTCATCACTGCTCATAAAGTCGCGTCCAAATCTATTCCCATACTTTTTTGACCAGAACCCCGAAGACATTGATGTAGCCCGGAATGACAACGAAATCATCTTCAAAATTCCCTTCCGCCGCCTTGGTATGGCATTTTTGGCAGCGTGATTTTGAGCCGACAGCCTTGCTGGTGAAAGCGGCGACCGGGACGTCGTCGTGTTTGCGGATAAATCGCGGTGTGTCGGAAATTTTCATTGGCGGGTTGCTGAGGTCTACCCCGGCGAGAAATTTCTTCGCCCGACGGGGTTGGTCGACATCCGAGGCGTGAGCCAGATGATAGTCAGTCACTTCCTTCAATGTTCCAGGTGCCAGGCTGGCATCTTCGCCAAAATGATTGGCAAGGTCAGCCATCATGGCAGCCCAGGATTTCGCCGGCAGCATTTGCGGACGGTATAAAAGATGACATTCAGCGCATTCGGTTTTCACCGCCTCACTGGTAATCGGTGGAAAAGGCCCACCGGCCATCGCTGGTGAGGCGAGGACGGCAAGCAATCCACAAAGGGTGAGGAAACGGATCATCCTATTGGGAGATCATGTAAGTCAGATAATCACCCTTTTCCTGGGCCGTGCATTCGCGGCCAAGGACGCTTCTGCAATTTCGGAAAAACCACTTATCGACTTTTTCGGTGTCCGTGTAACGACCAGGGTTTTTCGATACGGCCATGGGTTCGATCACTTTTCCGGCGCGTGTCTCGCCGGTGGCAAACGGTGTGGTCCCGTGGCAGGAAGTACAAGAAGGTGTATCAGGTTTGCCGCCTGAATGTGTCGAGTTGAACAGGGTATTGCCAGCAGCCGCAGAAAAACCTGCAAAGGAAGGGTTTTCGGCTTTTGCCTGGGCGGCGAAGGCGGCGACAATGGCGTCACGGGCCGGGTTCGCCTGGGCGGTATTGGCGCCAAGGGTGGCAGACAAAACAGTACTCAGAGCAATAGCAAGGCTTAACATTTTCATTGGGGTCACTCCTATTCTTTCGGGATTTTGATGTTCTGGTCGTCAAAACGTCCGCTGGCGGCGTCCTGATGACAGGATTTACAATGGGATTTTCCACCGACACCTTTTCGCTTGAAGATGTCAGCGTCTACTTCGTTGTGTTTGCGAACCCAGTATGGGGTTGCAGAAATCTGGATTGGTGCTTCGGGGGAAACATTGCGGAAGCGGTTGGCGGCTTCTGTGTCCCATTCTTCGGCGGCGTGGGCGGACAGATAGGCGGTTATGGCAATCGCGGTTTTCGGGGGAAGGCTGGCATCTTCGCCAAAATGATCATCCAGACTGGCCATCATGCTGGTCCATGAGGCACGCGGCAGCAGACTTGGGTGATAGACCTCATGGCAATCGCCACACTCGGTTTGAAAATCCTCGTTCTCGGTCATCTTCAGCAACCCAGAGGGCGGCATGGTCGAAAATGCCCACAGCAGGGAACCGGAAATCATCGCGAAACCGGTCATTGCCGTTATTGCAGCAAGCGGTCGGGCATCACGGTGGGTGGGTGGCTTGATGCTGTCGGGGACACGTTTGTACCCGTCGATCATGGATTTGATGAGGTTTTCCCCGCTCAGGCGAATCTCCGTAAAGACGCCGAAAACATGAAAGACAATCAGGGCCATCAGAATAACGGTCAGGGTGCTGTGAATGCCCGCGGCCAGGTCGCCGACCTGATAATTGGCGGCCCCGGCAAGCGGCCCCTGATTTTCCTCACCGCCAAGCACCAGAAGACCGCTTAAGGTGATCCCGACGAGAATGAAAATAAGCGCGAAGATCATCAAGGCGCCAGCCGGGTTATGGCCAATGTAATGCGTCGGGCGCAGGAAAAACACTTCCCGGATATGGGCGATAACTTCCCTGGGCGTAAAGGTGAAGGTTTCCAGCCTGGAATATTCAGAACCAAAAATACCCCAGACAAGACGGAAGATAACCAGCAACACGGTTCCGTAACCTGCCCACAAATGAACGCCCATCCACCATTCGGGCGACAGAAAACCGGTAATCAAACCGATCATGACCAGGGCGACAAGCGACCAGTGGAATATCCTTGTCGGCAAGTCCCATACTTTGACTTTGTGATCTTTAATTTCAGTGTCGGGCACGGCGGTGGGGTCCTTCTTTATCGATGGTCGACAAGCTACACATTATAAGCTGAACGACGCCTGATGTCCCGGTTCAGGTGTCGTTCATCTTAGAACACCTACAGTCAACAGAGGGCTCGGTAAGGGTACTTTGGGCCTCTCGTGTATCGTCTCTGGAGAGCTGCTTCATAATGGACAAATCAATGAGCGTAGAGGCACCGCCTGAAAATATTTCAGAGCACAAGAGCGTCCGTGTCTGGGATCTGCCGACAAGGGTGTTCCACTGGTCGCTGTTGATTCTTGTCGCCATCGTCTGGATTTCGTCGGAAGCCGACGGGGCGTTGTTCAACATCCATATCGTTTCCGGGATCGTCATTCTGGCGATGATTGTTTTTCGTATCATCTGGGGTGTTATCGGCTCCCGCCACGCTCTGTTTACAGATTTCGTCAAGGGTTGGACCAAGGTCCGCGAATACGCTAAAAACCTGATCATGTTTCAGGCACCTTATTACGTGGGTCACAATCCTGTTGGCGGCTGGATGATCATCGCCCTTCTGGTCACCTTGACGGTGGCGTCTTTCAGTGGCCTGTTCATATCCGATGATGGTTATTCCGGACCGCTGGTTGAAACTGTATCGCCATGGATGTCGAACGTCCTGGGCGAACTGCATGAAGGGATTGCCGGTCTGCTTGGCTTCCTGATTGGTTTTCATGTGCTGGGCGTTATTGGTCATGGCCTGATGTCGGGCGAAAATTTACTCCGCGCTATGTGGAACGGGAACAAATCAGTCCCCGCCGGGGAAAACATTTCCAGTATCGCAAATGTTGGCTGGTGGCGCGTTGCCCTGGCAGTCGCCCTTTCCATTGCCGCTATATGGCGTTTGCTGCCGTGAGATATCTTCTGGTCCTGATAGCCGCCATTACCCTGTTTTCCGGGCCTGCCCAGGCCGATGACGTATCCGACCACGAACGCGCCCGCGCTGCTGTCGAAAAGGGTGATATTGTTGCCTTGGCTTTCATTCTTGAGAAAGTTGAATCCATTTACGAGGGATCAATCATCGAGGTCGAGCTGGAAGATGAAGGTGATGAAGGCTTTGAAAATGAAAGCGGTACGGACGCGGACAGCAATCATTTCATGAGTGGATTTATCTATGAAATCAAATTGTTGACGCCGCAGGGCAATCTTCTGAAACTTAAACTGGATGCCCGGACTGCCGAACTCATCGAGGTCAGGGGTCACGGTGAAGAGAAGGCGCGAAAAAACATCCAGATACCGGAAAGGGAGCAAGAACCATGAGGGTTCTGATTGTTGAAGACGAGATTGAACTGGCCAAGCAGATTGGCAAGGCGTTGCAGGAAGCCGGATACACCATCGACATCGCAAACGATGGTGAGGAAGGTGAATTTCTCGGTACGACCGAACCCTATGACGCAGTGGTGCTCGATCTGGGGTTACCCAAGGTTGATGGCCTGACAGTTCTTGAGCGCTGGCGCACTCAGGGAAAAACCATGCCGGTGCTGATCCTGACGGCGCGGGAAACCTGGAGCGAGAAGGTCTCGGGTTTTGATAAAGGGGCAGATGATTACGTCACCAAGCCGTTCAACATGGAAGAACTGTTGGCCCGTCTGCGTGCCCTGATTCGTCGCTCTGCAGGACTGGCAAAGCCGCTTATCGATTGCGGGCCGATACAGTTCGACACACGCAGCGGCAAGGTTACGCTTGATGGGATGCCGGTCACGCTGACCGCCAACGAGCTGAAAGTTCTTTCCTACCTGATGCATCATCTGGACAGGGTTGTCTCTCGCACGGAACTGACTGAACACATTTATGACCAGGATTTTGACCGGGATTCCAATACCATTGAGGTGTTCATTGGTCGCTTGCGCAAAAAACTCGGGTTCGGGGCCATCAAGACTCATCGCGGCCGTGGTTATTCACTGTCGCCGTCAGAAAAAGAAACCTGAAGAGGGGCCATGACCGGACCTTCCCTCAATCGTCGCTTGATGCTCGGCGCCACTTTGTGGATTGCCATAGCATTGGTGGTGACCGGTTTTGTGTTGACGGGTTTGTTTCGTAATCATGTGGAAATCAATTTTGATAAGGAAATGCACGACCAGCTTGAAGAATTGCTGGCCCTGGCTGGGGTCAACGAGACCGGCAATGCTGTCCTCACCCGGCATCCGGCCGAACCGCGCTATAACAGGCCTCTTTCGGGCTGGTATTGGGAAATCCTGACACTCGGTGAACCGGTCGATAAATCCCGTTCTCTCTGGGATCAGAAAATAACCACCCCGGCCCAGCTTTCAAGGGAAAGCGAAACCGCGTTCTACATTACAGGACCAAGAAATCAATCCCTGCGCGCCATGGCCCGGACCTATACCCTGCCTGACGCAAGAGCGCCGGTTACCATTCTGGTTGCGGGCCCCGCAGACGATATCGAAAGGGCGACCCGCGATTTTGCCGGAATTCTGGCTATCGCGCTTTCCCTGTTGGGGATCGGGTTAATGGCGGCGGCTTTTCTTCAGGTTCGTTTCGGTATCAGGCCGCTTATTCAAATGCGTGAAGAACTGGCCCAGGTTCGGGCCGGTCGGGCGACCCGCATGATCGGCCCGTTCGCGGCTGAAATTGAACCCCTTGCCGATGAACTCAATGGGCTTCTTGATCATAATACGGAAATCCTTGAGCGTGCCCGCACCCAGGCTGGCAATCTGGCTCACGCCCTGAAAACACCGTTGGCTGTCTTGTTGAATGAGGCCAATCACGTTAAAGGCGAGGTCGCCGACAGCATTCGCCATGAAGCGGCGATGATGAACGACCAGATCAATCGCCATCTGTCAAAAGCCCGGGCCGCAGGCTCCCGTGGTGTCCTCGGTGTTCGCGCCGATCTGGGGGAAACCACTCTCGCCCTGCAGCGCACCCTGATGCGTATTCATGATAAGAAAAATATCGAAATCACAGTTCATGGTGTCGAGGGGCTGTCATTCCAGGGCGAGCGACAGGATCTTGAGGAAATGCTTGGTAATCTGATGGACAATGCCTGCAAATGGGCGACCTCACAGGTCCGTGTTGACGGCAGGCAGGAAGGCCAGTGGTTGTTGCTCAGTATCGAAGATGATGGCCCGGGCATCCCCGAAACGGCGCTTTCGGATGTCATCGACAGGGGCCGCAGGCTGGACGAGACGACTCCGGGTAGTGGCCTGGGGTTATCCATCGTCCGTGATGTCGCCGAACTCTACGAAGGAAAGCTTGACCTGTCCCATTCAACTCTGGGCGGGCTGGCGGCAAGGTTGAAACTGCCGGCAGGTTAAGCGCCAGCTCCCCACCCCAAGGGGTGTTGCGCTTCAGGGCTGCAATGAGGATAACTCATCAGCTTTGCTTTTCCCTTAAAAGAGAGACTTTTAGCCATGTCACAATTCAAGACCATTGACGACCTTGATGTCGCGGGTAAGCGGGTTCTCGTGCGTGCCGATCTGAACGTACCCATGAAGGACGGTCAGGTCACTGACACCACCCGCATTGACCGCACCGTGCCGACCTTGACGGAATTGTCCGACAAGGGTGCCAAAGTCATCGTGATCTCTCATTTCGGACGCCCCAAAGGACAGGTCGTTCCCGAAATGTCGCTGGCCCCGGTTGCCAAGGCCTTGTCCCAGTCATGCGGCCATCCCGTCGCCTTTGCTACCGACACGGTCGGCGAGAGCGCCCGGATGACAATTGATGCGATGGCCGAAGGCGATATTGTGATGCTGGAAAATCTGCGCTTCCACGCCGATGAAGAAGCCAATGACAAGGCCTTTGCGGTGAAGTTGTCGAACCTGGGCGATCTTTATGTCAGCGACGCGTTTTCGTGCTCGCACCGGGCACATGCCTCGACCGAAGGGCTGGCCCACTTGCTGCCATCGGCTGCCGGTCGGCTGATGCAGGTCGAAGTTGAATCCCTGGCGCGGGCACTGGAAAACCCGCAATCGCCAGTCGCCGCCGTCGTCGGTGGGGCCAAGGTGTCAACAAAAATGGAAGTGCTGGGCAATCTTTCTCAAAAAGTTGATGTCCTGATCATCGGCGGTGGCATGGCCAATACCTTCCTGTTTGCCAAGGGTATCGATGTTGGAAATTCCTTGTGCGAAAAAGATATGGCAGATGCGGCTCGTGGCATCCTCAGCGCTGCCGAAAAAGCCGGTTGTGATATTGTGCTTCCCGTCGACGCCGTCGTTGCCCGTGAATTTAAAGCCGGGGCGGACAGCCAAACCGTCGCCCTGGATGCCATACCGTCCGATGCGATGATGCTTGATGTGGGCCCGGCTTCGGTTGCCGATGTCACGGCTAAGCTGGAGCAATGCAAGACCCTGGTCTGGAATGGTCCCTTCGGCGCTTTTGAGATTCCGCCCTTTGATGCTGGCACCAACGCCGTCGCCCAAGCCGCGGCGCGGATGACAACTGCGGGCCAAATGGTCAGTGTCGCCGGTGGTGGCGATACGGTCGCGGCACTGGCTCACGCCGGTGTCAGTGATGATTTCTCTTACATTTCAACAGCCGGTGGCGCTTTTCTGGAATGGATGGAAGGCAAGAAACTTCCCGGGGTCGAGGTGTTAAGAAAGTAAATCTTCGTCGCTGGTCTTTTGCTCCGGGACATCTGTGATCTGGTCTTGCATTTTATTGACCAGATTATCGAGCATTCCCCGCAGGTATTCAGATTGTTGCAAAAGGTCAGTTGTCACTTCGAGCGCTTCGCTTGATGACAGGCGGGCGATGTCGAGGGCGACATCTCGCGAGTCCTTAATCAGGTTGCCAATATCACGAACCGCCCAGTTGGCTTTACTGGCGGCGGCGCGAATGGCGTCGAAACGCTGAGCGATGGCATCAAAATTTTCGGCGCCGTTGGTGCGAGCGTCGCCGTTCAGGATAATAAGATTGGTATCGGGACTTTGTGGCGGGGCGTTGATCACCAGCATATCCGATTGCTCGCCAATCAAGGCGATCAGGCTTTCGATAGCATCAACTTTACCCGATGCGTCCGACAGGTTTCTAATCAGGGTGCCGGTCCGTTCGGCCTCGTCGGCAGCGGCGGTGACATTTTCGGATGAACGTGCAACCTGTCTGCTGATCGAAGAAATACTGTCCAGCGACATATCGCTCGCCGCTTCTGGGGCAGGGGCAGGTGGTGCTTCGTTGTCTTTGGCGATCTGTTTCTCGCTGATGGTGTCGGCAGTGGCGTCGATGACCTTGCGCAGCAGGGCGACCTCGGCAAGCGCCTCCTTGCCCTTGTCGGCCTCGGCCTTCATGGACTCCAGGTCACGGCGCAACCATTCTGTTTCGGCGCTGGCGGCACGACCACGTTCGGCATCGCTCCTGATTTTATCCATTTCCTCGCCAAGTTTTTTGGCTTCGATCAGGCTTCCTTTTAAAGCCCAGAAGGCGCGGGCGATGTCGCCGGTCTCATCCTCGTTAGCCAATCCCCAGACGGCAATATCCGTATCACCGCGCCTGAGACTTTTCGCCGCCTTGGCGGCGGCGGAAACGGGCCCGGATATGGATCGCAACATGGCCAGGCCGAATAACAGCATCAGCATGACCGCGCCCGCGCCGCCAGCGGCAATCAAGGTGCGATACTGTTGACGAAGCGCGGCACGCCCGGCTTTGGCTTCGACAAAATTACCTCCGGCATAGCCGGTGATGGCATCAACGCTGGGGGTCATGTAGGAAATGATTTCGTCAAGACGATCACGCGTATTATTGGCAACCAGCTTGACCTTGGCGTATGCGGTGAGGGCGTTGTTATAGTCATTAATTCCAAGCTGTAAGGCGCTCTTGGTTTCTTCGGGCATGGGAATCGAAATCAGCAATCGGTAGAATTCCTTTTGGTGGCCTTCAATGACAATCAGGTCACGGCTAAGTCCGCCTTCGACAAATTCCGTGGTTGCCGCCCTGATCGCCATCATCGTCTCATTGATGCTGAGAGAATTGAGCGTGGTCAGGGTTTTGCCGATGTTGCGGATGGCCCTGCGTATATCAGCTTCCAGGCTGGTTAAATCAGGCCCAGGGGTTGCCGCCTGTTGCATGGACTTTTCATACTGCTCGCCGTATTGGGCAACCGCCTCGCGCAGCGTTGAAACGTGTTCGCCCATCGGGGCGGCCCCGGGGCGCTGATAAAGTTCATCGAGTTTTTGGCCAAGAGCAGCGGCCAGTGCGAGATGCTCCTGGGTGGTGGCGCGGGCGGCGTCGGAGGATTTTTTCGACAACTCTCCCTGTTCGGCCCGGATGCGCCAGACATCCCGTTCGATGGCGGCGGCAAAAGTGTTGAGGTCGGTTGCTCGGCTAAGCATCGCATCGGCTTTTGCCAGTTCCTTGTCGGCATAATAAAGTCCAAAACCGCCACAGATCAGCACAGCGATACCGAGCATAGCAAACAGAGAAGAGCGCGTTGACAGGCCAATACCGCCCATAAAAGTGCGATCCTGAAAGTCGGTAGATTCGGGCCCGGATTGGCCTTGCGTTTGATCGCTTGAAAATGGCTCAATAGCCATAGTGTGCTCCCAGTTTGCCTTAAGGTTTTTGCCTAAGGGATTATTATATAACAGAATCAGTGAGTTGGCGTCAAAATTAAAGACTCGTTTGGCTGTGCAGTCGATTTTGTGGCGGAATTGACAATCCGATTCCCTTTTGTAGTTATTTATGCCATACTGCTCGCTCGTGGCAGAACGCTACGGGCTCAACTGAATGTTGGGCAATGACATAGAAGTGGAAAAAGGAGGTCAGAATGACAATCATACCGGCTGCGCCGCCGGTTAACTTTAATCTTGCCGTCGAGACCCTGAAAAGGACACTCCGACAGGACAAGGTAGCGGCAGCAGTCTTATCCCAAGCACAAGCACCCCCGGTTCAAGCGGGACAGAACGTTGATGTTTCTGGCGTGGGTTCGGATTCGAATCTGGGTCAGCATATCAACACTGACGCCTAGAATTTTTCTCATCCTCTAGGAGTGAGAAAGAATTTAATCGCTTGATCCCTTGAGGGACCGCAGGTTCTTTGGCCGCGCCGTGTTGCCTGCTTTAGAGTCGGGTGAAGGGATGGCTAAGGGTTTTGCGGTCCCAGTGGGGGGCTGCTTTTTAGAGACCCGACACCGGCTTCGGGCCTTTGGTCGTGCCTGAATTTTCGGTTAAAAAAGAATCTTTACCGGGTTACAGATTCCGTTAACCATTTACGGTCATGGTAGAGACCATGAGCCAGATATCGAGCATTCCCGCCCGCGCCATTGCGCTGACCAGTCAGCGGCCGAAGGGCTATACCGCCGCTGAACAGGTCCGCAATCGTGCAGCCGTTAGCAATCCTAATGAGACGCCTCATGAACGCCGAGCTCTGGGTCGCCTTGATAAGGTGCTGGCAAACGTCAATCCGCCACGGGCTGATGTCCCGCGCGGATATTACCTGGACATCAAGGTCTGACGTTCTTTCATTGCGTTGATTTTATTTATTTCTTTTTCCTGCTAAACTGATATGCATCTGGGATAAAGCGTGTTTGCTGGCGCTAGCGTGTCAGGATTTTGGCTGGGGAAGGTGTTAGAGAATGAAATTAAAAAACTTCGTTTGCTTGCTGGCGGCAGGGCTTTTTATAGCGTTGTCTGCCGCAACATTGTCAGCACAGGAAACAAAAACCAAAATTCTGAAATACGACGCTCAGGGCCGGGTCATCGGCTATCAAGAAAGCGACGTCGAAAATAAGGCAGAGAGTGAAAGCGACGGCTCGGCTTCGGGCGACGCCGAGACCTTTAATCCAGACACCAGTTTTGAAAAAGGCGAGCTGATTGTCATCAATCCGCCAAGGAGTTTTTCCTCGGGCATTCGTTCCATGGGTTATCAGGTTATTGAAACGGTCAGGATTTCCGGATTGAAAATGGTTGTCCAGCGCCTGCGCGTGCCCCCCGGGGTCAGCGTTCCCAAGGCAATAAAACAACTGCGTGGTCGTTTTCCCGGTGTTGAAATTGATGCCAACCATCAGTTTGATCCTTCTGCCGGCGTCGAGTTTCCAAATAAGATCGCACGCGCCCTGATCCGATGGACAGGGGCCCCGGCCACCTGTGGCCAAGGGGTCAAGATTGGCATGATTGACGCCGGGGTTGATGTGACGCATCCGGCCCTCAAAGGGCAAAAAGTCGTCTACAGGTCGTTCCATAAGGCGGGCCGTAAGGAAGGGCCAAAAGATCACGGTACGGCAGTTGCCGCCATCATGGTCGGCACACCCGAATGGGGTGGACTTTTACCGGGAGCCGAACTGCGCGCCGCCAATATGTTTGAATACAACGAAGAAGGTCGAAAAGTCGGCAATGCCATCGGTCTGTTGAAAGCGGCAAACTGGCTGATTGACGAGAAGGTTCACATTATCAATCTGAGCGTCGCTGGTGCCGACAACAAGGTCTTGCGGCGGATTTTCGAAAAAGCCCTTCAGCAGAAGCTGGTGTTGGTGGCAGCCGGTGGCAACTGGGGCCGTGCGGACAAGCCGGCCTATCCGGCCGCCTACGAAGGTGTTGTAGCGGTGACCGCGATCAGCGATCAGGGCCTGATCTATTCCAAGGCCAATACCGGAAAATACATCGATTTTGCCGCCCCCGGCGTTAAGGTTTATACGGCGGCTCCCGGTGGCGGCGGTCGCCTGCAAAGCGGCACCTCGTTCGCAACACCGTTTATCACCGCCCTGATGGGTCTGGAAATCGCCAAAGGCAACGCCAAGACGGTCTCTGCCCTGGACACGCTGTTAAAGAAAAATATCAAAGATCTCGGCCTTCCTGGCCGCGATGATGTCTTCGGTTGGGGGTTCGCCCGTCGTAAACCGGAGTGCTGATCTAGAGCAACCTGCGTTTAATTAAACGCAGATAAGTTGCTCGATTCTTCAATAACGATCAAAAAATAATCAGGAAAGTCCCATAAGCGAGCGGGCGAAGGCGCGGGCTTCGAACGGCCGCATATCGTCTACGCCCTCACCAACACCGATGGCGTTGACGGGAAGGGCGAATTTTTCGGCCAGGGCAACGACAACGCCGCCACGCGCCGTGCCATCCAGCTTTGTCAGCATCAGGCCGCTGACATCGACCAGATCCTTGAATACCTCGACCTGGGAATGGGCGTTCTGACCGACGGTGGCATCGAGAACCAGCAGGCAGTCGTGGGGGGCGCTTTCATCAATTTTGCGGATAACGCGGATGATTTTCTCTAACTCCGCCATCAGGTCAGCCTTGTTTTGCAGTCGTCCGGCGGTGTCGATTAGCAACACATCGACGCCCTGTCTTTTTGCCTGGGCAAAGGCGTCATAGGCAAGACCGGCAGCGTCGGCACCCGGCTTGCCCGCGATAACGACAGAGTCTGTTCGCTCACCCCAAATTTGCAATTGCTCAATGGCGGCGGCGCGGAAGGTATCGGCGGCGGCCATCATCACCGTCAGTCCTTGAGCTTTCAGTTGCCAGGCCAGCTTGCCAATGGAGGTCGTCTTGCCGCTGCCGTTGACGCCGCAGACCAGCACCACATGGGGTCTCAGGTCGGTATCGACGGTGAAAGGTTTGGCTACCGGCTCGAGAATTTTCTCTATTTCTTCGGCAAGGGCCGTGCGAACTTCATCGCTGTCGACTTCCTTATCAAAGCGGGTACGGGCGAAATTGCCGGTAATCTTGCTTGCCGTGGCAACACCCAGATCGGCACCAATGAGAAGTTCTTCCAGTTCCTCAATGGCGGCTGCATCAAGGCGGCGCTTGGTAAAAGCGGCGGTAATCGGATCGGCGAGTTTTGCGGCGGAGCGGCTCAGGCCCTGCTTTAAGCGGCTAAGCCAGCCGCCCTTGGGTTCCTCATTCATGTGACCACATCAGCAACAAGCCGTCCCTTTTCTGTATCAACGGCGATCACCCGGGCTTTGATGATGGTACCGACAGTGGCGTCCGAGGTTAGCTCAGTCGGGGCGAAGTGACGGGAATGACCGCTCCTGCCCTGTTCGACCAGAAGCTCATGGGTCTCACCTGTACAGGAATGTAAATAGTTCAAAAGGGCCCGCTGACCGGTCTCGCGCAAGCGCGCGGCCCGTTGTTTGATAAGGGTGCCGTTCAGGGCTGGCATCTTGCTGGCCGCGGTGCCAGGTCGGTTCGAATAGGGGAAGACATGCAGGTAAGTCAGGCCCATTTCGGTGACCGTGTTTAAGGTGTTTTCAAACATTGCCTCGGTTTCTGTCGGGAAGCCGGCAATCAGGTCGGCGCCAAAGACAACGTCAGGCCTCGCCCGGCGTATTTGGGCAACCAGATCAATGGCTTGCTTGCGGCTGTGGCGACGTTTCATTCGTTTGAGGACCATGTCATCTGCAGCTTGCAGGCTCAGATGCAGGTGCGGCATAAAGCGTTCTTCTTCCGCCAGCAATGCCGGTATGTCATCGTCGATAAAGGCCGGATCAAGGGATGTGATGCGCAGGCGTTTTAAATCGCTGACCTGATCAAGAATGTCCCGGGCCAAAGCCCCCAGGGTCGGCAGACCCGCGTCGTCTTGCCCGTAAGATGAAACATCGACACCCGTCAGCACCACCTCAAAGTGGCCGTTTGCGGTCAGTGTCCGCACCTGTTCGATAATACGGTCCGGTCGGGCACTGCGGTTGGGGCCGCGGGCGAAGGGAATGATACAGAATGTGCAGCGGTGATCGCAGCCTTGCTGAATCTGGACAAAGGCGCGGGTCCGCTCGGCAAAGCCGGAAATCATCGGCACCTCAAATTCCCGGGCATGTTTCATAATGTCTGAAACCGCTATGGTTTCACTGCCGGGGCCATCCAGCAAAGCTTCATCCATCTTTTCGGAATTACCGACAACCCGGTCGACTTCCTCCATGGCGGCGAATTTTTCAGGTTTTAGCTGGGCAGCACAGCCGGTGACGATAATGCGCTTTGCCGGATTGTCTCGGGCCAGGCGGCGGATCGTCTGACGGGCCTGACGTTCGGCCTCAGCCGTGACCGCGCAGGTGTTGATGATAATGGTGTCGTCAAGGCCTGCTTTGGTCGCCTGGGATCGCATGATTTCCGATTCCAGGGTGTTCAGGCGACAACCAAGGGTGACGACTTGTGGGGCTGACATCTGATTTATACCAACAGGGCCGGGTTAATAATCCCGGAAAAACTGGTCGCTACGGGACCGGTCATCATGACGTGATTGTCGGGCATCCATTGCAGGTGCAGGGTTCCGCCATTCAAGTCGATGCTGGCCTGTCGTTCGGTCAAGCCCCGTAGGGAGGCTGCGACAATGGTGGCGCAAGCGCCTGATCCACAGGCCAGGGTCTCGCCAACACCACGCTCCCAAACGCGCAGGCGCATGTGAGCCGGTGATATAACCTGGGCAACCTCGACATTGACACGTGCAGGGAAAAGTTTGTGGTTCTCAATAATTGGGCCGTGAATGGCGAGGTCGACGGCCTCTGCATCGTCAACAAAGAAAACTGCGTGAGGATTTCCCATGTTAACCGCGACAGGGTCCTGCAAGGGGCCCGAACCAGCATTTAAATGCAGGGTGTCGATAGCCTCGCTTAAGGGAATATCGCGCCAATCAAGATTTGCCGGGCCCATGTCGACAGAAACCTGACCATCTTCGACCGCCTCGCAATCAAGTAAACCGGCGAGGGTTTCGATAATGCAATGGCGGCTGTTGTTCTGGGCTAAAATCAACGAGGCGACACAGCGTGTACCATTACCGCAAGCCTCGGATTCACTACCGTCCGTATTGTAGATGCGCATGAAGGCATCTGCATGTTCGTCGTTGGCAGTTTCGATGACGAGCAACTGGTCGCAACCGATACCGGTATGACGGTTGGCGATAGCGCGTGCCTGTTGGCGGCTCAAATCGATCCGTCGTAAACGCGCATCAATGACGACAAAATCATTGCCGATACCGTGCATCTTCAGAAAGTTTATTGCATCCATAATGGGCTTAATATGTCGCTACGGCACCGGAAGTCCACTGTTTTAGGATTTACGGGCGGTGGCTTTTAAGAAATTTTTCCATATGAAAGCGGGCGTGGGCCGGCTCGTAGATAAAAGCGCGCCCCACAGGACAGGCCCTGCGAGCCAGACAACTGGCTGAAAGACAGTCGCCGTTCGGGTGTTCTTCCAACAAATCCAGACAGGCGGGAAGATCATAGCCGGCTTGCGAAAAAGCATCGACCGGACAGGTGGTCAGGCACGGTTTTTCAGCGCAAGGCAAGCACGGGCTGGTGATTTGTTCGGGGGCATCGCCTTTTATCTCTGCCGCGATCAGCAAAGCGCCGCGGTAAGCATGCCACAAACCATAGATCTCATGAATCATGGGCCCAATGGGCGAGGGGTGAACGGTGCCTGATCGCAACGCCCAGCCCTGGAACGGCATGTAAGGTGGTCCATCGAAAGGAAAAAGCGCCTGAACGCTAACACCTAAACGCTGCGCGAGAACTTGCGAAAGATCGCCGAGCACCTGCCGTGACCAATTATCAAGGGGATTTTGATCGTTCTGATCTAAGCTTGAAGATGAAAAAACCCGCCACATTTCCGGTCCGGCGTTACCGACAAGGACAAGGCTGCATTTCTCCTGATAACCGGGAACGCCGTCAGATTCTTTCGGCTGAAAACTGCCCAGCCTTAGCAGTCCAGTGGGTTTCAGGGCTTCATCAATAGGGTCCGGGGTGATCTCCATAATCACCTACATTGTCCAGAAAATGCGGCCCGTCAAGGGAGTTCAGAAGCTTTCGTCTTCTGCAATATCCTTGAGCAGATCAACAACACTACGTCTTAATCCCGGGTCTTCAATGGCGTAATAGGCCTGGACCATTTGTTTCGCGTCTTCGACAACAGCGGGCGCGTCCATCAGGGGGGCTGGTTTTGTGATGTCTTTTTCGGCTCCTTTAAAGAAAAATGAAACGTCAACACCAAGGGCCGAACTTAAAGCGACAAGGTCGCCCGGCCCAACAAAACATGCTCCTTTCTCAAAGGCTTTAGTTTTTCCGGGTCTGCCACCGATCAATTTGTCGACGGCTTCAGGTGTCAAACCGCACGTCAGTCGTTGATGACGCAAGCGTATGCCTATGTGTTGCTCGATCACTTTCTGGTTGTTTTTTTGTGGTTTGTTTTTCATCGGTATTGGCGCTGTTCATCTTCTTTAAAAAAGGACGCTAGGAGGGCGGTTAAAATAAATACTTATGAGTGTGTATTTTAAAATATCACTACTTTAGGAATATCATGGAGTGGTTTCTATTCCAAGCCGAAAGCGTTGGTTGCCGGATCACCCGCATCGCCTGCCCAAGCGGGGCTTGACTTGCCGGGCCTCTCTCCATAGAGTGCGCGCCTTACACCGACGCCCATGATTTATTTCGCCTCATGGGGCGCCGTCAGTCCGCGAGTTTCGCGCACTGGCGCATTTGTGTTTGGAATTTTTGGACGAACCGTAAAAGGCCTGTAAGAGCAAGATGTTTGATAGCCTGACAAGCAAACTGGGTGATATTTTTGACGGCCTGACCAAGCGCGGCGCGCTTTCGGAAGGTGATGTCGATGCGGCGTTGCGCGAAATTCGCCTCGCCCTGCTTGAAGCCGATGTCGCCCTCGATGTGGTCAAGGACTTCATCGAAGCGGTTAGGCAGCGGGCCGTCGGTGAAGAAGTCCTGCGCAGTGTCACGCCGGGCCAGATGGTCATCAAGATTGTCCATGATAACATGGTTGAGATGCTGGGCGGTGATGGGTCCGCTGGCGACGCGCCTGGCCTTGATGAAACAGGGGTTAACCTGGCCGGACCTCCCCCCGTCGCCATAATGATGGTTGGTTTGCAGGGCTCTGGTAAAACCACGACCAGCGCCAAGCTGGCTTTACGAATTCAGAAACGCGAAAAGAAAAAAGTCATGATGGCGTCCCTTGACGTCTACCGCCCGGCGGCCCAGCAACAGCTGGCCGTGCTGGGTGAGCAGGCCGAGGTGGTGACCCTGCCCATGGTCATGGGTGAACAGCCGCTGGCGATTGCCAAGCGGGCCATGGATAGTGCGCGCCGTGAAGGCTGCGACGTGGTCATCCTTGATACCGCTGGTCGCTTGCATATTGATCAGGAACTGATGGATGAGGTGGCAAAGGTCAGCGCCGCCACAAATCCAATAGAAACCCTGCTTGTTGCCGACGCCATGACCGGCCAGGACGCCGTCACCATGGCCAGGGAATTCAACGAAAAGGTTGGCATTACCGGAATCGTCCTGACCAGGGTTGATGGTGATGCCCGCGGTGGTGCGGCCCTTTCCATGCGCGCCGTTACTGGCAAACCGATCAAGTTGATGGGTGTCGGTGAAAAGCTTGATGAACTGGAAAGCTTCCAGGCGGCACGCGTCGCCGGTCGCATTATGGGCCAGGGCGATGTCGTCGGTCTGGTCGAAAAAGCTGCCGAGACCATCAATAAGGAAGACGCCGAAAAGCTGGCCAAGAAAATGATGAAGGGCCAGTTCTCGCTTAATGACATGGCCGACCAGTTGGCTCAAATTCGCAAGATGGGCGATGTCGGTGGCCTGATGGGGATGATCCCGGGCATCTCGAAGATGAAAAAGCAAATGGCTGAAACCAACATTGATGACAAGATGATTGTTCGTCAGCAGGCGATTATTTCCTCGATGACAGCGGGCGAGAGAGAAAAACCGAAAGTTTTGAACGGATCAAGGCGGCGTCGCATTGCCGCCGGTTCGGGAACCTCCGTTCAGGAGGTCAACAGGTTGCTCAAGCAGTTTAAGCAAATGGGCACGATGATGAAAAAAATGGGCAAGATGGGCAAAAAAGGTCTGCTTGGCGGAATGGGCGGCGGAATGCCTCCGGGCATGATGCCTCCCGGCATGCGCTGATGACTTATTCGAGATTTTTTTAATAACACGTTTCACTTAAACCAAAAGGACAAGTATTCACTATGGCTTTGAAAATCAGATTATCCCGGGGTGGCGCTAAAAAACGCCCCTTCTATCACCTCGTTATCGCCGATTCCCGCAGCCCCCGCGATGGCCGCTTTATCGAACAGGTTGGCACCTACAACCCGATGGTCGCCAAGGACCATCCCGAACGGCTGGTGCTCAAGGATGAACGCATCAAGTACTGGATGGGCGTTGGCGCTCTGCCAACCGACCGTGTCGCCCGCTTCCTGGCTGACGCCGGTATGGGAAAGAAGCCTGTGATCAATGAGCAGACCAAACAACATTTGCCGAAGGCGAAAGCTCAGGAACGCCTGAAAGAAGCAGAAGAAGCGGCCAATGCCCCGGCTGCGGAAGCTCCGGTCGAGGAAGCTGCTGCTGAGGAAGCTCCGGTCGAGGAAGCTGCTGCTGAGGAAGCTCCGGTCGAGGAAGCTGCCGCTGAGGAAGCTCCGGTCGAGGAAGCTGCTGCTGAGGAAGTTCCGGTCGAGGAAGCTGCTGCTGATGAAGCCGAAAAGGACAAGGCGGCCGGTTGATCCGGTCAGCCGGTAGAGCAATGTCGGAAACCTCCCCGGAACTGATTTTCGTCGGTGCGATTACTGGTGCCCGGGGCCTGAAAGGCGAAGTCCGGATCAAAAGCTTTACCGCCGACCCGAAAGGGATCTCCGGCTACGGGGACGTTTTCGAGGAAAACGGCGCGACAAGCTATTCGATCCAGGTTGTCGGCCAGTCCAAGGGGCAAGTGTTCGCCCGTCTTGGCGGCGTCGAAGATCGAACGGCAGCGGAGGCCCTGAAAGGGACCCGCCTGTATGTGCCCAAGGCGGCGTTGCCGGAACCTGCGGATGACGAGTTCTACTTTTCAGACCTGGTTGGTTTGAAGGCTGATCTGGTCGATGGTGGAAAGCTGGGTTTTGTCAAGGAAGTGCACGATTTTGGTGCCGGTGCGATCCTTGAGGTTACAGGCGGTGACTTGGGGGTGGTGATGGTGCCTTTTACCCGCGCCGTGGTGCCCACGGTTGATACGAAGGGTGGCCGGGTCGTCATTGACCCTCCGCCGGGACTGTTGGAGCCAGCCGAGCCAGAGGCGATGGAGTAGGAAAATGACAGGGACAGGGTCCGAAATGCCTCCGTCTGATACGCCGGAAGCGCCCTGGAAGGCAACGGTTCTGACCCTGTTCGAGGAGATGTTTCCAGGCCCCCTGGGTCAGTCATTGGCGGGGCAGGGTCTAAAAGACGGCATTTGGTCGTTGGAAACGGTGGACATTCGCGGCTTTGCAAGCGATAAACACCGCTCCGTGGATGATACCCCCTTCGGCGGTGGCCCTGGAATGGTCATGCGGGCCGATGTGGTTGATGCGGCGATAGAGAAGGTCAAGGCCGAAAGCGGCGAAAGACCGCTGATATATCTCTCGCCGCGGGGCCGCCCACTGAACCAGGAACGGGTTCGGGAATTGGCGGCTGGTGCGGGTTTGGTCTTGCTTTGTGGACGCTACGAAGGCGTTGATGAGCGGGTCCTTAAGGCCCACGAAATTGAAGAGGTCAGCCTCGGCGATTTCGTGCTTTCGGGCGGAGAGCCCGCGGCGATGGCTATGATCGACGCATGTGTCAGGTTACTGCCGGGCATCATGGGGTCGGATATGTCGGGCGAGGAAGAAAGTTTCGAGCGGGGATTGCTGGAATATCCCCACTACACACGGCCCCAGCAGTGGCGGGGTATGACGGTGCCGGAAGTTTTACTTTCCGGTCACCATGAAAAGATTGAGGCCTGGCGAAAATCCCAGGCCGAGGAAATGACCAGAACGCGGCGACCCGACTTGTGGGCCGCCTTCGAGAAAAAGAATTAGAGGATCTAACGAGGTGTCGAAATAAATGAGACCCTCAAGGACGTAAGGAAGAGAACAATGAACGTTATTGAAGAGATTGAAAAAGAACAGGTTGGCAAGCTGACCGCAGATCGTGACATGCCGGAATTCGCTGCTGGCGATACCATTCGGGTCAACGTCAAGGTTGTTGAAGGGACCCGCGAGCGTATTCAGGCTTATGAAGGTGTTTGCATCGGTCGCAAGAACGATGGCCTTAATTCGGCTTTCACCGTTCGCAAGATTTCTTCGGGTGAAGGTGTTGAACGGGTGTTCCCGCTTTACTCGCCGAATATTGCCAGTATTGATGTGGTTCGCCGTGGTGATGTCCGCCGCGCCAAGCTGTATTACCTGCGTGGACGCACCGGTAAGTCTGCTCGTATCGCCGAAAAGGTCGATGGCTATTCAGGTAAGCTGACGACTTCCGAAAAGGCAGCGGCCGCTGCCACGAAGGCGAGGTCCCGCGCCGACGGTACGTCCAAATCCAAGAAGGGCAAGAAGAAGGTCGCCGCGGCTCCTGCCGTAAAGGCCGACGAAGCCGCTACGGAAGAATAATAGCCAGTTCAAGGCGGGTGCCGGGATTCCCGATGCCCGCCTTGCCGGTGATTTTCAAACACGAAAAGGGAAGCCTTGATCACGATGGCTGATACTCTGTTCGATAAAATCTGGAAAAACCACGTCATTGATGTTCAGGACGACGGAACCAGTCTCATCTACATTGACCGTCATTTGGTTCATGAAGTAACCAGCCCGCAGGCCTTTGAAGGACTTGCCAACGCCGGTCGCAGCGTCCGTAACACGCAAGCCACCCTGGCCGTCGCTGATCATAACGTGCCGACAATTGACCGTGATAAAGGCATTACCGAAGAACAGTCACGCATTCAGGTTGAAACCCTGGAAGCCAATTGCGCCAAATTCAATGTGCCGTACCTGTCCATGGATGATATCCGTCAGGGTGTCGTCCACATTATTGGTCCCGAACAGGGCTTCACCCTGCCCGGTACCACCATTGTTTGCGGCGACAGCCACACCGCGACCCACGGTGCTTTCGGGGCGCTGGCTTTCGGTATTGGCACATCGGAAGTCGAACATGTGCTGGCGACCCAGACATTGCTGCAAAAGCCTGCCAAAAACATGCGCTTTAATGTTACCGGCACTTTGCCTGCCGGTGTTTCGGCGAAGGACCTGATCCTCGCCATGATCGGCAAGATCGGTACCGCTGGCGGCACCGGCTACGTGATCGAATATACAGGCGAGGCCATCCGCGCCCTATCCATGGAAGGTCGCATGACGGTCTGCAATATGACCATCGAGGCCGGGGCCCGGGCCGGGCTGATTGCCCCTGACGAGATCACTTTTGACTATCTTATGGGCCGCCCGATGGCACCCAAGGGCGGCAACTGGGAAGCCGCCATCACGTATTGGAAGTCATTGGTGACCGACGACGGGGCAACTTACGATGCCGAAATCACCCTTGATGCCAGCAGCCTGATTCCGCAAGTCACCTGGGGCACATCGCCTGAGGACGTGTTGCCGATTTCAGGCTCCGTTCCCGATCCCGCCGACGAGGCCGACGAAGGCAAACGCAAAGCCATCATTCGCTCGCTGGAATACATGGGACTTGAAGCGGGAACGCTTCTCGAAGACATCGCTGTCGACCGGGTCTTTATCGGTTCGTGCACCAACGGTCGGATTGAAGATCTGCGCGCCGCCGCCGCCGTTGCCAAGGGCCGCACGGTAGCCGCCGGGGTCGGGGCCATGGTTGTGCCCGGTTCAGGGTTGGTCAAGGAACAGGCCGAACAGGAAGGCCTGGACGTCATCTTTACGGACGCCGGGTTTGAATGGCGTGACGCGGGTTGTTCCATGTGTCTGGCCATGAATGCCGACAAACTGGAACCTGGCGAGCGCTGCGCCTCAACATCGAACCGTAACTTCGAAGGCCGTCAGGGCAGGGGTGGGCGGACCCACCTGGTTGGTCCCGAAATGGCCGCCGCCGCCGCCATCACCGGCAAGCTGACCGACGTTCGCAAGATGGGAGACAACTAATGGAAAAGTTCACCAAGCTGACCGGTGTCGCCGCACCCTTGCCGATGATCAACATCGACACCGACATGATCATTCCCAAACAGTTCCTGAAAACCATCAAGCGCACCGGTCTTGGCAAGAGCCTGTTTTTTGAAATGCGCTATGACGATGCGGGTAACGAGGTCGAAGACTTTGTCCTCAATCAGCCTGCTTACCGTAAGGCAGAAATTCTTGTTGCCGGAGACAACTTCGGCTGTGGCTCATCGCGCGAACATGCGCCGTGGGCAATTCTGGATTTTGGTATCCGCTGCGTCATCTCCACGGACTTTGCCGATATCTTTTACAACAACTGTTTCAAGAACGGCATTCTGGCGATCAAATTGCCGCAGGAAGATGTCGATAAACTGATGGATGACGCGGGGCGCGGTGCCAACGCCACCCTGACCATTGATCTGGAAAACCAGACGATTAATGGTCCCGATGGCGGCGAGATTTCCTTCGATATGGACCCGTTTCGCAAGCATTGCCTGATGGGTGGTCTGGACGATATTGCCCTGACCATGGAAAAAGCGGACAAGATCACTGCTTTTGAAGAAAAAAACAAAGCCAGCCAGCCCTGGCTGTAATCAACAAACAAGAGAGAGCCTTCATATTATGTCAGCCAACAAGAAACTCCTGATTCTGGCCGGTGATGGCATCGGCCCGGAAGTGATGACACAGGTCGGGCGTGTTACCGACTGGATGGCAAAAAAACGCACGGTCAGTTTTGACGTTACCGAAGGTCTTGTTGGCGGCGCTTGTTATGACGCCCACGGCAGTGCCCTGACCGATGAAACCATGGCCGACGCGATGAGTGTCGATGCGGTTATGCTGGGTGCCGTCGGCGGTCCCAAGTGGGATAATGTGGCCCGCGAGCATCGCCCGGAAGCCGGTCTTCTTCGTCTGCGCAAGGAAATGGACCTGTACGCCAACCTGCGCCCGGCCATTGTTTTTGACGCGCTTGTCGAAGCTTCGACCCTGAAGCCTGAAATCGTTCAGGGGCTGGATATTCTGATCCTGCGTGAACTAACCGCGGGCGTCTACTTTGGTGAGCCGCGCGGCATCGAAACATTGCCTGACGGCAGCCGCCGTGGTTTTGACACGCAAGTCTATACGGATAAGGAAATCGAGCGGATCGCCCGTCTCGGCTTCGAGATGGCCGGCAAGCGTACCGGGCGCCTGATGTCGGTGGAAAAAGCCAACGTCATGGAATCCGGTGTCTTCTGGCGCGAGATCGTCTCCGGTATTGCAGGTGATTATCCAGACGTGGAACTGAACCACATGTACGCAGACAATTGCGCCATGCAGTTGGTTCGCAATCCCAAGCAGTTTGATGTGATCGTCACCGACAACCTGTTCGGCGATATTTTAAGCGACTGTGCGGCGATGCTGACAGGCTCGCTGGGTATGTTGCCCTCGGCAAGCCTTGGTGAAGCGGACGAAAGCGGTCGCCGTCGCGCCATGTACGAACCTGTCCATGGCTCGGCCCCTGATATTGCCGGGCAAGACCTGGCCAATCCCATCGCCACCATTTTAAGTTTCGCCATGTGCCTGCGTTATTCCTTCGATATGAGCGATGACGCCGACCTGATTGAACAGGCCGTGCAGAATGTGCTGGGCGCAGGCCTGCGTACCGCCGACATTGTTTCAGACGGGATGACGGCAATCTCGACCACAGCCATGGGCGAGGCGATTGTTGCAGAGATGGAAAAACTGACGGGCTAATGCAAAGCTCTTGTTTTTGTGCCTCCTTCGGGGTATGAGTGTGGCCGTTATTTAAAGGGACAAGCACGATGCGTTTCAAGATGACCAAAACAACCAGGAAAACCACCACTGGCGGCTAGCCGGGGTCTTTCTTTGTGCGCGAACAAAAGGCCCGCGGTTCCATCCGACGGGCCTTTCGCTTATCTGGCGGATGCCTTTTTAGAAATGGAACTTAAGACCGATAGAGATTATGGAGTAAGAAAATGGGTTACACAGTTGCAGTCGTCGGGGCCACGGGGAACGTTGGTCATGAACTGCTGACCATTTTGTCGGAGCGGAAATTCCCCGTCGACGAAGTGATCGCACTGGCATCTGAGCGGTCCGTCGGTAAGGAAATATCCTTTGGCGAGGACGATATCCTGAAAGTACAGAATCTGGCGACTTTTGATTTCAGTGGCGTCGATATTGTGCTGTCCAGTCCGGGGGCCAAGGTTTCGGCTGAATTTTCGCCGAAGGCTGCGGCCGCAGGGGCCGTCGTTATAGACAACACTTCGCACTTTCGCATGGACCCTGACGTGCCGCTGGTGGTGCCGGAAGTTAACCCTGAGGCGGTCGCCGGTTATACCAAGAAGAACATCATCGCCAATCCCAACTGTTCGACCATCCAGATGGTTGTCGCCCTGAAGCCGCTGCACGAGCTGGCGAGGATTGAACGCGTCGTCGTTTCTACCTACCAGTCCGTATCGGGCGGTGGCAAGGAAGCCATGGACGAACTGTTCAACCAGACCCGCGGTATTTTCGTCAACGATCCGGTAACTTCCAACCAGAAGGTTTTCCCCAAGCAGATCGCCTTTAACTGCATTCCCCACATCGACACCTTCATGGACGACGGGCAGACCAAGGAGGAATGGAAAATGGTGGTCGAGACGAAAAAGATTCTTGATCCCAAGATCAAGGTCACCGCGACGTGCGTTCGTCTGCCGGTGTTTATCGGCCATGCCGAAGCGATCAATATCCAGTTCGCAAAACCGGTTTCAGACGATCAGGCGCGTAAAGCCCTGCAAGCGGCACCGGGCGTTATCGTTGTCGATCACAGGGCCGCTGAAGGTTATGTGACACCGGTTGAAAGTGCTGGTGAAGACGCGGTTTATGTCAGCCGCATTCGCAGCGATCCAACCATCGATAATGGCCTCAACATCTGGGTTGTCGCCGATAATCTGCGAAAGGGTGCGGCCCTGAACACGGTTCAGATCGCCGAAGAGCTGATCAAAAACCACCTGTAAAAGGGCTTTAACTCGCTTCGCCTTCGCCCTTGCCAGGGTTCATCAGCGTGTTGATTTCATCCTGGTCGAGATCCGGACCGTCTGAGCCCAGATTATCGGGCAGGGTGGTCCTTCCCTTGCGCCTGTCAGGTTCGTTAAAGGGCATGTCCTTGCGACGGCGGTCAGGGCCGAAGAAATTCTTGATGCGGATGAATGTCCGTGGTTTTTCGATCACTGCCTGAATGCGGCTGAACAGGGTGTTGACGGAAATCGGTTTGACCACAAATTCGTTGACACCGGCGTCGCGCGCCTCGACGATCCGGATCATTTCCGAATAGGCCGTGAGCATGATGATCGGCACATACGGATTATTGCTGTCCGAGGCGGTGCGGATCATTCGGGTTAACTCGATACCGTCCAGCGGCTCCATCGCCCAATCGGTTATGACGATATCGGCGGGGAAGGTTTTAAGAACCTTTAAAGCATCAGCACCATCGGTGCATTCGCGCACTTCCTTGGTGCCAAGCGAATTGAGCACCCGCCGGATAACGGTCTGCATGAATTTATTATCCTCGACGACGAGGAATTTTACGTTGGCAAGGTAGGGTTCGGCCATTCAGGCGTGTCCAGTGTCTGTTGTCGTATCGGCTATCTTGAGTCATAGAGTCTCTACATAGTAAGGAAAAGTGAGGATTAAAAAACCATTTTCAAAATTTTCCGGAAAAGAAAACACCGGAGATGGGTCCCCCCGATTTAAAAGCCATCCTTGTTTTCAGCCAGAACCCGGCTGTACCTTCCCGAACCGCCAAACAACCTCCGTGGG
>JACKQG010000411.1_pt2 | contig 45134 bp, 40 predicted proteins | sample 8237621 | NCBI WGS metagenome assembly JACKQG01 (sample SAMN15677084, study PRJNA649215) | marine metagenome | biome: marine; feature: Black Sea; material: saline water; isolation source: suspended particulate matter (SPM) from the Black Sea western gyre | collected 2013-06-09/2013-06-10 | depth... | reverse complement strand
AAAAAAAAGAGAAGCTTTTAATCTGTCCATGTCACAAAAGCAAATTTACCATTATGGGAAAGATGATTTCCGGCCCAGCCGAAAGGGATCTTCCCGGATTCAAGGCAGAGAAAATAACCGGCGATGGCAAGGGTTACGTTGTAACTCTGTTTAGTTAGTTCTCATTGGCAAATCAGTAGATGAGGCTGATTGCGAAAACTGCCGGAGTAAAGGGTGTTGATGAATATTGCAGTAAAGATAACAGACATAAAATGGGGAGAGAAAAGTCTGATATCACTTTACGTCTCTGTGGTTTCAGGTCTCGTTCTTGCCCTGCAGTACAACCCGGAACATCCATTTTATTCTGCGGTTTCCCTGGATATGCTTATTCCTTTTGGGGCCTTCTGGAGATCACTCCATTTCTATTCGAGCCAGATTTTTTTTCTTCTTTCGGCTGTTCATCTCCTGGCCATCATTTATAATGGTTCTTACCTTCGGCTGTCTCTGGCAAAATGGATTATTCTCGTCGGGACACTGCCGGCAGGTGTACTTCTGCTCTTTACCGGATATGTGCTCCGGGGAGATATTACCGGAGAATCGGCAGGAATTATTGCTGAGCAGCTCTGTCTCACAATCCCCTATATTGGCGAACTGCTTAATTCCATGCTGTTTGCTCTGTTAGAGGAGGGTGTTAAGAGGGTGTACGCTAATCATCTTATCGGCCTGGGAGTGATCTGGGGTATACTGGCCTGGGATCACCTCCGCCGTTATCGGGTTAGTCTTTCCAGTCATGGCCTCCTGATTCTGCTTATGACAGGAATGGCTCTTCTCTGGGATGCTCCAATGGAAACAATGCAGCCAGGAATGACGCATATCGCTGGCCCCTGGTTTTTCCTTGGAATACAGGAACTACTTCGCTATATACATCCGTTGTGGTCCGGCGTTCTTTTTCCACTTGTTTTTGTCGTGGCTGTGGCGGTTATCCGAGTTGAAGACCCATGGAGGAAAAGGGCTGTTTTCTTTTCTATCGCCTGGTTGTTTATATATGGTGTTGCTACAGTAATTGCCTTGTTTCGATAACAAAATTGTAATTATTCAGCAGCACCGCATCTTCGTTCGCTTGGGCCTTCTCAGATAGAGGGGCTATCGGAGTCTCGCAAGCTCGCTTACCTCCTCGAAGTCCCAAACGAACGAATCTGCAGCACTGCTAGACAACTACAGTTCGGTGGTTCTTCATGTTTTGAAGCATTATGTTGAATAGATACACAAAATTCTTCACGTGAGAACCTGAAACAGGTTTATGTGTTAAGGGTCCGTATAATTATGGTCAATATTCCGAATATACTTAGCTGCCTCAGGCTGATCATTGCGCCTCTTCTGCTTTATTTAGCATGGAACGGGAAAGCCAATCTGTTCCTGATCTTTTTTGTTGCAGCTTTGATCACAGATTGTCTTGACGGTTTTATTGCCAGGATGCTGAATCAGACATCGGAACTTGGTGCAAGACTGGACAGTCTTGGGGATAATTTTATCTATGTCACGGTTCCCCCTTCGATCTGGTGGCTTCGGCCTGATATCATACAACGGGAGGATGTATGGGTAAGTATTGTTCTTTTCAGTTATATCCTGCCGGTTATATGCGGATTTCTCAAATTTAAAAGACTTATAAGTTATCATACATTCGGGGCAAAACTTTCAGCAGTTCTTTTGAGTGTCAGTATCATCCTGATGCTGATTGATGGCCCATCCCTTCCTTTTCGCGTATCCTCGCTGGTTTTTCTTTTCACCGCTATAGAGGAAATAAGCATGACCTTTATCCTGCCGGTATGGCAGGCAGATGTTCCAACTTTTATTCACGCACTCCGGATCAGAAGGAAAGTTCTTTCGGATTGAGAGGGTGTGGGAGCGCTGACAGCGAATACTTCAATGTTTGTCAGAACTCTTTTTTCCCGTTACAATAGCAACAAGGAAAACAGGAGAGCAATCTTCCTGAACTTTCCTGCTGTTAATGTGCCATAAAAAATCATCCCCCGGAGAGAATGGTTCAATGAGTTTCATAAAAGCCCAATTTGTAATTACTGCTGCTAATGATTGCCCGATGTATAGTCTTGGCGATGAGTTTGGCCTCGCAGGACTTGCTCTCACTCTGCCTCCAGATAAGCCTACCTGCCTGTTTCTCGCCCGCGAAATTACCGAGATTCTCGTAACTGAAAAAATTGACAGTATTGACAAGGGTAAGGAAAAGAAGGAGTTCAACTGCAGTGGATGCACCGGGCTTATCAAGTTCAGATTTGCTGAGGAGAAAAAGTATTCCACTCCTCAGATGCGTATGCTTGCCGCCATGGAGAGCAGAGAACAGGCCCGTTCTCTGGGGACACTTGAGAATATGCTCAACTCTTTTTCTTTCCTCAAGGTTTTGGATGAAGAAAGTCTGAAGGTTATTATTCAATTTATTGTTATAAAGGATTTTGATGTTGACGATATTATCATTCAGCAGGGACACCCAGGAAAAAATCTGTACATGATTGTCTCCGGAAGAGTCTCTGTCCTCGATAACGATGGCGATGCCATTGCTTTTCTCGGACGTGGTGAGATTTTTGGCGAAATGAGCCTTTTCAGCGGAAAGCCTGTCTGCGCGACAATAAAAACGGTAGAGCCGACCAAGGTTGTATTCCTCCCTGGTAAGGACTTAAAGAATATTCTCTCCAAATTCCCTTTCCTGCAGATGGCTGTGACGCAAATTCTGGTTCAGCGTCTCGGTGAAACGAATATCTCCCAGACGGATAGGATCTCTCATGGCCTGACAGGGTCTCTTGCGGAACTTCAGCCGCCAGAGTTATTTCAGATGATACATGAAAACAGCAAGACTGGACGTGTGTCATTGTCTTTGAATAACGGGTCTGCCCAGGTTGCTTTCAAGGGTGGAGAGGTAGTTGGCGCACATTTTCAGGGAAAGCAGGGCCGGGAAGCCTTTTTTGATATATTACGGCAAAAACAGGGTCGTTTTTCCTTTTCGGCCAATCTTTCAGCTGATGAAGAGCAATCTTCACCCATTGACGGGTTTATGAAGCTCTTAATGGACGGATTGCGTGTAATCGATGAAGAAACTCCTTAGTAATAGACGTGGTTGCTGGAATATGCCGATAACCGTTTACTATCAACACATAATTTCCTAGTTGAATTTACTATGTACGAAGAATATTTCGGTTTTACCTCACTTCCTTTTTCTATTGCCCCGAATCCTCATTATTTATTTATGAGTGAACGCCACAGGGAGGCTTTGGCTCATCTTCTCTATGGCATCAGGAGTGAAAGCGGCTTTGTTTTGCTCACTGGTGAAGTTGGAACGGGGAAAACGACGATCTGTCGTTGTCTTCTGGAGCAGGTTCCTGAGGATACCGATATTGCATTCATTTTTAATCCTAAATTAACGGTTGAAGAACTCCTGGCCACAATATGCGAAGAATTTGGTATAGACCAACAGGAAAAATTTAATAGTATCAAGGTCTTTGTTGATCACATTAACAGCTTTCTTTTACGGTCTCATGCAAAAGGACGAAAAGCAGTACTGATTATAGATGAAGCCCAGAATCTCAGTGTTGATGTTCTGGAGCAGATACGGCTGCTTACCAACCTGGAAACCAACGAACGCAAGCTACTTCAGATTATTATGCTGGGACAGCCTGAACTGAAGGAGATGCTGCAGCGTCCTGAGTTGCGTCAACTTGCCCAGAGAATAACTGCCCGGTATCATCTTGAGCCTCTGTCTCAAAGGGAGGTAGGGTCCTATGTTGCTCATCGTTTAACAATAGCCGAAGGCCGAAGCAAAATTTTCCCACCTTCAACTCTAAAGCTTCTGTATCAGTTAAGTAAAGGCACTCCTCGCCTGATCAATATTATTTGTGATCGGGCTCTTCTTGGTACCTATGTGCACGACCAGGACCAGGTAAGCACATCCATTCTGAAAAAAGCAGCACGGGAAGTTTTCGGTGATATAGATGACCATCCGCAGAAAAACAGAAAAAGGTCCTACTGGTCACTGGCGGCCATGTTTCTTCTCTTCAGTGGATCGGTATTGGCAGCCGCCTATTATTATCAGAATCCGCAGATAGGCGCATTTTTTATTCAGGAATCTGTTTCACAGGTAGATGTTCTGGATAAGGTTGAACCGATAACTCCAATAGATCATGTAAACCCTGTGGGTCCTGTGATGGAGCTGAAAGAAGGTGACATGGCGGAGCCGGTTGAGCCGGTCATGCAAATGGAGATGGTAGGTCTTGAAGGTCAGGCGATGCCTGTGGCAATGCTGGAGACGCCAGGTGCAGATGGTGACGAACCAGGGATTCAAATAGAAATAAGTGAGACTGATATTCGGGTACTATCCCGGGATATTTCTCCATTGGAATGGCCTGGCGACAAGTCGATCAAGGAAAGTGCTGGAATGGCCTATACGGCTCTTTTTGCCAGTTGGCAAGTTCCATATATTCCTGGCAGCGGGACATCGGTATGTTCTTTTGCCGAATCGCACAACTTGCGTTGCCTGGATCTCCAGGGGAGTCTCGATAGCCTGGTGGATCTCAATCGACCTGCGGTGTTGACTCTTTATGACGATAAAGGGGATCGTTTTTTTGCTGCCCTGACCGCCTTCCATGGCCAGACGGCAACACTTGTCATCGGGTCTGAGGAGAAAATTGTTACGATTGAAGATATCGGATCACGGTGGTTCGGTGAATATTCCCTGTTATGGACGAAACCACTCGAATACATTTCTGCCATAAAGCCGGGTGATACTGCTGTCAATGTGGAATGGCTGGATAAAAAACTGGCCTTCATCCAGGGGCGGTCTCCTAGTTCACAGAATCCCATTACGTTTAATAGTGACTTAGCCAACCAGGTAAAACAGTTTCAGTTTTCCAGGAATCTCGTGCCGGACGGCATCGTCGGCCCTCAAACCATAATTCATCTTAATTCGGCATGCGGTATCAACGTGCCAAAGTTAATTGATATACCAGAGGATAAGTAAGATGTCCTATATTCTTGAAGCCCTTAAAAAGTCTGACCAAAAAAGGCAAAAGGGACATATCCCGGATCTCAATACCGTTCAGTCAGAACGTCCACCTGAAGATAACAAGAAAATAGTGTGGCCTTATTTCCTTGCGGCAATTTTACTCCTGAATGCGGTTATTTTGATTGTTGTCATGCGTCCGGATCAGTCTGTACCAGAACCCCAGACTGTCGTTTATAATCCCGATACGCCTGAGACAGTAATGGTTCTGGAAAAAGAAAGAGAAGTTGAGCCTCAACCATTACATGTTGTTTCACCACCAACCATGGGGAATAGTCCGGAGACTGTTATTCCAGCTATGGCTGAAAACATTGCAGCCAGCCAGGGTCAAGAGAAGGCTCTGCCAGCCAGGGAAGAATCTGCACCGGTCTCTGTTGTCCCTGATCGTATTATTGAAGAAGCTGATAGTGAAATCTTAAAGGGTATGGATAGAGATACGAACCAGGAAGATACAGACGCTAGTGGTCCTGAATCTGTAAATGCTGCCACTGCTGAAGATGTGGATATTGATCCTGTTCAGGAAGTAGCGTTCATTGGTGCCATTGAAGAGGATGAGGTTATTGAAGAAGTTGTTGAGGAGGTGGTACTGGAACAGGAACATCTTGTTTCCCCGGAAGATTCGGTTCTTGCGGCAGAACCGGAAGCTATAGAAACGGAAACGTTACCTGAAGAACAATTGGAAGTATCGAAAAGTATTTCGGGTCAGGAGCGCAGAAAGGCTATGTCACAAACCTCTGCATTGAATACTGAAAAAAACAGCGCAGGAAGGAAACCGCTTCATCTCATGCAGCTGCCCTTGGCTGTGCGGGGGGAGCTTCCGGAATTTCAGATTAGTGCCCATGTCTATTTCGCCAAAAAGCCAGCCTCTCGTTTAGCCAGTATAAATGGAAAAATAGTGCGGGAAGGTGACACCTTGGACTCTCATCTGAGGGTGGAGGAAATTGTCTCCGATGGCGTGGTTTTCAGTTACCAGAAATACCTTTTCCATGTGCCTGTTTTGTAAAAAATACGGGTTAGTTTTTTTTCTGGCGCCTGTTTAAGAGTGCAATTTTTCTTCAAAGGTAAATATTTTTTCATTAAAGAGGCGCAGGCATGCCTCAACTACTTTGGGGTCATAATAGATCCCTTTATGTTTTTCAATTTCCTTCAGGGCTTTTTGAATCCCTTTTGCCGGTCTATAAGGGCGGTGGCCTGCCATTGCTTCGACGACATCCGCTACACAAACTATCTTTGATTCGATAAGGATATCATTTTCCTGCAGTCCATGGGGGTAACCGGAACCATCAATGTGCTCATGGTGCTGGTGGACAATCTGGGCAACAGGCCATGGCAATGTAACATCCTTCAGGATTTCGTAGCCTACCTCGGAATGGCTTTTGACAAGGGCGAATTCAGTGTCAAGCAATCGGGCCGGTTTGTTTAGAATTTCAGCAGGGAGATGGATTTTTCCTATGTCGTGGATCATCGCACCCATGCGGACCCCTTCAATCTGATCATCGCTGAGTCCCATTTCCCTGGCTATGGCCACAGCGAGCTGAGCGACGCGTCTCTGGTGGCCGGCAACGTAGAGATCCCGTGCTTCAACGGCTCTTGCAATGGCGGTAATAGTATCTTCTAGGGCCTGTTTTAAACGGTCATGGCTCTTTTGCAGATCAAATTCACTGCGTTTTCGTTCTGTAATATCTGTGGCTATGCTGCAGATGCCATATGGTGTTCTGCTTGTGTCGTAGAGGGGAAACTTGATGGCGAGATATGTATGGCGTCCATCAGGATGGTGGATAGTTTCTTCGACCTGTATCGGGAAGCCCTCCTGTTGCGCTTTCCTGTCATTTTCTCTGTATTTATCTGCAAGTTTTTCCGGGAAAATGTCGTAGTCGGTTTTTCCAACGATTTCTTCGTTTGACATATCGACCATCTCTGAAAATTTGCGATTGATGAGAATAAAATGGCCCTGGGTATCCTTAAGGGTGATAGCTGTGGAAGTGTTGTCCATTATAGCCTGTAATCGTGCTTCACTTTCCCGTATTGATTCCTCTGCGGTTATAGGATCTTTAATAACGGTGGCTTGCTGTACAACAGATGCCACAGCAAGCCGGGCCGAGGCGGAGCCAATGGAGCCTGCAAGTATTTTTTCCGCATAATCAACAAGGTCCCCCTTTTCTTCGATTGATCCGGCAAAGGCCCGGCTGTATAGAGAGAATATTCTTTCAACCGGTTCATCCCCTAAAAAGCGGCATAAAAGTTTCTGGAGGTCAGATATTGCGAAATTATCCTGCCATGAAGAGGTGCGTCGTTCTGGCCGAAAGACGTCTACAAATAACTCTGCCTGTATATGCCCTGTGCTGCTTCTGTGTTCAGCAACAAGAGAGACTATAAGGTATCCTCCGATATTTACCAGAAGGCTCCAGAAAACTCCGTGTTCAAGCCATCCAAATCCCTCCAGGCCGAATAACTGATAAGGCCTCAGGATTGAAATGCCAAAAGGGCCTTCTTCAATGAAACTGATTGGCAGCCAGCCGGATTGGGAAAAAAGAGGGAGAAGCATGGTGTATGTCCAGACGGCAAAACCACCGCTGAGACCGGTTATTGCACCAAGACGGGTTCCGCCTTTCCAGAAAATTCCACATAAAATCAATGGCGCGAACTGGGCGGCAGCGGCAAAAGAGATAAGGCCCATTGTGACCAGGGTCAAGGAGCCGCTTATCCAGCGGAAGTTGATATAACCAAGCAGCAGAATGATAATAATAGTTATCTGCCTTATTTTCAGGATATGTCCGCTGAAATCTTTTTGTCGGTTAATCCGGAGAACACCAAACCGCATCATTAAGGGGAGAATGAGGTCATTGCTTACCATCGTGCTGATTGCAATGCTGGTTACAGCAATCATTGCAGTCGCGGCAGAGAGTCCGCCAAGAAAAACGAACATGGCAAGGACGTGATAATGCGCTGAAAGCGGGAGGGACAGGACAAAGGTGTCAGGATTGACGCCTCCAAATGGAAAACGCAATATGCCGCTGAAGGCGATTGGCAATACAAAAAGATTGATGGCGAAAAGATAGAGCGGAAAAATCCATGCGGCCTGTTTAATATGATTTTCATTTACATTTTCAACCACCATCATTTGAAATTGGCGGGGAAGAAACATAATTGCCATTGCAGATAAAAAAGTGATGGTGCTCCATCGCAGGTAGTCATTGCCATCCATGGTGAAAAGAGTGTCCAGATGGGGGACGGCTCTGGCTTTATCGAAAATGTCTAAAATTCCGTTATGCAGACCGTATACAACGAATATTCCAACTGCGAGGGATGCCAGTAGTTTTACCAGTGATTCAAATGCGACAGCGGCAACTATTCCTTCATGCCTTTCAAAAGTGTCCAGGTTTCGGGCTCCGAAAATAATAGTAAAAGCTGCCATGATAAGGGCCACATAAAAAGCGGTATCAGACCATAATACAATGGAAGGAGCAGGCGTTATCATCTCCGGATGTTGAAGCAGTCCATTTATACTGGTGGATACAGCTTTCAGTTGCAGAGATATATAGGGCATAATGCCGACAACTGAAAAAACAGTGACCAGGATGCTCAGGGTTAAGCTTTTGCCGTACCGTGATGAAATAAATCCGGCAATGGTTGTAATCCGGTGAGTTTTACAGATGCGGACTATTTTTTTCAGGACAGGCCACCAGAGAAAGGCCATAAGGGTCGGGCCTATGTAAACGGCAAGGAATTCCAGTCCGGATGTGGTTGCCCGGCCAACGCTTCCGTAATAGGTCCACGTCGTGCAGTATACAGCGATGGAAAGAGAGTAGACCCAGGGATTGTTGATAATGCTGCGTCCTGCAGCAGCACGTTTCTCTGCGTAGTAAGCAACGCCAAACATTACACCGAGATAGGCAAAGGCGACCAGTATGACCACATACTTCCACAGCATTATTGTGCCTTGTCGGTGTGCTGGGAAGTTTTATTCCCGGTGTACCTGACAGTAAGGGCGGTAATAAAAATAAGCAGGGCCCATGTGGTAAAAACAAAGGCGTAGAGTAAGGGAATGCCGAAAACGTTTCTTTCGTTGTCGCTGAATAGAGAAAGAATAGGGTAATTGAGAAGGATCACCCCTATGAAAAAGAAGATGATCAGCCTGGAATTTTTCTGTTTTTCTGAATCCATTAGCCTGCATTACTCCTTTTTGAGGATTTCGATGGAGAGGATCAGTTATAGCAATGGTTTGCAGGGAATTGCGTAGTCCGAAGCCTCATGTGTTTGATTCCTGCATGGTTTTTCAAGGTTGCCTTATGTTTTTGACCAATTAATCTAAATTGTCAAGGGGATATCGGGACAGTTCTTCTCCTTATTGTATGTATTTCTGCCTGATTATTAAACTGTTTCAATACGTATTGTACCATTAATGAACCTATTGTATGCAGGAAATTCATATAATGAAGCTGTAGGTTGTAATGTAGGAATGCGCCAAATAACCCAATGACAAAAGTGATTTGTTAGGGTAAAAGTACCCTGTTGTTTATTGTTTTCATTTTGTTACATTGGGGTTTATGGACCAACTCATTGAAAGTACATGGGATTTAAGATTGTTAGGGGCCTGTCTTGGGAATGGAACAATAATTGCAAATTACTCTACAATTGCGTTGGATGTGTTTTTACAAATTTAAGAAAAGATGAGGGAAAATAGATGAAAAAAAATGAGATGTTACAAGTTGTTTTTACTTTTATGGTTTTGGTAGTATTCGGTGGGATTTCAAATGCCGGAGCCTGTGATTTTTCAGAAGGACCTGATGAACATGCCAGCTCACATAAAATATTGTTGACGGCTGCAATACACGATGACACTGTTGAAAGTATGACCTGCGAAGGAATGCCATACAATGATAGGCAAGACAGGATAATTATTGCTTCATCACGGGTTAAGTATCAGTCCGATGATTCCATGCATTCAGAGGGGATATCTTTTGAGGAGATTAACGCAGTTCATATCGCCAATATCAGAGATAGAGCCCTTAAGGTGAAACCTGCGGCAGGTTCTGATCTGTAAAAAATAAGATTTTTATAGTTGTGTATGTTCAAAGGCAGAGTCGATAATGCGGCTCTGCCTTTTTTTTGAAGAGGCTCGGTATGGGAATTATTCTCTGAGAAGGGAAAGAAGTTCTTCACTGCTTAATTTATGACTTATATCTGTGCCTTCAAGAAGTGTGTCAGCTAGTTTCCGCTTTTCCTGGTGCAGTTTTACTATCTTTTCCTCAATGGTATTTTTTGTTATGAGGCGATAAATTGTTACAGGGTGCTGCTGTCCTATTCGGTGCGCCCTGTTTGAGGCCTGATCTTCAACCGCAGGATTCCACCATGGGTCCATATGAATGACGTAGTCAGCTGCGGTGAGGTTCAAACCGGTTCCGCCGGCCTTAAGGCTTATAAGGAAAACATCTCCGTCGCCGGCCTGAAAAGCTTCCACCTCTTCCTGGCGCTTCCTGGTTGGAGTAGAACCGTCAAGATAGCGGTAATTGATGCCGGCAGCATCCAGATGGGATCTGATTATTTTAAGATAGGAGACAAACTGGCTGAACACCAGTGCCTTGTGATTGTTTTCCCGTAGTTCTGAAAGTATCGTTTTAAAAAGCTGCAGTTTTGAACTGGAGAGAGAGGTTTCGGGATGAACCAGACTGGGGGCACAACAGGCTCTTCTCAATTTCATGATGCCCGATAATATCATCATTTGCCGATGCCCGGGATGGTTCGTTTTATCAATATGATCCAGGGCGTTTCTCCGGATCGCTTCATAAAATATTGCTTCTTCCTCACTCAGGTCGACCTGTAGTACTATTTCGGTTTTTGGAGGAAGTTCTTCAAGAACCTGACTTTTTATCCGCCTGAGGATAAAAGGAGAGATGAGTTTTTTTAATTTTCTAAGGACAGATTTATCTTTATGTTTTGCTATGGGGTTTATGAATCGACGATTGAACTGATCAAGAGAGCCGAGAAGGCCGGGATTAATGAAATTGAAAAGATTCCAGAGTTCTCCTAAATGATTTTCTACAGGGGTTCCAGTTGTGATAATTTTGAGTTCGCCCTTTAGGGACATTGCTGCTTTAGAGCGTTTTGTGGCTATATTTTTAATAGCCTGAGCTTCATCAAGAATAATGGTTTGCCAGTTCAGCGATGAGAGAAGTTCTGATTCCTGCTGTAAAAGCCCGTAACTGGTAATGAGAATATCAAAACTTTTTAAGGTCTGGACCGTGTGTTCTCTGCCTGCACTTCCGAAAAGGATGGGGTTTAACGTAGGAGTAAAACGTTCAATTTCCTGGATCCAGTTAAAACATACCGAAGTTGGCGCCACAACAATTGAGGGGCCAAGATGTGCTTTGGCAAGGATGACTGCCAGGGCCTGTATTGTTTTACCAAGTCCCATATCGTCAGCCAGGCAGCCGCCAACACCCCAGTGTGCCAGGCGTGCCAGCCAGACAAAACCTTCGATCTGGTAGTCGCGGAGTTCGGCCTGGAGAGTAGAGGGGAGTTCCGGATGCAGCTCCTGGGCTTCGTGCATTTTGTGGATTTGACTCTGCCAGTGAATATCACTTTCCAGAATACTTCCATTGATGGCGAAATCTTCCAGGGCCAGGCTGGCCAGGGGTCGAATAAACCTCTTTTCACCCTGTTGTTCGGATATAATGGCGAGTTCTTCAAGTTTGGCGCGAAATTTTTTCGACAGGGCGATAAATTCCCCTTTGCCGATTGGAATAAATTTCCCCGGGTGTGTGGTGATAAGGTTGAGCAGCTGCTGCATGTCAAGAACGGTGTCGGCATCGATCTCCAGGGTGCCGTCCAGGGAGAACCAGTCTTGTTTTTTGTGAACACGGACATGGAATTTGTTGAAAGTAACTTCCTGTTTTATTGTTAATTTTTCTCCTTCTGGCCATTCAACTATGATGTGGTCACCGCTGATGTTCTCAAGTTCCGATAAGACGTTCAGGCAGTGGGTGGGATCATCAAACAGCCATTCGCCACTTGAGTCAGATAAGCTGGCAAGGGTAGGGCAGCCGTTTTCAATTTCAAGACTGGTCCTTTTTTCTTCATCGAGATTACGGTAGGTATGAAGACGTTTTCCCTGTATTTCAGCGATGAGTGTTGTGGTTCCATATCCGGGAAGTAAGGCCGGGCCATGTGGCCCCAGTGGTTTCACCAGAATTGAGAGGCGAAAGCCTGCTCCAAGGGGCAGTATTTGTATGAAAATACGTGAATCCGGGGCGATCTTGACGATATCGTCATACGATGCGCCTATGTCGGAATACACTGTCAGGGATGCCGCCAGTTTGCCTAAAGTTTGTGCCACTTGTGCCTTTGCGGATGCCGGAACAAGAAGTCCATCGTTGCCGATAATTTCAGCTATTCTGCGATGCTGCACGGTAAAGGTAATTACTTTGAACCTGGTGGCTGTCTCTTGGGTGACAACAGTTTTTTCTTCTAAATTATAGGGAGAAAAATGAAGGAGCAGTTTGTTGCCTTGATTTGTCACAACAAGTTCCGGCTCACCCCGAAGCAGTTCAACAGGGGTTGACGGTGATTTTTTCAGGAAAAGGAGAGGGTGTCCAATGAGAAGAGAAAGAGTGTTTTCCATATAGAAATCATAGGAAGAATCTGTGGACGATTGGCGGCGATAAAGAGTTGAGCAGATTTGCTGGTCCTGCAGGGTGAGAAAGTCTAACTGCATCTCTTCTGCAAGACGCTTGAGGGCGATAGACCTTCCTTTGCTCCATGTGCCCCGTATCGTTTTTTTCTGTTCCCTTGGGGTTATGGAAATGAAACCGTTGTCGTAGGCAATAAGCCAGATGAGGCGTGAAGAACTTCCTGCAGTTTCGTCTTCTCCGGATTTTAACCCGACAATCTCAAGAGATTTTAAAGCACGCTGCCATGGTGTCTCCTGTTGAAAGACTGAAACAACAGAAGATTGTGAAATAGTATGGGTGCTGTCGAAAAGTTCCCCTGATGAGAGTGAAAGCAGAATGTCGTATTCCTGGGACAGCCATTGGTAGCCGTATTCCTGGGCTTTTTCCCGGTAGTTCTGAATTTCGTCAATCTGTGCTTTGTCGAGCCGGCCATGGAGCCAGTACTGACATAACCCCTGAAAAAGGGTGGTGATGGAGTTTTTAGGACCAGGTTTCCAGATACTGATCGAATAATCAGATTGAAAATTTTCCAGTTTGGCACTGCATACTGCCAGAAGGGCCCGGTAACTTTCAAGAAGATAGCTGCCGGGTTGGGTTGATTCGATAATTGAAACGAATCGTTTGATTCTGGGAAACTGGGAATAATCGTTGGATTTTAAGAGCGACAGAATAAAAAACAGGCCTTCTGGACCAGTGAAAAAGAGATTTCGGGATTGCCCCTTGTTACGCAAGATCTTGAGATCGGCCTCGAAGGAGTTGATGGCTTCATTGGGTATTGCCGCAAGATAGGCTGCCCAGCCGCGAAGACCCGATGATGTTATATTTTCGCCGGCCATGGCGATTTCCTGACTGGCTTTATCTAATTTTCCCTGCATGAGCAGGTTGTTTATGCGCAGATAATACAGGGAAGGTTTCCCTTCTTCCGGTATGGATTGAAGCGTTTCCTGCGCCATGAGGTAATCCATGACCGGTTCGAAAGGTTCCATGTCTTTCAGGCAGTGTTTTGAAATTTCATGGAGGGCATGAAGCTGCAGGTAGACGGGAAGTTCACGGAACCAGACAGCGTCGAAAGGGTTATTGATGATCTTGATAAGGGGGGATTCCGTCCTGGAGGGGTCATGCAGATCATGAAAGCGGACCAGGAAACTGTTAGCGTGCGAGATGTTATTATTGTAGAGCCCTATGCGGATTTCTCGCAGGAGACGTTCTGTTTTATGGGGGATGGAATTGATCTGTTCTTCAGTGGCCGGCAACTCTTCCTGGGCGGCGGCAGACATTTTTTCCAGGATTCCTGCACTGCGTGCCTTCCGTGTCATAATCTCCACGATAAGGGGATGACATTGGTATTTCCAGGTCAAGAGATGGCGGTCCTGGAGCTTGCGGAGAAGGGCGGAAAGCGGCCTGTTGTCATCGATGAAATTATCTTTGAGGTCAAATCCCATATGGACGAGACAACTTGCTATAATTTCCTGATTTGCCGGCTCAAAGATAACAGAGGCAAGCTGGAGCACTGTCTTCTCAAAGTCAGACAGGGAGCTGTAGCCTGTTATTAACTGACTGCGTGTGAGGGGTATATGATCATGCATGCTTTATGTGTTGAGGCCCTGGTAAAAAGTATTCACCTATTGAAAATGTGCGGTGCAATCTTGCATAATAAACTATTTTAATCCATAGTGGTGCTATGAATTTGATCTTTTTTTATTTCTTTGGAATGGTCTGAGGGCAAGACGCTATGGAAATTTGTTTTCTCGGTGTTGGAGAGGCCTGTGATGCGCGTCAACCGAACACCTCAATCCATGTCAAGACAGCCGGCAATGAACGGATTCTTCTCGATTGCGGTTTTACAGTGCCCCATAACTACTTTGCCCTGTGTGATGATCCGGATGAGCTCGATGCGGTATGGATATCTCATTTCCATGGAGACCATTTTTTTGGTATTCCATTACTGCTTTTGCGTTTCTGGCAAATGGGCAGATCGAAACCATTGCAGATATGTGGTCAAGCCGGGATTAAAGAAAAGATTGTGCAGGTCATGGAGCTTGCTTATCCCGATTTTCTCAGGAGGCTGAAATTCAGGCTGGAAATCGTTGAATTGGAACCTGAAGGTTGTATGAAAACAGGTTCCGTGCTCTGGAAAACAGCCGAAAATGTTCATTCTCAGCGCTGCCTTTCTGTACGCATCGAAGATGACAGTCATTCACTTTTTTACAGCGGTGATGGAAAACCTACTGCAAAAACCCTCGCTTTGGCATCAGGATGTGACCTCATTATTCATGAGTCTTTCTGGATGAACAACGTTGCACCGGGACATGGAAATGTTAAAAAAAGTCTTGAGTTTGCTGAAAAAGCCAAGGCGAAAAACCTTGCATTGGTTCATGTTGACAGGACAGAAAGGGGAGAGCAGTATGATCGCATCGTCGCGGCAGTACAGAGTGTTTCCTTTAATGCTTTTTTGCCGGAATCAGGAGATATTTTTTATCTCTGAAAAGTATATTTGAATGATGACACTGGTAAATACAAATGAAAAATGAATCACATGAACCGGCAATGGGAATTGTAAAGGTTGCATCCTGGGTGTTGCTGCTTGTTCTGCTTACAGTAATTCTCAAGACCATGGCCTTTTTATTTATCCCCCTTAGCATCTCATTGCTTTTTTGCTATGCTCTAGGGATTCCGCTCGATTTTCTTCAACGATTTCCCCTGCCTAGTTTTATAAGAACGCTTATTGTTATTTTATTTATAGTTGGATTGATTTACCTGCTCGGCAGACTGGTAAGTGTGAATATAAAAGAATTTCAGGGGCAGCTTCCCGTTTTTGAAGAGAAATTCTGGGTATATTCACGAAGTATTCTGGCCTGGCTGAACATCAGTCCGGATCAGGTAAGAGAGGTGTATGGCTCGTTTCTCAAGAGTTTCAGCGAGATGGATTTGAAACCTGTTGGGACTCTGGTGCAGCGGCTCAGCGGTTCCTTTTTTTCTTTTCTTGGCAATATGATCTGGGTTTTTCTGTTCATGGTATTTATGCTCGCAGAAAGAGAAAGTTTTGCAAAACGTATTGTTCTGGGATTTGGGAAAAGCCGATCTGAATCAGTTCTTGATGCGCTTGGCCGTATTAATAAGGCTGTTCAGGGATATTTGGGACTTAAAACGCTTATAAGTATTCTGACAGGTATTCTCGTTACTCTGATACTGTTGGCTCTCCAGGTTCCTTTCGCGGTGCTTTGGGGGGTGCTTGCTTTTCTGCTCAATTTCATTCCTAATATTGGTTCTCTTATTGCTGTAATTCCTCCTGTTGCTGTGTCTCTTTTTGATTCCGGATCGTTTGGTAAAATGTTTATTGTGGCTTTGCTGCTGGTGGCAATACAGACTGTTGTCGGTAATTATGTGGAGCCAAAAGTAATGGGTAAGGGTCTCAATCTAAGCCCTCTGGTGGTGCTTCTTTCGCTGGTGTTCTGGGGCTGGATGTGGGGGATCCCGGGTATGCTTCTTTCCGTACCATTGACAGCAGCAATTAAAATTGCCTGTGAGCAGCTTGATTCAACCAGAACAGTGGCTGTGCTCATGAGTGGAAAATAAAATAGTAGTGAAAAATAGAAGGCAGGCATTGCCAAATATCCGGTTATGATTACAGTCTAAGAGTCTGTTTGGGGCTGCTGTTTTGAACAGAACTTATGTAAAGTTGCCTATAGTTAGTATGCGTGCTGTATTAACGATATGGTTAAGATAATTTTATCAGGAGGGTTTTAAAGAAATGTACGAAAACAGGCATCATCAGGCAGTTACTGCCAGTCAGGCTCAGACCCAGGCTTCAACTATTTTTCTTGCCAAGGTCTTTAACTGGATGGCAATTGGTCTTGGTATTACCGGAGTGGTGGCATTCGTTGTGGCCAATACCCCTGCGGCCCTGGAAATTTTTATTATGAATCCCTTAATGCGATGGGGGATTATTCTGGGTGAACTGGGGCTTGTTTTTTATCTGTCATCTCGAATTCAGAAACTTTCACCTCAGGTGGCCACTGGGTTGTTTCTTCTTTATTCCGCTTTAAACGGGATCACCCTTTCCGTAATTCTGCTGATTTATACTGCAACATCAGTGACGACGACATTCTTTGTGACAGCAGGGATGTTTGGTGCCATGGCTATTTATGGCCTGGTGACAAAGAAAGATCTCAGCGGACTTGGGTCATTCATGTTTATGGGCCTTATCGGGATGATCATAGCATCGGTAGTAAATATTTTTCTGCAGAGTTCGATGATGTCGTGGGTGGTTTCAGCAGTTGGCGTTCTTGTTTTTACAGGTCTGACAGCCTATGATGTGCAGAAGATCACCCAGATTGGGGCATCAGGAATTATGGAGGAAGGTGAAGCCGCCATACGGAAAGGTGCGATTCTCGGTGCCCTTGCCCTGTATCTTGATTTTATAAACCTTTTTATCAGTCTGCTGCATTTTATGGGTAATAGAGATTAGGCAGTTTTAAGGTACCTTTAACAGCAGTTTGCGCATAAAAAAAGCGGGACATGATGTCCCGCTTTTTTTATGCGTATTATTTTTGTACTCTGTCAGTTACCACCCATGCCATACTGCTGATCGTATTTGGATTGCAGCACAAGCAGGGTATTCAGATATTCATCTCTTTTTTGCAGAACCTGGAAGACAAGGAGCTCATCAATGAGATTTTTCAGTCCCGACCGGATATCAACTCCAGCTTTATTAATACCCTGCTCATTTGCTTTATGCAGGATGAGAATCGCATAATATTTTATAAGAATCCTGGTGACGGGATCACGTCTGAAAAGATAGGCCTGGCCGCCCATTGTATTTAGAAAAAAGGTGGAATAAGCATACAGTTCTTCCAGTGGAAGAGTCACAGGGTATTTTCCGGCAAGGCATTGTTTGTTTTCGTCAATGCCCCTGAAGAAGGAGGCCAGCATAGGCTCAAGAGTCTCTTTTTCATTTTCCAGAAGAGTCTTTAGGATGCCGATATCCTTTTTTCCGAGAACCCGGTAAAGGTGAGCTGTATTCTGCATTATTGAAAGCAGGGAATCTGTTTCCCGGACAATTTTCGGTTTGTTGGTGTAGAGTCTTTCTGCAATGGAGGACAGGTAGGTTTTTGATCCATTTTTGAAACCCAATTGCTGGATGTATTCCTGATTGTCGAGATAAGCGAAGATATGGTCAAAACGCTGGGTCGTGTTATGGCATATCTCTTCAGCATCGGATTCTTTTTCGGTTGGTGCAGCCGGGGGAATTGCTTCAAATGATGGCGGTTGAATGTCAGATGTGGCTGTAGATTCCTCAGTGGAATGATTTGCGGGTACTTTTTCTGCCAATGCTGAGGCTTTTTCCTCCCATTGCTGGCGTTCCTGTTCAATAGTCGTGATGGCTTTTTTCTCGGATCGTTGATTCATATTGAGAAAAAACAAAAAAAGAACAGCCATAACAGCAAGGAGGGCCAGTGTTGCGATGAGTTTTGTTCCTGTGGATAAGGTGCGCTGTGCCATAATTCTCCTTTCCTGTGCTCTCAGAAGTGAATAAACTTTTTTCTGAGGAAATTAATTTTATTCCAAAAGCTATTTTTTGTTACAATATAATGTAGCGGCCTTAGGCAATATCGTCAATGTGAATAGATCCAGATTGGGGATTGGTCATAATTTGGCAAACTTCTCTCGTAAGAAACAAAAATGTTTTTTTACCATCCATATCATGAGCCATTATGCAAACCACATCAAAAAAGAAAACAAGAAAATGGTATGAAAGATATCTGCCTTTTGTTGCCAGGAGTACTGAAGGGCAACTTGAATGGCTGGTTGCTGTACTGAAGAAAGAAGTGTTGAGTCTGGAGGAGATTGCTCCTTATGTTACTTTATTGTTTGCTGAAAAAAACAGTGAAGAGCTTGAGTTTTTGGTCAGTGAGTTTGGCCGGTTATCTGATTCAATAGTGTGCAGGCTTCTCAATGCCGCAAATATTTATGATACCCCGAAGTTGTTCAGGTTTATTCCTCAACCTGATACGCATCATGCAGAGATCGCTCTTCGCAAGGATGTCCCTCCATATGAGAAAAAGCGGCTGAGGATTCTGGACAGGGTATTTTATGCCATAAACGCAGCTGATCAGAATCTATTGGAAAAGGTCGCGAATAAAATGATCAGGGAAGGTGACATACCGGAGGATTTTACGGAAAACTATGAACGATTTCTTGGGATACTGAAAGATGAGGAGTTTTTGCTCTCGCTATATCCAAATGCGGGCAGGTAGGGTTTGTAAAAAGTCTTGATACTGGAAGAACAAAACAGAGTTCTTCCAGTATTCGTAACCGGCAAAAAAGGGTATTATTTCTTTTTTGATCCTGCGGCTCTTTTGGAAGCCTTGATAGGGTTGACTCTGACTTTCCCTACAAAAATTTCAGGTTTTACGTGAGTGGCGAAATTACATATCCCAAGGCGCCATTTTGCCTCTGGGGATGAGTATGATTTGCAGTATTTGTTGCTGTCAGCCTCGACGATTCTTTCACATCCTTCACATTTGTCAATTACCGGATTAAAAAAGCCGCTGGTGTAGAGTTCGTTACTTGCTGCCATTGAGAATTCCTCTGAAAGTATGTTTGTTTAGATGACTATAAGGTACCTTGAAAAATTAAGATTTTTGTTTGCTAGCAAGGAATGCCAAAATTAAAAAGCACCCACATGGGGCATAAACTCCGCATACTGAGGTGTGTGAGCACTTTTCATTTTGGCAATGACACCGCTAGCGAGCAAAAAGTCAATTTTTATAGGTTGCCTTTAAATTTGATGAGTCCATTTTACTGAAACAGATATTAATAAAGGAAAGAGGAAAAGGTGTCAATAAAAAAGAGTTTGTTCTTTGGTGGCAGATATTTTGCAATTCAGTAATTTTTATGTCTAATAAAGGAAAATAAATAAAAATATTAACCGATTATATTGTGTTTCCTGAAAAGTTAATATAAAATCTTTTACATACGGGGAAGATGCAAGAACGCGTTATATCAACAATATGTTGTTAGGGCGTGTCTTGTGAGCCCCGATAAAGAGTTAATGTAAGGAATTGTAATATGCCTATTTATGTTTGGAAAGGAACAAATTCATACGGTGAGAAGCGTAAGGGGAAGCTTGAGGCCCCAAGTCAGGCAGCTGCGGCAGCTCAGCTTAAAAAGATCAGGATAAAGACGACAGTCCTTAAAGAGGCGCCGAAAGATATTTTTCAAGATATCTCCCTCTTCCAGCCTAAGGTTACAGGGAAGGATGTGGTTGTCTTTACCCGGATGATGTCAACCATGATTGATGCCGGTCTTCCCCTGGTTCAAAGTCTGCAGATTCTTGCTCAACAGCAGGAGAACAGTACGTTTAAAAAAACACTTACTGATATCCAGACTGATGTTGAAACAGGAATGACTTTTGCCGAATCTATGAAAAAGCATCCCAAGGTTTTTGACAATCTTTTCTGTAATATGATTGATGCCGGTGAAGTTGGAGGTATCCTTGATACAATCCTGACCCGTCTGGCAAATTTCATGGAAAAGAGTATGATCTTGAAGAAGAAAATCAAGGGCGCCATGACCTATCCGGTAATTTGTCTGTGTATTGCGCTGGTTATTACGGCTGTAATTCTTGTTTTTGTTGTGCCTGTTTTTGCCAAGATGTTTGCCGACTTCGGTTCGGCCCTGCCAGTTCCAACCCAGATAGTTGTCAACATAAGTGAATTTGCCCAAAGCAATTTCTTTTTTATTATCGGCGCCATTGTGCTTACGGTGGTCGGTATTAAAAAGGTGTACAATACCGAAAAAGGCCGTAAGGCAATGGATCGGGCTATACTGAAAGCCCCTGTTGTCGGTCCGTTGGTCAGGAAGGTTGCCGTTGCAAAATTTACCAGGACATTGGGCACAATGCTGCACAGTGGAGTTCCCATCCTTGATGCTTTGACGGTGGTCGGCAAGACTTCTGGAAATACGGTAATAGAACAGGCGGTTTTCAGGGTTGCTGATGCGATTACTGAGGGCCGAACTATAGCAGAGCCCCTTGAAGAAACAGGTGTTTTTCCCGGGATGGTTGTTCAGATGATAAATGTCGGTGAAGCTACAGGTGCACTTGATACTATGCTTGAGAAGATTGCTGATTTTTATGATGAAGAAGTTGATCAGGCTGTGGAAAATATGACGGCAATGATTGAGCCGTTCATGATGGTTTTTCTCGGAGGGTTGATTGGCGGCCTTGTTATCGCCATGTATCTGCCGATATTTAAAATGGCCAGTGTTATTGGATAAGAAATTCCCTTATAAGGTTAAAAAAGGAGATTGTAGATGGGAGAAATAATAGGTGTTTTGGGTCGCGAAGTCATTGACTCCAGAGGTAATCCAACCGTTGAAGTGGAAGTTCATCTTGATACCGGTGTTATGGGGCGGGCTCTTGTTCCCTCCGGTGCGTCCACTGGTATCCGGGAGGCTCTGGAGCTCCGTGATACCAGGAAAAAACGCTATATGGGTAAAGGTGTTCAAGGCGCAGTTGCAAACGTAAATGAAAAAATTGGTGGGGCTCTTGTCGGATTGGAATCAACCCAGCAGGTTCTTGTCGATCAGACCATGCTGGAGCTTGATGGGACAGAAAATAAGAAAAAACTTGGCGCCAATGCTATCCTCGGAGTTTCCATTGCCGTTGCCAAAGCCTCTGCCAATGAACTGGGTCTTCCTCTTTATACCTATCTCGGGGGAGTGAATGCCAAGGTTCTGCCGGTACCAATGTTGAACGTTTTGAACGGCGGCGCCCATGCGGATAACAATGTCGATATTCAGGAGTTCATGATTATGCCCGCAGGTGCATCCTGTTTTGCAGAGGCCCTGCAGATGGGTGTGGAGACATTTCACAATCTCAAAAGTGTCCTGAAGAAAGCAGGGCATTTAACATCTGTTGGCGATGAGGGTGGTTTCGCCCCGAACCTGCGCTCTAATGAAGAAGCCATGGAATGTCTTCTCGAAGCCATTCAGAAAACAGGGTACAGCCCAGGAAAGGATATTTTTATAGCACTTGATGTTGCCGCAAGTGAAATTTATGATAAAAAGAAAAAATGTTATGTGCTTGCAGCAGAAAAAAAACCGAATAAAACAGTAGATCAATTAATTGATTACTACGAAGGCTGGGTTAAAAAATATCCTCTTGTTTCCATTGAAGACGGCCTGGATGAGAGTGACTGGAGTGGCTGGAAAAAAATAACAGAAAGGCTTGGAAACAGAATTCAGCTTGTTGGTGACGATGTGTTTGTTACCAATACTAAAATACTTGCAAAAGGAATTGAAAAAGGGGTTGCCAACTCTATTCTTGTGAAACTCAATCAGATTGGCACTGTCACCGAAACTCTTGATGCCATTGAGATGGCTCATCGGGCGGGCTATACCTCTGTTATTTCTCATCGTTCCGGTGAAACAGAGGATACGACCATTGCTGATCTAAGTGTTGCTTTGAATACCGGTCAGATTAAGACGGGTGCACCATCGAGAACAGATAGGGTTGCCAAATATAATCAGTTGCTGCGGATAGAAGATGAACTTGGTGCGGCCGCCCAATTTGCAGGGAAAGGCTGTATGAAGTGTCTTGGGAGAGCATCGAAATAAGTATTTCGTTACGGGGCGATCCTGCCGTCCAGGGTTTTGTGATGTTACAGTTATTTTTCAAAAACGATTACGTTAGCATTAAGGGAGAACAGGAATTATGACACTGACTAAAGCAGATCTGGTCCATAAGATATATCAGACCCATGACCTCTCCAAGACTGAGGCAACGGAAACAATTGAAGCTTTTTTGCAAATAAGCAAAGATTGCCTTGCAAGCGGAGAGGATCTCTTAATCAGTGGTTTTGGAAAGTTTAATGTGAAAGACAAAAAACCGCGGCGGGGAAGAAATCCACAGACAGGGCAGGAGTTGATGCTTGACGCCCGGCGGGTAATTACATTTAAACCTTCCGGAATTTTAAGAAATAGAGTAAATACCGGCCAGTAAAATATACATTTTCTGGAATATTCGGACGGGTATGTTTTCTAACTGCCCGTCTTTTTTTTTGGGGTTGAATAGATATGGACCAAAAAGAAATAACATTGGCAGAGCTTGCTGTAATGGTAAATGGTGATGTGATAGGAGATCCGCAGGTATCCATTACAAATCTTGCTGATATTGACAGTGCCAGATCCGGTGAGATAACCTTTCTGACCAAAAAAGAGTATGCTGCCAGACTGGCAGAAATTCATGCCTCAGCGTGTATTATTCCCAGGAACATGGAAGGTGTCAGTGTCCCGGCAATCCAGGTAGAAAATCCTGTGCTGGCTGCAGCCATTATCCATACATTTTTTCTAAAAAAAGCGTATACTCCTGGTGGAGTCCATCAAACGGCTTTTATAGGCTCAGGGTGTGAAGTTCCTGCCGAAGTCACAATAGGCCCCATGGTTGTTGTGGGGGATCATGTAAAACTTGGCCAGCGTGTGACTCTTGAGCCTGGCGTAGTGCTCGGTGATGGTGTAATCATCGGTGACGATACGTTCCTTGCTGCAAATGTCACCGTCAGGGACAATTGCATGATTGGCAGTCGCGTTACCGTTCACAGCGGAACTGTAATCGGTAGTGACGGCTTCGGCTATGTTCCTGATGAGAAAGGGAATCATGTAAAAAGGCCGCATGTCGGCATTGTTCAGATAGAGGATGATGTTGAGATTGGTGCAAACGCATGCCTGGACAGGGGTACTTTTGGAGCTACCCTCATCAAGAAAGGGACAAAGATTGATAATCTTGTTCAGATTGCCCACAATGTTGAGATAGGTGAAAGGTCACTTGTTATCGCCCAGACCGGAATTGCCGGAAGTGCAAAAATAGGCAACAGTGTTGTTATAAGCGGTCAGGTTGCTATAAGAGATCATATTGAACTAGGTGATGGAGTTATGGTTGCCGGCAAAAGCGGCGTTGCTTCTAGTCAGGAGGCTGGTGCCGTTGTTTCTGGATTCCCTGCCATGCCGCACAAGGAATGGTTGCGTGCAACCATGGCTTTTCCGCATATCCCACAGGTTATCAAGGATCTGCGGAAACTGACGAAAAAGATTGACCAGATTGACGAACACCTTAATAGAGGAAAGGAGAATACGAATGGCTGAACAACAGCAGTATGATATTACCGAAATCTTGAAGATTCTTCCTCACAGATATCCTTTTGTTCTGGTTGATCGCATTCTTGAAGTAGAACTGGGCCAGTCGATTAAAGGTTTAAAAAATGTAACTATCAATGAGCCGTTCTTCCCGGGACATTTTCCGTCAGAACCAGTAATGCCAGGGGTTCTTATTATGGAAGGGATGGCCCAGGTCGGTGCAATCCTTGCCTATCTGACAGAGAAGGAAAAAATCGGCAGCAGTCTTGTTTATTTTGCCGGTATGGATGGAGTCCGGTTTCGGCGTAAGGTTGTTCCGGGTGATCAGATCATCTATGAACTCAAAATATTAAAACGAAAATCAAAACTCTTTAAGATAGAAGGAAAAGCCTTTGTTGATGACGCCCTGGCGGCAGAAGCAGTTTTAATGGCGACTTTTTCGTAAGGAACATATTGGTACCAGGGCAGGCAGAGGTAATTGCTTGTGATGAAAATAGTCCTGCCCCCTCTTCTGTCAGAAAAAGACCGTTTGCGGCTAAACCTCACAACTTTTTAAACTATACATAGAACTTCATTTATTATGTCAATACATCCATTAGCTATAGTCGACCCTTCTGCAGAACTTGATAGTACAGTCAGTGTTGGATCATACTCTATCATTGAAAAAGGTGTCCGGGTAGATGCCGGCACAGAGATAGGACCCCATGCTGTCATAGGGAAATTAACAACCATTGGCAAGGGCAACAGGATAGGTCCCTTCACCACGATTGGCACACCTCCGCAGGATATAACATATGCCGATGAAGATACGCTCCTGAGTATAGGTGATCATAATATTATTAGGGAATATTGCTCTATTCATCGAGGAACAGTGAAGGGTCGCGGTGAAACGGTGATAGGTAATAACAACATGTTGATGGCCTATTGTCATGTTGCCCATGATTGTATTCTCAAGAATAATATTGTTCTGGTGAATAACGCCACACTCGGCGGCCACGTTGAAGTTGGCGACCGAGCTATCATCGGGGGGATGACAGGTATTCATCAGTTTTCCCGTATCGGTGAGTATGCCTTTGTTGGCGGCATGTCAGGCATAAGTATGGATGTGCCGCCATATCTGATAGTGGCGGGTATACGTAATGACATGCGTGTCAGAAGTATAAATCGTATCGGTTTGAAACGAGCCGGTTTCAGTGGTGATGAAATTCGTAAACTGGGAAGAGCCTATACTATTATTTTTAAAACAGAAGGACTGCTTCTTCAGGATGCCCTTGAGCAGGCTGAGTCAGAGATAACTGATTCGGAACTGGTAAATAATCTCATACAATTTTTTAAAGATGCCAGCAGGAATGTTGTTCGATTAAGTAAAGATGACGAGTAAGATAGGTATAATAGCCGGAGGCGGGCAGTTTCCTTATCTTTTTGCCGAGGCCGCCAGAAAAGCAGGCCGCCAGGTTGTCATTATCGGCCATAAAGGTGAAACGCATCCTGAACTGGAGAAAATTGCAGACAGTTTTTATTGGATTAAATTAGGTCAACTCGGAAAAATTCTAAAACATTTCAGGCAAGAAGCTGTCTCTGAAACTGTTTTTCTTGGGACGATAACAAAAACACGTATTTTCAGAGATATACTTCCTGATTTCAAGGGCCTGACTCTCTGGAATAAAATTGATATTAAACAGGACGACTCTATTCTCAGGGCAATAGCCGCAGAATTGGAAAAGGAAGGAATCAGGGTTTTAGAATCGACTCTATATCTTAAAGATCTTCTTTTTCCGTCAGGCGTATTGACCAAAAAGAAACTTTCAGATGAACAGCGCCGGGATATTGAGTTTGGCTGGCAAATGGCAAGAGACATGGGAAGGCTTGATATTGGACAGTGCGTTGTCGTCCGGGATCGCACAGTTCTCGCCGTAGAGGCAATAGAGGGTACCGATGCCACTATTAAACGTGGCGGAATTCTTGGCAGGGAGAAAGTAGTTGTCGTAAAAGTTAAGAAGCCAAACCAGGATTTTCGCTTTGATCTGCCGGCCACCGGCCTGAAAACGATTGAAACAATGCATGAGGTCAATGCAAGCGTTCTGGCTGTTGAAGCTGGTCAATCTCTCCTGTTCGACAGGGAAACAGTTGTCGAACAGGCAAATAAAGCAGGTATTGTTGTTGTCGGTGTTGAAGAATCAATTGACGGAAGCTTAAAGTATTGATTTCGGATTTCGTGTTTTTGTCGTGTTCGCAGATATGTATCCTGAGCAGCGTGGTACTCTTTCATTACCTCAGGGGAGAAAAATTCGACTTCTTAAACTGCTCTTATGCCGCGTGAATTTCTTTTAACCTCACGCAATCTGAATTACCATATTCCCAAATGCAATGAAGGCCATGATCTTAGCCGCCGGCCTGGGAACACGTCTGCGGCCCTTTTCTTCAGTTCGTCCAAAGCCCCTGTTTCCAGTATTGGACCAACCACTCATATTTCACATTATTAATCAGCTGCGGCGCCATGGTGTTGAAGAAGTGATGGTTAACTGTTATCACCTTAAAGAGCAGATTTTTGATCTTTTGTCAGATCAACCCGGGATTTATCTTCAGCAGGAAGAAAAAATTCTGGGCACAGGCGGAGGATTAAGAAAGGCAATGGACTTTTTCGGCACTGAGCCCATGCTTATTGTCAATGGAGATATTTACCATTCCATTGATCTTTCAGCCGTAATGACGGCTCATCGTCAATCCGGCAATACCGCCACCCTTGTATTGCATGATTATCCAAGATTTAATAATGTCAGCGTTTCGGGTAATGGACTGATCAGAGGTTTTGGCGAGAGAGGTGGCGACAGCTGCCTGGCCTTTACCGGAATTCATGTTATTGACCCTGCATTGCTTTCCATCATTCCCCAGGACAGCGTTTATAATATTATTGACTGTTACAGGTATTGGATTGCAGAAAGTGCGACTGTTTTCGGCCTTGAAGAAAAGGGGCATTACTGGTCAGATATCGGCACTCCTGAAGACTATCTTGATCTTCATTCTTCACTTCTGCGGGAAAGTCGTTTCGGGGCAGCAACTCCTTTCCTGATGGGTCAGGATGTGGAGATGGCAGATGATGTTGTTCTTGATGACTGGGCAGTGATTGGCAGTCGTGCGACCATTGGGAAGGGTGTTTCACTTAAACGGGTGGTTGTCTGGGATGGAGCTGTCGTCGCTGATGGAACGGATATCTCGGATGCAATTTTCTATTAAATGGTTTTTGAAATAGATAATAAATACAGGGTGATTATCCAGAATCTGCTTAAGAAAGGTGGATTTGGATCTTTTACTTCATTGGGTCAAGTAGAAGCTCTTGCGGGTGACGGGTCAGACAGGCTTTTTTTCAGGTTGCATCTTTCTGATTGTCCGCCCCTGGTTGCAATTATCGCTTCTCCATTTTTTGATAAGGGACTGATTGAAACAAAATCAACTTTTCAAATAGGTACGCATCTTTTTGATAAAGGAGTTCCCGTTCCTGAAATTTTTGCTTTTGAAGCCCGGGATGGTGCTGTTTTATGCGCAGACCTGGGAGATACTCATCTTCAGAAAATTTGCAGTATCGGCGGGTTCAAAGAGGCTGAGAGATATTACAAACAGGCAATAGATGCCCTGGTGAAACTCCAGTTTGAAGGGGCCAATAATTTTGATCTCCGTTTTTGCTGGGATACCCCTCGATATAATGAAAAGTTGATGCTTGAACGTGAATCAGGGTATTTTTATCGATCATTCTGTAGGGATTTTATGGGCAGAATTCCTGATGACTCAAGAGTTACACTTGAATTTCAGAAAATTGCTCAGCGTGCAGGATGTCAGTCAACGGAATATCTTCTTCATCGGGATTTCCAATCCCGCAATCTCATGGTTCATAAAGAAAAGGTCTATATTATTGATTTTCAGGGAGCCCGTATGGGGCCATTGGCGTATGATCTTGCCTCACTTCTTATAGATCCTTATGCAGGGTTGTCTGAAAGTCAGCAGGAAACATTGTATCGTTATTATATTGACAGTATTACTCAAAAGGTTGTTCTGGACCCGGATCTGTTTTACGAAGGTTTCCTGCACCTTTCTTTACAGCGGAATCTGCAGATACTCGGTGCTTTTGCTTTTTTAAGCCAGGTGAAAGGCAAGGATTTTTTCAAACAGTATATTTTTCCTGCAGCTCACTCACTGGCAGCTCTTTTAGGAAAAATTCCCGGCAATACGTATCCGTTTCTTGCCGGATTAATAAAGGAAATTATTGAACAGATGGAAGAAGAAAATATCTATCGGACGGTTATAATATGAAAAATGAACAGTGCCCTGTTATTGCCCTTGTTGGTCGCCCTAATGTTGGGAAATCTACTTTGTTCAATAGGCTGATAAAAAGCAGAAAAGCAATCGTCGATCCGACTCCGGGTGTGACCCGGGATCGGCATTATGAAAAGGTGACATGGGAAGATCGTTCATTTGTTCTCATTGATACCGGAGGTATTGAGCTGGGCAGGGATGAGAAGATGTCTGCTTTTATTCAGGAGCAGACCTGGCAGGCTATCCAGGAGGCAGATCTTATTATTTTTCTGCTGGATGGCAGGGGCGGTCTGCTTGCCGAGGATTATGAAGTTGTTCGTCTTCTCCGGCGATCCAGTAAACCTCTCTATCATGTTGTGAATAAGATAGACGGGCCAGAGCAGGAAGATACTCTTGTTCCGCAGTTTTTTGAACTGGGTGTCGATAAGTTGTGGCCAGTTTCGGCGGAACATGGATACGGGATAAAAGACCTGTTTGATACTCTTGTTGAAAATCTTGCTCCTCCGGAAGAGATTGAAGGAATACCTGACGAAACCATCATGCTCGCCTGTATTGGCAGACCAAATGTAGGGAAATCATCTCTGATCAACAGGTTGCTTGGTCAGGATCGCATGGTTGTTTCAGACATTCCCGGGACAACAAGAGATTCGGTTGACACTCTCCTTGAGAGTAATGGTTCGAACTATCTGCTCATTGATACAGCCGGTATACGAAGGAAGGGAAAAGTTCAGGACAGACTTGAGAAGTTCAGTGTCATTCGGGCATTGAAGGCGATGGAGCGCTGTGATGTTGTTCTCTTGCTCATTGATGCTGGTGAGGGGATTGCCGAACAGGATACCAAGGTGATCGGGTATGCGCTGGAAAGAGGCAGGGCATGTCTTGTATTGGTAAATAAGTGGGATCTTCTGAAAGGCGATAAAAAACAGCAGAAGTGGGTTCTTGATGAAGTAGCTATGTCCACCAGATTTATGGAATTTGCTCCACGAATTACAATCTCAGCTTTGACCGGCTCAGGGATAAAGAAAATACTGCCGACTATCAATGAAATTTACAGTCAGTATACAAAGACATTTACCACGAATAAATTGAACAGGGCTCTACAGAAGGCTACGGAGGTTCATACTCCACCGCTTCATAAAGGCAGAAGGTTGAAGTTCTATTACACAACCCAGATCAGTAATAAACCGCCGACATTCATTATATTCGTTAATTATCCCAAAGGGGTACATTTTTCATATTACCGGTTTCTGGTGAATCAGTTCCGTTCTATACTGGGCCTGGAAAAAACATCTCTCAAGATTATCTTGAAGGAGAGGAAACGGGATAAGTACGGTAAACAATAACGGATTATGTGCTGTTGGAAAACAGCTTTTGATAAGGAGTTTCTCTATGTCATTTCGCAGTATTGCTTTTGTTGTAGGTCTTTTTTCCTTAGTTATGGGGGTGTTGACATACAATTCTGAGGTGGTCACGGCCCCGATCCCTGTTGTCTCAGGTGCTGTGGTGATGCTCTTGGCCGCTTTCAGGCTTATTCCTGAATTGAAAAACTGTGTAAGCTGTCACAGGAAAATTCTTAAAAAAGCTGAGCAGTGCCGATATTGTGGTGCCAGGCAGTCTGATGAGGATAGCCCGTGACACATTGGGACTTAATAGAATGTGAACCGTTTAAGTACTGCAAGGAGTAGAAGAAAAGTCATGAAAAGCTACCATAAAGAACTGTGGTTCGAGGTTCCCAGTCGGAGAGCGTTTATCAACATCACCCCTCAGGTTGAAAAAGTCCTTGCTGAAAGCGGTATTCAGGAAGGTCTTCTTCTCTGTAATGCGATGCATATAACCGCTTCGGTCTTTATTAATGATGATGAATCAGGCCTTCATCATGATTATGATGTCTGGCTCGAAAAACTTGCCCCCCATGCCCCCACAAGCCAATACCGGCATAATGGCTATGAAGATAATGCCGACGCCCATTTGAAGAGACAGGTTATGGGGCGTGAGGTGGTTGTCGCAATTACAGAAGGCAAGCTCCATTTCGGAACCTGGGAACAGATTTTTTACGGAGAATTTGATGGCCGCAGAAAGAAACGGGTGCTGGTGAAAATTATTGGAGAGTGAGGGAGGCCTGAAAGATATCTCCTATCTTTTTTCTGGTGTGAAATTAACTTGCAATGCTACTATGTTGTAGTATGATTTTTATATAGTTGTTTCAAAATAAGGAAAATGATAACCGGGAGGGCAGATGAGGAAAGATGGAAATTGTAAACTCGTTTTTGGCATTTTCTGTTTTATTTTCTTAGTTGCAGGTAATTGCAATGTGCTGGCAGGCGAACAGGTTGAGGATGTTGTTTCCCCATCTCCTGAGCATATTGCAGCCCAACCACCCTCTGAACCGTTAGATAGTCCGAATTCGTCTGAATCCTTCAGGCAATCTCAACAGGCCATTCAGGAAGCTCAGGATCTGGCCGACCTCACTGATTTGAGAGAAAAAGCTCTTAATTCACAGCCAGCGGCAGGGCAGGACTCAGTTTTTGACTCCAAATATGGGAATCGAAGTCTGATAAAACATTGATGGCGTCGTAAAAAGTCCGATCTACTGCGTTGTAGCAATTTTTCAGACACTCGGCATACCACATGTATGGCCTCGCATCTGAAAAAATGCTACGCCTTGTATATCAAACTTTTTACTTAGCCATCCCGAGACTTTTTACGAGATTGTCAAACATTAGGCAACCTTGAAAAATTGACTTTTTGCTCGCTAGCGGTGTCATTGCCAAAATGAAAAGTGCTCACTGTCGGTATGCGGAGTTTATGCCCCATGTGGGTGCTTTTTAATTTTCTCATTCCTTGCTATCAAGCAAAAATCCTAATTTTTAAAGGTACCTATTAGATCTGCTGTCTGTTTTGCGTGAACCAGCGGGCCAGATTTTGACCAAGGATGCGATTGCCGCCCTGTAAAAACTGGTTCTGGAAGAGCGCGTCATCCCCGAAAATTACAAATTTTCCCATGCCCATATTACCGGCAAGGATAAGGGCAAAGGATTGTTTGGCGTCGCGATCATTGAGGACACCGTTCATGTTCAGATCGACCCAGGAATCCTCGCTGGTGCTTGCTATCTCTTTTGTTCCCTCTTTTTCAGCCATTAATGCCCATGTTCCATACGCCGCAAAAGCATCAAGTCCATTGGTGAGAGGATGCTCAGCCAGTTTGTTGACCATGAAATCCCTTGGGTTTCCCCCTATAATATTTTTCTGTTCATAGACTGCGGCAGAGGAAATAACGCCCCCCAGCATCTTTATGATACCGGCGATTGGCTGGGCGATATGGGCCATGAGGGCCAGGTTGCCGCCCTGTTGGACAAACTGCAGTATTGCGTGCACTTCAGGGCCGGTAAGAGGGACAAAAGGTCCTGAAATGATGAGTGTGTCTACTCCTTGCAGGATGTCCGTTGAGAGTTGTTCTTTTGACGTTGTAATTGTCGCCCCTTCGTTGATAAAGAGAGTGGCAAGTTCAGACAGGTCCAGGGGGCGATTATTTTCAACAAGAAATTGCTGGCCGTGACCCTGGTCAAAAAGAACTATGGACTCTGCGAGTGCATTCACCGGAAGTAGTAGTAAAACAGTAAAAAGCAAACTGAAAACGATTTTTCTTTCTTTGATCATAACTTAAATTTCCTCTGAAGTTACCCTGAAGTGAGTTTCTATCTTCGGCCACACTTTCATGAATTCATCCTGGTTTTTGAATGTAATATCCATTTGCAGCGTATCCTGCTCAAAAGAGGGGGAGTGATTGAGTGATATATTTTTCGGTAAATGTACCCCGGATACAAATGTATGGAAAGTATTCTCTGCATCCGTGAGCCGTGGAAAACGTTTTTTGTGAATCAGTCCCATGAGCTTGGAGGCTTTTTGGGGAAGGTTGGATTCTTCATTGGCAAAAATGTTTAATACCTCTTCACCGCCAAGAATATCACGAATCATTATTTTCAATCGCCCGGCAAGTTCCCTGGAGGAAGAGGTCAGTTTTTTCTGATTGCTGACGCTGAGCTGCAGCGCCGAGATAATGTCAAAAAGGGCGAAACGGTCTCCGAAAGACATTTTGGTCATTTCCATGGCTACTTTTTCATCAAGAGATTTTTCATGGACAGCAATCTGAAGCGGTTCCTCAAGGGTAAGTAACGCTGTTTTCTGTTTGATGTGAAAGGGGTTTATGGCTGTTCCCGTTATTGCTGAGTAGTGGATTGCCACTTCATCAACAGGCAGATGGCCAAGTGCCTTCTGGAGGTAATGTGCCTGTTCAATAGGGGATGGCTGATGGGATAAAATTGTGTCTTCAAGGCTAATGTCCAGAGCCTCGATGTCCGATATGTCAGAATGAACCTTATAGCAGCTGCAGGTCGCATGTCCAAGAGCTGCTGCGGCCAGAAGGCGTTGTTTTCCTGTGATAATCTGGAATGATGACGGAGTTTTTTCTTTTATTATGGGAGGGTGAAGGATCCCGGCACGCTGTATGGATACTTTCATCTTTGCATCGATCCCCCGGGTATAATTGTCAGGCTTGAGGCTGAAAGCAGTATCTGGGAAATCGATGTGTTTGATATGAATACGAGTGAAAAGCATGGCTGGAGTTGAATTAAGTTTTTATACAGTATTGTCAATATTGGTTTTTATTGTCACAGGTATTAACATGCAGATTGTGGAAAGAAAACTAAAGATTACAGGAACATTATGACTTCCGCCCATAACTGGCTCAGTAAATATCCGAAGGATCTTGTTTCTGCAGTTGTCGGGACCGCCAAAATTCACGATGTAGAGGTTTATGTGGTTGGCGGCACTGTCAGGGATTGGCGGCGGGGTATATTGGCGAGAGATCTTGATCTTGCAGTAAGCAGCAATGGTCTTGTCTTTGCCAGACACCTTGCTGCCACTCTGGGGGGCACTTTTGTTCTTCTCGATGTTGATACGGGTGTGGGGCGTGTTGTCTGGCGGGGTTACGATATTGATATCGCTGAATTCAGGGATGGTGCAACAGACATTGTTCAGGATCTTGTGAAACGGGATTTTACCATGAATGCCATGGCTGTCCAATTTGTATCTCCTTTCGAAAAAGGTATCAGCATTGAACTGATAGATCCGGTCCATGGTGAGAAAGATATACAGGACAGTATTATCCGTTCAGTTTATTCTGGATCATTCCTTGATGATCCTTTACGACTCCTTCGTGCATATCGATTCAATGCGGTGACAGGCTTTGGCATAGAGCAAGAAACAAAGAGTATGATTCAGGAACAGGCCCATCTCCTGAAAAATGTTTCCCCTGAAAGAGTTACCTATGAGTTTTACCGGATAATGGAATCGAACCGAACCGGAGAGGTTTTTCGAATGCTTGCGGAAGCAGGTCTTCTCTGGGTGGTTTTCCCTGAATTGAAAAAAGGCGCGGGGCTGGAGCAGCCTCCAAACCATCATCTTGATGTATTTGATCATAATTTGGCTACCCTCTTTGCCATGGAGGATCTGCAGAATAATCCCGGAAAATATTTTCAGAACCCCGAGCGGTTGAGTCAGTATCTCAATGACAAGAGAAAGAAAATATGGCTCAAGTGGGCCGCCCTGTTTCATGATATCGGCAAGCCGGATGTTGTGGAAATACGGAACGAACGAATTACCTTTTACAATCATGATCGAGCCGGTATGGGACTCATTGCCGGAATTGGCCGCAGGTTGAAATGGAGCAATGAAGATATAAGCCGGACATCAGGTCTTGTAGGAAACCACATGTGGCCTTTTCATTTGAGTAACGTCGCGAGAAAAAGCGAAGTTTCGGCGAAGGCGATATTGAAACTGGTGAAGACTGTCGGCGATGATCTCCCCGGTCTCTTTCTGCTTGCCATGGCCGATAGCATTGCAGGTCAAGGACCTGGAAGGCCGCCTGAAATAGAAAAAGAGCTTGCGGATTTGTTTGAACAGGTCGATGACGTGTTTAGAACACAGGTAGAGCCTGTCCTGAGCGGTCCACGTCTGGTCACTGGTCAGGATTTAATTAAAGCGGGTCTTACCCCTGGACCTGTTTTCAGGGAATTGCTTGAGGAAGTGGAAAAGGCTCAGGTTTCTGGTGATGTCCATGACCGGAAAGAGGCCTTACAAGTTGTTGAAGATCTTATCCGGAGGCGAAACCTGGTTTAGGATTGGCCTTAGACTGAATACCGGTGTATTATGTTTGACAATCTCGTAAAAAGTCTTTGATTCCTCATGTTCTTATTCCCAAGAGCTGGAAGTTATATGACAAGAAGGAAAATATGAAAAAGACTCTATTGGATACAGTTGTTGCTCCGCATCCCTATGCCTGCATTTTTGGATCTACCAGTGTTGATCAGTTTAAACAGACTATTCTTCATCATCTCATGAGTTTCCAGGGTCGTGATCCCCAGAGGGCTGGTAACAGGGATGTCTATAAAGCCCTGGCTTATGCTCTGCGGGATGTATTGGTGGAGAAATGGATTACTACGCAGAAAAATGTTTATGCCAAAAAAAAGAAACGGGTTTATTATCTTTCCCTCGAATTTCTGGTGGGCCGGTCATTAGGTAATTCTCTCATTAATATGGGTTTGATGAATGAAGTTACCGAGGCTCTTGAGCAGCTCGGGTATGATCTGGAAACAATTCGGGACATTGAAGAGGATGCCGGTCTCGGAAATGGCGGTCTTGGCCGTCTCGCTGCCTGTTTTATGGATTCCATCGCTACCATGCAAATCCCGGCCTATGGCTATGGCATACGTTATGAATATGGTCTTTTTTATCAGAAGCTGGTTGATGGATTCCAAGTCGAAACCCCTGATAACTGGCTTCGATATGGGACGCCCTGGGAGTTTGAGCGGGCTTCCTTTGTCTATCCTGTTCATTTTTATGGCCGCGTAAACAGCTACCAGGATGATGATGGGAATTACCGTGAGGAATGGGTCGATACAGAAGATGTCATGGCAATGGCCTGTGACACTCTGGTGCCGGGTTTTAACAATGATCATGTTATTAATCTGCGACTCTGGACAGCCAGATCTTCCCGTGAACTTGATCTCTCCTCCTTTAATATAGGAGATTATGTTAAGGCTGTGCAGAGCAAGGTTAAATCTGAGACCATTTCAAAGGTGCTGTATCCCTCTGATGATATAAGAGAAGGACAGGAGCTTCGGTTGAAACAGCAGTATTTTTTCGTTGCTGCAACCTTTAGCGATATTTTTCGCCGCTACACAAAGAAGAATAAAACCTTTGACAGCTTTTATGATGAGGTTGCAGTCCAGCTTAACGATACTCATCCGGCTATCGCCATTCCTGAACTCATGCGGCTTCTAATGGATCAGGAGGGGCTGGGCTGGGAGAAAGCCTGGGATATCAGTACCAAAACGTTTGCCTATACAAACCATACCCTGATGCCGGAAGCACTGGAAACCTGGTCGGTGGACATGATGGGCCGGCTGCTGCCGCGGCACCTTGAAATTATTTATGAAATTAACAGGCGTTTTCTTGCCAAGGTGGCGACATTATATCCAGGAAATACCCGTAAGCTTCGTGAAATGTCAATTATAAGTGAAGGTGAAGTCAAAAGGATTCGGATGGCTCATCTTGCAATTATAGGAAGCTATTCTGTGAATGGAGTTGCAGCATTACATACCCAGCTGCTGAAAACGCGGATATTTAAGGATTTTCATGAGCTTTACCCTGGAAAGTTTAACAGTAAAACAAACGGTATTACACCTCGTCGCTGGTTATTGAAAAGTAATCCTGGGCTTGCCGCATTGATCGGCAGTGAAATTGGCTATGACTGGGTTACAGATCTTGATCAGTTGCGGAAAATTGAAAAGAAAGCCGGGAATGCCTCCTTTCAGAAGAAATGGCGGCAGGTAAAATACGAAAACAAAAAGAGGCTGGCCAGCCTGATCAAAGAAGAGTGTGGTATTGATGTAAATCTCGACTCGATGTTTGATATCCAGGTGAAACGCATTCATGAATACAAACGCCAACTGTTAAATATTCTTCATGTTATCATTCTCTATCAACGAATCATAAAAGAGGGTGCTGGTAAATTTACGCCCCGGACAGTTATCTTTGCCGGGAAAGCCGCCCCATCCTATTTCAAGGCCAAGCTGATAATCAAATTGATATCATCAGTGGCTGATGTGGTCAATAATGATCCTCGTGTCGGAGATGTGCTCAAGGTTGTCTTTCTCTCTAATTATAATGTTTCGCTGGCAGAAAAAATAATTCCTGCAGCTGATCTTTCCGAACAGATTTCTACTGCAGGTACAGAGGCTTCAGGCACGGGAAATATGAAATTTGCCCTGAATGGCGCTTTAACCATTGGCACACTGGATGGGGCAAATATTGAAATCCGTGAAGAGGTTGGGGATGAGAATATTTTTATATTCGGACTGACGGCAGAAGAGGCTGCGTATGAGAAACTTCACAAAAGCAGGACCCCATATCAAATCTATTTTGCAAACAAGGTAATTTCTGAAGCAATAGACAGTATCCGCTCCGGGGTTTTCAGCAGGGGGGATACTGACCTCTTCAGCTCTATTGCTGACAGCTTGTTGGATGAGAATGATCCTTATCTGTTACTTCTTGATTTGGAGTCGTACCTGGAATGTCAGGAAAAAATAAGCCGGGCGTTTTGTGATACAAAACACTGGGCCAGAAAATCAATATTGAATGTAGCACGAATGGGTAAATTCTCCAGTGATCGAACAATAAAAGAATATGCCAGGGAAATCTGGGGTATTGAGGTTGATTAGGGCCTTAACAAGGGATTAAAGGTGATTTGGGATTTCGGATATGGGAATGCGGGTATCTGATGATTTTTCCACAATCCGAAAGGCCAAATCCCAAATGAAAAACAATCATACGCCGAGTCAGTCTTGATATGTTATTGAGACTTCTGATGGCAATAATTTAAATCACGACTTCTTGTAAATTTATCATGTTTCTTTCTTTTTATAAATTAAACGAAAAGCCTTTCCAGATTACCTCTGATTCAAAATTTCTCTGGTTGGGCGAAAAGCATCAGGAAGCCTTTGCAACACTGAAATATGGTGTTTTGGACAACAAGGGTTTTCTGCTGCTTACCGGGGAGGTCGGTACTGGAAAAACAACACTTATCAACGCCCTGGTCAACAGCCTTGGCAGTGATGTTGTTTTTGCAAAGATTCCGGATCCCAGGCTGGATGAGCTTGATTTTTATAGATATATATCCAAGGCATTTCAATTACCGAAAATGCCTGAAACAAAAGTGGAATTTCTCTTTGAGCTGACCAGGTTTCTGGAGAAGGCATATACTGACAGGAAGCAGGTCCTGCTCATTGTTGATGAAGCTCAGCGTCTACGCAGTGAAATCCTTGAAGAAATTCGTCTTCTTTCAAATATTGAAAGAGAGCATGTTAAGCTGCTCAATATCTTTTTTGTCGGCCAGGTGGAATTTAACGATATCCTTTTGAAGCCCGAAAATAAGGCAATAAGACAGAGGATTACTGTTAATTACAGCCTTGACCGGCTCACAGAAGATGAAGTTAAAAAATATATTGCCCACCGTCTGAAAATTGCCGGATCAGAGCAGCAGATATTTACTGATAAGGCAATTTACGAAATATATCTGTTTTCAACAGGAACACCTCGTCTGATTAATATTATCTGTGACCGTGCACTGCTTACCGGATTTGTTGAAGAGAAAGCCGTTATTGATGAAGACATTATTCAGGAATGTGCCGATGAACTGCAGATTACTCCAAATCTCGCAGGGGCAGCTGGTCACCTTCCGCGTGGCATTCATCAGGAGGTGAAAGAGTCTCCCGTAGCTTCAACCATTCAGGATGCGCCAGCGCCGGAAATCTCAATAAGGCTTCCCCGGGTCAGGAAGAAAAGGGCAAGTATGCTTGGAATATACCTGGTATATTTTCTTCTTCTTTTTATAATTTTTGGAATTGTCATGTTTTTCTTTGTATCCCCGGAGGATTTTCCAATTCTTGATTTAGGAAAAGTAATTGGTGTAGACGCTGTAACAGGAGAGAATTAATGGGTATCCGTTTCAAGTTGATTTTTATCATGGGGCTGTTCAGCCTTGTGGCAACCATATTTATTGGTGTTGCCAGCTATAAGTTGAGTGAACGCAACGCGTTGTTTGAAGCGAGGAATAAAGGGCAACTTCTTTTTGATTATATCATTTCCTATAGGCAGTATTTCAAGGACCATCAGCGTGCTCTGATTCTCGAACTGGTGGAGGAAAATCGTTTTTATCCTGAACTGATGTCCGGTTTTGTTGCAACCCGGGGAATATGGGACATTTTCGAAACCAAGAACAGTGATTATCATTTTAAGCAGGCAACCATTGATCCGTTGTACGAGAAAAACAGAGCTGATGTGAGTGAACTCAGCATTATCAATGCTTTTCAACAGCGTTCTGATTTGAAGGAAATGGAAGGTGTTATAGAAAAAGGCAATGAGAAATTCTTCTATATGGCATATCCTATCAAGGTGGAGTCGAAGAAATGTTTGCGTTGTCATGGAGACCCTATGGATGCACCCAAGGACCAGATTGAAATATACGGGACCGAGAGTGGCTATAACTGGAAACTTGGTGAAACGGTATCGGCTTATATCGTTTATGTCTCAATTCAAAAGGCGATGCAGGAAGCAAAGAGGTCAGCTGGGATCCTGTTCCTTGTCGGTGTTGGATCTTTTTTTATGGTCTTGCTCGCAGTGGCCCTCTTTATGGACAGGAGCATTATCAAGCCGGTCGAATACTTAAGTGATCGTACCGAAGAAATAATTCATGGAAAATTTCTTGATGAAAGTATTCAGCATCAGACCAACGATGAAATAGGAGTGCTGGCAAGAGTTATTGAGCATCTCCGACTTAATAAAATTAAAAGGCAGTAGAATAATATGGAGATATGGAGAAAATTCACAACAAACATGCCTGTTTTTATTCTGGTTTGCGTTGTGGCATCAGTGATATTGTTTCAGCAAGTTGCTTCTGCCGCCGATTGCGTCAGGGCTCGGGTTGATTTTAAGAAACTGAAAGGCGTGGTTGAAAGGAAGGAATTTCTTGAAAAAGCTATTCTTGAATGCGTTGATGACCCTGAGATAACATATTATTACGCATATAATATGGAAAGGCTCAGGAAGTATGATACAGCCCTCGAGTATTATCGGAAGGCAGTATCCCTTGATCAGAACTTTGCAAAGGCATACATGGGTATGGGTGACATGTATAAAGAACTGGGAGAGGTGGGGCGGGCTGTTGCCGCCTATGAAAAAGGACTCAGCCTTGATCCTGATAATGTCTGGGCCAAGAGATCTCTCCAGGAAATTCGCAGCAGGTCTTCCCAGAAAGCAGCTGTTCCTTTGCCTGAGGCAAAACCTGTCAAGACGGTTCAGAAGGTTCAACCGCCTCAGCAAAAAACCATCGTTGCCGCAGAAAAAGTGAAACAGCAGGCAGATCCCGGTAATGGCAGACTGGAGAAGGTTGCTGTGACAACAAAGTCTACTCAGCAAAGTGATGTCGGCAGGGATGATTTTATTAAAGGTATGATTCGGGAAGACGCCGCATCCGATCAATTGCTTCCAGGCAAAAAAGTGCAATCTATGCATATGCCGATTCAGTTTGAAATGGATTCCGGCGCTCTCACTGAAGAAGCAATGACCCTTCTCGACACTGTAATTTGTCAGGCACTGCAGAGTGATGATTTAAGGGGAATGAGGTTTGAGATCGTCGGTCATACGGACAATACAGGCACTGTGGAAGTTAATATGTATGTTTCAAGGCTGCGGGCTCATACTGTGAAAGCCTATCTCGAGACACGCTGTAATGTCGATCCGGCCAGGCTTGAAGTGTCATATCAGGGGCCCAGTCAGCCGCTTTTTCCCAATACAACCCTCGAAAACAGAACGAGAAACAGAAGAGTGGAATTCAGACGTCTCATGTAGAGCCGGTGTCGATTCAGAAAAGTTTGTTCAAGCTGCTTCTCGCCTGGAAAATATCTCTTAAAGATACCAATCCTTGCTTCTGCAGTTGTTTTATCAGGAAGATAAAGAGATATGCTGTCTGTATGGCATCATTCAGGGCATCGTGCTGTTTGAAAATAGGCAGTCCGTATGCTTCGCTCAGGTCTCCCAGGTTGTAGGATATCTGCAGATTGTACTGATCGTGATACTGTGTCCAGCATTTTTCGGTATAGGCCTGGGCAAGATACATGGTGTCTATGCACGGATTCTTGATTATGCTGCCAAAAAGAATTTGGGCCGCTCTGTTAAAGAATTTCATATCCAGGCCAACATAATGGCCAACAAGGAGTGACGGGCCGCAGAATTCAATAAACTGGGGCATTATCTGTTTTAATTTTGGAGCGTCAATTATTTGTTGCGGGGTGATTCTATGAATAAAAGTGCTTTCTGTTGCATCAAATTTTGTGTGGGGGCGGATATAGGAGTGAAAGACCTCTCCTGCATGGATTTTAAGATCTTTAACGTGAACAGCACCTATTGAGATAATTTCATCCTGATTATTACTGAGACCTGTGAGTTCTGTATCAAAAACAACATAATCATAGCTTTCGATAGGCTGATCCTGGTCGAGTTCCTTGAAAAAATCATGGTTTTTTCGGAAAACAGGGTGTCTTGCTTTTGATGTCCATTTGGCAAAGGGCCAATAACGCATATTAGGTCAACACCCTTTCAAGGTACCTTTGAATTAATCTCTCAGGCGAAATTCATCCTGAATTGTGCTTTGTATTCTACGGATGACCTCAAACGCTTCTTTTAAAGTTGATTTCTCCAGATCCGACAAGTCTCCAGGGTTTATGTAATTATTAGGAGTCTGGTCGAGTTCCAGAAGGTGAAGTTGATGCACAAGTCTCAGCTGCATAAGGAATTCATACGCTTCTGTGCTTTCTGTGTAGAGTTCCCTGCTGATGTGGCTCTGGTCTGCCAGAAGCTGCAGTCTCTCAAGTGTATTACTCTCTCTTATACCATGTTTTAATGCCATCAGTCTGGCAAAATCAACAACAGGGGCTATTCCACTTTCTTTGATGTTTAAGGTGTTTTTATGGTCACCATTCTTCTCGACAATAAGATTTCTGAAAAAGGAGAGAGGGGGCCGAATTGTAAGACAGTCTTTTGCCAGTTCCCTTAAGAAAATATCCTGTTTAGGAGCAATCCGGCAGAGTCGCAGTCGTAGATTTTTTGCCAGGTCTTTGTCTCCAAATCCGGCCCTGAAATCAAAGAAGATAGTTGAGTTTAATATCTCCTCAGGATCAGGGGAAAGCATCCAGTGGTCAAATTCACGAATCCAGCCGGCCATATCTTTCCGTAACTTTGGATTTGAGGCCATAATGTTGCCGGGACATGCAGGGAAACCGCATTTTACCAAGTGCTGGATTGCTTTTTCACCAAATTCTTTGAAATAGCTTTCTATTGTCTGGCGATCTTTTTCATCTTCCGGATTCTGGTATACTAGAGCATTATCCTGATCTGTCCAGAAGGTCTGTTCTTTTCTTCCCTCGCTTCCCATGAGCAGCCAGCAGAAAGGCACTGGCGGCTGACCTAATTCTTCTATAAGCAGGGTAAGGAGCTTGTCGAGAATCTTGTCATTAATAATGGTAATCATGCGGGTGATATTGTTAGCCTTAGCTCCCTCTTCAATAAGGGTCCTGACTACAAGAGGAACTTTGGGAGACATTTTGTATAGGCCTTCAATTTTTCGCTGTGACTGGATTTCACGGAAAAGATAAAGGGGAGAATGGCCCTGCAGTACCATTAAATCATGGGTGGTTATAACCCCGATAGTATCTTGCTGTTTTTTTACAGCAAGGTGGTGTGTTTGGGTATGCATCATTTTAAGAAGGGCATCAAAACAGACAGCATGGGATTCAATGGAATTGACCGGAGAGGACATGATATTTTTAATAGGAGTCTGGTAATCAAGTCCGGCAGCAACAACTTTTTTTCGCAGATCGCTGTCTGTAATGATACCAATAATTTCCCCTCCAGGACTTTCGACCAGTAAAGATCCAATATGCATTTTGGCCATGTGAATTGCTGCGTTCTGTACAGAATCTTCACCTGAAATTGTCTGGGCCTCTCTTGTAATGATGTCATTGAGTTGGACGCTGAAGAGGTAAAGAGAGCTTTCAGTTTTGGCACAGACTTTATGCTGCCGTAATTCAGCATAGGCATTTTTCACCAGTTTTTCTGACATACTGCGGAGAAAATACTGGGAAACCTTGGGAGCTGCATCCAGCAACTCCTGAAATGCTTTTTTGCTGAAAAGGAAACAGAAAGTGTCTTCTACTGTTTCAATATTTAAATTGGCAGTGGTGCCATGGATAAGAGGCAATGCACCAAAATATTCCCCTTCTCCACGAAAATCTTTTAAGGTGATATCACCTTCATTATCTTTAAGGTAAATCTTAACCCCGCCTTTTTGAATCAGGTAGAAATAGGTAACTTCTGTAACTTCCTGCTGAAAGATAAGAGTTCCTTTGGGGTAAAACTCAATAATGCATTGCTGGGCCAGTTTTTGAAGTGTTCTGGTGTCAAGCTCATTGAAGGGAAGGGACTTCTGCAGGAAATCAAGAACGATTTCGGGAGGGACTGCATGGACGCCAGTGTGTATTTTCATGGAAAACAATGTGGTGTCTGTAATGATTCATTGCAGGGGGCCAGAACTTCGTCGGGTCCTCTTAGATGAATCAAATGGAAACTGTGAGAGCAGGGATGTAATTGAAGATCCCTGCAACACTCTATTCTCTAAGTTTTAATAGAGTGTTACTCTAACGATTATCTGTAAATGAATACCAGTAAAGTGGGGCTGCAGGCAAGAGGAATTTGTATGATTAAGAGGGTCAGGCGTCAACGAAATCAGTTGTTCCGTATTTCTTGATAAAAGATTTCAAACGGTTGGCGTGCTCATCACTGATGCCGTTAAATTGAATGCAGTGCCTCCGCATTGTAATTTGACTGAAGGGCTGCTCATTGGGAATGATACAGTCGTCAACCATAAGATATGGGATATTCTCGAGGCAGAGTCCTTCATCGGCCAGCAGATCAAGCCCTGTAGCTTCGATAGTTTTGCCATTGGTGGAGAAGTAAGTGAAGGCCATACCTGAAAGGCTGATATCGATGATTTTACCGATTTTATTGGCCGGAGGCCGGAGTACAGCATAGGTGCCGTCTTTGGTTGTATATCGCTTATGTTTTCTTCGCTCAACAAAAGATTTTTCAGTAGACATGTTTTTCCTCTATTTATAAGCCGTTAGGCAAGATAATTCAAACATATATTTATTATGGCACTATACAAAAAATGAAGTCAAGAAAAGATCTTCATTTTTATGAGTAAAAAATGCAAGAATTGATCCTTTAGGGGCGTATAATGAAAATAATTTGGTACTGCTTGTTTTTGTGTGGTTTTTGATTTCTGAGGGGAATGGGGTGTTTTTGTTCTTAGGGGGGTATGACCATATTTCTGTGTGAAATGGCACAGGCGTTATGTATTGCGTGGAAAGCTGTCAGCTTTATCAGGTCACGTAATTGCAAGGCATTAGGCAATACATGAATACACCATTTTTTTAATTTAGGGGAGGTTCTTTTGCAGTAATTCAAGGAGTTGCAATCGTGTGTTTCGTTTCTGGTTTAGCATGATTACAAAGCTGTGTTTCCTGTTTTCTTCCATGACATATCCGGCATATGAATAGACTCCGGTAAGAGTGCCTGATTTGACAAAATTGCCATGGGACTTGGTCAAGGTATGTGAATAAGGTTTGAATGCATTCAGGAGGTCAATCATAGCTCTTGCGGTTATCCTGTTTTCCGGAGAGAGTCCTGAGCCTTCTATAATATGAAATTCAGAGTCACTGATTCCGAGACTATGCATAAATGTTTTTATCGCAGACTGGCCTTTGGCCCAGGTTGCCGGCGAACCATATGTTTTCATTCCGCAGGTAAGAAAAAGCTGATTCGCGACGAAATTGTTGGAATAAAGAAGGAGTGACGGGATGATCTCCTGAAGATTTTTGCTTGATATATGTGTGTGAAATGGTGAAGCATTTTCCGGAATGGCTTGAGATGCAATGGGTCCGCTTCCTGCAATGCCGAGTTCCTGCTGTATTGCACGAAAGAGCTCGCCGGTATGTATAGATATATTCTCATGGTCCTGGGTGATGTTGATCCGATGTGTGCCGGGAGCAAGATATGCCCCAAGTGATTTCATGATAGGAAGCGTCGGCGTCTGGGGTTCTGCCGAAAGGATTGAACCCTCATGGCCTCGAATGATATTTATGGTATTGAAGTTTACGGCAAGAGCACTGTTGGAGGCATCATACGGGTTGAGGCTTTGAAGGCTGCCGTTTGATCTGGAATCCAGTTGAAAGGCCGTATCATCAAGGAAAATAGTGTTAATTGTGGTAACGCCCTTTTCCTTCAGGGTTGAGAGAATGAGGCGGACTTCTTCTGATGTGAGATAAGGGTCGCCTGATCCCTTTATATACAGGTCATTGTTGTTCGTCAGATACAGTTCGGTGCGAAAGCGATATTCAGGCCCCAGAATCGAAAGGGAGGCAAGAGAGGTGGCAATTTTGAGTATGCTGGCCGGAATGAAGAGTTTTTCGGCGTTATGCTCGGCAACAATATGATTGTTTCCGGAGAGAACAAAGCCGCCGTTGTCAACCAGGGTATCGACCTGCTGATTGAATGCGATAGAGCCAGCATCAGCAGGGTGGTTCAATGACAAGACAATCAGCGATGCAAGCAGTAGAAAGGAGCAAAAATGCATACTGTCAAGGGCTCTTAAAAGAGAAACAAAAATTTATACTGCACTCCCAATATCAAGGAAAATTAATAATAATCTCACCAGGAGTATTTTACTTTTTCAGGGAAATGTAATAGCTGACAATCGAGTCAACCATGTCTGGAATTGTATATGTGTCGGGCTGGATATCGAC
>JACKQG010000785.1_pt1 | contig 45149 bp, 35 predicted proteins | sample 8237621 | NCBI WGS metagenome assembly JACKQG01 (sample SAMN15677084, study PRJNA649215) | marine metagenome | biome: marine; feature: Black Sea; material: saline water; isolation source: suspended particulate matter (SPM) from the Black Sea western gyre | collected 2013-06-09/2013-06-10 | depth... | reverse complement strand
TGGTCATCATAAATCATTGGGGAATTCGGGAGTTTCTTATATTGATGATTTTGAGGCCAGCAAAACAGGAATTGATATGAAAAATATGGGGGCTTGGTTTTTATCAAGTATTCCTCAAGGGCAAGAAAATATTTTTCCAAACTCAGAATTAAATAATGATTTGATTAGTGGTTTTCAGAGAGCAAAAGTGGCATGGTACACCATTGACCCTCTGTTTTACAGAAGTACTTCTATAACTCCTCCAGGAGTAAATAAAGTGATTACGCTTCCAAACGGAAACACTATTGCTCAGCAATCTTACCATTATTCTCGTGAAGTATTAGAAAAGGAGGTTTTTCCAAATAAAGACCCAGATTTAGGAAGTCAGATTTCCAATTTAGCCCTTTTGGATGTTGCCTATTACCCAAACAAAAGAGGACCATATAATTACAATGTTTCAGAATTAAATGATGATGGAACATTGCAAAACCCTTCTAATAAATGGGCTGGATTGATGCGGAAAGTAGAAACAAATGATTTTGAAGCAGCTAATATAGAATTCATTGAATTTTGGATGATGGATCCCTTTGATTTGGAAGATGGAGATATTAATCATAGTGGTGGCGATTTGTATTTTCAATTGGGGAATGTATCAGAAGATATTTTAAAAGATGGGTACAAAAGTTTTGAGAATGGTTTACCAATTTCTTCCACTATTGAAAATGTAGATACTACCGTTTGGGGAAGAGTTCCAACTAGTTTTTCCATTGTAAATGCTTTTGATAATGACCCAAATTCTAGAGATTACCAAGATGTTGGTTTTGATGGTTTACGCACAACAGATGAAAAGCTTTTCTTTGATAGCTACTTGCAAGAAATTGCAAATGCACCTAATTTAGGAACGGCTTCTATTGCCTATCAAAATGCAGAAAATGATCCTTCAGGCGATAATTATCATTATTATAGAGGAAGTGATTTTGATAATAATCAGACAAATGTTTTGGATAGATATTTGAATTTTAATAATATGGATGGTAATTCTGTAACCACCGATCAATCTCCCGAATCTTACCCAACTTCTTCTACCACAATCCCAAATACGGAGGATATCAATAAGGATAATACACTAAGTGAATCTGAAAGTTATTTTCAATATAAAGTTCATCTTTTCCCAAATATGGGTGTGGGCGATAGTTACATCTCGGATGTTTTTACCGCAAATGTAAAAACAGAAAATGGAAATACACGCTCGGTAAAATGGTATCAATTTAGAGTACCTGTTTACAAACCAGATAAAACAGTTGGCGGCATTCAGGATTTTAAATCTATTCGTTTTATGCGAATGGTTTTTGCTGATTTTCAGCAGCCAATTGTTTGCCGTTTTGCTACCTTAGATTTAGTAAGAGGTGAGTGGAGAAGGTACAATTTTGATTTATCATCTCCAGGGGAGTACCTCCCAATTGATGATCAGGATAATACTCTTTTTGATGTAACAGCAGTAAATGTGGAGGAAAACGGGAAAAGAAGTCCGATTAACTATGTAATTCCACCAGGGATTGAACAAGAAGTTGATAATACAACAACTACCCTAAGAAGACAAAACGAGCAATCCTTAGTTTTGAAAGTTTGTGATTTGAAAGATGGAGATTCCAGAGCTGCTTACAAAACTTCCGATTTAGATGTCCGTTCCTACAAACGCATCAAAATGTTTGTACATGCAGAGGGGAAAAATGATGATTTGAAAGATGGTGATTTTTCCTGCTTTATCCGATTAGGAACTGATTTTGTTTCTAACTATTATGAGTATGAAGTGAGTTTAAAAGCCACGCCACATGGGGCAAGTAGCGCCAATGCCATTTGGCCATCATCCAATCAAATTGATATTGCTTTTGAGGAATTTCAAAAAGCAAAACAAAAAAGAAATGATGCTATCAGAAATGGTACGCACTCCAATGTTTCTGATCCATTTATTAAACATCTTTCTAGCGGCAAGAAGATACAAATTGTTGGAAATCCGAATTTAGCAAGAGTCAAAACCATTATGATTGGGATTAGGAATCCTAAAAAACTAAATATACAAAGTGCAGATGATGGGTTTTCTAAATGTGGAGAAATTTGGGTGAACGAATTGCGTCTTACTGATTTTGATGAGTATGGGGGGTGGGCAGCAAATACTCGGCTTACTACTCGTCTTGCTGATTTTGGTACAGTAACTTTTGCAGGAAGCATGAGCACTATAGGTTTTGGAAGTATTGAGAAAAAAATTAACGAGCGACAAAGAGTGAATATTTATCAGTATGATATGTCTTCAACTTTTGAATTAGGAAAATTCTTTCCAGAAGATTATGGCGTGAAAATACCAATGTATATGGGCATTTCAGAAGTAATTCAAAATCCACAATACAATCCGCTTGACCCCGACATTTTATTTAAAACAACCCTAGAAACTCTTGATACAAAACAAGAAAAGGATGAATTGAAGCATATTGCACAGGACTATGTAAAACGCAAGAGTATTAATTTTACTAATGTAAGAAAAGTTCAAGCATTTAATAAGAAAAAAAGCAAAAACGCAAAGGCAAAAAAAGCAAAAGTATATGATATTGAAAATGTATCACTTTCTTATTCATTCAATGAAACTTTTATTAGAAATATTAATACAGAATTTAACAAAACTAAACTCTATAGAGGCGCAATTACTTATAATTACCATACTACACCCAAAAACATCAAGCCTTTTGCAAAAGCAAATTTGGGAAAGTCGAAATATGTACGCTTAATAAAAGATTTTAATTTCAATACTATGCCAAAATCTTTTTCTTTCCGTACAGATTTAGAAAGACACTATAATGAAACAAAGCTCAGGAACATCAATAATTCTAACATGCTTATTTTTCCTACTTATAATAAGTTTTTTAATTGGAATAGGATGTATGAAGTAAAATATGATTTAACAAGAACGCTAAAGGTTGATCTTGTAGTGAATAACAAAGCCGTGATTGATGAGCCTGCTGGCGGGCTTTCGAAAACTGACCTAAATTATAAAGAGAAAAGAGATACAATTTGGCAGAACTTTTGGGAATTCGGAAGAGCAACCAATTATCATCAAAACATAAATGTTAATTATCAAGTGCCGTTAAATAAAATCCCATTTCTAGATTTCATGTCGCTTAATACTCGCTATAGTGGCAGTTACGATTGGACGGCTGCACCAAAATCTTTGCAGTATTTGGGAAACAACATTCAAAATTCTAATACTCGCCAGTATAATGGGCAAATTAACATGAATACCCTTTATAATAAAGTTCCTTATTTTAAAAAAGTAAATCAATCGGCTAATAATCGTAGAGGAAGAAACCAAAGAGGTAGGAATAATGAGCAAAATCAAGAACAAGAAGATGATAAGAAAAATAGATATGAAGTGTTCAAACATATGACTCGTTTTTTACTTAGCGTTAAAAATATATCCGTAAATTATTCAGAAAATAGAGGGACTTTCCTGCCAGGATTTATGCCAAAACCACATTTTATGGGACAGCAATGGAGTATGATGGCTCCTGGGCTTCCTTTTGTTTTTGGTAGCCAGAATGATATTAGGTATAGGGCAGCTTCTGAGGGTTGGCTTACTACTAATGCTTCCTTAAATACACTTTTTAAAACTAATTATTCCTCTAACCTTACCCTAAGAAGCACAGTGGAACCAATTAAACAATTTAGAATTGAACTTACCGCCAACAAAACAAAATCCTTAAACAAACAAGAATATTGGAGAGCCGATAGTTTAGGCAGCTTTAGGTCATTTAGCCCTATTGAAACAGGAGGGTTTAGTGTTTCGATAATTTCTTGGAGTACTGCTTTCTTAAAAGATGATGAGCAATATTCTTCTAAAACTTTTGCCAAATTCAGAAATTACAGAAATGATATTGCCAGACGATTAGCGGCTGAAAATCCTGATTTTAATGGAGGAATTGATCCTGTAACAGGATTCCCAATTGAATTTGGAAATGTTGCAATTGGAGAGGACAGTATAATAGGCGGTTACGGTCCCACTTCACAAGATGTTATGATTCCAGCATTTTTAGCAGCTTATACCGGGAAAGATGCAATAGGAGTTTCCTTAAATAAATTTCCGAAAATCCCACTTCCCAATTGGAGAATTACTTATAACGGACTCACAAAAGTAAAGTTTATTAAAAGATATTTTGAAACTTTTACTCTCGGGCATGCTTATAGAAGTACTTATAGTGTAAGCTCTTTTTCTTCTAACTTAGATTATAAAGATGAAAATGGAGATGTACAAATGAACCTAAATAATATGAGCTATCACAGCAAGTACGACATCTCACAAGTATCTATCAATGAGCAATTCAGCCCGCTTTTTAAATTAGATATGACTTGGAAAAACTCATTACTCACTCGTTTTGAAATTAAGAAAAGTAGGATGCTTTCCCTCTCTTTATCTAATAATCAGCTTACTGAAATAGCAAGTAATGAATATGTAATTGGTACGGGTTATCGAATTAAAGATGTATCATTTAATTTTTTATCTGGAGGAAGAGGTAAAAAGATAAGTAGTGATTTGGATTTAAAATTAGACTTAAATATTCGAAATAATAGAACCGTTATACGAAAAGTGGTGGAAGATGAGGAGCAAATTACTGCAGGGCAGCAAATAATAACAATTAAATTTTCGACAGATTATGTAATAAACGATCGGCTAAATATAAAAGCATTTTATGATAAAGTAATTACAAATCCTTTTCTTTCTACTACATTTCCAGGTGCAATTACCAATGCTGGTTTTAGTATAAGGTTTACTTTGGCAGGATAAAATAGTTTTTAATTCAGTGATTTTGTTAGCAATATAAAAAGTGTATTTTTGAAAAAATTTAAAAAATGAATTTTCCAGAAAATTTGAAATATAGTAAAGACCATGAATGGGTAAGAGTTGAAGGTAAAAATGTTGTAGTTGGTATTACAGCTTTTGCACAAGGAGAATTGGGTGATATTGTATATGTGGATATAGATACTGAAGGTGAAACACTAGATAAAGATGAAGTATTTGGTACTATTGAAGCAGTAAAAACAGTATCCGATATATTTATGCCAGTAAGTGGAGAGGTATTAGAATTTAATGCCAAATTGGAAAATAAACCAGAATTGATAAATACAGATTCTTATGGAGATGGATGGGTGGTAAAAATTGCTTTATCTGATTTAAGTGAGTTAGAGTGCTTAATGGATAGCGTCTCTTATCAGGAAATGATAAATTAATAAAATATAGAAAGTAAATATTCGTTAATATTTTTAAGAAACAGTAATATATGGAAGCTAAGAAAAACCCAAAAATAAGTATAGAACGCAAAAGAGGATTGTTTTTTCAAATTGGATTGATAATTGCATTATTTATAGTGTTGCTTGCATTTGAATGGAAAAGCTATGAAAAAACAGATTATAGTTTAGGGCAATTACAAATGGATGATATGGAAGAAGAAATTATTCCTATTACAAGACAGGAAGAAAAACCTCCACCTCCACCCCCACCTCCACCAGAAATAATTGAAATTGTTGAAGATGAGGTGGAAATAGAAAATGAATTAGAAGTAGAAGATACCGATACAGATGAGAATGATTTTATAGAGCAAGAAGAAGAGGAAGATTCTGATGAGGTGTTTATGGTGGTTGAGCAAATGCCAGTTTTCCCTGGTGGCGATTTAGGACTCATGAAATTTATTCAGAAAACTACAAAATATCCGCCAATTGCAAAAGAAAACGATATTACTGGAAAAGTATATGTAAGTTATGTCGTAAATAAAAAAGGAAAAGTAACTAGCGTAAAAGTAGTTAGAAGTGTAGATAAATACTTAGATGCTGAGGCTGTTAGAGTTGTAAAACTCTTACCTTATAACTCTGCAGGAATGCAAAGGGGAAAACCAGTGAATGTGCAGTACACTATTCCTATTAACTTTACGCTTAATTAGATAAGATAAAAACTATTTTTATAGCTTTTATTATTTTTGTAAAAATCATTTTGTTTTCTCCCTAAAAAGTGTACTTTTGCCGCCTTAAAAAACAAACAGAAAATGGCAACAGAAAATTTACACTTCCATGAGCATAGAGTTGCTCGGGAATTAAAAGAAAAAAGAAATCAGCACAAATCAAGAGTTTTATGGTTTACAGGATTATCTGGCTCTGGAAAATCTACGGTAGCAAATGCTACTGAAAAACTATTGCACGATATGGGTTTGCAAACTTATATTTTGGATGGCGACAATGTAAGAATGGGGCTTAATAAAGACCTTGGATTTTCCCCTGCAGATAGAACAGAAAACATCAGAAGAATTGCAGAAGTAGCTAATTTATTTGCAGATTCTGGTTCTATTGTGCTTACTGCTTTTATCTCTCCTTATAGAGAAGATAGAGATAGTGCTAGAAAAACTATCAGTACGGAAGATTTTATAGAGGTATTTGTAAGTGCAGACCTTTCGATTTGTGAAGCAAGAGATCCAAAAGGGCTTTACAAAAAAGCAAGAGCTGGTGAGATTAAAGGATTCACTGGAATTGATGCTCCTTATGAAGAACCTGTAAATCCTGAATTAGTTGTAGAAACCGACAAACATAATATTGAAACATGTGCTCAAATTGTGGTGGACTACTTAGTGGAGGAAGGTATTATTAGTAAAACATTAGTATAAATTTAAAAAAAGAAAAAATGGAAATAGCAAAATGGGATGTAAAAAATCATGGTGGTAATCCTACCACTAACGATAGTAAAAAATATGGTATTTTTGTGGGAAGATTTCAACCTTATCATCAAGGGCATATATCTTTAATTATGCAAAAAATAAATGCTGGAATTCCAGCACTAATTATGGTAAGAGATATTGCTCCAGACGAAAAAAACCCTTTCACAACAGAACAAACAGTGGAAATGATTGAAAAATATCATTCGGATAAAGGACATGATGTGCAGGTTATTATTATTCCAGATATCGAAAGCGTTAATTTTGGTAGAGGTGTTGGTTATGAAATAAATGAGTTTACTCCACCTGAGAATATTGGTTGGATTTCAGCAACTGGAATCAGAAATTCTATTAAAGAAGGAAATGATGATTGGAGAACGCTAGTTGACGAATCTATTCAAGCAGATGTAGAAAAATATTTACTTACAAGTGAAGTGGAATTATAATTCAATCCATTGAATAAAAAGAAAAAAGGGAGGTTACTCCCTTTTTTTCTGCTTTTTTTTTATCATTCAGATTTAAAAATATAATTTTGTATTTTTGGGAATTATTATGAAATTACTAGATTTAAATAAAACACCAACAATTGATAAAGTTGGCGTGCATGAAAGGGTCAATAGATTTTGCTCAAGAAGCGTCAAAACATCTGCAAAAATACAAGGGCTATATTTGACTCTAAGTATGATTGATTTAACTACTTTAGAAGGAAAAGACACACCTTCAAAAGTAAAGCATCTTTGCTATAAAGCACAACATTTACACGATTCTATTCCAGATTTACCAACTGTAGCAGCTGTTTGTGTGTATCCAACTTTGGTAGGGATTGCCAAAAAAGAATTAAGAGGAAGTAAAATAAATGTTGCTTCAGTTGCATCAGCTTTTCCAAGCGGACAATCTACTTTGGAGGTAAAGCTTGCTGATACAAAATTTGCTGTTGAGCAAGGGGCGGATGAGGTGGATATGGTAATTTCTAGAGGAAAGTTTTTATCAGGAGAATATAATTTTGTTTATGATGAAATAGCAGCTATTAAAGAGGCTTGCGGAAATGCACATTTAAAGGTTATCTTGGAAACAGGAGAGCTAGATACTTTAGATAATATAAGAAAAGCTAGTGATATTGCGATTTATGCAGGTGCAGATTTTATTAAAACTTCTACCGGGAAAATTAGTCCAGCTGCTACTATGCCAGTCACTTTCGTTATGCTTAATGCGATAAAAGATTATCATAAAAAAACAGGTATAAAAATTGGGATGAAGCCAGCTGGTGGAATTTCAAATTCCAAAATTGCTTTACAATATTTAGTGATGTTGAACGAAACTTTAGGTTCTGATTGGATGAATAAAGATTTGTTCCGTTTTGGAGCCAGTAGTTTAGTAAATGATGTTTTGATGCAATTAGTAAAATCAGAAAGTGGCATTTATCAATCCTTAGATTATTTTTCAAAAGATTAAAAGAAATGAGTAAAATAGATTTAAATAAAAGTTGGGATTTTGCTCCTGCTCCTGAGAGTACAAATCATATTAAATTGAAAAAAAAATATGATTTGTTTATTGGTGGTGAGTTTGTAAAACCTAAATCAAAAAAATATTTTGATACTATAAATCCTGCAACAGATCAGCTAATTGCAAAAATTGCTGAAGCAAACAAAAAAGATGTAGATTTAGCCGTGAAATCAGCTAGAAAAGCATTCAAAATCTGGTCAAATTTAAAAGCAAAAGAAAGAGGAAAATATATTTTTAGGATTGCTAGAATGATACAGGAAAGAGCAAAAGAATTTGCTGTGATTGAAAGCATGGATGGCGGAAAACCAATCCGTGAATCCAGAGATATTGATATTCCATTGGCGGCCAATCACTTTTTTTATTATGCGGGATGGGCAGATAAATTAGAATATGCTTTCCCCAATAAAACCCCAAAGCCATTGGGTGTTGCAGGCCAGATAATTCCTTGGAATTTTCCTCTTTTGATGGCAGCTTGGAAAATTGCTCCTGCGCTTGCTTGCGGAAATACAGTGGTTTTAAAGCCAGCAGAAACTACTTCATTAACAGCTCTTAAATTAGCAGAAATTATTCAGGAATGTGGGCTTCCAAAAGGTGTTGTAAACATTATTACAGGAGCAGGAGAAACGGGTGCTGAGATAGTAAACCACCCAGATATTGATAAAATTGCATTTACAGGATCTACTACTGTGGGGAAAATAATTCAGAAGAGTATTGCAGGAACTAAAAAGAAATCTACTCTAGAGCTTGGGGGTAAAGGTGCGAATATTATTTTTGAAGATGCTGCAATTGATCAAGCTGTTGAAGGAATTGTAAACGCGATATTTTTTAACCAAGGACATGTGTGCTGTGCTGGGTCCAGATTATTGATTCAAGAAAATGTTTCCAAGCTTGTTATTGAAAAATTAAAAGAGAGGATATCCACTTTAATTGTTGGTAATCCACTAGATAAAAATACAGATATTGGGGCTATTAATTCTGCTGAGCAACTCTCATTAATTAATAAGTATATTGAAATTGGGAAAAAAGAAGGTGGAGAAATTTATCAAGCAAAGTGTAGTCCTTCCAAAAAAGGAAATTGGTGTCCTCCCACTTTATTTTTAAATGTTTCTCAATCACATACTATTGTACAAGAGGAAATTTTTGGACCTGTTTTAGCTATTCAAACTTTCAGAACCATTGATGAGGTAATTGAAAAAGCAAACAATACCCCTTTTGGTTTATCTGCTGGTGTTTGGACAGAAAAAGGTTCAAAGATTTTCAAACTCACTAAGGAATTAAATGCGGGGGTTGTGTGGGCAAATACTTATAATAAGTTTGATCCAACTTCACCTTTTGGAGGATTTAAAGAGAGTGGATTTGGAAGGGAAGGTGGTTTACATGGTTTAAAATCATATTTAAAATTTGAATAATGGCAAGAATTGAAGTATTAAAAACTTATAAAATATTTATTGGGGGGAAGTTTCCAAGAACAGAATCTGGAAGATATTTTCATGTAAAAAATTCAGAGGAAAAATTATTAGCAAATATGTGTCTTTCATCTAGAAAGGATTTTAGAAATGCAGTAGTTGCAGCACGAAAAGTCCAAGAAAAATGGGCAAATGCAACTGCTTTAAATAGAGGGCAAATTTTGTATAGAATTGCTGAAATGTTGGAGGACAGAAAATTACAATTTATTGATGAGTTAATTCTTACAGGAAGCTCAAAACCTCAAGCAAAAAAAGAGGTAGAACTATCAATTGACCGCTTAATATATTATGCAGGATGGGGTGATAAATTTCAGCAAATATTTTCTGCTGTAAATCCGGTTGCATCCAATCATTTTAATTTTTCAGTTCCGCAAGCAATGGGAGTTGTATCTGTAATTGCACCAAATGAATTCCCACTTTTAGGGTTAGTATCCATGATTGCACCAATAATTGTCGGTGGAAATACTTGTATAATTTTATCTTCTGAGAAAAATCCTATGGTAAGTATTTCTTTTGCTGAGGTGCTAAATACGTCTGATGTTCCACATGGGGTAGTAAATATTTTGACAGGAAAAAGAAGTGAATTGATAGATCATTTTTCATCACACATGGATGTGAACGCGATTGTTTATTGTGGAAATAATGAAAAACAAATTTTAAATATCAAAACTCTGGCTGTAGAAAATCTGAAAAGGTCATACATTTATAAAAAAACAAATTGGGATAGTGATGAAAGTCAATCCCCTTATTTTATTGAAAAATTACAAGAAATCAAAACCACTTGGCACCCAACAGAAGTTTAACAAAAAGTAAAAAAACAAAAACAAGTAAAAAATGAATTTTAAAGAATTACTAGTAAAAGCTATCAATGCCTCAATTGAAGGTGGGCATGCAATAATGGAAGTGTATGCTTCCGATTTTGCAGTTGAGCATAAGGATGATAAATCTCCACTCACCTTAGCAGATAAGAATTGCAATGCAGTTATTGAAACTCACCTTAAAGACACTAATATCCCTTTTTTGAGTGAAGAAGGTGCTAAAATTGAATACTCGGAAAGAAAAAATTGGGAATATTCTTGGTTAGTTGATCCGCTAGATGGGACAAAAGAATTTGTTAAAAGAAATGGAGAGTTTACTGTAAATATCGCTCTTATTCATAATGGAAATCCAATAATGGGCGTGATTTATGTTCCTGTGAAAGAGGAATTATATTTTGCATTAGAGGGCTTAGGTTCATATAAAATAAATCAAAATTATATTATTGATAACTTGGACGACTTAATTTCTATATCGGATAAATTACCAATAAATTACAATAGAGATTCTTATGTAATTGTTGGTTCCCGTTCGCATATGTCAGAAGAAACTGAAGCTTTTTTTGAAGAAAAGAAAAAACAATATGGAGATGTTGAGGTGTTGGCTATTGGCTCATCCTTAAAATTATGTATGGTAGCAGAGGGGAAAGCAGATGCTTATCCTAGATATGCACCAACTATGGAATGGGATACTGGAGCAGGGCATGCGATTGTAAAATATGCGGGGTTTTCCGTTAAGCAATACAACTCTTCAGCAGATGTAGTTTATAATAAAGAGGATTTACTGAACCCTTGGTTTTTAGTAAAATAAAAATGAAAGAAAAATTTCTTAAAGCATTACAAGACAAGGATTTTTCAGAGTTGCTAAAAGGAAGTAGCATTTCCTTTTTATTGCGATTTGGGGGTTTAGCTGTTGGTTATATTTTAACTTTAGTAATTGCAAATTTATTTGGAGCAAAAGGATTAGGAGATTATGTACTTGCAATTATAGTTTTAAGATTGTTTACACTTTTTGCAAAGCTTGGATTAGATACTGCTTCTATTCGTTTTCTTGCTGCTTTTGCCTCACAAAATAAGTGGACAAGTATAGTGTATTTAAAAAAGCAATTTGTCTTAATTTTATCTGTAACATCAGTAATAGCATCTTTATTAATGTATTTTTTAGCTGAGCCAATTGCAGGTTTAATTGGCACGCAATATGCTTATATTCAGCTGAATGCTTTTTTTATATTGCCATTGGTTTTTTTTATGTTACATTATCAGAGCTTAAGGGGACTAAAAAGAATTGCTGAATTTTCTTTCTTTTATGGTATTTCCCAAACATTATTTACGATTATCGTTATATTTATTATTTATCAATTTTATACTTTTTCTGATGTACCCGTTTACGCTTATGTAGTAAGTATTATTATTGTTTCGGTTATGTCATATTTTTCTTATAAATATTGGCTGAGAAAAAAATCTTCAGGAATAAAAAGTGCCGAATTCGAAGTGATGAGTTATAAGAAATTATTACAAATTTCAATACCTTTAATGTTTGCTCAATCGGTTCAATTTATTATGATTTGGACTGATAAATTAATGTTAGGAGCTATGACAACTTCAGAGCAAGTAGGGATTTATCATACGGCCTTTAAATTATCAATGTTTGCAGCAGTAGCATTAATGTCAATAAATAGTATTGCTTCTCCAAAATTTGCTGAAATGTATAGTAAAAATGATATGGAGGGGCTAAAAAGAGTGGTGCATCAATCTACAAAAATGATTCTTTGGACTAGCATTCCCTTAGTTATTATCTTCTTTATGTATCCAAAATTCTTTTTAGGTATGTTTGGAAAAGAGTTTGAAGTAGGTGTAATGGCATTTATTTTCTTATCTTTCGGAAGATTAATAAGTTCTTTTTCAGGATCTGTAGGGAATATATTACAAATGACAGGGAATCAAGTTGTTTACATGAATATATTATTTATTGGGGCAATATTGAATATCTTACTGAATTTCCTTTTAATTCCTGCAAGCAGCCCTCTTTCAAAATTTGGCATTTTTGGAATAAATGGTGCTGCAATTGCTAGTATGAGTAGTCTTATATTCTGGAATTTAAGTATGGTATTAGTTGTAAAAAAGAAGTTTGGATTTTATACATTTTACATTCCTTTTATAAAAAGATGAAAAATAAATTGCCAAATTTTTTAATTGTTGGTGCTGCAAAATGTGGCACTTCATCTTTACATAATTATCTAAATCAACACCCAGATATTTTTATGCCCTCTTTTAATAAAGAAGGGGTAAATGTAAAAGAACCCCAATTTTTAATTAAGAATCAAGTAAAAGAAAGATTGCATTTTGGAATATGGAAATGGGAAGAGTACAAATCACTTTTTAATAAAACCGAAAAATACAAAGCAGTAGGAGAATCTTCTGTTTTTTATTTGCATTTTTATAAAGAAGCAATTAAGAATATTAAAGAAAAATTAGGGCACAATATAAAAATTATTATCATGCTAAGAAACCCTGTAGATAGGGCATATTCAGCATATCAACATGTTGCCAGAGGATTAGTAGAGCAACTAACTTTTGAGCAAGCCCTTAAAATAGAAAATAAGAGATTAGAAAAAGATAAATCTTTAACTCCAATGGTTTTGTACAAAGAGATGGGCATGTATTATGAAATGGTAAAGGCATATTCAGAATCATTTAATGATGTTTTTATTATTCTGCATGAGGATTTTAGTAATAATACAGATAAAGTTTTGAAGAATGTTTTCCAATTTTTAGAAGTTAATCAAAATCAAAAAATAGATTATAGTAAACGACATAATGTAGGAGGGACAAGATGGAAAAGTAATTCTTTAAAAAAAATTCTTATGAAAGAGAATAAGTTTAAGCGCTTACTAAAAAGAATTTTACCTAAAATGATAAAAAATAAAATTTGGGAAAAACTATCAAAAGCATCTACCAATAAAGTAAAACCTATGAAAAAGGAAACTCGAGAATTTTTGAATAACTATTTTCAAGAAAACATAATAAAACTCTCAAATTTAATAGATGAAAACTTAACGCTTTGGAAAAAATGAATTCACCTAATTTTATGTGTATTGGAGCCGCTAAATCAGGTACAACTACTTTATATGAAATTCTGAAACAGCATCCAGAAATAGGAGTTTCATCTTTTAAGGAACCTCATTTTTTTGATAATAATGATAACTGGAGTAAAGGAGTAGAGTGGTATGAAAAAACATATTTTTCTGATTTCAAAGAAAAGAGATTAATAGGAGATTTTACAGCATCTTACTTGAGCATAAACATATGCCCAAAACGAATTAAGGAAATATATGGAGAAAAGATGAAGTTTATTGTGCTATTAAGAAATCCTATAGATAGGGCATATTCACAATTTTTACATTCTAAAAGAGATGAATATGAAGATTTGGTGTTTTTAGAAGCATTAGCAGAAGAAAAAAAACGACTAAAGAAATTTGAAGAAAATAACGATATGGTGTCATACTCTAGATTTGGATATATCAATCATGGTATGTATGCAAAGCACTTTAAGGAGTATTTTAATTATTTTGATAGAGAACAATTTTGTGTCATTTTATTTTCAGACTTTATAAATAATAGAAAAGATAAAGTAAAAGAAATAATAGAGTTTTTAAATTTGGATGTAAATATTAAACTAAATATTAATATTGCAAGTAATCAAGCTAGTAAGGCAAGATCAAAAAAACTAAAAAAGTTTTTAAAAAAAGAAACATTTGTAAAAAAATTAGCCAAGTTTTTTCTTCCTTCTTTTGCTATTCGTCAGAAAATTAGAAATTTAATTCATGCTTCAAATAATAAGGTAGCAGCTAAAAAACCATTAAACAAAAATCAAAGAAAAGAATGTTATAACAACTACTTTATGGATGATATTGTAGAGTTAGAAAACACATTAGGTATAAATTTAAAAACCTGGAAAGAATGTTAGAATTGATTCAATCATTTAAGGAGAAATTATTAAAAATTATATTCTTAATTTTTTATGCATCAAGTTTTGGAAAATTTGGTAAAAAATCATCTATTTGTTTTCCATTTAAAATAAACGGAGCAAAATTTATAAGTATTGGCAATAAGGTGTATATCAATGAAGGGGCATGGTTGCTTGTATTAAAAAATAATGAAGTCAGTTCCAAAATTGAAATAGGAAATGGTACATATATTGGACGATATTCACATATAGTTAGTGTTAAAGAAGTAGTAATTGGTAAGAATGTACTCATTTCTGACAAAGTATATATTTCGGATAACTTGCATGAATATAAAGATATAGAAGTGCCTATAAAATCACAAAAAATAATTTACAAATCTTCTGTAAGTATTGGCGAAAATACTTGGTTAGGAGAGAATACTTGTGTTATTGGAGCTTCAGTTGGAAAGCATTGTGTTATTGGAGCTAATTCTGTTGTAACTTCAAATATTCCTGATTATTCTATTGCTGTGGGCTCTCCAGCCAAGGTAATAAAACGATATAATCATGATTCAAAAGAATGGAAGAAATGTTAATTAGAATTGTTTTTTAAATAACCTAGTTTTAAAAAATGAAATATACATTAAAACAAAAATTTATTGATAATCTGATTACATTTATGTTAATCATGAGTACAGGAGGATTGTTATTTGTTCTAAATAGAAATCTATTATATGCACTTTTTATAGGATTATTAATATTTAGTTATGTCTTTTTCGGCAAGAAATTAAATAAAGGAATAATCAACTCCTCTATTATTACATTAATCTCTGTTATTAGTTTATTTATTGTTAATTATTTCTTTGCAGTTAGTGAGCAATCTCAAAACAAATATGCCTATTATATTATGGTTGTTTCGGTATCTGTAATAGTTTTAACATATTTTAAAAACAATAGAACAAATTCAATTTTTGTAAACCGAATTCATTTCATTTTAAAATTAGTTGTATATCATGCCCTCTTTAATTTTATAGCATTCTTTTTTATAAAAAATAACCTTTCTATAATTACTTCAACTTATCACGAATCAGAATCCTTCTTAAATATATTTTTTTATTCTACAGAAAGAGGGATTGTAAATGTTTTTGGGATAGAATTTTGCAGAAATCAAGGGTTATTTTGGGAGCCAGGAGTTTTGCAAGCTTTTTTAAATATGTTTTTTTTCTTAGAAGCATTTATAATAAAAGAAAAAAAATCAATGCTGTTACTTTCATCTTTCGCTATTCTAACCACTTATTCCACAACAGGTTTGGCTATTTTATTAATACAAGGAGGAGTGTATGTGTATAATGAATTTAGAGCAAATAAATTATTAATTCCGCTTGTATTTATTTCTTTGATACCAGTATATATGATGTTTAGCGTAAATGTTGATGAAAAAATTCAAGGAGAAAAAGAAGCGTCTTTTCAGAAACGATTATTTGATTTAACACAGCCATTTTTTATAGCTTTGGAAAATCCACTAACAGGGATTGGGTTAGACATTGATCAGTTTACCAAAATGAGACAAGAATTTTATTTTTCTTCCAATACTTTAAGCGCTTTACAACAACAGATAGGGATAGAATCAAAAGTATCCGGAACGGATAAGGGGAGCAGTAATTCAGTTATGTTTTTACTTGCTGCAATGGGATTTCCAACTGCAATTTTATTTTTATATATGTTTTTTAAACAACAAATAATAAAAGAAAAAAAATGGCTGTGGATGATTATTATGCTTATTTCAGTTATGTCCGAACCTTTATTATTACGCCCATTTTTCTTCCTATTTATTATTTCTGGATTTACCAATACATTTTATAAAATCACATCACATCAAAAGCAACTAATATGAAAAACATTCTCATTACAGGAGGAGCAGGATTTATTGGCTCTAATTTAACTAAAAAATTAGTGCAGAAAAGTTATAATGTTACGATATTAGATAATCTTTCAAAACAAATACATGGGAATAATCAAGATTCTCCACTATATCAATCAATAAAAGATAAAGCAACTTTCATAAAAGGAGATGTACGAAATAAAGCAGATTGGCAAAAAGCATTAAAGAGTCAAGATGCTGTTATTCACTTGGCAGCAGAGACTGGAACTGGTCAATCTATGTATGAGATTAGTAAATATAATGAGGTAAATATTATGGGAACATCTCATTTGTTGGATATTTTAGCTAATCAGGAGCATACAGTACAAAAAGTCATTATAGCTTCCTCTCGATCAATTTATGGGGAAGGAAAGTATGAATGTAATTTGCACGGAGTTGTTTATCCAAATGAAAGGGAAGACAAAAATATGGCATCTCAGATTTTTGAATCTATTTGTACAAAATGTAAAAATCAATTATCTGTAAAGCCTACTGATGAGAATTCAAAAATTCATCCAGCTTCAATTTATGGAATTACAAAACATCAGCAAGAACAAATGGTATTATTGATGGGTAAAACGCTTAATATTCCTGCTGTTGCTTTAAGGTATCAAAATGTGTATGGTCCAGGTCAATCTTTGAGCAACCCATATACCGGAATTTTGTCCATATTTTCTACTAGAATTTTGAATGGAAATAACATTGATATTTATGAGGATGGAAAAGAAAGTAGAGATTTTGTGTATATAAGTGATGTAGTTGATGCTACAATTCTTGCACTTGAAAAATCGGAGGCAAATCATCAAATTTTCAATGTTGGGTCTGGTGTTGCTACTACTGTAAGTGAAGTTGCTGAGACTCTCAAGTCATTGTACCAATCAGATGTAGAAATTTCTATCAGTAAAAAATATCGATTAGGTGATATTAGACATAATTATGCTGATTTAACTAAGATTAAAAAAGATTTAGGATTTAAGCCGACTTTTGATTTTAAAACAGGGATAACTAACTTTGTTGCTTGGGTTAAAACGCAAAAAATCAATGAAGACAAATATGAAGAATCTCTTAATGAGTTGAAACAAAAAGGATTGATTAAATGAAAATAGTTATTGTAATATTTTTATTATTTTCTCAATTAGCTTTTGCTCAGCAGGATAAAAGTAATTTATTTGGCTTTGCAACTTCTAATACTTTTGCTTATTGGGATGTTAAAGACACTTCTTTTCTTAATAAAGTAATCGCGCTTAACCCTAAATTATTAAGATTCCCTGGAGGAGCAGTGGGTAATTTTTATCATTATGGGAAAAGCGGATATGGTTTTGATTTTGAAGAAATTGATAAATATGATGCTGGAAGATTTTCAAAACGCTCAAGAGGGCTTGTAAAATCTACTATTAAAAAAGGACATACTCATAATTATTTAGATGATTTTATTGTTTTAGCAAAAAAAACAAATGCTAAGGCAGTATTAGTTGCCAATATGTTTGTAGATAATGATGATATTATTAAAATGATTGAAAAAATCAAATCAAATAATATTGATATTGTTGGTGTTGAATTAGGAAGCGAGCTATCGAATAGAACATTTTTTGCAAAAGGTTATACAATTAATGATTATATTAAGTCAGCAAAAAAATGTTCTGATAAAATAAAAGAAAAATTTCCTAATATTAAAACAGCAATAGTTGCTGCTCCGCTTGTTAATAAAAAGAATCATAGGCATACAGTGTGGAATAATAAATTAGTAAAAATGGATTTTTATGATGCTATAATTATTCATTCCTACGCAAGAGTGGTGAAAGGAAAGAAAGAATTTGGACAAATGCTTACAGAAATTCCAGAGGGAAATTCAAAAGAGGAAGCCTTTGATTTGTATAAAGCAAGGATAATAAAATATTTTTCTAAAGATTATCCAAATGAAGTTCAAGAGTATTACGGATTATTCAAAAAACCAATTTGGGTAACAGAATGGAATTTACAAATATCTTGGACAACAGGAAATACTACATTACAATCGCTTTATGTTGCCCAATATTTTTTAGAGCTTTTAAGTAATACGCAATTAGAAAATATTGAACTAACTACTTTTCATAATTTGGGAGGAAGAGATTATAGTGGCTCTATTTTTAGAAACAATAGTGACACTTTAGAAATACAAAGCACTTATAATACACTGAATATTATTGGGAGTGTTTTTCATTATGATAATATAAGCGTTAGAAAAGAAGTCATAAAAGATCAAATATACAAGTATCAAATATTTTCAAAACAAAAGCGTGTTGCTCAGCTTGTAATTAATTGGTCAGATAAAAAATATTTATCTAGAAATAAGCCCTCAAAAAAAGTAAAAATCATTTCAAATTATAGTACTAATTTATTTGACAAAGCAAATATAAATGGAGGTTTGATGTCGCAATCTTACATAATGCAACATGATTTTCTGGTTGAATGCTTACCATACAGTCTAACTTTAACTACTTATTTAGATGAGTAAACTCAAACAAATATTTATTGTAGGAAGTAGTAGAAGCGGAACAACTATGATGGGAAGAATTTTAGGAAATCACTCTGCTATTCATACTTTTAAAGAGTTGCATTTTTTTGGTACAATTTGGACAAATTCAGTAAAAATCACTTTAACTAAAAAAGAGCAAATTAATTTACTTTCTCATTTGTTTTGTATTGAAAAAAATGGTTTGTTTAATCAAAATAAGATTGCCCAATTTAATGCAAAATCAAGTAAAATAATTAATAGGAAAAATTTAAATCACTTAGAAATATATGAATTATTCTTAAAAGAAATTACTACTGAAAATTCAGCAACTATTTCCTGTGAGCAAACTCCAAAAAATATGTATTATTTGAATGAAATTTTAGATTTTTTTCCTGATGCAAAAGTGATAAATATGGTTAGAGATCAAAGGGATGTATTGCTTTCTCAAAAAAATAAATGGAAGAGAAAGTTTTTAGGTGCTTCCAAAATTCCTTTATCTGAAGTTGTAAGAGCGTATATTAATTATCATCCGATACTAACTGCAAAAGTTTGGAGTTCTTCATTATTTTATACCTCAAAACATTCTGATAACCAAAAGGTGAAAATTATAAAGTTTGAAGAGTTGCTTTCTAAATCAGAAAGCAGTATAAAGGGGATTTGTGATTTCCTTGAAATTGATTTCCAAGAAAAGATGTTAAAAATTCCTGTTGTTGGTTCATCAACAGAAAATGATTTAGAAGAAAATTTGGAGATTGATAATTCTAAAATTGAAAAGTGGAAAAAGGGAGGGCTTTCAAATGCTGAAATTTATTTATCGCAAAAAATATCTAATAAAATGATGAATAAGTTTGGGTATAAAATGAAGAAATTTTCTTTTCCCCCAATTGGGATTATTTTTTACATTATTACTTTCCCAATAAAGTTAGTATTGTCTTTTTTACTAAATATTAATAGAATGGGAAATATATTTGAAGTTGTTAAGAAAAGATTTTTTGTTAAATGAAAGTAGATTTTTTCATAGTAGGTGCTCCAAAAGCGGGTACAACTTCTTTATATCATTATCTAAATGAACACCCAGAAATTGAGATGAGTTCTCAGAAGGAAACAGATTTTTTTTCAGATTTAGCTTTACAAAAACAAGGGTTGTATTATGGAAAAAACAGAATAGACACATTAGAAAAATACCACAACCTTTTCCCAACACAGCAAGAAAAAAAATATGGAGAGGCAAGCGTTTCTTATTTATTTTACAAAGAGGTTCCTGAAAAAATCAAGACATATAATAATCACGGGAAAATTATTATAATGCTTAGAAATCCTACAGATAGAGCTTTTTCCCATTATTTAATGGACTATCGTTTAGGGCTTATCAATAAACCATTTGAAAGCGTTTTGGAAAATGAAAATAGAAGTAGAAAATCAAAATTGTTTTACCAACAATATATCGAATTGGGTTTGTATTTTGAGCAAGTAAAAAGATATTTAGATGTATTTGAGAGTACAAATGTCCATATTATTTTTTATCAAGATTTCAAAAATGAGATAGAAGAAGTTATTGAAAAAGTGTATCAATTTTTAGGGGTAGATAGTAGTTTTATGGCAGAAGTTGGAGAAAAACATAACACTTTTAGTAGTCCAAAAAACAATTTAATTAGGAAAATTTATTCTTTGGTGTTTTTAAGAAAACTCTTGAATTTTATAATCCCAGAAACGATAATAAAAAGTATTAGAAAGATGTTATTTAAAAAGGATAAAAAGCCAGAATTATCTCTAAAGCTTAGAGCTGAAATAAATCAAATATTTGCACAAGACATTTCTCTTTTAGAAACATTATTATCAGAAGACTTATCAAGATGGAAAAAATAGGTTTGGTAACAATAACATATAATTCTGATGATGTGTTGAAACCATTCTTAGATTGTGTTTGGAAGCAATCTCATAACAATATTGTGCTATATGTTATTGATAATGCGTCAACTGATAACACCTTATCTGTATTAGAAAAAGAGCAAGATTCAAGATTGATTATAATAAAAAATAAAAGTAATTATGGAGTAGCTAAAGCAAATAATCAGGGTATAAAAAAAGCCATAGAAGATGGTTGTGATCAAGTGCTTATTATCAATAATGATGTGGAATTTGAAAGGGAAATGATAAGCAAATTATTAAAGGTTCAGAATGAGAAAAACTGTAGTTTGGTAACTCCAAAGATGATGTATTTTGATAATCCGAAAAAAATTTGGTATGCAGGAAGTTGGTTTGTAAAAAGTAAAGGATTTTTGCCATTGCATAGAGGAATGGAAGAAATTGACACAGGACAATATGATGAAATTAAGAAGATTGAGTACGCCCCAACTTGCTGCCTTTTAGCTAAAAAAGAAATTTTTGAAGATATTGGTTTCATGGACGAAAAATATTTTGTCTATTTTGATGACACCGATTTTTCGTATAGGATTTTCAAAAATGGAAAACATAAAATGTATTATGCCCCAAACATTAGCTTTTTTCATAAAGTAGGGAGTTTAACAAAGTCATTCAAAACAGAAAAAAAGAGAACTTATAGAGGAAATTTTTTCTTAAAGCAAACTACCAGAAATCACATCTATTTCTTAAAAAAAATAGGAGGACTTTATGCTTACTGTTTTATCTGCTTGCTATTCTTTAAAAACAATATTCGGATTTTAGTAAATCCTAAAATAAGAAAAAATAGTTCTACTTTTTGGCTTATAAATAAGTCCTATTTTGAAGGATTGTTATTGTAACAGCTTACCTATTATTAATGAATCTGAGAATAAATCCTCCACAATTATTCTACTTATAGAATCGGTTGTATGTATAGGATCTCCAAAACATTCCTTACAATTAGTAATTGTATTTGGAAAGTTATAGTCAATAGTAGTTCCAAATCTACTTATTTCATTTTTGAAACTTTCTTCTTCTTCTGTCAAACCAAATTCAACTAATCTATCATGAAATTCTTTATGATGCGGCACAATTAATAAAGTGAGTTTAATGTTTTTTTCTTTGCAATATGCATCAATTTCTGAAAGTTCAGAAAGCAAAGTTTTAGGATATTTCCATTTTGAATAATGATTTTTAGCAACAGTTGAAATTGTATGTTTCCAAAACTTATCTCTATCTTTTTTTTGCTTTTTTGCTTTTCCAAAAAATTCATTCTTTAATGCTAAATAAATGGTTTCTGCAATATTCCAATTAAAGATATATATAAAAGGATTGTAAATTAATTCTTTCACATCAGCAACTCTATTTGAATATGCATATTCGTTATATAAGTTAAAGTTGATGCCTATTATCACATTTTCTAATTGAGAATAGTCATTTGCCAACCAAAACAAATCAATTATTTCATTGAGTTTTGCAGCATTAGAATGCAGAGTGTAATAATCATCTCCTGTTAGCTCTTTAATTCTTTTATTTGGCAATTTTCTAATTCTTGAATCACCAATAATTATACTATTAGTTGGATTGTTTTTAAAATTAATTGCATTATAAAGAAGGGAGTTTAATTTTTGAGCAGATTGTTTTTTAGATTTTTCAGAAATTATATCAGATACATTAAAATAATTGAAAGGGTCTATTGCAATCACAATGCAAATCCAAGCTATTATTGGCAGTATAAAAACACTCCCTTTTTTCACTAATATTTTCACTTCTTTGTTCATCTAAAATTGAAAATAAATAAAGTTACTAACTCTAGAATAAGGTGCTAAAAATAAAATGCCAAAAATCAGAATATAATAAACTCCCCATCTTATCCATTTTGGTTTATTTCCCAATTTTTTCCAAACACACCCACTTCTTTCGTATAAATTATAGAGTTCCATAAATACAATTAATCCAAATGAAATTAACATATCATTTTGACTCACCCCAAGCCCTCTTAGTTTTAGTTTCATTAACGATAAATTAGTATAATCGCCAATATCAGAAAAGATATTACTAATTACATAAAAGGCATCCGAAATATTATTTGCCCTAAAAAAAATCCAAGCAAAAACAGCTAAAGAAAAAGTAAACCCTACTTGATATGTTTTATGAGCATAAGTGTTGTTTAGTTTAAATAAATCAAGAATATATTGTTTAGGTTTTCTTAAACCAATAGCCATAATTAGATAAGTACCATGCAGTGCCCCCCACACAATAAAAGTCCAATTAGCACCATGCCAAAACCCACTTACCAAAAAGGTAATAAATAAATTATAATACCACCGCCACTTTACAACCCTATTTCCTCCAAGTGGAATATACAAATAATCTCTGAACCAAGTTGAAAGAGAAATATGCCATCTTTGCCAAAATTCTGAAATTGATTTTGAAAAATAAGGACGCTTAAAATTATCCATTAATTCAAAACCCATTACTCTTGCTGAGCCAATTGCAATATCTGAATATCCAGAAAAATCGCAATAAATCTGAAAAGTAAAAAATAGAGTTGCTACAAGAAGTGAGAATCCCGAATAATTATCTAAATTATTATAAACACCATCAACTACAATTGCTAACCTATCAGCAATAACTACTTTTTTAAAAAACCCCCATAACATTTGTTGTAACCCGAATTTCACTCTATCGTAACTAAACTTATGCTCAACAAAAAATTGTGGTAGTAAATGATTTGATCTTTCTATAGGGCCTGCAACCAGTTGAGGGAAAAAGGACACATATACCGCAAAAATTCCTAAATGATTTTGTACTGGGGTTTTTCCATTATATACATCTATGGTATAACTCAAGGTTTGAAAAGTATAAAATGAAATCCCCACAGGAAGTAAAATATCAAAAGTAGGGACTCCATAAAAAATATTAAAGTTATCGAAAATGGCTTGTACATTTTCGTTTATAAAATTAAAATATTTAAAGCCAAATAGAATGCCAAGATTTGAGAACAAACTAATAAGTAGCCATTTTTTTCTTTTGGCTTTTTTAGTTAATGCAGCCATTTGTTTAGCAACATAATAATCAATTAGCGTAGATGCAATAATCAAAACAATATACTCCACTTTCCAACACATATAAAAATAATAGGAAGCAATCAGTAATAATATCCACCTTCTTTTTTGCGGCAACAAAAAGAAAATACTTACCACAATAGGAAAGAAAATCAGGAATTGTAAGGAGTTAAATAGCATTTAGCTTATTTAGTCGAATGTTATATTGTTTTTATTTCCATCTTTGTGGCAAATATATAAATTTGTTTGTCTATGAAAAGATTTTATATTTGTTTCCTAAAATTATGAAAAGAAAAGTAGCAATAATAGACCCCTTAGGGGCACATGGAAGTTCACATCATTTTTATCTTTTTGGACAAGCACAGGGCTTAACAAATATTGGGGTTGATGTGAGTTTATATACCAATAAAGAAACGGACAATCCTAAGATTTCAGGACTTGAATTTTATCAATTTTACGGTTTTCTATTTTCTAGTAAGTTCAAATTATTAAATGGAATTAAATATATTTTAGGAAGTATTCGGTCTGTTTTTCATGCTCGAATTATGGGTTGTTCTGTATTTCATTTTCATATTTTTTATACAAATATTTTTATCTTTTTTAATGTGTGTTTAGTAAAGATCCTATGGGGAAAAGTAGTGCTTACGATTCATGATGTGAATAGTTTTGCTAGTAAAAATGAAAATTCTATTTTAATAACTTGGATTTACAAATTAACAGATTTGGTTTTAACACATAATGAATTTTCCAAAATAGAAATCTTGAAATTAAGCAAGATTGATACTAAAAAAATAAGAATTATTCCTCATGGAAATTACATCCCATTTATAAGCATTCAAAACGATAAAATAGCATCAAGAAACAGATTAAAAATCCCATTAAATAAAAAAATATTACTCTTTTTTGGGATGATAAAAAAAGTAAAAGGATTAGAAATATTATTAAACTCTTTAAAATCAGTAATTGAAAAAAATCCAGATGTTTTACTTGTAATTGCAGGAAGGGTATGGGAAAATGATTTTTCACCATATCAAAAAATAATTAAAGAAAATGATTTACAAGAGTACTGTTTATTACATACTAAATTTATAGAAAATAAAGATGTTCCTCATTATTATTGCGCATCAGATTTGGTAGTTTTGCCTTACAAAAAAATATACCAAAGTGGAGTGTTAATGATGACCCTTAGTTTTGAAAAAGGAGTACTTACTTCCAATCTTCCGCCTCTAAAAGAGATTCTAAAAGACAATGAAAATGGCTTTTTATTTGAAAGTGAAAACCCCACTTCTTTGGCAGATAAAATTAATAGTGTTTTAAGTGATGAAAAGCAATTGGAAAGAGTAAGGAAAAATGGAGCGGAACTAATTAAAACAAAATATAGTTGGGAGGAAATTGGGAAGAAAACTAAAGATGCTTATCAAACATTATAATTTTGTATTTTAGCCAAAAACCAAATAAAGATGATAAATAGAATTTCAAATTGCATACAAAAATCAAAAGAAAATTTTAGCACTATATTAAAGGATGAGAATTTGTTACAAACTATTGAGCAAATTGTAAAAGTTTGCATTGATGCTTTTCGAAATGACAAAAAGATGCTATTGTGCGGTAATGGTGGTTCTGCTTCAGATGCACAACATATTGCAGCAGAACTTAGCGGTAGATTTTATAAGGATAGAAAACCCCTTTATGCAGAGGCTCTTCATGTAAATTCTTCATATATTACAGCTGTTGCCAATGATTATGGCTATGAAGAAACTTATGCTAGAATGACAGAGGCAGCAGGAAGAAAAGAAGATGTTTTACTTGGGATTTCTACTTCTGGGAATTCGCCAAATGTGGTAAAAGCTATGCAAAAAGCTAAAGAAATGGATATGATAACAATAGGATTTACAGGAGAAGATGGAGGAAAAATGAAGGGTATTTGCGATATCATAATTAGAGTTCCTTCAAGTGATACGCCAAGAATTCAAGAAGCACACATTCTTATAGGGCATATAATTTGCCAATTAATTGAAGAAGAATTATTCTAGTGGAAAACTCAAGTTTTGATACACTTTTTTTAGATAGAGATGGTGTTATAAATAAAAAATTGGAAGGAAGATATGTGAGAAATTGGCAAGAATTTGAGTTTATGCCACAGGCATTAATTGCAATAAAAATATTAAGCCAATTGTTTAATAGAATCATCATCATCACTAATCAGCAAGGAATTAGCAAAGGTATAATGAGCGAAAACGATTTGATTATTTTACATCAAACTATGATAGAAAATATTCAGCAAGTGGGTGGAAAAATTGATAAAATTTATTTTTGCCCTCATTTAGAAAAAAGCAAATGTAATTGCCGAAAACCAAAAACAGGAATGATTGAAAATGCAATTAAAGATTTTCCTGAAATCAGAATAAAAAAATCATATTTAATTGGCGATTCTCCTTCTGATATTGTAGCAGGAAAAACTATGGGGTTAAATACTATAAAAGTAGATAATATATTCACTTTATATAATTGGACAGAGCAAATAATAGCCCATTAAATTATTTATGAGTATTTTTACACCTAAAACAAGTAACCTCCTTTAATGAAAAAAGCAATTATAACTGGAATAACAGGGCAGGATGGTGCTTACTTAGCCCAATTTTTACTAGCTAAAAACTATAAGGTTTATGGAGCCTATAGAAGAACAAGTTCGCAAAACTTTTGGCGTATTGAGTATTTAGGAATTAAGGAAAATCCGAATCTTATATTAATAGAACACGATTTAATTGATGCCTCTAGTACAATAAGAATGGTTTCTGAAATTAGACCAGATGAAATTTATAATTTGGCAGCTCAAAGTTTTGTTCATGTATCTTTTGATCAGCCAATTGCAACAAGTATGATTACAGGAATTGGAGTTACACATCTTCTTGAAGCCATCCGAATTGTGGATAAAAACATAAAGTTTTATCAAGCCTCTACTTCTGAACTTTACGGAAAAGTGCAAGAAATCCCACAAAAAGAAACAACCCCTTTTTACCCTAGAAGCCCTTATGGGGTTTCAAAATTATATGCTCATTGGATGACACAGAATTATCGAGAATCTTATAATATTTTTGCTTGCAGTGGAATACTTTTTAATCATGAATCTCCGCTTAGAGGATTAGAATTTGTAACCAGAAAAATAACAGATGGAGTTGCGAGAATAAATGCTGGTGAAGGTAATTGTATAGAATTGGGCAATTTGGATGCAAGCAGAGATTGGGGGTATGCCCCAGAATTTGTAGAAGGAATGTATAGAATGATGCAACATGATGTTTCCGATACTTTTGTTTTGGCAACCAATAGAGCTGCTACTGTTAGAGAATTTACTGAGTTAGCATTTGCCACAATAGGCAAAGAAATTCAGTGGGAAGGAGTTGGAAAAAAAGAAAAAGGAATTGATAAACAATCAGGGAAAACGATAGTTAGGGTTTGTGAAAAGTATTATAGATTAGCAGAAGTAGATGCTTTAATTGGCAACCCAGCAAAAGCAGAAAAGCTACTTGGCTGGAAACCAAAAACTACTATTGAAAATTTATGCAAAATAATGGTTGAATCTGATATAGAAGGATTAAAAAACAACTCAAAAAGATAAGGGAATTGGATCAAATAGTAATTAATATCTTTTTTGGATTTTTTACCTCCCTACTTATTACTTATTTGGTAATTCCTAAAATAATTCAGTTTGCTGAAAGCAGACGCCTTTACGATAATCCTGGTGAGCGTGCTTCACATGAAAAAAGAATCCCTGTTTTTGGAGGCATTGGTATTTTTTCAGGTATAGCTTTCGCACTTCTTTTTTGGGGGATTGGCATAAAGGATAATGAGAATATTCAATTTGTACTTTCAGCACTTATTATAATATTTTTTGTGGGAATTATTGATGACCTCTTATCGCTTAGCCCTACAAGAAAAATGATTGGACAACTAGTAGCTATCCTAATAATAGTTTATTTAGCCGATTTTGAAATTACAAATATGCATGGTGTTTGGGGAGTATTTGAACTACCTTCTTGGATAAGTTTAATATTTACAATTTTTACAGTTGTAGTTATTACTAATGCTTACAATTTAATTGATGGAATTGATGGATTAGCTGCAGGAATTGGTATTATTGCATCTGTAGCTTTTGGTTTTTTTACTTTTATGGCAGCTCATTACGAAATGACAATTCTTTCTTTTTCATTAACAGGAACTCTTTTGGCATACCTAAAATATAATTTTCATCCAGCCAAAATTTTTATGGGAGATACTGGTTCATTAGTAGTTGGTTTTACACTTGCAGTATTAGCTATTGATCTTATAAAAACAGGTATTATTTCTGAAGAAATTAGCTATGTAAATAAAGGACCACTTATGGCAATTTCTATTTTAGCAGTTCCTTTATTTGATTCTTTGAGAGTTTTTATTTTACGATTAGTAAGAGGGAAATCTCCACTTTATGCAGATAGAAATCATATTCATCATGCTTTACTAGATTTAGGATTTTCACATAAGCAGACAGCAATAATAATTTATATTGCAAGTATAGTTATGATACTTATTTCTTTGTTATTACTAGATATAAATATTAATTATGCAATAACTATTTTGGCACTTATCGCATATTTAGCAATGTCAATCCCATTTATTATTCTAAGAAGAAGAAACAAGAATAATGCATAGATTATTATTTTTTAGTGCCTTTTTTGGAGCTTATTTTAGCTTGTTTTCTCAGCATAGCAATTTACCTCTTAACCATGAAGCAAATTTGATTTATGAAAAAGAAATTATGGAAACAAACATTCATACTTCTTTTAAACCGCTAATAAAATCTTCCGTAAATAAAAAAGTAAATTTAGATTCTTTACTAAATTATAAATTCCCAAATAATTGGAATAATTGGTACAAGCGAAAATTATTTTCAGAGCACCTTATTATAATTAAAGGAGAAGATTTTAATATTACTGCTTCTCCAATTATACACTTTTCAAAAGGAAAAGAAACAGTTAGTGGCACAAATACTTTTACCAATACTAGAGGTTTTATTATTGAAGGAGATATAGGGAAATCCGTTTCTTTTTATTCTTCTTTTGCTGAAAATCAAGCGATATTTCCAAACTATATAGATTCTTCTATTAGAATAAATAAAGTAGTTCCAGGGCAGGGATACGCAAGAGATTTCAAATCAACAGGATTTGATTATGCTATGGCTTCTGGCTATGTGGCTATAAAACCAGCCAAGCATTTTACAGTTCAATTTGGGCACGGAAAACATTTTATTGGAAATGGTTATCGTTCGCTTTTGCTCTCGGATAATGCTTTTAACTATCCTTTTTTACGCATACAAACTTCCTTTTGGAAGCTGCAATACACTAACCTTTATGCAGAAATGCAAGACATTAATTATTTTGAAAATAATGGACTTGATAATTATGATCAATTGGGCTATGCCAAAAAATATATGTCGGCCCATTATTTAAGTGTAAATGTAAATTCCAATTTAACAATTAGTATTTTTGAATCTGTAATATGGAGAGCAAATCACGCTCCAGGAGCTAGAGGTTTTGATGTGAATTATCTCAATCCCATTGCACTATTTCGCCCTTTGGAGTTTTCTATAAATTCCCCTGACAATGCACTTGTTGGGATAAATATGAAATACAAATTACCTTTTAAATCTTCCCTTTATGGACAATTTGTTCTAGATGAATTTAGTTTAGATGAAATGAAATCAGGTGATGATTGGTTTGGCTCAAAATATGGTTATCAAATTGGCGCAAAAATGCATGATGTATTTGGTTTAAAAAACTTAACCCTACAAACAGAATACAATTTGGTACGGCCTTATACCTATGCTCATCATAATCCTATGCAGAATTACGCACATTATAATCAACCGCTTGCACATCCACTTGGTGCCAACTTTTCAGAAAAACTTTTGATTATAAATTACAGAAAAGATAGATGGGTGGCAAGAGCACAACTGATGATTGCAAAATACGGAGGTAAAATATTAAATGATAAAACTTCTTATGGAAATGATTTGTATATGTCCACTGGAAACTTTGCTGAAGAATCAGGTGTACAGCATGTAGGTATAGGAAGACCAGATAGAAATAATGATGGAGTATTGGATGAATTTGGAATGAAAATGTATCAAGGAAATCTTACTAATATAAATTATTTTCAATTAAATGTGGGCTACATTATTAATCCATCAACAAATTTTAAGATTGATTTAGGAATTACAAAGCGCAATTTTTTGAATGAAATAGATGAAACAAACACAATGTTCTACACCATTAGTTTAAAAACAGATTTATTTAATCATTACTATGATTTTTAGCATTCTTACAAATAACCAAAAAAAATAAAATCTTCTTAAATTTGCGATACATAAAATTTGAAATAAAAAAATATGCTGTTTTTTTAATAGTAGTTTTACACTCTTTAAATATATACTCTCAAAAAAGCTGGACTCTGCAAGAGTGTATTAATAGGGCAAAAGAGGAAAATTTAGATATAAAACAAGTTAAACTTTCTGTTCTCTCTTCTGAGCAACAACTGCTTCAATCCAAACTTTCATTATTACCATCTTTAAATGGAGGTAGTTCTCAAGCTTATAATTATGGCAGAACAGTTGATCCTTTTACTAATGAGTTTTCCGATTTAAATGTAAAAACAAATAATTTTTCTCTTTCATCTTCTGTTACTCTTTTTAGTGGTTTCCAAAACTTGAATAAAGTAAAGCGAGATAATTATGAGTATATGGCAAAACAATATGATATTAAGAAAGTTATAAATGATATTTCAATAACTGTGGCTACCGATTTTTTACAACTGCTTTTTAATAAAGAGTTAGTAATTATAGCCCAAAAACAATTAGCTATTTCTATTGAGCAAGAGGAAAGAATTCGTAAATTGGTAAATGAAGGGCAATTAGCAAAGGGTTCGCTATTAGAAAGCAGATCTCAGGTAGCCTCTGAAAACTTACAATTAGTAAAAGCAAAAAGTCAAAAAGAAATAGCGATTCTAAACATAAAACAATTATTAGAAATTAAGGAAAATATTCATTTTGAAATAGTCGTCCCAGCTATTTCATTGCCAAAACAAAACAAAATACCAAGTACAGAGGAGATTTATAATGCCGCAAAGCAGGTGTTCCCAAATGTAAAAAGTGCAGAGTACAGATTAAAAAGTAGCAATAAATCCTTAGCTATTTCAAGAGGTGAAAGAAGCCCAAGGATTACGCTTAACGGCTCAATGGGTTCTGGCTATTCTGATGCAAGAACAAGAATTACAGGAATTGATTCTTTGGGCATGTTCCCATCTGGTTATCAAACTGAAATTTCAGGGGAGAATGTATTAATTCCAGTATATGATTACGCTTCTGAAATTACACCTTTCAACCAGCAATTGAAAGACAATTTTTCCCAATCTCTTTCTTTTTCACTTAGCATTCCTTTGTTTAATGGTTGGATGACAAACTCATCCATTGCAAATGCTAAAATTGGCGTAATGAGTGCCAAAAATGATTTGCAAAAAACAAAAAATCAACTAAGGAAACAAGTCGAACAAGTAAGAGCAGATGTAATTGCTGCCGAAAAACAATATGAGTTTGCTAAAAAATCGGTAGAAGCGCTACAAGAATCATTTAGTTATAATGAGCAAAAATTTAATGAGGGCATGCTAAATGTGTATGATTATAATGATGCAAAAAACAAACTCATAAAAGCAGAGTCCGATTTATTACAATCCAAATATGATTATTTATTTAAAATTAAAATCCTTGATTTCTTCCTAGGAAAACCTTTAACCTTATAGTTATGAAAATATTTTTCGTCTTATCCATTATTGCTTCCATTTTTTATTTTTTTGGTAAAAAAAAGAAAATCTCTAAACTTAAAAAATTAGGAATTGGCATTTTTGTTTTGGCATTTATTATGCTAATTAGTTCACTAACAGGGCTTATTAAAACAGAGGAAATTCTGCAAGTAAAAACAGAAAAAGTAGAAAGAAGAAGCATTATAGAAACTGTTTCAGCAAGTGGAAAAATACAGCCAGAAGTAGAAGTGAAAATTTCCCCAGATGTTTCAGGAGAAATTGTAGAACTGCTCATTAAAGAAGGAGATAGGGTAGAAAAAGGAGATTTACTTCTGAAAATAAAACCTGATATTTACAAATCTATTTTGGAAAGAAGTAAGGCATCTGTAAATACCGCAAAAGCAAATTTGGCAAAATCCAATGCACAACTAACTGAAAGTAAGGCAAAGTTTAATAGAAACAAACGACTCTACAATCAAGATGCAATTTCCTTATCAGAATTTGAGCAAATTGAAGCAGCTTATAAAGTGGCTGAGCTAAATGTGGAAAGTTCAGAGTATGCAGTAAGTAGCGCAGAGGCATCTTTAAATGAGGCGGAAGAAAATTTAGATAAAACTTCTATTTACGCACCAGTGGATGGAACTATTTCTAGGCTAAATGTTGAACTTGGCGAAAGGGTGGTTGGTACTGGGCAAATGTCAGGAACTGAGCTGATGCGTTTGGCTAATTTAAGTGCTATGGAGGTGGCCGTGGAAGTAAACGAAAACGATATTGTTCGTGTTCATCTTGGCGATACTTCCCTTATTGAAGTAGATGCTTTTTTAGGAGAAGAATTTAAAGGAATTGTAACTGAAATTGCAAATTCTGCCAATGTAAGTGGAGTAAGTGCCGATCAAGTCACTAATTTTGAAGTAAAGATTAGGATATTGGATAAGACCATGTTTCGTCCTGGCATGACGGCATCTGTTGAAGTGCAAACCAACTTAGAAAAAAATGTAATTTCAGTTCCAATTCAAGCAGTAACTACAAGAAAAGACACAGCAAAAAATGGAGACAATAAAAAGGTAGAATGTGTTTTCTTATTTGAAAATGAAATGGCTAATTTTACGATTGTAAAAACAGGCATTCAGAATGATAACTTTATTCAGGTATTAGAAGGTATATCAGATAGTGATGTGGTGATAACAGGTCCATACACTTTGATTTCAAAAACACTAAAAGATGGCACAAAAGTAGAAAGCATAGAGGAGGAAAAAGATGGTAAAAATAGAAAGTCAGGATTTAGCGTGAAGGTAAACTAAAACAAATAAATGGCTCTTATTCTGCTTATAGAAACAGCAACAAAAAGTTGTTCAGTTTCATTATCTTCTGAGAATAAAATTATTGCTACAAAACATGAGGTCAATGAGCAATATTCTCATGCTGAAAAGCTCACTGTTTTTATTACAGAATTATTCAAAAATCAAGATTTTATCATGCAGGATTTAGATGCAGTTGCCGTGAGCAAAGGCCCTGGTTCTTATACTGGTTTGCGTATTGGCACCTCTACTGCAAAGGGGCTTTGTTTTGCTCTAGATGTTCCACTTATTTCTGTTTCTACCCTAAAAGCAATGGCTTTTGGAATGGCTAAAAAAGAAAAATCAGATTTGTATTGCCCAATGATTGATGCGCGTAGGATGGAGGTTTATAATGCGTTTTATGATAAAAATAATAAGAAAATTAGAGGTGTGCAAGCCGATATTATTGATAATGAGTCTTACCAAAAGGAGTTAGAAGAAAAGGTTTTGTTTTTTGGTGATGGGGCAGAAAAATGTAAAGGAATAATAAAGCATAAAAATGCTAAATTTTTGGATGGAATCTATCCAAACTCAAAAGATATGATTGTTTTGGCTAATCAAAAATATACCAATAAAGATTTTGAAGATGTAGCTTATTTTGAACCCTTTTATTTGAAAGATTTTATAGCAGGAAAAAAATCTTAACGCTTTTTTCTTTTTGTACTGGCCTTAAATTTGTCTTTGAAAGAGCCTTCTCCACCACCCCTTCTTGGGCTACTCTTTCTTTTATTACTGCTACTGCTTTTTCTTTTTGCATCAAATCTTTTTCTTCCACTTCCAGATAATTTTCTTTTGAAATCAGCCCCTTTAGAAGTTGGTGGTTTGGAAATTTCCACTGATACTCTATTGCCATTCCAATTGGCATTTGCCAATCCAGCTAATACATCTTGCTCATGATTGCTATCCACTTCAAAAAAGGAAAACTTACGCAAAATGTCAATCTTCCCAATAGGAATATTCCTTTGGCGAGTGTATTCGTTGATAAGCCCAATTAGGTTGTGGGTTTCCAAGTTTTGCAATTTCCCTAAATTGATAAAGAAACGAGTATAACCTTTTTCCGCATGCCCTGTACTTCCTCCTTTTTTCTCTCTTCTCTCACTTTTCCTTCTCTCATTTTTTCTGCCTCTTTCATTTTTGCTATTTGCACTGATGTTCAAATCAGGGGCATTTTTATAGAAGGAAAGAAAACGATTAAATTCTGCTGAAACAAAATGTTTTAGAAGCTCTTCTTTGTCCAAATGTGCTAACTTTTCTTCAATAATAGGAATGTATTTTTCAATTTGATCATTTACATCTGTTTTTACTACTTTATCAATAAGGGTAAGTAATTGTATTGCACAAATTTCCTCTCCATCAGGAACTTGTTTCAGAATCAAATCTTTTTTCAGCATTTTACTAATGGCTTGCAACTTTCTTCTTTCTCTAGAATGTGAAATAATAATAGAAATCCCATTTTTACCAGCCCTGCCTGTTCTACCTGATCGGTGAACATAAACTTCTAAATCATCCGGTAAATTGTAATTTATGATGTGTGTTAAATCATCAATATCAATTCCTCTTGCTGCCACATCAGTGGCCACCAACATTTGCAAATTTCTCTTTCTGAACCTTCCCATTACATGGTCTCTTTGCGATTGTGATAAATCGCCATGTAAAGCATCTGCATTATAACCATCTTGCATTAATTTATCGGCAACATCTTTTGTTTCTCTACGCGTTCTACAAAAAACAATACCGTAAATATCAGGATTTACATCACATATTCTTCTAAGGGCTTTATACCTATCACGAGCATTTACCATATAATAATGATGTTCTACATTTTTTGCTCCCTCATTCCTACCAGCTACTTCAATAGTTTTGGGACTGAACATATAATTTTTGGTAATACGCATTACTTCTTTTGGCATGGTTGCTGAAAAAAGAAGTGTTCTTTTTTCCTCTGGCGTTTCTGCTAAAATAGTGTCTAAATCTTCTTTAAATCCCATATTGAGCATTTCATCTGCTTCATCTAATACTACATACTCAATATGCCCAAGTTTTAGTTTTTTTCTTTTGATTAAATCAATTACTCTACCAGGAGTTCCTACTACAATCTGACTGCCAGAATTGAGTGCTTTTATTTGTGTTTGAATGTTTGTTCCTCCATAAACAGCTGTAATTTTTAGCCCCTTTGTATATTTTGCATAGGTTCCCATATCCTTTGTTATTTGTAAACAAAGCTCCCTTGTTGGACATAAAATAATAGCTTGTGTTTGCTTACTATCTGTTTCAATTTTCTGAATTATTGGCAAGCCAAAAGCAGCTGTTTTCCCGGTTCCGGTTTGTGCTAGCGCAATAAGGTCGTTCTCCTCTGCAAGTAAAAAAGGAATACTCTCCTGTTGGATAGGGGTTGGCTGCTCAAATCCTAAATCGGAGATGGCTTTTTGAATACTTTTATCTAATCCTATATCTGAAAATGTCATGGTCAAAAAATTTGTGCAAAACTACTCCTTTCTATTTGATATATAGGAATTTATAAAGAAAAATAAAAGTGTTTGTTTTTAGCAGAAATATACTAATTTACTACTACTCTTTTTACAATATGTCCTTGCTGTGTAATGATTTTTATAAAATAAATTCCTTTTGTATCAATTTGAATAACTGATTCTTGTGTCGTATTCAGTAATTTTCCATCAACTGCATACAAGTTTATTTTCTCAATTGCTAAATCCGTTTTTACAGTTACAATTCCAGTAGAAGGATTTGGGAAAACTGAAATTTCTATTTCAATTAAATCATCAATATTAGTAGTTCCTAATTCATTAAAACGCTCAGTAAATTCTTGTAAATAGATATTAGCAATAGTAGCATCATGAATTATTAAAGTATTTTCATCAGAATTATTTTCAGCATTATTGCTCCAATTATGCGAACCTGTTAAAACTGTAGGGTCTGAGGCAACAACATCAGCATCTGCAATAGCATATTTATGGTGCAAAGAATAAGTAACTCCCATGTGAGATTTTACATTTACACCATTTGATTGAAGATTAGCAAACTCACTTCCTGTTGTGTTCTCGTCCTCTATTATTCCTCTGATATTTACTCCAAATTGAGTGTTTTTATCAATTACTGCTTGCCCTAAATCATTTCGAGTAAAGCCTAAAAGTCCGAACTCAAAAGTATAATCTACATTATTTATTACCTCTAAAATTTTAGATGTTGTTTGATCAGAAGGAGAAAAATACACTTCAACATCTTTCCCGCCAACTACAAATTTATGGGGTGTATTATCTACCTTGTTTTCTCCAAAAGTTCCTGCCCACATTTCTTCAAACTCTAAAGTATATGCCTTAGCAATTGCCTCATCCTGAATGAAGATGATATTATTATAATCATTAAACAGATTAGTAGGATTTGTCCAGTTTGTTGAGCCACCTAAAACCCAAGAATTATTAGTAGAATTTGCATCCACAATAATAAATTTATTGTGCATAATTCCAGACAATGCAGGGTCGCGATAGACAATTGGAATATTCGGATCTAAACTATTTAACATAATATTTGTTACATCATCATCTGCAATATATCGAACTGTAACTCCTCTATTATAGGCATCATTTATGGCAGTAGCAATAGTTGCATCAGAAGCATTATACACACAAATATCCAGTGTGTTTTGTGCTAAATCCATATACGCTTTAATGGTATCGTTAAAATAAGTTGTAATATTTTGAGCATCCACCCCAGTTGAAACTGACACATCCACTGAATGATTAAAATAAGGACGAATAACTCCTGATGAATTGGATGCAGTAGCATAAATTCCAATATTTGAGAAAGCAGTATCCGTTCCGTTTATAGAAAAGCATTCCACATGATAAAAAGTAGCAGGAGAAAGTCCTGTTAAATTCAAAGTATGTGTTAGCGTGTTTCCACCATTATTTATAGCAGTTCCTAAAGCAGTAGTAGTCCCGTAATTACAATTTGTACTGGAAGAATCTGAAACACTCCAACTCAAATCAAAACTTGTTGTTGTAATATTAGATTGCACCACAGCAGAGGTGAAAATCAAAGCCCCAGTTTGAATAATATCAGCAGAATCCCTTGGAAGAATTTGATAGCCATCATTAGCCGGAACTGAAAAAGTATATTGTGATGAAATCCCAACAAGTGTAACAAGACCCATTGGAATTAATGCGTTTTCTAATGGACTTCCTGTCCTTATATACACTTTTCCTGTTTCTCCATTTGATGTGAAATCATGAGTCCCCACAGTAAAAAGCGAACCCCCACTATTAAAAATTACATTATCAATTTGTACTAGTTCCGATTCTGTGTTTTCTCCAATTTGAATAGGTGTAACCACTTGTGGGATTACGGAGTTTCCTGTTGAATTAGTGGTATTGGAATTTACTGGATCCATCTCTAAGAGTCCATTGTAATCTTTTAATGTTCCTGAAACCGTTACTTCATCTCCTCTTTGCAGCCCAGATAAAGCAGTTGGATCATACAAAGCCAAACCAGCTGTTGCATCCTCAATATATCTAATAGGACCTAATTCATCCCCATTAGTTACTATACCTGTAATAGTTACTGTTGATCCAATTCCTTGTGCTCTTGCAGTTGCAATATCTTGTGCAAATCCTACTAAACTTAGTAGAGTTGTAAAAATTAATGTTGTTGTCTTTTTCATTTTATTTATTTATTAATTATTTAAAAATTGAATCTTGCTGACAAACTAAACCTTCTGCCTAAGCCAAAAAATACTCCAGCAGATTTTGCATCAAAATCTTGATAGCTTGCATTAAAAGGATCATTATTCTGGGCATCAGAAATATAAGTTTCATTGAACAAATTAAGTATGCTAAATTTAATATCTAGTTTCTTATCATCAAATATCTTGAACTTGTATCCCGCATGTAAATCTACTAATTGATATGCTGGGATTTTCCAGCTTTCTCTACCGGCATTATCTCCATTTAACGACAATGGATCAAAATCAGCATAGTAATCAGCAAAATAGGTACCTCTTAATTTGATGTAAGAATTATGGTTAGGCTCATATCTTATACTTAAGCCATACTGAGTTTGTGCAGCATCACCAACATGCACTCCTTTGGCATCAAATGGGGCTATTAATTCTGTTGTATCATTTATCATTACAGGATTGTTGTCATCATCTAAAAAACGAGCTGTATCAGAAGAAGTCCATCTCCAATCGCCCAATGAAAGCAATCCTTCTACACTAATTTGCCGATTAATTTTCAAAGCCACATCCATTTCTACTCCTTTATGTAAAGCATTCATTCCATTTATATTTGCTTTAAAAGGCACATCATCAACCATAACTGTTACTCCGCCATTTGAAGGTTTATTTTCCCAAATAGTATAATAGCCATTTATATTAGCCGAAAGTAAGGAGGAACGATATGAATAACCTCCTTCAACTGCCTTTACTTGTTCATTGCGGATATCTCTAAAAAGTTGATTACTATAATCATACACATTATTAAATCTTGGTGCTTTGGAAATATAACCCACATTAAAAAACACATTATTGTATTCATCCAAATTTACATTTGCACCTGTTTTTATGGTAAATCCTCTAATCCATTTCCAAGAAGTTTCAGCCAATTTTGCTTCTTCAGAATTTCTTGTATAGAAGTTACCATTATGCCAAATGGTATCTTCCACCATTGTTTTATGTGCGCCAATCAAATTTCCATTTTCATCAAATTCTAATTCTGTTGCTACTGAAGTTCCTAAAGCCTCCAAATAAGTAGTGTCCTCTAAGATCAAGTCTTTCTTTTTAAAATAATCAATTCTTTTATAGGCAGAATTAGAGCCAGAAATATTAAAAAATGCACTTAACATTCCATTGCTGTATTCCATTTGAGAAAAAATGCCAGACCATTTTACTATTCCATCATTATGATAACCCACTACATCTCCCACTTTTTTTACTTGCGAATTTTGCATTCCATTTGCATCATCAATAGCATAGTCAGCTCCTAATAAATCGTAAACTTCTCTGTAATGTTGCCCTTTATAATAGCGCATATCTAATCCTCCCGAAAGTGAAATTTCATCAGATACCTGATAATTAAGAGTAGATAATCCTCCATACCAAAAATGATTATTGATGGAGCTTCTAAGGTAGGTGCCTGCCTTATTTTGTGAATCAGAATAAAGCGCATCTATATTATTTACATTCGTATTGTAGGCCTCTTGCAAATTGTACTGCCCATCTGTATCATAATTATTTGTATTTCCACTCAAAGCCGTTCCTCCACCATGCCCAATAGAAGCATATAAGATATTAGAAACATAAAATTTATCGTTTACAGTCCAAAAATCTCTTAATGAAAATTGAGGTTTGTGATAGTAATTCTGTTTTGTATTTAGTGTTTCTCTATTATGTATCGTATCTCCATTATTATCCAAAGTCCATCTGTCTAAATGCCCCCAATGTTTGTTATATTTTATTGCCTCCTTAAAGTAATAATCCATACTTTTAAATTCTCCATTTAAAGAGTCAGCTCTATACATCTGCTGAGCTTTGTTCCAATAAGTTGCAATATCACTTTTATAAGACCTTTGTCCGTGTTTTTGAGGTGCCCCCATTGCTGATAAACTCAAAATATGATTTCCTAAATATTTTTGAATTTTAGCATAATAAAAGAACCCCTCACTCCAAGTTTCATCTACAAAACCATTTCCTTTTTTGTAGGAACCAGCCAAAGTATAGCCCCAACCATTTTCTAACTTTCCAGAATTATAACCTAGTGATGTTCTTAATTTTCCATAACTTCCAACCGATTGTTTTATGCTCCCCCCTGCTTTATTTCCAATTCCTCTTGTCAAAATATTCATAGTCCCTCCAACTGATGGAATCGCAATTTTTGAAGCTCCCAATCCTCTTTGCACTTGTATATTAGAAGTTACTGCATCTAATCCAAACCAGTTGCTCCAATACACCCAACCGTTTTCCATATCATTTACAGGAATTCCATCAATCATTACTGCAACATTTCTTTGGTTAAATCCTCTTATTGTGATTCTAGCATCACCATCACCACCTCCACTTTGAGTAGCATAAACTCCAGGAGTGGAATTGAGTATCATTGGAATATCTTGTGAAGCTAATTCTTCACTAATTTTTTTCATAGGAATAGTTGAAAATGCAACTGGAGTTTCTCTATCTCTAGCAATATCGGCAACTACTTGCACTTCATTAAGTAAAACAGTTTTCAACTTAAAGTTTAATGTTTGTGAAGTTTCTCCTACAGTAATAGTTTTACTTATTTCTTTATACCCAACATAGGAAACCTTTAAACTTCTTTCACCTGGCTGAATATTAAATGAATAATTCCCATCAAAATCAGTAGCAGTACCCATTCCTTTTCCATAGATAACTGTGGCCCCAATTAATGCTTCACCAGTGTTAGCATCAGTAATTGTACCGCTAATTTTCGTTTGAGCAACAGCCCCAAATGCTATCAATATTCCTCCTAATAAAACTGCTATTCTCTTCATAATATTCGTAAAAAAATGCTGATGTTTCCATCAGCATTTCAAATTTGTTTATTGTTTACTTACTCAACAATTAATTTATTATCAACTTCTCTGCCATCCTCAAATATAATATTTACAATATAAGTTCCTTTAGCTAAATTATCAGTTTCAATTTTATTGCTTGATGGGCGAGAAACAACTTCCCCTAATATATTTATCAATTTAATTCTTTTAATTTTCGAATTTGTATTAACCGTTACAATAGCCCCAAGATTTGCAGGGTTAGGATACATAATGTAAGAAATATCATTTGTTTCATTTATTGAGCTAATAATACTACAATCGCAACTATGTGTTCCCATTCCTGAATAAGTTGCATCTGGTAGGGAGTCATATTCCAAAGTAGGGTTGAACAAAATAGGATTAGTAGTAACTCCTTTTTTTACACTTGCTTTTCTTACTAATGTTTGTCTTTTAGTCCACCATGTTCCTCCATTTGCATCCGTATATCCAGCTGACGCATCATCTGTCCATGCTTGCCCTGGATCTTCTCCTACTTTCCCAAATATATCGATAATATTCCCAGCCTTTTCTAAAGTCATAGCATCATCACCATTAAAATAAAAAGGTGTGGGATAAATGCCACTTCCGTGTTGTCCGCAAGCAGAATAAAAAACAGGGTCAACTGGAAGAGACCAATAAGTAGAAACCCAAACAGAATCCACTTGTCCGTTACCAATTGCTATAGCTTCTCCAGTATTTAGAGTTCCGCTTAAAGGCCATATATCTGGGCCAGAAGTAGCTCCATTCCAATATCTATTTATGGTATAACCGCTTAAGTTAATGGGACTATTTGTTGGATTATAAATCTCAATTGCATTATTATTCCCAGGTCCTTCTATATATTCCGAGAAGAATAATTCATTACAATCAACAATTTGTGCATTTAAACCGATTGTAAATAACATACTTAATAATAGTAAAGTCTTTTTCATAATTTCTTTTTTTTAATGAGGTGCTAAACTACAAAAATGCAAGTAATTATTTCATTATATTAAAATAATTTTATCTTTGAACAAATTAGATTTTATAATATGGAGAGAAATATTTCAAACTTTGATGAGTACAAAAAAGAGTATGCAAAAAGCATCTCAAATCCAGAGCAATTTTGGGAAGAAAAAGCTGCTAATTTCACTTGGAAAAAAAAATGGGATAAAGTTTTAAGTTGGGATTTTACCAAGCCAGAAATAAAATGGTTTGAAGGAGGGGAATTGAATATAACTGAAAACTGTCTGGATAGACACCTTGAAAAAAGAGGGGAACAAACAGCTATAAAATGGATTGCCAACAAACCTAATGAACAAAGCAGGAATTTATCATATAAAGAATTGCATTCTGAGGTTTGCGAATTCGCTAATGTTTTAAAAAATAATGGGGCAAAAAAAGGAGATAGAATCTGTCTTTACATGCCAATGGTTCCTGAATTGGCAATTGCAGTTTTGGCTTGTGCCAGAATTGGAGCAATTCACTCAGTTGTATTTGCTGGATTTTCTGCAAAATCATTATCCGATAGAATAAATGATGCTACTTGCAACATTCTTATTACTGCTGATGGTGGGTTTAGAGGAGCAAAAATCACACCCTTAAAAGATATTTCTGATGAAGCAATGAAATCTACTCCATCAATAGAAAAATGCATAGTATTAGAGCGTACTAAAAGTAGAATCTCTATGCAAAGTGGAAGGGATATTTGGTGGAAAGAAGAAATAAAGAAAGTTAATGCTGATTGCCCAATTGAAATAATGGATGCTGAAGATCCTCTCTTTATTTTATATACCTCTGGCTCTACAGGAAAACCTAAAGGAATTCAGCATTCTACTGCTGGATATATGATTTATACTGAGTATTCTTTCCGAAATGTTTTTCAATATAATGAAGGTGATATTTATTGGTGTACAGCAGATATTGGTTGGATTACCGGACACTCATATATTGTTTACGGACCACTTTTAGCAGGAGCAACAACAATGATGTTTGAAGGCGTTCCCTCTTACCCAAATGCTGGAAGATTTTGGAAAATTGTAGAAGAAAATAAAGTCAACATTTTTTACACTGCACCAACTGCAATTCGTGCTTTAGAAGCTAAAGGATTAGACTTTGTAAAACCTTATGATTTATCATCATTAAAAGTCTTGGGAACAGTTGGCGAGCCCATAAATGAAGATGCTTGGCATTGGTATGATAAAGAAATTGGAAATGGAAATTGTCCAATTGTAGATACATGGTGGCAAACTGAAACAGGAGGGATTATGATATCAAATTTAGCTGGTGTTACTCCATCAAAACCAACATTTGCAACACTCCCACTTCCGGGAATTCAACCCTGCTTAGTTGATGAAAAAGGAGAAGAAATTAAAGGAAATTCTGTAGAAGGAAGATTGTGCATGAAATTCCCTTGGCCATCAATGGCACGCACAATTTATGGTGATCATAAAAGGTTTAAAGAAACTTATTTTTCAACTTTTAAGAATAAATATTTTACAGGAGATGGAGCATTAAGAGATGAAAATGGAATGTACCGAATTACAGGAAGGGTAGATGATGTGCTGATAGTTTCAGGGCATAATTTAGGAACTGCCGAAATTGAAAGTGCAATGGATGAACATGAAAATGTTTGTGAAACAGCAATTGTTGGCTTCCCTCATCCTATAAAAGGTAATGGTGTTTATGCCTATGTGATTTGCCACAACACCCCAAAAAATGAAGATGCTCTTAAAAAAGAAATAAATGATTTAGTAACTAAGAATGTAGGTCCTATTGCAAAAGCGGATAAAATTCAATTTGTAAGTGGCTTGCCAAAAACGCGTTCTGGAAAAATTATGAGACGAATTTTAAGAAAAATTGCTGAAGGAGATACTCAGAATTTAGGAGATACAAGCACACTTTTAGATCCTGCTGTTGTAGAAGAAATCAAAAGTTCAGCACAATAACAATTTTATAAATCTGTTTACTTATTTTTGCAGCATGTCAGATAGTTTAATCATCATCCCAACATATAACGAAAAGGAGAATATCGAAAAGATAATTCGTAAGGTTTTTTCTTTGGATAAGGTTTTCCACATCCTAATTGTAGATGATGGTTCTCCTGATGGAACAGCAGGTATTGTAAAAAAACTACAGTCAGAATTTCCTGAACAATTACATATTGAAGAAAGAACTGGAAAACTAGGACTTGGAACAGCTTACATTCATGGGTTTAAATGGGCATTGCAAAAAGATTACAAATTTATTTTTGAAATGGATGCTGATTTTTCTCACAATCCTGATGATTTAATTCGACTATATAATGCCAATGCAAATGAGGGTGGAGATTTATCCATTGGATCACGATATGTAAAGGGGGTTAATATTGTAAATTGGCCAATGGCGCGTTTACTCATGTCCTTTTTTGCATCAAAATATGTAAAATTCATAACGGGAATGCCCATTCATGATTCAACTGCCGGCTTTAAATGCTACAAAAGAAAAGTTTTAGAAACTATTAATTTTGATAAAATTCAATTTGTTGGTTATGCCTTTCAGATTGAAATGAAATTTAAAGCTTGGAAATATGGATTTAATGTAGTTGAAGTTCCTGTAATTTTTACGGACAGGACTGAAGGAGAATCAAAAATGAGTGGTGGAATTTTTATGGAAGCCGTTATTGGAGTAATCCAAATGAAACTCAAAAGTTTTTTTAGAAAATGGAAAAGATAGAACTAGATAATAGACTTTAGACATTAGTATTTAGATAACAAATAAACAAAAATCCCTCTAAAAAGCATGTGCTGAACGCATGTGAAGTAAGGGCTTAGGGGTGTGTAAAGCCCAATAAAAATCCTAAAAATGCTCACATTAATAAAAAACGCAACTCTTGTAAATGAAGGGAAAATTTACAAAGCAGATGTGTTGATTGAAAATCAAAAGATAAAAGAGATTGCATCAAAAATCACTACTGAAGCAGATACAATTATTGATGCAGAAGGACTTCATTTATTGCCTGGCGTAATTGATGATCAAGTTCATTTTCGTGAGCCAGGATTAACACATAAGGCAAATATTTACACTGAAAGTAAAGCAGCAGTGGCTGGTGGAATTACTTCTTTTATGGAAATGCCAAATACCAATCCGCAAGCTTTAACACAAGAACTACTAGAGGATAAATACCAAATTGCAGCAGAAACTTCAATTGCCAACTACAGCTTTTTTATGGGAGCGAGTAACGACAATTTAGATGAAGTTTTAAAAACTGATCCTAAAACAGTTGGGGCAATTAAAATATTTATGGGCTCTTCAACTGGCAATATGTTGGTTGATAATAAATCCGTATTGAAAGAGATTTTTCAAAAATCACCTATGTTAATTGCTGTTCATTGTGAGGATGAAGCTACTATTCAGGAAAATATTGAGAAAGCAAAAGCTCAGTTTGGAGAGGAAGTACCAATTAGCGAACACCCAAATATTAGAAGTGCTGAAGCTTGTTATAAATCTTCTTCTATGGCAGTGGAATTGGCAAAAAAACACAATACAAGGCTTCATGTTTTTCACCTTTCTACTGAAAAAGAAATTGAACTTTTTGACAATACTTTACCTTTAGAAGAAAAACGCA
>JACKQG010000784.1_pt1 | contig 45155 bp, 30 predicted proteins | sample 8237621 | NCBI WGS metagenome assembly JACKQG01 (sample SAMN15677084, study PRJNA649215) | marine metagenome | biome: marine; feature: Black Sea; material: saline water; isolation source: suspended particulate matter (SPM) from the Black Sea western gyre | collected 2013-06-09/2013-06-10 | depth... | reverse complement strand
AGCAACGGGAACGCCTGTCTTTAATACCAACACAAAACCGTTTACGGGCCCAAATGGAGTCGTCTTTCAGCCTGGCGAATACGGGGTAATTTCAGCCTTGATAGTGAACACAGCAGACGTTTGCGGAGATTGCACTGTTGTTCACCATGAGTACGATCGCATTATGCATATCTGGGACCCTGCCACGAGCAAGTGGGTTACGTACGAAGACATAGAGTTAGAGCAACCAAGCTCCAAGACCCAGACACTAGGACCTATCGCTTCCGCGGACAACACAGCGAACTTTCTTTGGGAAAAGATTCCTGATCCAGTTCCTCATCAACCTTGCGACACGCGAATGATAATCCTCGACATGCCGCACTTTAACCAGTACCTCAGCCCGCAGCACACGTTTATTACAGCTATGACCGTGAACCAAAAGATCTCTATACTTGATACTAACGGTAACGTTAAAGCCACGTTAACACAAAGCTTCAAGTTGTGGCTTGATCCCGTCACTCACGCGCCTAAGTTTCAATTCACTCCTGGCTCATCAACCAAATGACCAGCATTTCAATGCGAGCCAACCCTAGCTTTTCACAACGAGTGTCTCGAGTCCTCGTGACGGTAATTGCAATGTATGCCGTCATTTGTTTTGGATATCGCGCGTTTCTGATTCCGCGCATAGAGCGATTACCGGGAGGCGGGTCCATGACATTGGACATGGAGAATGAATATCGATCTTACGGTTGGCCACTAACGTACAAATTGGAACTTCGAGTAATCTACATTCCTAAAATGGGCTCAATTAGCGTCTCGCCAACGCCGTTTCCTTGGTTCTATTGGAAGGGGTTCTTTGTCGACTTTGTGGTCGTTCCAGCGTTATTCTTGATTGGAATTTGGGCAACGTTTTATCGCCAATCTAGAGTAAGTCTTGCAGTTGGCTTGGTAGTGTTAATGATTACGCCATTGATAATCTCAATTGCATGTACGATTCCAAACAGCTTGGGTGACGGCGTTCTTGCTGTTGGGTTGGTCATGATATTGACTGAGTGCGTGTTGGGAGCGACTATTTTGTTTGATGAATGTCGAGGACGCCTGCTCACCCCAGAGAAGAAAAAGAAGCGGGTCTGAAGTGGACCCCAATAACTGGACAGGGCAATAAGGGGTAGGATAACTCAAAGGGGTCAGGCGTCTTTGATTGACGATTCGGTTGTGGTAGATTTATGATTTGTGTTCCCAGGAGTCAAATCAAATGCCTCGACCACCCCGCGCCGATGAAGCTGGTGGACTGTATCACGCCCTCAATCGCGGTAACCTCAGAGCGGACATTTTCCGCAAAGAAGCTGACTTCGTCGCGTTTGAACAAATCTTGCATGAGGGTTTACAGCGTTACGAGATTGAACTGTTCAGCTATCAACTGATGTCCAATCACTATCATTTAGTTCTGCGTCCTTTGATGGATGGCGAGATGAGTCGGTTTATGGGTTGGATTGGTGGCACTCACACCATGCGGTATCACGCGCACTACCACACCAGCGGACTGGGACATGTTTACCAGCAACGTTACAAGAGCTTTCCTATTCAGGACGATAGCCACTTTATCGTCGTTTGTCGCTACGTGGAACAAAATGCATTGCGTGCCGAGTTGGTGAAACGTGCCCAAGATTGGCGTTGGGGATCGCTCTGGCGATGGCTTCAAACACCCGAGCCAGATCCGAAACTGTTATCTCCATGGCCCATTGCAAGGTTGCCGAAGTGGGTGAAACGAGTCAACCAGCCGCTCACGAAGAGGGAACTGGACGCAGTTCGATTGTCCGCCCAACGAGGCCGCCCGCTAGGAGATGAAGCATGGGTGAAATCAACTGCCGGTCGACTTAATCTGGAATCAACCATACGTCCGCGTGGCCGACAACGAGTACGACCGCAAGCCAAAGAAACCAACAAAGACGCCTGCCCCCTTTACGTCGATCCGTCGTAAACTCCGGCTCCGTTGGCGTCAATTTACTGAGCCGCTGGACGACCGAAGCCGTGGTAATCACACGGTTTGCTTCGTACGATGGCCTTCCGAGGGCATCGTACCGCTGATTACTTACGCCGAGCGGCGCAGCACTGGTTGCGGCACCGTATTTCAATCGCCAGAATGTATGGTTCGACTTGCGCCGACGCGGGCGTAGGAGTGTGCAAGATCGCTATTCTTCCTGTCTGTCATTTAGTTGGAATCTCGATACAAGGAGTTCGGTATGGCTCGACCGGTTACATTATTCACCGGCCAATGGGCGGATTTGCCGTCTGAAGAGATGGCTCGTAAGACCAAAGAGTTTGGTTATGACGGTATCGAACTCGCCTGCTGGGGCGACCATTTCGAAGTCGATAAAGCCCTCGCCGACGACAACTACTGTGCGCAGAAACGCGAGCAGCTAGATCGTCACGACTTGCAATGCCACGCCATCAGCGCTCATCTGGTTGGCCAGGCCGTTTGCGATAACGTCGATGAACGCCACAAACAAATCGTTCCCGCCTACGTTTGGGGCGACGGAGATCCTGCCGGCGTGAACGAGCGAGCCATCGAAGAGATGAAGAACACGGCTCGTGCGGCACAAAAGTTTGGCATCGGTGTCGTAAATGGTTTCACGGGTTCAAGCATTTGGCATTTGATTTACGATTTTCCACCGATTCCTGGCAACATGATTGATGACGGTTTCAAGCTGTTCGCCGAGCGTTGGAATCCAATCTTGGATGTGTTTGGAGAATGCGGCGTCAAGTTCGCGCTGGAAGTTCATCCGACGGAAATTGCGTTCGACATTTACACGGCCCAACGAGCCCTGGAAGCGATCGATCACCGCGAGGAGTTCGGATTCAATTTTGATCCCAGCCATCTGCACTGGCAGGGTGTTGATTCGGTAGAGTTCATTCGCGCGTTCCCTGAACGCATTTATCACGTTCACGTCAAGGATGCGATTGTCACACTGAACGGTCGAAGCGGTATCAACGCCAGCCATTTGAAGTTCGGTGATCATCGACGTGGTTGGGACTTCCGCAGTCCCGGTCGAGGAACGGTGAACTTCGAAGAGATCATTCGCGCGTTGAACGACGTCGGCTACACCGGTCCACTATCGGTCGAATGGGAAGATTGCGGGATGGATCGCGAATTCGGAGCAGCGGAGGCTTCTGCCTTTGTGAGGAAAATGGATTTTACTGCAAGCAATCGCGCGTTTGACGCCGCATTTGAAGAGTAATCAAGCGATAACAAGAAACATATATCAAACGCGGCCCGTCGGATTTCGGCGTGGCCGCGTTTTTCGTAGCCTCATGAAGCGACTTTTGGCACAATAGAGCAATGCGAGGTGATGATGAACTTTATTACCGTGATGATGACTCTCTTAGTAGTTGAAGCGGCACCAGTCGACTTCGATACCGAGATCGTGCCGATTCTGACGAAAGCCGGTTGTAACGCGGCATCGTGCCACGGCTCGGCCGCTGGGCGCGGAGGGTTCAAGCTTTCGTTGTTTGGTGGCGATCCGGCGTGGGACTTTGACGAGATCGTTCATCGACTCGAAGGCCGCCGGATTAACCCGAAATCTCCAGACACAAGTCTCGTCATCGCAAAGCCCACCGAGCAGTTAGCTCACGAGGGTGGAACTCGCTTTGATTACGATGGCCCCGAAGCAGCAATGCTTTCCCGCTGGATCGAAGGCGGCGCCGGTCGCGCCCGTTCGCGACGACTCGTCGAGATAGAGATCGAGCCTCGCAATTCGTTAGTCATGTTGAACGACGAAGTCCAGTTGCGAGTAACGGCCACATTTGACGATAACAGGAAGCAAGACGTGACAGATCTTTCCGTTTTCACTTCGTCTGACCCAGCTGCGGTCGAGGCAAGCGATGCGGGTCTGCTTAAACTATTACGTCGCGGACGGCACCATGTCTTGGTCCGCTTTCTCACGGATGTCCAATCCGTGCAAGTGACTGCACCGCTGACTGATGCGCCTATTGAACGCAGCGAAGCGTCGCAACATGACTGGGTAGACGAAGAAATCATCAGCACTTTGAAGGCGCTGCATCTTTCGCCGTCGGACTCCGCGGACGATACAACGTTGCTCCGTCGCGTTTCGCTTCATCTGACCGGACGACTGCCGCGAGCGGACACGATCTCTCCCTATTTTTTGAGCCGCGATCCGGGAAAGTTCGTCAGACTCGTCGATCAACTGCTCGATTCGCACGAGTTTGTCGAGTACTGGACGTACCGGCTAAGCAAGTTGCTTCGTATTCGTCCACAGCCTACTAATCTCCCTGCGACGAAGGCGTTTCACGGCTGGTTGCGGCAACAGCTGGAGGAGGATATTGGTTGGGACCAGATCGCCACCGACTTATTGTTGGCCGAAGGCGACACGCACAATGTTGGACCAGCGAATTTTTATCTTGTTGGCGGCGATGCGAGAGCCCAAGCGGAGTACGCGAGTGAGCTGCTGATGGGCGTGCGATTGAGTTGTGCGAATTGCCATAACCACCCGCTCGACCGCTGGACGCAAGATGACTATCACGGATTGGCAGCGATCTTCGCGCGTGTTGAGCGCGGTCGACGAGTGCGATATACAACCAGCGGAGCAGTGATTCATCCGGTCACTGGCGATCTAGCCGTGGCTCGAATTCCCGGTACGCGATTTCTTTCGGAGGAGCCTGACGCTCGTCGCGCTCTCGCGGCGTGGCTCACGTCAGATTCCAACCCCTACTTCGCTCGTGCGATGGTCAATCGAATTTGGAAGGCGTTGATGGGGCGAGGGCTCGTCGAGCCGACCGACGATTTGCGTGCTACAAATCCGGCAACACATCCAGAACTACTAGATCGACTTGCCAGCGAGTTTGTCGCCAACGGCTATTCAATCCGGCAAACGATCCGAACGATAGTGACTTCTGCCGCTTACGCACGCAGTAGTCGCGCTACCGGCGATAACGCCGGCGACCATCAGTTCTATTCGCATGCCTTCTCAACAGGCTTAGAGGCCGAAGTCCTCGCCGACGCAATCGCCGATGTAACGGGTATCGCCGAATCGTATGGCAACCAACCTCTAGGTACACGAGCGATCACGTTATTTACACCTCCCGAATCGGAAGCATTGGAGCTACTCGGACGATGCGACCGCGTCGACTCGTGCGAGACGAGTGAATCATCGACCGTTGGTTTAACGACCAAATTGCATCTGTTGAATGGACCGCTGCTGAATCGACGGTTGCGAGACAAGGAAGGGAAGCTCAATCAGCTCATCCGATCCGGCGCTAACACGCGGAAAATCATCGTTGAGTTTTACGTTCTTGCGATGAGCCGATTCCCAAGCGATGACGAACTTGGCTACTGGCGCGATAGGCTTGAATCCGAAGAAAATCGAGTGGATCGAGCGGCGGTTGAGGATTTCGTTTGGGGATTGCTAAACTCGAAGGAATTTCTCACGAATCACTGACCTTCGAATGCGCGATTTAGAGTTATTGAAACAATGGGCGACAGTCCGGGGTTTAATACGCACTTGGCCAAGGATCTGGAAGATGGACGAGCCTGTAAGACAGAACGATCGGTGCGACGGTGTCACGAGACGCGATTTCGTGCGTGTCGGAGGCCTAACTGCGATGGGCCTTGGTTTGACAGATCTTTTCCGGCTGCGAAATGCTGTTGGTGCAAGCGAGAAGGCTTCCGGCAAGGCACGAGCGTGCATCTTGATTTGGCTGGATGGAGGGCCGAGCCATCTGGAGACTTTCGACTTGAAGCCAGATGCGCCTTCGGAGGTGCGAGGCCCTTTTCAACCGATTTCGACCGCAGTTCCCGGAACGCAAATCTGCGAACTGTTACCGCGTACAGCCGACGTGCTTGATCGCGTTGCGATCGTTCGCTCGATGACTTCGCCGCTGGGTGAGCATAACTTTGGCGCGCACTATCTGTTATCGGGTTACAAGCCGAGTCCGGTAATCGACTACCCTAGTTTCGGGTCCGTCGTGGCGCATCTCCACAATGAACAAGGCGTCCTTCCGAACAACATCGCTGTTCCGCGCTTTCGGGTCGGCGGCGGAAAGTTGTCGGGGCAAGGCTTCTTGCCAGAGCAGAATCGTCCTTTTTCAGTGGGTGGCGATCCAGCAAAACGCGACTTCCAGGTTCGAGACCTTGACCTCTATCCATCGGTGACCGCGAACCGACTCGATCGCCGTCGCAGTTTTCTAAATGCGTTCGACCGTTTTCACGGCGACGCAGAGCGATTGATCGAATCGTCGAGCGAAGCTGCCGACCCAGCATTTGAACAAGCCTACCGACTCGTCACTTCAGCTGAAGCGAAGCAAGCTTTCGATCTTGAAAGTGAACCTGCAGCGATTCGAAAGCGCTACGGCCCGAAGACGATCGGGCAAAGTTGTCTGTTGGCTCGACGTTTGGTCGAACGTGGCGTTCCGTTCGTCACCGTGAATAATCCGGGCTGGGATACGCATCAAAACGCGTACACACGCCTGAAGGAAGGCTACACCGGCGCGAAAGTGCCGGTTGGATTGATACCGTCACTCGACGTTGCTTTCTCCGCGCTGGTGGAGGATTTGGAACAACGAGGCCTGCTGGACGAAACTCTGATTGTCGTGATGGGTGAGTTTGGTCGAACGCCGAAGTTGAACGTGTCCGGTGGACGTGATCACTGGCCGCGTGTCTTTAGCGTCGCGATGGCAGGCGGTGGGGTCGCGGCAGGACAAATCGTTGGAACGAGTGATTCTGTTGGCGAAGGTCCGAAAGATCGACCGGTGACACCCGCAGATTTAGCCTGCACAATCTATCATCTGCTAGGGATCGATGCGAAGCATTTATTGCACACACCTGGTGGTCGTCCGATTCAAGTGAATCGCGACGGGCAGTTGGTCCGCGAGCTGGTCAGTTAAGGAGTTCAACAAATGAAAGACGAACTGGAATCAAGTTGCGGGACTTTGAGTCACTTTCACCGGCGTACCTTGCTGAAGGCGGCTGGGCTGAGCGGTATGGGGTGGCTAACGCCAGTTGCCGAGGCGTTGACGCGCGCCAGTGACAAGGACGTGAGTGGCAAGCCTCCGAGATCGGTAATCGTTCTCTGGCTCGCGGGTGGGCCCAGCCAGCTCGAGACGTTTGATCCGAAGCCAGGCAGCAGCATCGCAGGTGGAACAAAGGCGATCGATACCGCAGTGCCAGGAGTTCGACTTGCCGAAGGTTATGAACAGCTGGCAGAACAGATGCAGCGTGTCTCGCTCGTGCGAAGCATTACGAGTAAGGAAGGCGATCACGAGCGAGCGACCTACAACACCAAGACTGGCTTCCGACCTGACCCGACGCTCGTGCATCCATCGATCGGCTCGATCCTTTGTCATCAGCAACCGGATAACGTCGAGATCCCTCGTCACGTATCGATCTTGCCGGGGCCGTGGCCAGCTCGTGGCGGCTATCTCGGCGATCAGTTTGACGCTTTTCAAATCAACGACCCACAAGGGCCGATTCCCGATATCACGCGACAAGTCTCCGACGAGCGTTACGATCGTAGGATTAGCGACTTGGCGGTCGTCGAGCGAGAATTCGCTCGCGGTCGGCTGCGCGAATTGGATTCAAGCAAGACGTTGCAGGGTATCTCGACACGGGCCGCCTTAAAGATGATGGCGTCAGAGCAACTGAAGGCCTTCGACGTGAAAGAAGCATCCGAAAGCGTTCGCGCTGAGTTCGGAGATACTTCGTTCGGCCGCGGTTGCCTTGCCGCGGCAAGATTAGTCGAGGTCGGCGTTCGCTGCGTCGAGGTGACTCTGAACGGTTGGGACTCTCATGCAAACAACCATGAGAATCATCGTGAAAACGCGAAGACACTTGACCCGGCGTTTGCAGCGCTAATCCGGTACTTGAACGAGCGCGAATTGCTCGATCGTACAACCGTGATTTGTGGCGGCGAGTTTGGTAGAACTCCGCGAATCAATCCAGCTGGCGGTCGCGATCATTGGCCACATGGATTTACCATGGCCCTGGCCGGAGGCGGAATCGCTGGCGGACGCGTGATTGGCGAAACCTCCCCTGAGCCGGATTTAGATGCTGAAGACAAGACGAAGGTACTCAGCGATCCGCATAACATTGCGGATGTTCATGCGACGGTGTTGCATTCGCTAGGCATCGAGTTCGAGAAAGAACTACAAACACCAGTGGGGCGCCCGATGATTATTAGCCAAGGCAAGGTGATTCGAAATCTCGTGGTGTAACAGTTCCGTCGGCTCGCGTTAAACGAAGCACTCGCAGACGCTACGCGGTGTCTTTCAACACATGCACGTCGCGAGTCGGATAGGGGATGCTGTAACCGCGTTCGTCGAAGCCAAGCTTAATCGCCTCGATCAAGTCCCAACGAGTTGCCCAGTAATCGGAGCTATTGACCCATGGGCGAACAATGAAGTTCACACTGCTGTCGCCCAGTTCGGTGACCGCTACGAGTGGCTCTGGGTCATCGAGTACTCGCTCGTCGGCTTCCACAACTACTTGCAGGAACTGCTTCACGGCCTTCAAGTCGTCGTCGTATCCGCAACCGATGACGAGATCAATTCGACGCGTGGCTTTCGCTGAGTAGTTAGTAATCGTACCGCTGGTGATCGAACCGTTTGGGACAATGATTTGAATATTGTCACCCGTTCGCATGAGTGTGTTGAAAATATGGATCTCTTCAATGACGCCAGACGAGCCACCAGCTTCGACAAAGTCACCGACCTTGAAGGGTTTGAAGATGATCAGCATGATTCCAGACGCGAAATTACCAAGTGATCCTTGGAGAGCCATGCCAATGGCGAATCCTGCAGCTGCCAAGATTGCGGCGAACGAAGTGGTTGGTACACCAATTCGATCGAGTGCCGCCATGATGACGATCACCATCAGGACTGCATAGACGATGTTCTCGAGAAACTTGATGAGCGTTTCATCAAGCTTCGCTCTACTCGCGACTTTTCCGACTATTCTAGTGAGGGCGCGAGCCACCCGACGCCCTATTAGAAAGATCACTCCCGCGATTAACAAGTTAATCACGATCGGACCGAGACATTGAATGGCGATGAATTCGAGCAATTCCGGCAGGTTGGACGAATCTGCGCGGACATCTTGAACACGCTGTACGAGTTCACCAAAAGTGGACTCAAATTGTTCGGTGGTCTCGCCTCCTGGTTGCGTTTCTGCAGGCGACTGTTGTCCGAGGAGAGCGGTTGTAAACCAAATCGCATTCATTTGATTACCGATCGAAGCAACGGATGTGAGATGGATGGAAAGGCAGTATCAAAGGATCGAAGTCAGAAGACGTTCGGTGAGCGCAAAAAAAGGCTCCCGGAATCCACGGGTCCCAGGGGGGCGGAGGACTCGCATCTTTTCCGGGAGCGATTGGACGGTAGACAACCGGTGCGTCCATGCGGTGGTTGTCATCCGGCGCGGTGACAAACGCGTTTCAAAGTAATCGTCGGCTTCCGTGCCAACGGGATACTCAGTCGGTCCGCAGAAAAATGCATGATAACATTCTCCCAATGCGGGCTCGTCCGCGTCGATCAGTGTCTTGTTGCCAGCAAGGCGAGAGCGGATCGACTTTGTGACCTCCCTGTCTCGCTGCTCGATGGCTCGTTTGTTCAACGAGGCGGCAGAATATGAGAATCGACGGAGAGGGTCAAGGCCGTTTCTTGTTGCCGCGAAAATAAAAAGAGTCTTGCTAGCGATCAAGAAACGAAAACGGGATGGAAGTACGTTCCATCCCGCGGTGATTCTCAATCGGAGTCTTAAGACGCAAGTTCCATGGAGCGGATCTCGCCCGATGCCGTTGCCGCAAAGCAACAATTGCCGCCTGAACCCTTGGCGGCTTCAAGTGATGATCCAGCTCGCGACAGCAATGTTGTTTCGGTGTCGTTTGTCGCAACTTCCGCCGATCCGAGACTTACAGTGAACGTCAGCTTCTCGTCATCTAGTGGCAATGTGCAGCGGGCGATCGCGGCACGCAACCGTTCCGCAACCGAGCACGTTTCTGCCACGTCCGCCCCGGGCAACAGCAGCCCAAAGACGTGATCTTCATATCGTGCGATGTGATCCATCTCCCGCATCGCCGTTTTTAGAAATTGAGCGGCCGCACGCAGGACGACTTCGCGAGCTTTGTCGCCATACGAATCGATGATTGCATCGTACTTGTCGACTTCGACCAACAAGACCGATACGGTTGATCCATCTCGCTTCCATTCGGCCACCCGTCGATCAACGTCACTGAGGAAGCTTGTGCGGTCGGACAATCCACTAATCCGATCACGATGATCCTCTTTTGGTTCGTCAAACGCAAACTCAATTGGTTCATCCAACTTGGAGGCAGGTGGCCGATACGCGTTCAGTGGCTTGCTATCTTCGCCGTCATGCCAGTAGCCGCAATTCCGACCGTTCGCTTTACAAACATACAAAGCCTCGTCAGACCGCTTGACAACTTCCAACACAGATTCGTCTTCTTGTTGCTGAGCCAACCCACCGCTCGCGGTGACTTTGAGATCCAACTCTTCGAACTCAAACACTTGTTCCGCGATCGCAGCTCGAGCCTTCTCGGCAATCGACATGGCTGCGTCGATATCCGCATTTGGGAAGATGATCGCAAACTCTTCACCACCGTAACGGCAGACGACATTCTTTCCGGCCGCTTTCTTCAACGTGCGAGCGACTCCTCGGAGGACTTCGTCGCCGGCCTGATGACCATAGGTATCGTTGAACTTCTTGAAGTGATCAACGTCGAGCATCATCACACAAGAAGGCCGACCAGACGTCGTGAGAGCGTCCTTACACTTTTGCATTTCGTCGTCGAAATAACGCCGATTCCAGAGCTTCGTCAAGGCATCGGTCCGAGCGTCTTTGACGTGTGTTTCGATCTCGGTGGCTTGCTCGTTGAGTCGCGTTTCCGCTTGTACTAACTGCGACTGCATGGCCTCGTTTGCTTTGACCAGTTTCTCGACCACAGTCAATACGTTCGTTCCGTCGGCAGATGCGGCGGTCAATTCATCGTTAATCTCTTGAACTTTGCTGCTATGTTCACCAACGTCAGCCGCAACGGTGGCGGTCAATTGCTGTAATTGTGCCATCATGATCTCGACATCGTCGAAATCCGCTTGCCCCTCGGCGGTTTCGGTCGGCGAGTTGCTGTTGGATGGTTCGGAGTTGGATTCCGACGAGGGCGTGGTACTTGAACTGGCCCCGCGAATCCACCAACCCGCGACCGCGCCCATGGCGGAAGCCAATCCCAAAAAGCTGATTTTGAATAGCAACGCGCCCATCGTTGTTGTCTCCAAATAGTGATTCACAGCGACAGTTGGCCGTGTCGTCTGTAGAAATCGCCCCTGCCCGGGTGCAAAATAGAAGCCTGACGAAACCTCTTACCTGATAGATAGGTCGTGGCTAGTCCGAGTCAAACGAGCCGTTGGCATTAATCTGGGCCTGGATACGACGTGATGGGAATCAGGCACCTTGAGTCACGACTCGGACTATGGTTAAGTCTGTTTTTGTGGACTCGTTCGATTATGCCGATGCGAGTCGAGCGTCGGCCCTCCTATCCACCTTGCTTTGCCCGGGAGAAGAAGATGCAAGACAATAGATCCGTCGACTGGCTTCGCGTGGCGGTTGTATCCGCAACGCTGCTGTTCGTTTCAACTAGTTGGATGCCAGCGACTGGGGCGGAGAACGAATGGCGCAAGCACACTGTTTACTCCGGCGCACATTGCAACACGGCGGTTGCAGCCGATTTCACGGGCGACAAGTTGGTGGATATTATTTGCAATGCAGGCGGTGCGACCCGATTGCTGGTTGCGCCGGATTGGACCGAAGTCATACTCGATGGCGAGAGTAAACTCGGGCTGATCCATAGCGAAACCATGGACGTCGATCAGGACGGAGATCCCGATTTCATCGGCACGCGATACAAGCCAGGGCTCATTTTCTGGCTCGAACGACCTAAATATCCGTTGAAAGATCGATGGACCTATCATCTGGTCGATGACAAAGTTGATGGGATTCACGGCTTGCTGGTTGGTGACGTCGATGTGGATGGTAAACCTGATCTGCTCGCCAACAGTGCTCAGCCGAAGGGACCGTTCGCGAATTCGCTCGTCTGGTATCGTGCTCCGGAGAACGCGACTGAAGCCCAAACATGGCCGCGTTATGTCATCGCAGATGGAGATGCGCCGGGTTTAAGTCACTACCTCGGTGTTGGTGACGTGAACGGCGATGGACGACCGGATGCAGCCAGCGCGGCGAAGGGGGGGCCACAAGACGCCGACGGCCTGGGTGAATGGTTTGCGTGGTGGGAAGCTCCGCAAGACCCCACGGGTATTTGGAGGAAGCATTTGCTTGCCGATAAGCAGTCGGGCGCGACGAACATTCATCCAGCGGACGTGAACGGCGATGGGAATACGGATTTTGTCGCTTCACGAGGTCACGGACACGGCTTGGTGTGGTTCGAAGCGCCTAGCTGGAAGTTGCATGACATTCAAACGACATTCGAAGGCCCGCACTGCTTGGCGGTGACCGATATCGATGGTGACGGTGATGTTGACGCAGCGACCTGCGCGAAGGACGATCAGATCGCGGCTTGGTTCGAGAATGACGGGAGAGGAAACTTCACGACACATATCATCGGAACGAATCAAGCTGCCTACGACATCCGTGCCATCGACATGGACGGTGATAATGATGTTGACTTGCTGATTGCGGGGCAGCTCAGCCAAAACGTCGTTTGGTACGAGAATCTAGCGAAGAAGGCCGAGTGAAATAGTCATGGATGACGAATCCCAAGAGTCACGCGAATCGGCGGTCTTTGTTTTCGAGCATCATGTTCGCGACGACGAGATCGATGCGCTAGGCCACGTCAACAATCTCGCTTACTTAAAATGGATGCAATCCGCCGCCATGGCGCATTCGTCCGCTTGTGGTTGGACGACCGAGCGGTACCTGGAATCCGGCGCAGGATGGGTCGTTCGCTCGCACAAGATCGAGTACTTTAACTCGGCTTTGGCGAACGATCGCATTATCGTCAGAACGTGGGTGGCTGGATTCAAGAAGGTGACATCGCTTCGACGCTATAAGATCTTTCGTGGTATCGACGAGACATTGCTCGCCGAGGCGGAGACGAATTGGGCCTTTATCGGTTTTGAACACCGTGTTCCACGTCGCATATCGCAAGAAGTGATCGACGACTTTCGACGATTTCAATCAGACCTCAAATGAGAAGGGCTTTCCATGAGCACCATTCGAATAGGTATCGTCGGCCTAGGTGGGAATACGCGACTCCGGCACGTCCCCGGTTTTCGAGCGTGCCCGGACGTTGAAATCATTGGCGTATGTAACCGCCGCCCCGAATCCACACAGGTTGCTGCTGACGAATTCGGAATTCCAAAGACTTATTCGCGTTGGCAGGATCTCGTTGAAGATCCTGCGATCGACGCGGTTATGGTCGGAACGTGGCCTTACCTTCACCGTGACATTACCGTCGCGTCGCTCGAATTGGGAAAGCACGTGCTGACAGAAGCGCGAATGGCTCGCAATGCAACCGAAGCTCGTGAGATGCATGCGACTAGCAAGAACCATCCCGAACTGGTCGCGCAGATCGTCCCAAGCCCTCTCGGGTTGCGAGTGCATCAAGTCGTTAAGGAATTGCTTGCAGAAGGCTTCCTCGGACAACTGCGCGAGGTAGTTGTCTTGGGCGTCAACAACGCTGTGGCTGATGCGACCCTGCCAATTCACTGGCGTCAATCGGCTGAGCTAAGCGGGCTGAACATGCTTGCCCTCGGTATCCTCCATGAAACCTTAGTGCGTTGGGTCGCCCATCCAACGCGAGTTCTCGCCCAGACACACATCTATACAGCCACACGACATGATCCAGCGGTGGGTCGTGCCGAACAAGTTGGCACTCCCGATTCTGTCCAGATACTCACGGAGATTCCGGGCGGCACCCGAGGCGTCTATCATCTCAGTGGAGCGATCCATCACGGCCCAGGAATGCAGATTCACCTTTACGGTAGCGAAGGGACGCTCAAGTACAGCTTTGATGGGGATGACCACCTCGCGATTGGCATGAAAGACGAATCGTCACTTCGCGAGGTCGTGATACCGCCGGAGAAAGCGGGAGGCTGGCGAGTAGAAGAGGAGTTCATCAGCGCCATCCGTAGGATCGAAACGGTGCAGTTCACGGACTTTGCAACGGGAGTTCGATATATGGAGTTCACCGAGGCGGTTGCCAACAGTGCGGCGTGCGGAAGTGCTGTCGAAGTACAGACAGTCAATTGATACGAGTTACTGGCAACCGTCGTTCACAAGGAGCGATCGCTCTAGCCTAATCTTCCAATCCCAGTTGCTCGGCTGGGACGTCACGAAGAATCTCTTCGGTACTCGTGATCCCTTGAGCGACCTTGAGCAACGCTCCGCGACGGAAAACCGTCATGCCGGAACGGATCGCTGCCTCTTGGATAGCTTGGCTTGAAGCGGCCTCCGAGACAAGGCGACGAATCTCTTGATTGGCCGACAAGATTTCAAATAAACCTGACCGACCAATGTAGCCGAGGTGGAAGCATTCTTCGCACCCACTCGGTCCGTAGATCGCCTTCCCTTCGCCCTCGGCAAGCAGCGGTTCGATCTCTTGGAATGTCTGCGGGGACACGCTGATATCGTACTCGGACCGACAATTGGGGCACAACGTTCGCACCAATCTCTGCGCGATTACGCCAAGCAAACATCCGGACAAAAAGTACGGCTGCGATCCGAGCGCCAACATACTGTGAACGGCGCTCGAGGCGGTCGGTGCGTGAAGCGTCGCCAGAACAAGGTGTCCGCTGTTCGCTGCGCGAACGGCTGTCATCGCGGTCTCCTCATCGCGAATCTCGCCGATCATGATGACATCGGGAGCTTGACGTAAAACATTACGCAGTAATTCGGGAAAGTCCAAGCCGCGTTTCGCATTCACCTGCGATTGTCGAATTCCATCGATCGCGTACTCGATAGGATCTTCGAGCGTGTTGATCTTTCTCGATCCATCGTTCAGGTACTGGAGACACGCATACAGCGATGTCGTTTTTCCGGTTCCGGTAGGTCCGGTCACTAGGATCAGGCCACTGGGATGATTCAGCATGAACAACAACTTATTCATATCGGCGCGCGACATGCCAAGTTCATCGATACCGAACAACCCCATCGAGTGGTCCCAGATGCGCAAGGCCATGTCTTCGCCGTGCAGCATCGGCGTGCAGTTGATCCGCAAGTCTAGTTTGCGTTCTCCGGCTTCATGAATCCATCGACCATCGGCAGGCCGTCGCCGCTCGGAGATATCCATGCCTGCCAGGGCTTTGATGTGAGAAAGCATCTGACGACCGTGTTCGGACGAAACAACCGCCAGCTTCTCGATGGAACCCATACGGCGAATGCTGACAGTCACGAACCGCTCGTCGCTGAGCAAAAAGAGGTCGCTCGCGCGCAGCTGAGCTGCTTGTTCAAGCAGCGCGTTGACAGCTTCCCCGGCTTCCATCTTGACGAGATCAGTAACTCGGAACTTACCAGTGGGTGCTTGGCTCATTAGGCTTCTCCTCCGAGCAGTCGAACGGCGGCAGCTTCGCTTTCAGCAACCTGGAATACAGCGTGCAAGTTGAGAACTTTAAGGACGTTGTTCGCGATTGGCGACAGCGAATGGAGTACGAGCTTGCCACCTTGTTCCTGCATCCGCTTTTGCGACACGAGCAGCCAGTTCACGCCGCTTGAATCGAGCAATGCCACCTCGCTTAGATCGACGACTAGTTGACGACTGTACGCGTCTTCACCGAGGCTATCGACGAACGGGTCGTCGACTTCTACGTCTCGCTGCGAGACACGACCTTCGACGCGAAGAAGGACTGGGTCACCGCTCTCAGATTGGACGGTTACTTTCATGCCACAATTCCGTGGAGCCAGGGATTTCCGGGATGCGAGGGCTTCGGTGGCCATTAATCTAGTTCTCCAGCAACGGGGTCGCAAGCCACAGTAAGTCGATAACGAGGGCCGCCATTTACATTTGCTAGGCGTCTTGCATGTGATCGAGACAGACTGCAAAGGTTCACCGAAACGTGAACTCTCCCCTATTGTTTCGGTCGATTTGACCGAACGGATGAGTGTGCGTAGTATTCTTCGACGCCCTTCGAGGCCTGGTTCAACAGGCAGCGACATGCCAGGACGCGCATTCGTCGCAACGAGTTTTCACGCGAGATTACGACCAAACGGGACAGGCAAACCCCCTCTGTTTAGCCTCTGCCGGTTAACCGGGTCGTACGTGCAAAAACTTCGCAACGATTTTTTGACGATGGGCAAAACGTGACCTATATTTTTTTGGCTGAACTCCGTCCCTTGCTTCTTCAGCCAGATCTATGTGAATCCAGACTGCGTCCGTTACTCCCGTGATCCCCATCGTTTGAGTCACTTGACTCAATCGCTCCGCGGAGTTGGCGGACGTTCCCTCCCCACCGATGGAACTTCACCATGCGAAGTAGGACTTCACTTCTGCGCCGATTGGCGTTGGCGATCGTGCTCGTCGCTGCCGTTCTCCCCAGTTGGGCTCATGCACAAGTACGTATTCCCTCAGCCGCGCTAGCTGATGTTGCCGAGTTGGAAAACGTGTTCCGTGTCGGTGACCAGTTAGAACAAGAGCAACGTTGGGGCGAGGCTCTGTCGCATTATGAAAAGGCGCGCAAGGAACATCCGGGGAGGCAAGAACTTGAACATCGCTTAACCGTCGCCCGGTTTCACTACGAAGTCGTCAGGCGGTACTCGGACTCGAGTTTTATCGAGACCGTTCAGACGATTGGTGAACAAGGTGCGCTCGATTTGTACGGCGAAGTGCTTCTCAAGATTCAAGCTCATCACGTCCAGCGAGCCGACTGGAACGAGTTGTTAACGCGTGGCCTCATCGCGATGGAAGTTGCAATTGCGGAACCGAGCTTTCGGGCGAAGCACAGAATCAATGTTCGCGAAAGTGATTCGCAGTTGCTGTTGAGCGAAATCCGTCAACACCTGGAATCGCGACCTGTCTATTCGCGGCACGACGCGCGGAAGCGAGTTGGCGAAGTGGCTGACGCTTTCGAACAACGGTTTCGAATACCAGCAGCAGTCATTATCGCTGAGTTTACTTGCGCAGCAGCTGCTTCACTCGACGATTACTCGGCGTTTCTGACCGGCAACCAGCTGGACGATGTCCTGTCCCAAATCGAAGGAAACTTCGTCGGCTTGGGAATCGAACTGAAGGCTGACGACCAAGCATTGCGGATCGTCAGCGTCATTCCAGGCGGACCCGCTGGCGAAGCTGGAATCCGATCTGGTGATCGAATCGTCGAGGTGGACGGCCAATCCACGCGAGACATTTCGACCGACGTGGCAGCCGATATGCTGAAGGGCATCGAAGGAAGCTTTGTCAATCTCGTGCTGCTCGATCGTAAGGATGACGCCCGGCGAATGCGTCTCGCGCGACGGCGAGTGGATGTGCCGAGTGTCGATAATATTGAACTTGTCGACAAGGACTATGGCATCGGTTACTTTCGCCTGACTAGTTTTCAGAAGACGACGAACCGCGATGTTGACGCGGCGTTGTGGAAGCTCCACGAGCAAGGGATGCGCAGCTTGATCGTCGACGTGCGAGGCAACCCTGGCGGATTACTGACCGCTTCGGTCGAAGTTGCCGACAAATTTGTGTCGCAAGGAGCCCTCGTATCGACACGTGGCCGCAGCTCAGGCGAAGATTTCGATTACAAAGCTCACGCCGTTGGTACCTGGCGAGTTCCGCTGATCGTATTGATCGATGGCGATTCAGCGAGTGCCAGCGAGATCTTTGCCGGGGCAATTCACGATCACCGACGCGGCACGCTAGTCGGCACACGTAGCTACGGTAAAGGGAGTGTCCAAGGCATCTTCCCACTCAGTCTGGCGAATGCGGGCGTACGTCTGACGACCGCAAAGTTCTATTCACCCAGCGGGCAAGCGATCAGCCAACGCGGCGTCTCGCCCGATGTGGAGGTGAAAGCATCGGACCAAACGGTTGTCGCCAAGCCGATCGAAGAGCTGTTACCGGTCGCTGATCAACACCATGATGCTGCTTTGACGGCCAGCCTTCAAATTGCCCGCCAGCAACTCACTCAGCGTTAAGAGTTGCGTTCGTTAGTTTTCGCACGCCCTTTCCATACGGTTGCGTCTGCGAGATAATTGCCAGATGTTCTTGCGTCTTGGCAATGCTGTCTCCCGCTATTGGTGGCTGACCATACTGATTTGGTTCAGTGTGGTCGTTGGATTGCGCCTCGTGGCACCGCGCTGGGACGATATTACTCGCGATGGCGATTTGGCGTTCTTACCAAGCGATATGCCTAGTGTCATCGGCGAGCAACTCAAGGTGGCAGCCTTTCCCGAGAATCGGTCGCAGAGCCAATTTGTTCTGATCTTCTCGCGAGATGGCCAACCGCTGACACAAGCCGACCTCAAGACGTCTGATCGATTCGCTAGCCGCTTTCATAACCACCTGGCGATTCAACTCGCGGCGGCAAGGAATGCGGAGGCGTCCCTCGAACAACTCGACGAAGCCCTTCGACTCGATCCGGAGAGCGCTGACTCGCTTCATAACCGAGCCATTATTCGTTCGCGACTCAAACAGCATGACGACGCCAAGATGGATCGCGAGATTGCTTGGGAATTGAATCCCACGCTTCGCTCCTCGCCGAACACATTCGCGCCACGTGCTGAAAGCCCGCTTCCCCTGACGGATGTTTGGACTCGACACAACAAAGTCGTCGGTTCCAAACTTCGCAGCGTCGACAAGCAAGCTCAACTGATCATCTTGCAGTTCGACACCGAGTTTATGGCGACCGAGAACATCGCGGCGCTCGATTTCGTCAAGCAAGAGGTCGACCTCTTGCGAAGCCAGATCCAAGGCGGAGATCTCAATGGCTTGAACGTGAATCTGTCAGGTTCAGCCGCGATCGGGGGCGACATGCTGCAGTCGGCCGCCGAGAGCATTCAAAACACAGAGCTCTTCACCATCACTCTTGTAATTCTGATTCTCTTGGCAGTTTATCGCGCTCCTCTGATCGTGATCGTGCCCTTAGCCACCATCGGTGTATCGCTCTCCGTCTCGATCAATTTGCTTTCGATGCTTGCCGAGTTGGCGGGGACGCCCGGTTTCGAGTGGTGGACCTTTAAGGTCTTCAAGACGACAAAAATATTTATCGTTGTGATCTTGTTCGGGGCGGGGACAGACTTCTGTCTGTTCCTAATTGCCCGGTTTCGTGAGTCGTTGGAAGAGGGAATTCCACACCAAACCGCAATTCCGCGATCACTCGCAGGCGTCGGTGATGCTTTGACCGCGAGTGCACTGACGACGATCGTCGGACTCGGAATGATGTTCTTCGCCGACTTTGGCAAGTTCAGGAGCAGTGGTCCAGCGATCGGATTGTGTTTGTTGGTCACACTGTGTGCATGTCTGACGCTGGCTCCGGCGCTGTTGCGAGCACTGGGTTCGGTCGTCTTCTGGCCTTTTCATCCTAAGGTGAAAGTTGGCGTAGATGTGCCGCCGCGACGCGGACGATTCGCAAGTCTTTGGTTTCGTCTTTCTCGCAACATCGTACGTCATCCCGGCAAGGTTCTCGTCGCGAGCGTGCTGCTACTTACTCCACTTGCGTACTTCGGATCATTCTCAGCAGATCATACGACATTCGACTTACTGAATGCTCTCGAACGTTCACGTGAGAGCTTCCGGGGAAGCGTTGTGTTAAAGCGGCATTTTCCGATCGGCGAAGGAAGTCCGATCGTTGTACTCGCACACAAACAGAACGCTGGGTTCAACAGCGACGACAAACGTACGGCAGCCATTGCAATGGGCGCGATCTTTGATCTGACTGAGGCGTTGACTCATATCGATGGAGTTAGCGCAGTGCGAAGCCTTGCCGAGCCCTTGGGAGATCCACCGCGATGGTCACTGACAGATATAGAGAAGAACTCCCTCCGGCAGCATCGCCTCACGGAATCGATTTTTTTGGCTCAATCGCCAGAGCATCGAGGCAACGTTACACGGTTCGAATTGATACTAAACCACGATCCGTTTTCGAGTGGATCAATCGAAACTTTGGTTCGCGTCGAAGAGTTCTTGGCAGCGCAATCGAGGGAGGCCGGTTCGTTTTGGAAGAACGCAGGATTCTCAGTCGCGGGCACGACCGCTGGGATCCGAGACTTGCGAGACGTCACTCGCTCGGATCGCTGGCGCATTCAGGTCCTAGTTGTTGCCGCCGTCTATATCGTCCTTGTCGTAATCCTTCGTCAGCCAGTTCTTTGCCTCTACTTGATCGCATCTGTGCTGTTCAGCTACTTCATCACGATTGGTGCGACCGAGTTGTTCTTTTCGTGGCAGTACGGCGACACGTTTCAAGGCTTGGATTGGAAGGTGCCGATCTTCCTGTTCGTGATTCTGGTCGCCGTCGGCGAGGACTATAACATCTATCTCGTTACGCGGATCAACGAAGAGCAAAAGCTGCGAGGTCCGTTCGCTGGCTTACGCGAGGGCGTCGTCAAAACTGGTGGAATCATCACCAGTTGCGGCTTGATCATGGCTGGCACGTTCGTTTCGATGACGACGGGTACGTTGCGTGGTGTCGTGGAACTGGGCTTCGCCCTATCACTCGGCGTGCTGCTGGATACGTTCATTGTACGAACCATCCTCGTACCTGCATTTCTCGCATTTCTGCTGCGAGCAAAAGCAGGACGATCTCGTCGCAGCAAGGTCGCGACGCCATGACGGACAAGGCGAAAGGTGTCTATTACACGCCGAGTCCGGTTGTCGATTACATCGTGCGAACCACGCTTAGTCCGTTGCTCGAAGGCAAGTCGCCCATGCAACTCGCTGGTCGAACGCACAGCTGGGAGCGTGATTATGACTCGCATCCGCTGACGATCCTGGATCCAGCGTGTGGCACTGGGAATTTTCCGCTTGGCGCCTATCAGTTTCTGCTCGATTGGTGTTTGCAATGGTACTCCGAGCATGAACCTGAGACATGGTCGAACCAACCCCACGCTACGATATGCCAAGTCGAAGATCGGCTCGAACTGACGATCCGTGAACGACAACGGATTCTTTGCGACCACATCTTCGGAGTCGACATCGACGGGCATGCGTTGGGCCTCGCAAAACAGTCCCTTCTCAGAAAGATGCATGCCGAGATGCAATCGGCATCGCCAATTTTGGAAAATCTGCGCTGTGGTAACAGCTTAATCAGTTCCGACTTTCAACCTCGCTGCGATATCCATACGTTCGATTGGGAGACGGAGTTTCCTTCGGTGATCGCTGCCGGAGGCTTCGACGTCATCGTCGGAAATCCGCCCTACGTAAATGCACGACTCGTCAAGCAAGAACAGGGTGAAACGGTTAAGCAGTATTATCGAGAGAAGTATCGTTGCGCACGTGGAGCTTTTGACTTGTACGTGCTGTTCATCGAACGGTCACACGAATTACTTCGCGAAGGAGGGCGCGCGGGCCTGATCGTACCGAACAAGATCGCGACACTCGACTACGCTCGACCATGTCGCGAGTTACTGCTAACCGAGACGACGATAGATACGATCACCGATGTCTCTGATCTAAAGCTGTTCAATGGTGCCAACGTCTATCCGTATATCGTCACTTGGACCAAACGTCTGGCTGCGCAAGAACACACGGTTCAAATTCTTAAAGCGGACGATCTCGCGACGACGGGATATTCGCACGTCGTTCGGCAAGCCGCCTGGTCGGCCGAAACGGGAATAGCACTCTACAACGGGCTCGACGTCGAGGCTCGTGTGGCGACGCGACCGCTGGACCGATGTGGTTCGATCCACAGTGGAACGACGGGATTTTGCGCCGAGCAATTGGCCGAGACGTTGCGTGAACAGAATCGCGAGAATGAAGACAGCGAGTTCGACTTCGTTGTCAGCGGCAACGTCGATCGTTACTCGATCACTCTTGGCAACGTCAGGTTCATGAAACGGACATTCACGCAACCAGTTCTCGCGGTCGATACGGATATCATCTCGACGAACAAGCGAAGTCTGTTCGCTAGTCCGAAGATCGTCATTGCGGGAATGGGTCGCCGTCTGGAAGCCGCGTTTGATCCCGGTGGATTGGCACTAGGAGTACAAGTTTACGCGGTCGCAGATCTGGCAGAGGACTGGCGATACCTATTAGGCATCTTGAACTCGAAACTCATGTCCTACCTGCTTCGCACGCGTTTTCAAGCAAAACGTTTGGCCGGCGGGTACTTGGCGATCAATAAGAGTCAGTTGGCGAAGCTGCCAATTCGTCGAGTGGATGAGGATGATCAGGAGTCCGTGATCATTCGAGACAGAATCATCAAGTTGGTTGATAGACTTCGACCGATGGACGCGAAGGCGGATCGAGAGATCGACCGCCTTGTTTTTCACATCTACGCGATCACCGAAGACGAAATCGAAACGGTCCAGCAATCTCCTCTGTAGACCGCTGAATTTGATTCGAACAGAAGGCAACGAAGCACTGCCGCCACGCAACTTCTCGTATCCTTTTACTCCATTTGTGCGTTGATCGGCTATTGGCCCACATGGTACGCTTACCGTTTCGGCGGAGTTGCCTCTCGCACGATGGCTCCGTGTTCTTCGCTCAGGATCAGCAGGGCGAATCGCTCGACGTTGTCAAGTTCGTTCGTGTTAAGCGACGAGTAATCAAAGCGGCCACGCAAGTCGGTGTAGCCATCCTTGAAGAAACGTACCGAACCATCCTTCATCCGAGCATACGCCTTGGCATAAACCGTTGACAAGGGTTTTCCAGTGCCCGCTGCGGTGACTCGCAACTGACCGTAGTTCTCGATCAACTGTACGGACAACGAGTTCGAGAAATAAGCCTGCGACTTTGTTTGTCCCGCACCGACAAGTTCGACTAGTACGTTGCGGTTCAGAAGTTCGTTTGGCAAGGCGAACTCGAACTTCTTGCCGCGCGCGGGCAACTCGATCGTGTCGGTCAAGTTTGGGAGAATCTGTGAAAACTGCCCCGACGAATGCTGTACAAATGGATTGCGGCTAAATAGCAACTCGATGTCCATCAGGTAGTAGTTGACAAGCACGCGCTCTAAGTTCTGGTAGTCTAGTTGAACCTTCTTCGCCTCGACCTTCAAGTCGAACGACGGCGCGGTTGCAGCTAACTCGGCCTGACGCTGGTCGCGATTCTCCGGATCAACGAGTTCGACGTCGCCGCTGCTGATCTCGTCCAGCTGTCGATCGATCGAAACGAACGCGTTCCGCCAGCGATCAATGGGATAGCCTGCGTAGCGTGACGTTATCTCTCGCGCCGCGTCGGTATCGGCTCGATATAGATTCAAGTAAGCGGTAAAGTAATCGTGCTGAAGCGACGTCGTTAGGTCGGCGGCGTTCACACGGCTGAAGAAGTCCATCGCTTCGGCGACGCGATCCTGAAGCAACAGGTAATACGTAACGGCCATCAAGTCGTCTTGGCTGAGATCTCGTCCGCAGCTCAGGATCGTAAGCAGCTGGTGGTACTGCTGATGCAGTCGAGCATTCAGGATCTGACGCCTTCGCCCGAGTTGATGTGCTCGGGCGTTGACCAACGGACGGTAGTCCAGGTGCTGATACGAATGCCTGGCGATTGGGTCGACGCGAAGCAGCGGAGTATCAATTGCGGCACCACATAGTTGTACGAAGCCATCAGCGTGTTGCAGGTATTGGCTGATCGCCGGCATGTCGTTGTGTTTAATGCCGTACGACCACAGCGTGTGATTGTACGCGTGCCGTCGTTCGAGCAGCTCGACAACTTCTAGGAAGAACGCCTTGTTTCCCATACGAAACGCGATCTTGTCCAAGTTCGTTTGATGAAGATTGTTCTGGCGAAGGTACTCCAGAACGTCTTCTGCAGAACCATACTGCGAGAGGTAAGGCCACGATTCGCGATCGATGCGGCTCAACTTCTCAACAACTGTCAGCGTCGTCGCATCAGCGTGAGCCAACAATTGTTCGTTCTTCGCGATATGAACGGGATAGTGTGGATAGCGACCTGCGGCTGGGAAGTAGAAGTGGTACTCGACCGTTTGTGTGTTGTAAGGCTGAAGATCGAGCTGCACGCTGCGCGTCTCGTGACCGTTCAACACCGGGATAGCACCGAGCGGGACCTGTAACAGAACGTCAAGCTTCTGAGGCGACGATGTTGGATTCGTGAGGACAACTTGACAGCCGTAGACCGTGTGGACGAGGAACTCGTCGGTCACAAATTTGTCCAGCCGCTCGTTGTTGATTTGCCGATAGCGATCGTTGTGACGAAAGAAGTTCTGGCTGACCAGAATCGGTGTTTGTTCGACGACTTCGCTCGCCTCTCGAATTTCCTCGTGGAAGACGATCATCGGGCTGCCAGCCGTCAGCGTCATCTTACCATCGGCGAAATCTGTGGCATGCTCTGCCGACTCAAATGGCAAATCGAGAAGCGACAACGCCAACATCATCTCTGTAAAGTTTCGCGAGGCATCCGCGAAGTTCGTCGAGCGGAACGGTTGACGAGGATCATGCTCCGCATAGTCGCGCCAGAAAGCATTGACGGACACGAGTCCGGCGAGCTGTTGTTCTATCGGCAAGTGGTAATAGTTGTTCTCGGCCCATTCCTGGGTCTTGTCGAGCAATTCATACAGAGCGCGAACCCTGCCGCTCTTACGACCCAAGCGAGAGTAGTAAGATAAATAATCACCAGCGACTGACGCTCTCTCGCGCGCAATGCGAGGTCTAACGCTGAGAGCGCGACGTTTCGCTGCTGGTTTGCCCGCGATCAATTCGCTTTCGGAAGAATCGTCAGCGGCAGGTACGGCTCCGAATAGCTTGTCGGCCGCAGCACCTGCAGGTGCTGCGGCACCTCCATAGGCCACACCGGCTCGCCCGCGCATCAACGGCACGGAAGACGCTTCTACATCTACATCCATATCTACATCCATCAGGTTAGAAATAAATCCATCCTTGGCAGCTTCAAAGCCCCAATGGTCGCTCGCTTCCAGCGCACGTCCTTTAACCGCGGTGAGGAATAGCTGGTTCAGTCGATTCGTGTCGGGCGTGAGCAGCGAAAACTGATCAAGGACGTCGCGCGTTGTGTGCTGCCGATCGTCGGCGACTCGTTGCGATAGCAAGATTCGCTCGGCGATGTTGAGCCGCGAGTAATTCCACGCTCGCAAGTACTCCTCAAGATCGTACTGCAGCAGCCAATCATCGAGCAGCGTCTTGTCACGCTTGTTGGTGAGATAGGGCCGTACGATTTGGTCGAAGAACTTGCGATCCTTCTTCAGCAGGAAGAAGTTCAGTTCGTGGCAGGCATACTTCGAGTACAATGCCTGCTTTTCAGCGGTCTTGAGATTCGGCCAGTTGAGAATGAAGCGAAATTCGGCCAACTTCGGATCGCCGCTTAGCGTCGCATACACCGAGTACACGCGAGGAAGCGTGTCGTAGGCTTCGAATCGTGATGTCGCGATGTCGGGCAGCACGAACTGCTCACCCTTCGCGACGACGCTAACGCGTTTCTGTTGCGTGAAGTGCCGCTCAGGATCAAGTCCGGTTAACAGCCGCTGGTCAACAAGCTTCATCGGCTTCTCGTCTAATGACACGTTCCGATAGACGGTGCTTTGCGGGTCGACGGCTACGATATGCAAGTCCTGATGCGATCCTAGTTCGTCGAGCGATATCACGACGATTCCGTCCTTGTCCGGTTGCAGATTCGCGAGAACTACCGAAGCTTCGCCGAGAAAGTCGAGGTTGGCGAAGTCGCCACGCCGAGCAACCTGTGCCGCTGCAGCCGCAGCTCGTTGCGACATCTCGCTTGATGGTTCAGCAGACGGGGCGAAATCGTCGCCGGTCTGAGCATCCTGCTTCCCCGATTCCGTCTTGCGCACTGCCCACGGATTCAACAAAACGCTCGGCCGCTCGACGAGCACGCCGGGGTACTTCTTCGCATAGCGGCGATCGATGATGTATTGATACTCGTCTCCGATGCTCCTTCCCGCCACATACAATGAAGTCATCTGCCCTGGATCGACCTGGTACGGTTCGGGATCGACGACGCCAACGAGTTTGCTGAACACCGAAAAGGCGGGCCGATATCGCGTCGCGTAGATGTGGACGCGCGAGAACTTCGTGCTGTTGTTGACAAGAATTCGAAGCTGATCTTCAGCACGTTCGATACTCGCGATTTGCAATGGCTTCGCGCGTCGTGATTCGAGATGACGCGAACTTCCCAGCGCATAGCCTTCGTTAACCTTACCATCCGCAACGCGAACACGAATGCGGTGCCCCCTAAAGCTATGGCCGCGATCTTTCAGCAGCAGGTCGTAATCACCCCGTGGCAAGCCGCGCAGTTGGAGCATGCCACCCTTGAACCGTATCGCGTTAAAACGATCGGCCACGAAAGTCTTGCCGCGAACTTCCAGCAACGAAAGCTCATCACGCGCTGGCTTGTCACGCGCGCCCATGTAAGGGATCTCAATCGTGGCACCGGCAGCAGCGTGAATCGATTGGTGATAGGAGTACTCGTCACGCGACAGGCTCCACGATTGCGCTGTGCCGTCAGGATCGGTCGCCGTGACCGACACGACGCCTTCGAGCGGTCCAAGTGCGACGGTGCCCGTGTGATCGGTTTGAACCGTCGCGGTCATCGGGAAGCTGAAATCCCGATGCTGTAACGATAGGACCACAGGTCGATCTGGCCGCGATTCTCCGGACTTTCCTCGTGACTCGACGACGTAGACATCGTTGATCTTGGCAAAGTACAAACAGGCAACCTTCTCGCTCTTATCGATCTCGTTTAGCTGATAGGTGTCTGCAGCTTGTAGATCGATCTTCTTGCTCTGACTCAAGCTCTGAATCTTGGCTTGCAGTGTGAACGTGAGTTGCGAGAGCCGAGGCGGAACTTGGAACTCATAGATTGATTCGCGATCCTCGAACAGCTTGAAGTCTTTCACTTCTTTCGTCGACGAAACACCATCGTGATCGACCGACGCGATCGTCAAGCGAACATCTTCCAAATCAGCAATGCCAACCGGACTGCCATTCAAGTACAAACCCGGTCGGACCACGACAGGCACAATGGTCCGCTTCAGCAGCGACTCGCGATCGACATAGATACCAGCGGCAAGTTGGTAGTTTTCCGCCTGATGTTGAAAGAACGCCAACGAGGAAAAGTCACCTCGTGATAAGATAATCGGCTGTCGACCGGGCTGTGTCGAAAAAGGCACCAGAATCCTGCCGTCTTCCTCGGGCAGGTATTCATGCCCCGCCAGCCAGATCGAAGCGTCTTGCACGCGCTCGTTCTTCTCGTCCAACACGGTAAACAACTGGCCCGAGCTCGTGGTTTGGACCAGATGGCGAAGCTGTCCTTTGCGGACGACAACGCGGCTGTTCATGCCGTTGCCGATGAAGTCAACGACGTAGACGCCCGGCTTGGTTAATGCGGGAAAGTCGAAGTGTCGGCGAGCGCGACGGAGCGGTGGTTCCTTGTACGCAAACGTCTGTTCGTTGTTCGCGACCATCCCGTCGAGGTTGATATCGGCGTTCACTTCGCGTTTATGCTCGCGATAGTAATTCTTCGTGTTGATCTCGAAGACACGAACGATCAGCGTCTCGACGTTCTTGACATGCAAGTCGAGACTGACCGGGTCGTTCGCGGTGAAGAACTTGGGATTCGTCGGTGCGAAGTCCAAGTCAATCCGATCTTTTAACGCTTGATAACGATCTGGCGGCAGCAGCGAGTACCATTGCTCTGGTTCGCCAAGCCCGTTCACGATCTTCGTCTCGGCGAGATTGTGACGCAGGTAGGTATCGCTGATAAACGGTTCGTAAGGCTTCGTCGCCGTCTCGTTCACAAAAAAGTGGTGAAAGTAGCTCCGAATGAGTGGCTCGTCGTTTCGGACAGGTGGTAGCAACGTGAACGCTTCAAAGTTTGCGTTCAGATCGGCAGCGTAACGCCGATTCTCATTCGACTGCAAAAACTTTGGCTCGATGTACGCGACGTTTCGCGGCAGCCGGATGTACGTCATAAAGCGGTCTTTGTCGTGGCTGCCTCTCGCGCGATCAAACGTCAGGCGATGGAACAGGACGTGCGTCTTCAACGAGTTATGAACCGGAGCCAATCGCGACACGAATCGCCACATCCGATCGAGATACGCTTCGTACTCGTCCGTCTCATGTTGCCACTCGACGTCGTCGCTCGGATGCAGCTTACTGAGATACGCGTTTACGAAGTTCGCTTGATTGAGCAAATCCGGCTTCAGTCGCAAGCACTCGTCAAGCTGTTCCGTCAGGAGCTGAGTGTGAATCGCCATCGATCCAAATGGCTTGCTGTTCCGATAGTTCAAGTCGTCGACGATCAGCTTCGCGAGATTTGGATGGTCGGGCCGCGCAAGACGCTGTAACAAATGACGTCGGCGATCTGGATCGAGATCGGTTGCGACGAGCCAATCGAGCGCCGCGTCGGTGAAACCACTTAGATCCTTGTGGTTGACCTTTGCGATCTGGGAGAGATGTTCACGGCTGATCAATTTCTGGTTGAGCTGCGTCGGTAGATTCGGCTTCTCGCCCAGCGTCTCGCGCTGGTGATTGAACTCGATGCCCAATTGACGGCGAATAAACTCGAGCGATTTCTCGGGCTCGCGTTCGTAAGTCAATAACGCCTGCCGCGTCTGAATCTGCCGCACTAGCGGGGTGTAGTTGTATCGCTTGATCCAAGCCGCGAGCAGCTCCTCGACTTGATCGAACTTCTCCGTATTTTGCAGATGCAAGCAGTTGAAGTAGTAATACTCTTCCGACCCAGGAATCAGTCGCTTCAACGCTTCGGTGCGATCTTTCGCCAGTGCAAAGTCCTCGATAAATCCGATTTCGTTCGCTTCGAGGCTCGTCGCGAGCGTGATCACTGCCGCGACTACTGGGGTGATCGCAAGTGCTGCAAAACGATTCATTGTCATAACTCCTTCGATATCGGTCGGCCCGTTCTGTCATTGCAATTGTAGCTGCGCATCATCAGACAGGTGATTAGACGAGGTCGGCACGATTCTGGTTTTCCCGGCCTTTTCGTAGGTTGGAGTTGCACTCCGGCCAGTTAATAGATGAAGTGCAACTCCGACAACGAAAGACGATTCGCCTGGGAGCATGCCCCGGCACTTTCAATCCACGCTTCTCCCAGCGTAGAATACTGGTTGGACAACGAGCTTCAGGCGGTGATGTCCTGCCTTCTTCCCGGGTTCGCGTGTTGTTAATCCAGTGATTGCATTTGTGCTAAAGGCACTCCCGTGAAGGAAATGTCCCGATTCGGCCCTTTCGCTTTGGAAGGAAAGCTCGGCGAAGACCCGAGTGGAGCCGTTTATCGCGCGATTCACGTCGCACAGAGCCGCATGGTAGCGGTCAAAGTGTTTGATGCGCCCCTCGTTGCAAAGAACTCGGCAGCCAAACAAGCCTTGGTTCAGGAGATGGACCGGCTTAAGAAACTCAAGCACTGGAACATCGTTGGATGTTATGGCGGCATCCTCGAAGAGATGCGAGGTTGCGTCGCGTCCGAATTCATCGAAGGCGAGTCGCTCAAGGAATTACTCGAGCGACGTGATCGATTAGCGTGGGAGTCGGTCATCGACTATGCGTATCAGATGACGGCAGGACTTGAGTGCGCACATGAACAGAAAGTGGTTCACCAGGATCTCCATCCAGACAAGATCCTGATCGCCGAGGATGGGACGGTCAAGATTGCCGACTTTCGTATCGATCGATCGCGGAATCCGTGGTGCGGAACATCGACTCGGCTGACGCTCGAACGCGCCGCCTACCGTGCGCCTGAACAACTCGCTGGCAATCAGGAACCGACTCACAAGACCGACCTGTACTCGCTTGGTTGCATCATGTTCGAGATGCTGGTTGGCAAACCGCCGTTTGTCGGTGATACGGTTGAAGACCTCGTTCGGCAACATCGCGAGGACGAAGCGCCTCGCGTCGACGGCATCATTTTCGAGTGTCCCGTATGGTTGTCGACCATCATCGCACAGCTGCTCGAAAAGGATCCCGCGAAGCGACCCCATGGAGCCGGTGCGGTCTCGCTTGCGTTGAGCGAAACAACTCGGCAAGTTGCCGCCGGGACATCGACCATCGCCCACGCAGCTGGTGGCTTCAGCGCCTTGCAATCCTATGGCACAAAGGACGCTGCTCGCGAGCTACTTCAAGAGGCGCAGCGGTCGACTCGAAAGGAAAAGAATACCGAAGATGGGACACCGTTTTACGAACGAGCATGGTTCTTGGCACTTTGCCTGGTCCTCTTGATCGGTGGTATCGGGACCTGGTTGCTGTGGCCACCAAGCGAAGCCGGCTTGCTGCGCCGTGCGGTTGCCGTCATCGAGTCGAAGGAAGGTATCCAACGCGAGAACGCGCGCCCTTATCTCGAAAAGTTGCTTCGCTTGTATCCCAACGGCGAGTTGGCCGATGCTGCGGAAGAGCACATCAAGACGCTCGACATTGCCAGCGCGAAGCGGAAATTCGAATTCAATGTGAAGTATAGTCGCGAGCCGAAATCCGAAGCCGAACGATTGTACAAAGACGCTTGGGACTTCGAGCAGTTTGGTGACCGCATCGCGGCGTTAGAAAAGTATCGCAGCATGGTCGCAATCCTTGTCGATGGAGACGAAGATGCGAATCGATTGGCCTTCGTGAACTTGGCTCGCCGCAATATTGCCGAGATCGAATCCGAAGGTTCCGACAACGACCGAATTGACTTCATTGAATCACGATTGCAAGACGCAGATCAACTTTCGACAAAGGGCAAGGAGCTCGACGCCAAGAAGATCTGGCGAGGCATCATCGAGCTCTACGGCAACAAATCAGAGTTCGAGTCGCTCGTTGAACGAGCTGAACAGAGGCTCCATCCGCCCGTCGAAGTGAACGCCGATTCCTAGCAAGTGGGCCGGAATTGTTTGGCTTTCGAATCGCGATCGGCTATAAGAGAGTCGCCATTGGCCCCTGCCTTTCGACCTACACGCCGGAGATTCTCACCCATGCCGCGCTCGTTAGTTTTCATGGTCCCATTCGTTTCCATCGCGATCACGTCAGCGATGGTTCAGTCCGCCGAACCGTATCGCGGAACACAGCCGCTAACTGTCGAAGGTGATATCGCGTCGCAGATGATCGACGGCGTTGATCGCTTCCTGTTGCGCGAGATTGAACAGTCGGTGGAGCAACGCGCTCGTCACTGGAATCGAGACTTCTCATCACCGGAAGCTTACAACAAGTCGATTGAACCGAACCGCCAACGCTTGGCCCACATCTTAGGAGTTCGCGACGCGCGCGTTCCGTTCGACGCACCGGAGCTGATTGCCACAACTGATTCACCGGCCCTCGTTGGCAAAGGCGATGGGTTCGACATCTTTGCCGTCCGCTGGCCGGCGTTTGGTAACGTTCATGGTGAAGGGCTTTTGCTCGTACCGACCGACGGCAAACCAATCGGCGACGTCGTCGCGATCCCCGACGCTGATCAAACACCCGAGCAGATCGTGGGCCTCGCCGAAGGAGTACCGGCCGAATCGCAATTTGCGCGACGAATGGCCGAGGCCGGTTGTCGAGTGATTGTGCCGACGCTGATCAGTCGCGAGAGGAGCCGTCGCGCACCTCCAGGACTTGGTGGACGCGCAAACATGACGAATCGTGAATACATCTATCGATCGGCATTCGAGATGGGAAGGCACTTGATCGGTTACGAAGTACAAAAGGTCTTAGCGTGCGTCGACTGGTTTGAGAAAGATGCAGGAGATGCCAACGCCAAGATTGGTGTGGCGGGTTATGGCGAAGGTGGGATGCTTGCCTTGCACGCCGGCGCTCTCGATGTACGAATTGATTCCGTCTTCGTAAGCGGCTACTTCGGTTCCAGGCAACGAAATTGGAGTGCTCCCCTCGCGCGAAATGTATATGGCCTGTTGAGCGAGTTTGGTGACGCCGAGCTGGCGACAATGATCGCACCACGAGCGCTGATGGTCGAAAATTCGGATGGTCCAACGCTAACGTTGCCGAGCGAAGGTGGCGCACCGGCGGAATTGGTATCTCCCGTAGGAGCGGAGACTGAATGGAAGCGAATTCGTGCAACCTTCGGCGACGCAGACTTGGACGCAAGTTTCCATTTTGCGAACTCCGACACCGATCGCTCCCCTGGAAATGCGATCGAGCCATATGTGCTATTCTCGTTCCGCCACGTTTCTGAAGATGTCTTCAGTGATCACGATCCAGTTCGACCGGCAGCGACGTCGGGCGATTCGGCAACTCGCCAACAACGTCAACTCGACGAACTTGATCGCCACAATCAATGGCTACTTCGCGAAAGTCCGTTCGTTCGCAAGGAGTTCATGAACAAGCTCGACACCTCGTCTGTCGAGGCCTACGAGAAGAGCGCCGAAGCGTACCGCGATATCTTCCGAAACGAAACGATTGGTCACTTCGATCAAGACTTACTGCCGTTCAACGCGCGATCACGCAAGTCTTGGGAAACAGAAAAATGGACCGGATATGAGGTGATGCTCGATGTTTTCCCAGATGTGTTCGCTTATGGCGTACTGCTGGTTCCCAAAGACTTGAAGGAAGGTGAGAAGCGACCGGTTGTAGTTTGCCAGCACGGTCTCGAAGGAAGACCAACGGATATCTTCCTGAACGACCATCGTGCTTACCACGACTTTGCCGCCAAGCTTTGTGAGCGGGGCTTCATCACATTTTCTCCGCAGAACATCTACATCTTCAAGGACCGTTTCCGCACGCTTCAACGCAAAGCAAACTCGGTGGGCAAGACGCTCTTCTCCGTCATGGTGCCGCAGCATCAACAGATCGTAGATTGGTTACAGACACAGCCGAATGTTGATCCCGATCGAATTGCGTTCTATGGCCTGAGCTATGGCGGTAAGTCCGCGATGCGGCTTCCGGCACTGGTCACCGACTACTGCCTTTCAATATGTTCAGCGGACTTTAATGAATGGGTTCTCAAGAACGCCAGCACGCGCCACAACTTCAGCTATATGTGGACCGGTGAATACGAGATCTTCGAGTTCGATCTCGGCAGCACGTTTAACTACGCCGAGATGGCAGCATTAATTTGCCCGCGTCCTTTCATGGTCGAGCGAGGGCATTTTGATGGCGTCGGCGAAGACGAATGGGTCGCCTACGAATTTGCCAAGGTCCGCCATCTGTATCAGGCGAAGTTAGGGATCGGCGACCGCACGGAAATCGAATGGTTCGTCGGCCCGCACACGATCAACGGTAAGGGGACGTACGAATTCTTGCATAAGCACTTGGACTGGCCGAAGAGGTAATAATTCGTCGTTTAACGGGCGTCTAATGTTGCGAGCAACGTATCAACCGATAAGCTTTTGCAAATATCGTCCGCTCTCAATCGCGGCTTCGTCTGGTCCCATGATGTGGGCATAGTGCTGATGCACGGTTAAGTAAGCGTCATACCCGACGGCTTTTAGGCCATCAACAGCAGCCCGAAAGTCGACGCCACCATCTTCCCAAAGCGGGAGATGATGAAATCGTACTGGTCCGTGACACCAAGTCTCAAGCTCGTCTGGGCCTTGCGCGTCGAGTCGATGATTCTGGACATAGGCGTTCATGAGATAGGGCTGTAGACGCTGCAGTGCTGTCACATCATAAGGCTCGCCGCACAGCATGAGGTTCGCCGGTTCGTAGATCAGTCCAAAGTTCGTTCGATCGATCGCTTGCAAGACTTCGATCGAACGATCGATCTGCTCGAACAACGTCGTCGTATGACATTGATGCGCCAATCGAATTCCGCGATCCGCAGCTAGGTCCGCCGCTTCGCGCGCCAGTGGAATGTCCGAATCTTGTTTCAGACAGACGCGAATCAAGTCGCAGCCCAGAGCCGAGGCAACATCCAGACTTGGCGTAATGTCGCGAAGGCTGTTTGGCCCGTTCTCATTGTTCAACGGGACATCAGAGTCAGCGGTCACCATCGAAACGACGAGTCCGGCTTGCGCAACCTGCTCTCGAATGCGACCAAGTTTATCTTGGGAAGTCTGGATGCCTGCGACGCTTGCTCGCATGCAAACCGCCTCGTACCCGTTCTCGACGGCTAGGCGTAAGATCTCCGCGAGTTCCACATTGAGCTTCGTCTTACACGCCGCTTCGGCAATGCGAACCGATAACGATAGTTTCACACTCGTACTCCTCGGCGTAGGTCAACCAAACAATTGTTCATACGTCTCTTGATTGAACCCAACGATCAAGGTCTTACCCTTTCTCAATGTCGGGGCCCGAAGATTTCCGCTCGGGCCGACAATCAGTTTTGCAAGCGTCTCGTCGTCCGGCTTGTCTTTCTTCATATTCACGTGAACAACTTTCTTGCCTTTAGCGGCGTAGATGTCGTTCACCGTTCGGGCCAACACCAAGGCGTCTGCGGCTTTGATCGTTTCTTTCGTGGCGTTTTGTTCCTCTTTGACTTCGACATCGGCATTCGCAAGAAACTCCTGCGTCTTTCCGCAGGTCACTCAGCCACGGCGGTGATAGCTCCAATCGATCTTCGACATGTTGTTACTCCTGTCTCGTGTCAGGTTCTAGCATTACGTGTGCGTTTAACCTCGTCGCATCGGGCGTTCCGGCAAACAACAATCTTCTGGGCAGTCGTCATGATTCGGACCAAGTTCGCCCCAGCAAGACTTCGGGCCATCGCTCGCCCGCTCGAAGATCAGCTCGCGAATCATTTCAATGAATCGAGGGTGATTCCCGACTGTCGCCGCACGGATCATATTCAATCCAAGTTCACCGCAAAGGTCTTGGGCCTCTGTATCGAGGTCGAACAGGACTTCCAGGTGGTCGGAGATGAATCCGATCGGCGAAACGATGACATCGGTCGCCTCGCCGGCCTCGTGCAACTCTTTCAAATAGTCGCAGATATCGGGCTCGAGCCATGGCTGCGAAGGTGGACCGCTGCGGCTTTGATAGACGAGTCGCCAGCTCTGTTCAGGGAAGGCTTCACTTACCAAGCGGCATGACTCTTTGAGTTGTTTTTCGTAATCGCAACCATTGGCCATTGTGTTCGGAATGCTATGCGCGGTGTAAATGATTTGAGTCGTCGCTTGGTGGTCGGCAGGAATTCTATCTAGTGCCGCTCCGACGTGTTCGCGCACCGGCTCGATGTAGCCTGGGTGGTTATAAAACATTCGAAGCTTATGGATCTCGCAGGCTCCCTCACCAACTTCGGCTTGGGCGCGGGCGACATCTTCTCGATATTGACGACAGCCGGAATACGAGCTGAACGCGGAAGTCATGAACGCCAAAGCACGTTTGACTCCGTCTACCTTCATCTGACGCAATGTATCGGCCAGCAGCGGCTGCCAGTTGCGATTGCCCCAATAAATCGGAAGGTTGGGCCCGTACTCCGCCAATTCGTTCTTGAGAGCCTCCATCAACTCGCGACACTGCTGATTGATCGGACTGACGCCATCAAACTGCTTATAGTGCTCTGCGACTTCGAGCATTCGCTCGCGGGGAACGTTCTTGCCGCGCAATACGTTCTCAAGAAAGGGCATGACGTCCTCAGGACCTTCTGGGCCTCCAAAGGAAACAACAAGGATTGCGTCGTAAGATTCACTCATGGTTGCTGCCGGACGAAGTGGCGACTGTCGTCTGTCAATCGGCATGATAGCAAACCAAGGGCAGTTCACAGCAGGTGGGGCGAAGAGCCATCAAGTGCGACCGAGCAGATGTCTCAACGCTTCTTCGAGCGTCGGCTGACGGAACTCGTAGCCGCTGCGGATCAATTTCGTTGCGTCGACATGACTACTTGCCAGTAACAACTCGTCGGCCATCTCGCCGAGCGCGAGCCGCGCTGCAAACGCGGGCATCGGAATGATCGTTGGTCGCCGGAGAACTCGCCCCAGTGTCTTGGTGAACTCCAGATTCGTAACAGGATTCGGTGCAACCGCGTTTACAGGGCCGGAGAGCTCGTCCGTCATTATCGCATGCAGGACAGCTCCGGCCGCATCGTCGATCGAGATCCAACTCCAATACTGGTTGCCACTGCCAACTCGTCCGCCTCCTCCGAGCTTGAACGGCATTAACATCTTCGAGAGGGCGCCGTCTTTGGGACTCAAGATCACACCGTAGCGGAGGTTAACGACACGGATTCCCGCTTCGGCGGCCGGTTGGGTTGCAGCTTCCCAATTTTGTACAAGTTCAGCCAGAAAGCTGGATCCGGGATGTGCCTTCTCATCCAAGAACTCTTCGCCTCGGTCACCATAGAACCCGATTGCCGAAGCACAGATCAGGGCCTTCGGCGGAGCGGACATCTTGGCAAGCCCTTCGCAGAGCGTTCGAGTGGCAACGACGCGACTGTCTCGCATACGTTGTTTTACGCGAGGGTTCCAACGCGAAGCGGCGATGTTTTCGCCCGCTAGGTGGACGACTGCGTCGATACCATCGAGAGGTGAAGCGTCAAACGAGCCAGCCTGTGGATCCCAGGTGACTTCGCCTTCGGCCGCTTCGCGACGTACGAGACGGGTCACTGAGTGGCCGCCAGTTGTTAGAAATGGAACGAGGGCTGAACCGACCAGCCCACTAGAACCTGTGATCGCGATTTGCATTGGTCCAATTCCTTGATGCTTGGAATGTGCCGCGAGATCCGCGTGAGTCGTATTGTGTCGATAGTCGAACAGTCTCTGAATCTTGCCTCGCACGAAACTACTTCCGAGCAGCGACCCGACGGGACCACCTGGTAATCGGTACTCGATGTGGTCTTCTAAAGTCCCTTGTCCGCTGGAGTCAGACTCGAACTTGTGGAGATGTTCCCACGAGGCGAACGGCCCGGAACGCTGTGTGTCTCGGAAGCTTCGGCCCGCGCTGTAATCGTGATGTTCCGCGAGCCAGCGTAACTTTAGGGGTCCGAGTGCTGTGACGAGCTTCACGATACTGCCATTGCGAATACCGTCACCGCGCTCAACAATCTGCGCCGACTCCCAGGGAGGGATCAATCGATCTAGGGCTCCGGGACGCTCATGCCAGGCAAACGCTTCACTGGCCTGAACCGGCAAGAGCAAGCGTCGATTGAATACCTCGCAGCTCATTGGGTCTTTTTAGGGGGTTCGTTGCGATTCGAATGCTGAAAGTGTGTCACACTTACATGACCGCAGCGACCGACTCTGTTTAACCGCTACGCCGATTTCGAGTGCATGGGGCTCGAGCCGAGCTATTCTTCGCCGCCAGCTTCTTCGGACTCCTTCTTCGTCGGCTCAAACTGCATGGCGACTCCGTTCATGCAATAGCGCAGCCCGGTTGGGTCGGGACCATCCTCGAAAACATGCCCTAGGTGCGCTTTGCAGCGACGGCAGTGAACCTCGGTTCGTCGAGAGAAGAAACTATCGTCAGATTGCATCTCGACGCTTGTCTTTTTAAGTGGATTCCAAAAGCTAGGCCAACCCGTCCCCGATTCATACTTCGTCTCAGAGCTGAATAACGGCAATTCGCAGCACACGCACAAGTAAGTGCCCGACGCTTTGTTGTCCCAGTTCGGTCCCGTAAACGCTCGCTCAGTGCCATGCTTCCTCGCCACATAGTACTGTTCCGGAGTCAATTGCCGTTGCCATTCCGCTTCGCTTTTCTCGATCGTTGCGAACTCGTCTATTTCTGGTTTCACATTCGCGCGTAACGCGGATTCGTATCGCCTTCGTATTTCTTCAAGCCGCTCGCGATTCACGCCAAGGTCCGATCGGCCAACGCGTGCTGCAGAACGCATGTGAACGACATTTTCGTCCGTGTCGACAAGAAACTCGACGTCGTCAACAAACCGAAGCCACGGGCTGCGAAACTCGAAATGCAGATAGTTGTCCTTTGTCAGAACGCTCTGACCTCCTGGCAACTCGCTGACCGACGATGCAAGTATCGCAACCGTTTGCTGCTCGGAGTCGGCCAGTGGCAACGGTTCGATCCCATGTGCAGAATCGCTTGCATCAGTTGATACACAATTCGGACTATCGGGACAGGGAGCGAGTTCCGCCAGCGCCGTACCGACACCTGTCGACGGAGACGACAAGCTGTTCATTACGACGATGCCGCCGTACACAACGACCATAATAGAGATCGTCCCGATGATTATCTTTTTGCCGCGACCACTCACGATGTTCCACATCCCTTGTAATCCGAGTAACGAGTTGTCCGTCAACTTACACATTCTAGACAGTAAGCGTGTCTTGTCATTAGCAGCATCGCGAAAGTCTTCTGCAAAGGCGGACAGCATGTCGACAGCCGCACCTGGGAGCCGCTTCGACGAACGGCTAGAATGGCTCACCACCCTAGTTCACGACGATTCGCCCATGAGGTCACTCCGATGAAGATTAGTGCTACGAACGAGTCTGCTGCATCCGTCCAGGCAGATGCTGTTGTTGTCGGTTGCTACGCAGATGGCGAATTACAGCCAGCCGCGACGACGATCGATCAAGCTGCCGCTGGCGCGATCACGGGGCTTATCGAAGCAAAGGAGATCGTTGGCAAAGCTGGCGAACTTACTCGAATTCTTGCGCCCAGCGGCATTGCTGCGACGCAAGTGATCCTCGTGGGGCTTGGGGCTCGCGATGAACTAGATCGGCGTGGAGCGTTTCGTGCGGCGGCGGCTCCCGCGAAATTGCTGGCCTCGAAGCAGCGGGCTCATGTTGCGTTTTACTTGAACGACAATTGGGACGCGGATCTCGTCGAGGCCGCAATCTGCGGATCAATGACGGGCTCGCAAGGACAAGATTTGTATCGAGCCGAAAAGAAGTTATTGCCTTTCGAGAAAATCAGTTGGGCGGCGGCTGGCGAGCCGGTACTTTCGTCGGGCCAAACTCTGGGCCATGCGGTTGCGTTGACGCGGCGACTGGTCAATGAACCAGCCAACAAAATCTATCCCGAATCGTTCGCCGATGTCGCTGTTGATGTGGCGGCCAAGTGCGGGCTTGAAGTGGAAGTATGGGATGAAGACAAACTGAAGGCCGAACGTTGTGGTTCCTTGTTGGGCGTGTCCCAAGGTTCGACACGACCGCCGCGGCTGGTGATACTTCGCCACAACGGTGGACAGAGAGGCGACGCTCCACTCGCGCTGGTCGGCAAAGGCGTGACGTTTGATTCAGGTGGGCTCTCGATCAAACCGAGTGATGGCATGAAGGCCATGAAGTGTGACATGGCAGGCGCGGCGACCGTTGTCGGTGCGATGCAAGCCATCGCCGAATTGCAACTTCCCGTCAACGTCATTGGACTGGTCGGTCTAACAGAGAATATGATCAACGGCGATGCTGTTAAGCTCGGCGACGTGTTGACTGCTCGCAGCGGAAAGACGATCGAAGTGTTAAACACCGACGCCGAAGGTCGACTCGTTTTGGCGGATGTACTCGACGTTGCGGTTGAACAGGGTGCCGCGAAGATCGTCGACCTCGCGACGCTGACGGGAGCATGCTTGGTGGCACTTGGAATGGATACCGCCGGCTTGATGACGAACGATCAGGCTTGGTGTGATGAACTCTCCGACGCAGCACAGCTCTGTGGCGAAGCCGCTTGGCAGCTACCGATGTATCCGGAATTTAGTGAACAGATCGCCAGCAAGGTCGCAGACATCAAGAATATCGGAGAGGGTCGCTGGGGTGGGTCGATCACGGCGGCCAAGTTTCTCGAGGAGTTTGTGCAAGACAAACCCTGGGTCCACATCGATATCGCAGGACCAGCATTCTTGGACAGTCCGAAGCCCTGGCTTGACGCCGGTGGCAGCGGTGCCTTTGTTCGCACGCTCGTCGAGTTGGCACGGGGTTGGCGAAGTTGAGAGTCGGTACCTGCGAGCGGTATCTGGCCTCACAATCCGTACATTCGTTCGATAGGTGATCTGGCGCGGCGAGTTTCTTGTTTCCTGACCGGTTCCGGTTCGTGCTGCGCCAACTGGCCAACCTATCTTCTCTCGGGGCTCATCTCACGTGCTGCGCGTTCGGTACGCTGGCGAACTTGCGATGAGGGCAGTCAGGAACTACGAGACAATCGCAACGGAATCTACGCATGTCACACGACGCCAAGCCAAGTAAAACACCACGTCCGATCCGATTTCTATTTGAGAATTCGGTCTTCCTTATCGCGGGTGCTATCGGTGCCCTGCTCTGGGCGAACACGGACCCCGATGTGCGGAATCCCGCCGGCGAGATCACACATCACGGCAGCTACAACAGCTTTGTCCATCACCGTTTGTTTGGCGGGGATGAGCACGGCGACGGCCATAGTCACGAGGCGGGATTGCATCCGGATGAACATCCAACCCATAACTCGCATATCGACGCACATCCCAGTGCTGCAGAGCACGGAGATGTGCATGCGAAGACCAGTCATGACCATGCTGATGCGACACCGGCTGCTCTTGCACATGTAGATCCGGCGGCCCCTTCCGGCTTCTTTGGAAACATCATCGACAAGCTCGTTAATCGTCCGATGCCTAATGCCAACGGAACGATCGAACGACATGGAATCACGATCCATTTTCTGATTAATGACGTCTTAATGGCGCTATTCTTTGCGATCGCGGCCAAGGAAGTTTGGGAATCGCTGTTGCCCGGCGGAGCACTGTCGAATCCACGCAAGGCCGCGACCCCGTTGCTGGCAACCCTTGGCGGAATTCTCGGGCCCGCTGGACTGTATCTGTTGGGAATGATGTTGTTTAGCAGCCCGAATGCAGCGGGTGTTCGAGAACTTGCCCCTGGGTGGGCGATTCCTTGCGCAACGGATATCGCCTTTAGCTATCTGGTTGCTCGATTGATCTTTGGTAGCGGACATCCTGCCATCGCGTTCTTGTTGTTACTGGCGATCGCGGATGATGCCGCTGGCTTGGTGATCCTCGCCGTTGCCTATCCAAGCAAGCCGCTGGAGCTGCAGTGGTTGTTGATTACGGCCGTCGCCATGGCGATGGCTTATGGATTACGAAAGATGCGAGTGCAAAGCTTCTGGGCCTATTTGCTGGTTCCTGGAGTTCTTAGCTGGATTTCGTTCGATCTGGCGGGTATTCACGCAGCTCTAGGGCTCGTGCCGATCATCCCGTTATTGCCGCACGCTCACACCGATCTCGGCATCTTTGCGCGCGAAGAACTTAACCGCCACGACACGCTAAACGAATTCGAACATTGGTGGAAGAATCCAGTCGAGTTAGTTTTGGGTGTCTTTGGCTTGGCCAACGCTGGCGTCGTGCTCAGCTCGATCGGAGTCGGCACTTGGCTGGTTGTGATTGGGTTGTTGATCGGTAAGCCGCTGGGGATCACTGCGCTAACTTGGGTGGCGCAAAAAGTCTTCAAGCTCGAAATGCCCAAGGGCATGGGCTACCGGCATATCATCACGCTCGGTACGATCGCGTCGATAGGATTCACTGTCGCGTTGTTCGTTTCGACGGCAGCGTTCAGGACACCAGGCCCGGTTCAGGATTCGGTGAAGATGGGAGCGCTATTGAGCTTCTTCGGTGCCGTTGCTGCCTTTATTGTGGCAAAAGCACTGGGCATTCGACCGCTCGGAGCAGTTGATTCGACGCAAGTGTCGGAACTTGACGTCGACGACGAAGGGTCGACGAAATCGGTCGAGATGGCGGAAGTTGACCGATAGCATTGCGAAAGTCAGCAGTTCAGTCGATCATGAAACAGCAGACGTAAGCCTCCTGTTTCTATTTCGAACCTCGCGAAGATACGCCGTTCCACCTGATGTCATCCGCAACCGCACATTCGTTGAACCGTTCGCCATTGATGCAGTCAGTTTTACTGCTCTGCGCGCTGCCTTCTGCCTTTACACAACTGTCCGCAGACGAACACGCACCCCAAGCTTTCGAAACGGGCATCAAGCCGCTGTTGGCAAAGTACTGTTTCAATTGCCAATCCGGCGATGATCCGAAATGCGGAACTCTGTGCCGCGGGTCTATCGGCGAGATATTAATGACGATCGGTTATCGACGTCTGGAATTGCAGACACTTCTCGATGAACACCACCATGAGCTGCAACCAACCGCGGAGCGGTTACAGCAATTAGCCGGTGGTAAGCGGAGCGCGACCACTGGACGGATATCCAACGACGAACAGCATCCCGAACGGGATGCCAGCAGTCTGCAATCCCTTCGGGATTGAACACGATTCGCTCTCATTTCCGGTGGTTTTCGCTGCGCTCGACCACCGGCTAATCGCTCGCATCCCTTCGGGATATCGCGGATCGCGGTGGCGTTCACCGAGACGTGTCGAATTGCAGAAGTAATTTCTTGACAGAACCAGAAGCGTGCTGCTACGTTGGGGGCGCATCACATCTGTGAGTGCTTGGCAGGAGGGCTGGATTTATGGGCCGAAATCTTTATTGGCTACTTGGACTGCAATTGCTTTTGATCGCAAGCGTAGCCTACGCGGCGGAACCGCCGGAGTCGGCAGACGGTCGCGATCGAACCCAAGCGACGCCGCCTACTTCGGCGAATGCTCCCGAGGCAAATCTCAAGGCGTGGGACGACATTCCCGAGGGGACGGAACTGCACGGCGTCAGTCTCTACTACGGCAGCTATGGCAAAGTGCCAAGGCGCAGGTTAGAGCAAAGGCCCGGCATTGGTCTGATTCATTTGGATCGACCAGACAAGCGTGTGATCTTGTTTCTGTCCTCGTACGAGCCCGTGATTTGGGATGTGAGATTGGAACCGGGAACGACTCTGGAAGGAATTGTGTTAGGCGGCTACAACGAACAAGGCGTTGCCGAAAGGTTAGTCGGCATGACGCGAGTAATCGACGCGTCCAGGCAACGCCCTGGCCGACGAAAGATTCCTGGGACTCATGGTTTCATGCCTTCTGCCGACGTGTTGGCGGGGAAACGCATCGTCGAGCGAGAGCCAGACCTTCGATTTGCCCATGGGCGGTTTTTGCGACCCGAAGAGTATCGTGCTTACGAGCAGGCGCAGTACGACTACTACTTTTGCCAGATCGGACGGGTGTTGCACGAACTTACGGACCTTGATTTTGCCTCCTATGTCGCGGTTCATGAGGTTCAGGACGAGACCGGAATCTTAGTGGCTGGAGCGCCGTTGCTCGTTAGTCCTGCCGACCAACCCCAAGATGGGAGAGAACGCTGACGTTGATCCACGTCGTTTATATGCAGTTGATCGCGGTCGCCCTGGGGGCCGAACCGCAGTCGCTCGAGGGATTGAAAGCGGATGTCAGTCGAAAGCCGGAATTGCACGGTGTGAGCATCGGTCGCGGCGGACTTCCCGCCGGTGAGCGCCGGCTTGCAAGGGATAAACGGGCGGGCAGTGCGCGAGTGGTAGTCGATCACCCAGGGACAAACATTGTGCTCTTTCTAGGTGCTGGCAAACGAACGGTCTGGCATCTCACTGTGCGGGAAGAAACGGTGTTGGAACGGATTATTGTCGGTGGATATTACCACCAGGAAGTGATGGGCGACATTGAAGCTGTCCCCATTGAGCATCTGTCGTACAAAGATGCAATGGACAGTACGATGATTGGCACAAGAGGGAAGATGCCCTCGCGTGACGTACTCGAAGGAAAACGTCTCGTGTCGGAGCGGCCTCAGCTGCGTGCCAATACCGATAGAAAGGCATTTCTGCAGGAAGAAACAGATTACAAATTCACGCAGTTGGCCCGGCGGATGCGGGAGCACACCGGTCTCTCTTTCTCCTCCTACACAGCGCAGTACGCTGCGCTCGCCGATGTGCCGATTGTTTTGATGGAGGATTGGATTCCGAAAGGAGATCCGGCGGCGGAACTGCACTTCGTCAGCTTTCACATCGCTCGGCAACTGGGCGGCAAACAAGTGCCGCGTGGCGAGACAGAGGCTGACGTGAAGATCAAGGTCAGCCGGCCCGGCAAGCGGGTCGTCTTGTTCCTGTCGGCCTACGATCCACTCAGTTGGGATCTTGAGGTTGCGCCGGGCACGACTTTGGCTGGGGTCATCCTGGGAGGCTATGAACGGCAGGACTTGATTGAGGCTGTGCGCAGCACCAGAACCCTGCGGCGCTATGGGGAGAGTCACGGTGCCGCATCGCTGCCGGGCTGCCACGGTGACATGCCTTCAGCCGACGTCTTCCGCGGCGAACGCCGTGTCACTGAAGTCCCTTATGGCCGTGACCAGCCCAACTTGAATCCAAACGAGAAGGCGCGTTGGTACAGTCAGGCGATGACCGATTACGCGTTTTCAAAGACGCTGAGCGGTTTGCGCGAACTGACGGGACTTAAGCCCACGTCGTATCACATCATCCACACGATTGCCCCGGGATCAACCTTAATTGTTGACTGATTCTTATCGCGTTTCTAATGGAGGCAGCTATGTCACGTCGCTCGCACATCAAGACTGTGTTCTCGTCTATACGTATCCAGCGGCGCTCACGCGCGAAGTACCGTAGTCGACCGATTCTCTTCGAGACATTGGAATCTCGCCAACTACTTGCCGTGAACGTGGCGTGGGGGGGGCGGAAGCTTAGTGATCACTGGGACGGAGGACGACGACGTGATAGACGTCGGGCATGTCTCCATCAATGGAGTGAATTATGTCGAAGTAAGCGGGTCGGTTTACTGGGACGGGCTGAACGACACGCCGGCAGGAGATCTCGCGGTCACAAGCGCAGTCACTTCGATTTCGGTCAATGGCCTTGATGGAGACGACTCGATAGACCTTGAAGACGTGAACTCGTTTTTCGGCGGGTTCGCCAACCTGGACGGAAGTATCACCATCGATGCCGGTCCCGATGAAGATACAGTTAAGGGGAGTCTTTTTGGTGAAACGATCTACGGCGGAGGCGAAAACGACATAATCGAAGGAGGTAGCGGAAATGATTTCCTTTGGGGACACGAGGGTATCGACACTATTGATGGAGGTTTCGGGAATGACTTCATCGTTGGTGGCGAACCCGAAGAAAACGACGACGATATCCTGCGCGGCGGTCCCGGCGTAGACGAGATCTATGGCGGTGGGGGTGGTGACTTCATCAACGGAGGATGGGGCTCCGACAAGCTATACGGGGGCCCTGGGTTCGACACGATCCACGGCGATACCGACGATGCCTTTGCTTCGGGGTATGGTGCTGGCGATGACTTAATTTATGCTTCCCTAAAAGAATCTGTGGGTGAATTCTGGTTCTGGTAGCCTGCCGAGGTTG
>JACKQG010000783.1_pt1 | contig 45253 bp, 44 predicted proteins | sample 8237621 | NCBI WGS metagenome assembly JACKQG01 (sample SAMN15677084, study PRJNA649215) | marine metagenome | biome: marine; feature: Black Sea; material: saline water; isolation source: suspended particulate matter (SPM) from the Black Sea western gyre | collected 2013-06-09/2013-06-10 | depth... | reverse complement strand
CAATTTGGAATTATAATTAGATTCGAAGGCTCCCGAGTCTTGTAGAAATTATCTTAAGGTTGCGTAACATAAGTTAAGTAAATTTCGGAATGATTTTTGAAAAGGAAATCATGCTATTCCGAAATTTGCTCAGGCTGTGCGGTAAACCAAGTAACTTATTTCTTTTACGAAAAACCGTACAACACTTAGGAGGCTGAGAATGTTTGGTTTAGATAAAACTGATTCCTTGTTTGTCTTTTGGGCTTTTGCTATGCAGTTTTGTTTGATTTTGCTATTCGCCATCCGCAAAACCAATTTAGATTTCATCCTAAAGTATGGCTGGATCTTCTATTTATTGAGCATCCCTGCTGTCATTGTCAGCATCATCATGCTGCGTGGCGGCAAGGGTTTCACGTTCTGGATTGGGGGATTCATCTTTCTAGTCTGGGCGATATTTGGCTATATCGTTGAATATCGATTTGGAATCAAGTGGCGGGACCCTATTGTTGTGTCTATTCTCATCCCCTATGTACTGCTGTATTTGGGAACAATCATGTTCTATTGGTTCCCGCTGGGCATTCTGGGTCGGCCGTTGTGGTATTTCTACGGCGTACTATTTGCGTTGGGCACGTACTTCAATATTACATCGCACTAGGGATTTTGTGTTAAATTGTTCATCATAGCTCGCCTAAAGATTCCACAGTAAATTTCCCGCCTTGACACAAAACAAGTGCGCTGGCCGGGGATGTAATCCTTTGGTCGCATCGAATGTGATGTTAGTTTCTCCATGAAATGATCTCTTTGTAATTAGAGTAGATCTTTCAACAATACCAGCAGACCCCCCACATTTTCGAGCACCAAATTGGGCTGCACAGGGGCGGATGGAATATCTTCTCTTTTGGCTTCTCCGCTAAGCACAAGAATGGTCTTGATCCCGGCTTTGCCAAGAGCGATATCAGTATAAAGTCGGTCACCGACCATGGCCAGTTGAGCGGGCTCGAACCCCGTCTTCTCCAGGATCGCATCAACGATGGGTTTATGAGGCTTACCGACAATCACGTCTGGATGGCGGCCGGTCGAACTGGCGATCATGGCCATCATGGCACCGATATCGGGCATGAATCCAGTCTCGGTGGGGCAGTTGATATCTGGGTGCGTAGCGATATAGGGAATGTCATCTCGTACAAAATCACACAGCTTCCAAATCTTATCGTATGTCAGCGTAGTGTCGAAACCCAGAACGACCACATCGGGTTTCTCTTTTTCGAGTTCGAAGCCAAATTCCTCGAACTCTTTCTCCAGGGATGGTGTCCCCACAACGTACACCCGATTGCCCTTTATTTCCTTCTGCAAATAGATGGCGGTTGCTTCTCCAGATGTGAATATCTCATTTTCAGAAACGTGGATTCTGAGCCCGCACAATTTTTTTGCATAATCCTTTTTTGACCTGGAGGAGTTGTTGGTCAGAAAATAATATGGGATGGATTGTTCCCTGAGATATGCCACCAAATCTCTCGCCCCAGGCAGAAGCTGTCCCCCCAGGTAGATAGTGCCGTCCATGTCGAAAAGAAAGCACTCGATATCTTTGAGCCAGGTTTTATTCATGTTGGTGATAATCCTTTTCCCATAAAGCCAGTGATGCGCATATGAGTTTTGAGCACTTCCCGGATGTTGTCCTTTTGAGCTTTTGCTATTCGTAATCGATCGCTTGACATCGCAGGCTCCTTGTTCTAGTGTCTCAACAACCACTATTCTACAAGAAGCCTGCCTTTTTTTCACCAAACCCCCCTTTTGTTGGATGGATAGATTTTGCTATAATCAAATTGTGGAAATACTTGCAGGAGTAGTTCTTTGTTACCATGGGTTACTAGACAGGAGGATCACCATGAAAAATCGAAAAGTTGTATGCGCGTTGTTAATCATTTTACTCTTTTCTTGCAGCCAACTCGGATTTTTGGGCAATGATGGAAAAGTGATGCCCTTCAGTATTCCAAGCGTAAGGGTCAACGATGATATTTCTTGCACTTATTTTGTTTCTCCCAGTGGCAGTGATGCTGGATCAGGCAGCGAGTCTCAACCTTGGGATACGTTTCAGCATGCAGTTGATTCTGCTCAATCTGGAGACACGGTATGCTTCCGAGGGGGGAATTATGTAATGGATGAACCGATCTATATCACGCAGTCTGGCACATCTGAGTCTCCGATCACGTTTATCGCCTACCCAGATGAACAACCCATTTTAGATGGTGGTGGGGATGTTGGGGGAATCTTAATTTTCGAACAAGGTACTTCGTATCTTAAAATCAGTGGATTTGCCTTGCGCAATTTCAACATTTGGGGGGTAGATTTGAGTGGCGAAAACTACTATGTTCATTTAGATCATCTCACTATAGAAGGTGGGGAAGCCGGTGTGCATTTTACCTTTGGCGATGATGACCTGGCATCTCCCGAAGGCGGCCCGGTTGAACATATCACTTTAGAAGACAGCACAATCTATAACAGCCAATATACGGCCGTTGATTGCACACCGGGACCCTGTAACAATATGGTTTTTCGCCGTTTAGAAGTGTACGGTTCGGGTATTAGTGGGGAATCATCCTTCGGCGCGGATGGCATTGCTATCTCCCGCGGCTACCCCGTTCTGGTAGAAGACTGCTATGTTCATGATAATGGCGGTGATGGGATCGATCTCAATTCGCGCGACTACGATGGCCATGCAGAAGGTATTGTTGTCCGTCGCAATCGGGTAGTAGGTAATCATCAAAACGGCATCAAACTCTGGGCTGGGGGCTTAATTGAAAACAATATTCTTTGGGGGCAAGGGAATAGTGCGCTTTGGATTGGAACCTTCCACAGTGATTTAGAAGTGATCAACAATACCATCGCCTTCAATATGTGGGATGGATCATACAGCGAACGAAATTGGGTCTTCTCAACGGGCTATCCTGAAGATATCGTTTCCTTGCCTGAAGTGAACCTTCTTCTAGTAAACAACATTTTTGCCTTCAACACGGGACCTGAAGTTGGGGCCCCAACCGGCGTTTACCTTGGCCCGGGTGTTGAGATCACCGAGCACAACAACTTGTATTTCAGCCGAGAAGATGGCGAGATCACGTCTGAGTTCCTTGATAGGGATATCACTCGTCAGGAGTTAGCCGATGGTACATGGGCTGATCTCACAGGACAAGGACAAAACAACCTGACCAGTGATCCGCTCTTCGCATCTGGCTGGCCAGATGTGCAAATTGATTTGCAGTCTTCCAGCCCAGCAATCGATGCTGGAGATAGTGCTTTCTGTCCGGCCGAGGATGTTTTTGGTAATTCAAGGCTTATCGCTGGGGATGGCAATGGGAAATCTATTTGCGATTTAGGTGCAGTCGAATGGAGTGAGTGAGCGAGCGAAGATACTAAGTTGTATCAGAGTCAAAAAAGCCGTCCGCATTTGCGGGCGGCTTTTGTCTACACAAATCACCGACTTGTAGATTATTGAAGGGGATTGACAATACGCACACTTCTCTACCGTACATCTGTGAAAATGGAACGCGGATTACGCGGATTCAACGGATTTTCGCAGATAAAACAAGAAAAAATCTGTGAAAATCTGCCTGATTCGCGTCATCCGCGGCCTATTTTTGAGCCACAAGTTATAAATGTACGGTAGAGAAACGCACACTAAAATATTTCCAACGAAACTCTTTTTCCCTGTACTGAACAATATAGTCTGACACAAACCCGCTAACTATTGACAACTATAGTTAGTTAATATATAGTAAGGATACTAACTATATATACAGGAAATCAAGTGGCATAATTAATCTATGCTTTGCAGATAAAATGCTTTGGCGATTTACTTTGTCTGCAAGAGCTTGCGGATATATCAACAATCCAAGGAAGAGATGGCGCAACAACTTTGATTGCCCAAGGTGTGGAGTGGCATACTTATTGCCATATTCGCAATCGAAGTGCTCAGAGTGGGGTGAAAGTCATTTCATCAAGTCATAAACCCCGGCTTAAATTGAAGCAAGAGGATGATAAAAATGAAATCGGAATTCAAGAAATATACTGAAGCCAATAGAGATGCCTGGAACGAAGTCACGCCAAAACACCAAAGTGCAGCCAAAGAGAAGTGGGATCGCGCCTTCATGCAACCTAGTTTTGTTTATATGGGAGCTGAAGAGGTAGATCTGCTCAATCAGATGGGGATCAAAGGCAAATATGTGGCGCACTTATGCTGCAATAATGGCATTGAGCTTCTCTCCTTGAAAAATTTGGGAGCAGATGAATGTATCGGTTTTGATATCACAGATACCGTAATCCAGGAAGCTCAGGAACGCGCAGATCTATGCAAGATCGACTGCCAATTTGTGCGTTCGGATGTTTATGACATTGGACCTGAATATGAAAATCGTTTTGATATCGTTTATATAAGCTCCGGTGGGATGGGCTGGCTACCGGATTTGAAACTGTTTTTTGCAAAAGCGGTTTCTCTATTGAAAGAAGATGGGCTGATATTCATCCACGAGATTCATCCGTTCTCCGAGATGCTGTCTTTTGACGATGCTAAAGTGGATGATGTCTTGCGGATTGTTGAACCCTACTTCAAAACCGAACCCTATATTGAGTTTGGCGGACTAGATTATGTCGGCGGAGAGCAATATGATTCGACCAAACCGCAGTATTGGTTTGTCCACAAACTTTCTGACATCCTGATGGGATTGATCGAGAATCAAATTTCAATCGAGCATTTCTCTGAATCTGAAACGGATATTTCTGCAGGTCATCAGCGCATAGAGCAAGCTCAAGCCGGGGTGCCTTTGAGTTATATATTGATTGGAAGAAAACAGAAGAAAACAAGGGATTGACAAATATAGTTTATATATGTATAATTAGGAAACTAACTAATATGGAGAACAAATGACAACTTCTGTGCCAATCAGCTTACACGATGATATCCCGGAAACCTCGCTAACAGGGGTCTTCGAACTTATCGATCAGACTGCAAAGAACTTGAAGCGCATCCAACGGCAGACGGTTAGCGAAGCGAATCTCACCCCGCCCCAATACGCGATCTTGAATATGCTGTGGGAGCAAGATGGACGCCCTTTCAAGGAAATTGCTGATGCCCTGCTGTGCACAAGAGCGACCATCACAGGGCTCATGGATACACTTGAGCGCAAGGGGTTGGTGGTGCGCAAACCCAATCCTGAGGACAGAAGAAGCTTATTGGCAACACTCACAGATGAAGGGCGAGCACTGCAAAAAAACACACCTTCCCTCGATAGCATATACCAAAGTTGCTGCACTGGATTGTCACCCATAGAATTTCAGCAATTAGCATTTTTACTTAGTAAACTAAATGATTCTCTAATTTTCCCGGAGGCATAATCATGAATCAAGAAACAATACTCGCATCCATACAAAACCAGGATCGTCTCTCATGGCGAGAGATTGGTATTATCGGCATCCATGCTTTTATAGGCTGGGCGCTGTGTACGGCAGCAATGGGCATAAGCATGGCTACCACAACTGTGCAGAATGCCCTGATCATCCACGCCAGCGCTGCGCCGATCATCTACACTGCAGTATCTCTGAGTTACTTCAATAAATTTAACTTCACGAAGCCACTGCAAACAGGCTTGATCTTCGTCAGTTTTGTGATCATCATGGATTTTTTCGTCGTTGCCATGCTGGTGCTCAAAAGCTTCGAAATGTTCTACAGCCCGTTAGGGACCTGGATCCCATTTACGCTGATCTTTTTGAATACGAGCATCATGGGAACCCTTGTACTGAAACGAAAAAAATCTCAATAAATTTAAAAATACCGATACATGGAATAAAAAAAAGCCGCTCTAGAGCGGCTTTTCAATTGACAATCAATGTTGGGGTCAGTTTAATTCAACCCCTCTGTGGCGGCAGACGAATCTTCTTTCCACGGCACCCAGGCCAAAATCGTTGTCCCGTAATCCATCTTCGAGCTGATCTTGACATCTCCTCCGACTTTGCGGGCGCGGCGCTGCATATTCGAAAGGCCGTGCCCAATGATCTCGCCGGTATTATTGATATCAAAGCCGCGACCATCATCGCTGACTTTCAAGAGCACCTGCTCATCCGTTCCCCAAAGTTGCACATCCACTTCCCCGGCAAAGGCGTGTTTGGCCACATTGCCCAGAGATTCCTGGCAAATATGGAAAATAGCCAGGGCATTTTGGCGGGGTAATCCGCTGAAGCCATTTTCCGAGGTAGCCAAATTTGTCTTAGCCTTGGTGTGGGTGCGAAATTCATCCAGCAGGCGCTGCACACCATGGGGCAACGATTCTCCGCCGCGCAGCTGCCGGGGGCGCAAGTCGAGAATATAGGCACGGATATCTTGAATGGTGCTGTTCAGGCCTTCGATACCTTCACTGATCTTTTGTCGCGCAGTTTTAACATCGTCATCCAGCGACATGCGCGCCAAATCGAGAGCCAGGCCAACGCTGTAGATCGACTGGATGATGCCGTCGTGCAAATCCATGCCAATGCGCTCGCGCTCTTCCAAGATGGCAATGCGGCGGCTCTGCTGCTGCAAGCGCGCATTTTCGATGGCTGTTCCCGTCCAGGTGCCAATGGCTTCGAGCAAATCCAGTTCACGCCAGGTGTACTGACGGTCATCTCGGCTGACGACGGTCAGGACGCCAACCACTCTGGTGCTGGCTCGCAGCGGAACACAGACAATGCGTTTGAACCCAGCTTCGATAACCGCCGGACGCAGACAAACCACATCTTTGCCAAGGGGTGGGCTTTCGATGGTTTTATCATCTTGAGCAGCACGGCCGACCATGCCATCGCCAAAATTGAAGCGCTCGCAAGACCAAAACGCAGAAGCTGCCTCGCCACGATGTTTCTTCAGCCAAAGCACTTCACTGTCTTCTTCTCTGAGGAAAATTTCGCCTGCCTGAACCCCAAAGTGTTCAATCACCTGGTCCAAAGTCTGTTCCAGAATTTCATCCATATTTGATGAGCGCTCTGATGCTTTGGCCAAGTTGTAGAGCAATGTCAGATCGTCGAACTGCTCCATCAATGTTTTGTCGCGCTCAATGACACCTTCGTATAGCCGCGAGTTATCGATGGCCACAGCGGCATAGGCCGCCAGAGTTTCGATGACACGCTCATCGTCTTCGGTGAACTCGGGGGCATTCTCTTTTTCTGTAAGATATATTTGCCCCAACATAACTCCACCAGACATAATAGGAACGCCCAAAAACGAGCGCATGTGGGGGTGGTTTTTTGGAAAACCGACGCTGCGCTCATCAACATCCATGTCGGGCACACGCATTGTTTTCTGCTCTTTTAGCAAAGCACCAATGAGCCCAAACCCCTTGGGTGGATGCGCTATATGCGCTATTTCAGTTTCTGTCATTCCAATGGGGATGAATTTTTCTAATTCCCCTTTTTCATTGACGATGCCAATGGCCGCGTAACGTGCGTTGGCTTGTTCGCGAGCCATGCGCACGATGCGCTCCAACACATTATTGCGCGACAAATCGCTGACTAATTGCAGGCTAGCCCGATGCAATGCAACTAGTCTTTCCTCTAATTGCTCACGAGTCAATGTAACCATTCAGGAATCCTCACCACCCCTAATTTTACCAAGAAATGTCCAATTTGAACGGTTGGGAAAAGTTTGGGAGAGTTGGCATTCTGCGGGTGGTAAATTTATTCAGCCTGATAGTTTTTGCCAGATTCTGACCCTAAAATATGGTTGGCGAAAATACTAATGACTCATGTTACGCACGCGTAGCGGGAAAGTCCTGAAAATAGGGGAGGGTGAAGCCCCCACCCCCTATTTTCAGGGAGATTTCTCTTTAGGTTGCGTAACATGAGTTAATGAGAGTCGTAGCCCCATCGCATTTGACGAAAGCTTGTTAGAAGTCCATGCGGTTTTAATGTTAATAGATGACTAACTCAGATAAAAACTCACGTATCTCTGGATTTTATGATCTTCCCCTCGAGCAGCGGCATGCCGAGCTCGCTCAGCGTGGGTTCCTGGATCCTGATGATTTTCCTGTTCTCGAAGGCCAAGGCGGATTGACCATCAAGCAAGCTCAACATATGATCGAAAATGTGGTTGGACTGTACAGTCTGCCCTTGGGCTTGGCGCTCAACTTCACTGTCAACGGACGCGATGTCATCATCCCCATGGCTGTTGAAGAGCCTTCTGTTGTAGCCGGTGCTTCATTTATGGCCAATTTGGCTCGCGCTGGAGGCGGTTTCACGGCCCAAACTACACCCCCAGAGATGATTGGTCAGATGCAGGTATTGGATGTACATGACTTGAACCAGGCGCGCCAAAATGTATTAGATCAGAAAGCCGACCTGCTTGCCGAAGCCGCCGAGATCGATCCGATCCTGAAGAAATTAGGCGGAGGGCCGCGTGATCTGGAGGTGCGCCTGATCGAGGAATCTCCCATTGGAGCCTTCCTGGTGGTGCACTTGATCTATGATGTGCGCGACGCCATGGGCGCCAATGCGGTCAATACAGCCTGCGAGCGTTTGGCACCTCAGATTGAAACACTCACTGGCGGGCGCGTGCATTTGCGCATCCTCTCCAATTTAGCAGATCGACGCCTGGCAAAAGCAAGCTGCACAATTTCATTGTCTGAATTGGCCTTTGGGGATTTTTCGGCCGAAGATGTGCGCGACGGTATCATTGCTGCTTGGGCCTTTGCCGCTGTCGATCCCTACCGGGCGGCGACCCACAACAAAGGTATCATGAATGGCGTCGATGCGGTGGTGCTGGCAACAGGCAACGATTGGCGCGCCATCGAAGCTGGGGCTCACGCTTACGCGGCGCGCAATGGACGCTACACATCATTGAGCAAATGGGGTAGTGACGCCGAAGGAAATCTCGTCGGCGAATTGGAAATGCCCATGGCTGTGGGTATTGTTGGTGGGGCTACCAAGGTGCATCCCGGTGCGCAGGTGGCGCTCAAAATTATGGGCATCTCCTCAGCTAATGAATTGGCTGAGATCATCATATCCGCGGGCTTAGCCCAAAACCTGGCTGCTTTAAGAGCGCTTGCGACTGAAGGCATCCAACGCGGACATATGGGCTTGCATGCCCGTCAAGTGGCCATTGCTGCTGGGGCCCGGGATGATGAGATCAACCGTTTGGCTCAGCAGTTGGTGACTGAAAAAACTGTGCGCGTCGACCGCGCCAAAGCGATATTGGAAGAGTGGAATGAAAAATAGTGGAATATTTGGACATTGATTTTCATCCGTGTCCAAATTTAGGAACTATAAGGATTATTTTATGACAGATAAAGTATCTGAAAACCTGCTGCTAAAACCCTCTCGCCCTGTTGGGATTGTTGGCTATGGCGCCTATGTGCCTCGCTACCGCTTGCCGGCCAAGGAGATTTCACGCATCTGGACCGGCGGAACCGGTGGAGTGCCGATCCAGGAGAAATCCGTGCCCGGCCCCGATGAAGATACAACCACTATGTCTATCGAGGCCGCTCGCAATGCCTTAGCGCGGGCGGGCATCGACCCTGAAGAGATTAGGGCTGTCTGGGTGGGTTCTGAGTCGCATCCCTATGCTGTTAAACCAACTTCCACGATTGTTGCCGAAGCCTTGGGCGTTGTCCCTTTCACCCAGGCCGGTGACTGGGAATTCGCCTGCAAGGCGGGCACCGAAGCTATGGTAGCCGCCATGGGCCTTGTCGGCTCGGATATGGCCAAATACGCCCTGGCTATTGGTATGGACACAGCACAAGGCCGTCCTGGAGATGCCTTGGAATACACCGCATCGGCTGGCGGCGCGGCCTTTCTGCTCGGACCCGCCGAAGAATCTGTGGCAGTGATCGAAAGCACGCTTTCTTACGTCACAGACACGCCCGACTTCTGGCGGCGGGAATACCAGAAATACCCTGAGCATGGTCAACGTTTTACGGGCGAACCGGCATATTTCAAACATATTTCTTCTGCAGCACAATCATATTTAGATGCCACCGGCACCACTGCGGAAGATTACCAATACGCCGTTTTCCATCAGCCCAACAGCAAGTTTCCTAGCAGAGTAGCAGGACAATTAGGGTTCAGCAAAGAGCAGATCGCGACTGGTCTGCTTGTGTCCGTGATTGGCAATACCTATTCGGGTGCGGCCATCATCGGTCTGACGGCTATCCTCGATGTGGCTGAACCTGGAGACCGCATATTGATGGTTTCCTTTGGCTCGGGTGCTGGCTCAGATGCCTTTGGCATCCGTGTCACCGAACGCCTGCCCGAACGGCGCGATCTAGCCCCTAAGACTCAAACGTACATTGCCCGCCGCACGGAGATTGATTACGCTACTTATTCTCGCATGCGCGGAAAGTTAGTGCTGAAATAAATCGAGCGTCACTGCGAGCGGAGCGTAGCAGTCTCCGTCGATAACCAGGAGATTGCTCACCTGCACTTGGCGCCGCATGTGCAAGTGTCGTCGACCAAAAGCCTCCTCGCAGTAACAAGGTTGTAGACATACTGGAATTGATGAAATGACAGACGTCGTTATCGCTGGAATTGGACAAACTACAGTAGGGGAACATTGGCATTTATCCTTGCGGGAACTTGCCTATCACGCCATCGAAGCTGCTCGCCTCGATGCGGGTGGATTGCTGCCCCAATCGCTATTCGTTGGCAATATGCTGGCCCCCAATCTTTCTGGACAGGCTCATTTGGGGGTGTTGATCGCTGATTTTGCCGGTCTGCGCGGCATTGAGGCCTATACCGTCGAAGCAGCCGGAGCATCAGGAGGTGCAGCTTTGCGGGCGGGGTATTTGGCTATCAAGTCGGGTTTTGTAGATGTAGTTCTGGTCGTGGGGGTTGAAAAACTCACTGATAAGGTTGGCCCCGAGGTGGATACCGCTATCGCCACCAGCCTGGATAGTGATTACGAGGCCGTTCAAGGTATGACTCCGCTGACCCAGGGAGCCATGCTTATGCGGCGTTATTTCCATGAGTATGGTGTGCCGCAACATGCCCTGGCTGGATTTCCTGTCACGGCGCATGCCAATGGAGCAAGTAACCCCAATGCCATGTTTAGAAAAGCCATCAAGCCAGAATTGTATGCGCGCGTTGGTATGGTTTGTGACCCTTTGAATATGTTTGATGCCGCGCCAGAAGCCGATGGCGCCGCGGCGGTATTGCTTACGCGCGCAGATCTGCTGCCTCCGGATGCAAACCACACTCCGATCCGCATCGCCGGTTCGAGTGTCGCCACAGATACATTATCGCTCCACGACCGCCCAGATCCCCTGGATTTCCGCGCCGCACGCCTCTCTGTGGGGCAAGCCTGTCTGCAAGCAGGATTAGCCATCGATCAGATGGACTTCTTTGAGTTGTGTGATGCTTATTCGGTCTATGCGGCGCTCACCCTCGAGGCAGCAGGATTTGCAGAACGCGGCCTGGGGTGGGTACTGGCTGAAGAGGGCCAGATCGGCCTCAAAGGCAGCATTCCAATATCTACAATGGGTGGCCTGAAAGCGCGCGGCAATCCCATTGGCGCAACTGGCCTTTATCAGGTAGTCGAAGCGGTCCAGCAATTGCGCGGCGTGGCTGGAAATAATCAGATCCCCGAAGCGAAAAATGCCCTTATTCAATGTTTGGGTGGTCCCGCATCTACAGCGGTAACACATGTGCTAACGGTTTTGTAAGCATCGCTTCTAGTGTATTTTGATAGTTCCTGATAGCTTTACTGGCTATACTACAATCGAACAAGAAGGAGTATGAAATGGAAATTCCACGTCATTGGCGTTTGAAGAAACAGCGATATGCCCTGGTGGGCGAAGTTTGCCCGCATTGTGATGCAAAGATATTCCCGCCTCGTGATGTCTGCCCGGAATGTGGTGACGAGGCTAAGACCCTTTTTGAGTTCAGCGGCCGCGGCGAAGTGTATTCTTATACCACTTTGTCCAATGCTCCCGCTGGATACCAGGCCTCCGCGCCCTACACGGTCGCTTTAGTAAAGTTGGATGAAGGCCCCATGGTTACTGCACAACTAACCGATATTGGGGAACAAGATGTTGAAATTGGCATGCCTGTCGAAATGGTCACCCGCAAGTTGCGCTCTGAGGGCGATGATGACCGCGGTATGTTGGTATATGGCTATAAATTCCGCCCCATGGAGCTTCAGCAGTTGGCAGCAGCAGCGGATTAATCAGTATTGAGAATTAAAAGTTTGAGGCGCTCAATTTTGATGAGCGCCTTTTTATTTAGGCCGAAATCTCCCATTGTGCTAAAAGTTCATATATAATACTGTTGATTGGAAATTGTTACGCTAGGAGAAATCTAAATGCCACTTGATCCAGCTGCTCTTGACGAATATCGTGATGTACTGGGTGATGAGTTTGGCCCATTCTTTATAGATCTGATTGATACTTTCTTTGCCAGCGGCCCAGAATTTATTCAAACGATGAAGGATGCATTATCGGGCGGTGACGTCGCATCATTCACACGGGCAGCTCATACGATGAAATCGAACTGCAAAACTTTTGGTGCCAACGAATTTGCAGAGAAGACCTTCGAACTCGAAAAACTGGGCAATGACAAAAATCTTGCCGATGCAAAAGACAAACTGGTTGCTCTCGAGGCTGATTATCAAGGACTTGTTGCTGAACTAGAGAATTTACGCGACAGCCTTTAGAACATCTTTCTTGACATAAAAAAAGAGAGTGGGCTGGCGATACTAGCTCACTCTCTTTTTGAACTATTGGCGTCTTTTCCGCATTCGTTTGGCGAGACGCTTCCAGGCTTCGGTAGGCTCTTGAGGTCGCTCCTTCTTGTGCTCGTCCTGACTGACCCAAAATGCCAGATCTTCGAAGATCACGCCCAGCGGTGATTCGGGTTCTTCAAGAACGGGAGGAGACCCAAAGTTAATTGCCCGAACAAGTTGATCTGACGCAAAAGGAATCACAGTTCTGATTTCTTGGTTGAGACCAGCTTCAATATCTGCTACTGAAAGACCCTGACGTTCGAATACCCAGTTCAGGATCAGGCGGATGTTGTTTGGTGAGTATTCCAACGTTTCGAAAACTTCAATGGCCATTGCTGTGGATCGGACAGATGCTAATTCAGGTGCCAGGACGATAAATATCTCTTCGGCGAGATCCAGGCCAGCCAGAGTTGTTTCTGAGAAGTTGTGAGGTAGATCGAGCACAATATAGTCATAGCTCTGTTGCATAAGATCTAAGACGCGATTGACTTTCCCTGCGTCGACAAGTTCCCCTTCTTCAACACGACGAGGGGCAGAGAGTACATGTACGCCGCTAGGATGCTGACGCATAGTCTGACCGAGCACCTCCCGGTCGATCTCCCCAGTTTCCATACGGGCCAAATCCGCCCAAGTATTGCGCAGGGGCAGATTGAGCATCAATGCAGCCTGTCCCGCGGTAAAGGCCAGGTCAATGAGGGCGGTTTCCTTGCCCCAAAGCTGCGCCAAACCTACGGCAGTATTTGCAGCAATTGTTGAAACCCCCACACCACCGCGCAAAGAGAATACCGCAATAACTTTACCTGTCTTCTCCAATACTTGACGCGGCGCTACGGGTACCGTTTTTCGCCGTAGCAGCACATTGACGCGAGCCATCAGTTCATCAGGTTCATAAGGCTTAGAGAGATAATCATCAGCGCCAGCTTCGAAGCCCTTGATCTTATTTTCGAGGTTGTTCAGAGCAGTCAATAGTAGGATTGGGATTTGTGCAGTTTTGGGATTCTCGCGCATCCGCTCACAGGTTTCATACCCGTCCATATTTGGCATCATAACATCAGAGATAATCAGGTCGAAATCTTGCTCCTTCGCATATTTCAAGCCTTCAAGGCCATCTCCCGCCATGGTGACCTGATGACCCGCAGATTCGACAACCTTTCGATGAAGTTTCTGGCTAACAAGATCGTCTTCAATGATGAGTACACGTGCTGACATGCTGATTTACTCCTTCTGGTTATGCAATCCAATCAGTGTGTTGAGCATGAATATCATTATACAATTGATTTCTCGCAAGCGCAAAACTGTGCAAGGTGTACAAACCTTTATTTTCTTGACGCTAACCAGTGATTATGCTAGTATCTTTTAAGATTGTAGTCATATAAACTAGTCAATTGGAACTGCCCTAATTCGGAGACTCTTGTTTCAACCGATATTACCTCGCAGGGGAACGTTGACGCTGAAAACGCCCTCGGCTTTTTTAATGAAGGAGCAAACAATGATGAAGAAGAATCACATGCTGCTCATTGCCATAGTTTTGTTGCTGGCAATTGTGTTATCTGCTTGCGAGCGTAGTGCTTCATCGGCTATGCCGGGCACTGAGGGCGGAGAAAGTGATTTTCCTTTGCCCGAATCAGAGGTAGGAACCCCATCCGCTTTAGAGGCGTTGGAAGCGATTACGACCCAAACCGCGATTGTTGAAAGTGGTGAGGAAGCTGCAGCACCTCAGGGTGAAGAGAATGCTCTCCCTGCCGATGAAATTAAACCTACAGAAACACCACAGCCTCAACCTGTAGAAGAACCTCAGGTGGAAGCTGAACCAGAAGCTGAGCCTGTTGAAGTTGAAGATTATGCTGTTCCCAATACCTATACTTTGAAATCTGGGGAGTTTCCCTATTGTATTGCCCGCCGCTTTGATATCGCGCCAGCAGCTTTGTTGTCGGCAAATGGCCTCTCATCATCTTCGATGACATATCCGGGCACGGTGTTGACCATCCCCAAAAATGCTGGGCATTATAATCTGGGATCGCGTGCCTTGCGAGCCCACCCCACAACCTATGTTGTACGATCTGGAGATACTGCCAATTCTGTTGCTTGCCTCTTTGGGGATGTTGACCCCAGGGCAATCAGGGCGGTGAATGGTATCGAGGGCGCTCTCCCTGTTGGGAAGACGATCCAAATCCCGTAAAAATTTGATGACCGTTATCTGAAAACTAATATAAGGAGTAGCCAGAAATGTTGGGCTGCTCCTTATCTATTTCTGAAAGGGCGTATGGATGATCAAAGCAGTCCGAAGCGAGACAAAATATAAAGGAAAGGCTTTCTCAGTTCGTCAGGATCAGCTTCAATTACCCAATGGCAGAATTTCGAAACTTGATATTGTCGATCATGTTGGCGCCGTGACGATATTTCCTATCGATGAAGACGGGAATGTCTGGTTTGTAGAACAATATCGACATGCAACGGGGGGTGAATTACTCGAACTCCCCGCAGGCACTCTGGAAGATGGCGAAGAGCCAGCCGCGTGTGCTCAGCGTGAAATTCAGGAAGAGATTGGCATGGCCGCAGGTTCGATGCAAAAGATCGGTGAATTTTTCATGCTGCCCGGTTATTCAACTGAGTATATGCACATTTATTTGGCCACCAGTCTTACACCTTCTGAGTTGCCGGGTGATGATGATGAGTTCTTGCGTGTCGAAAGAGTGCATATCACCAGAGTGCTCGAAATGGCCTGGGAGAACAAATTTCGCGATGGGAAAACTTTGGCAGCATTGATGCTGGCATTGCCTTACCTTGATATTCCTACAGATGGTGTTGAATAGGCAACCGAGAATTGGGAATCTCGGCGACATGAAATAACATTTTTGCACAAGAAATTTCTCTTCCCTTTTAGTTTTCAGCATGGTATAATCCCCAGCCGTCCGCCCAAGGCGTGCAACGCTTGGCGGCTTTATTTTGCAATAAACGTAACTGCTCAGGCTAAAGCCTTCACAGAGAGATTTTCGAAAAAATGGGTGTGTGGGGTGGGTCACACCCCACACACCCATTTTTTTCCGACTTCCTTTGGTTCGATGTTGAGCGTTACCAAATAATTTATCTACAAAGGTAAGTAATCATGAACGAATTGTTGAATGCTGTAAAAGCACCGGATAACCCCAACGTACCTGACCTGAAAATTGGTGATACGGTCAGTGTATTCTTGAGAATTAAAGAAGGTGGTAACGAACGTGTCCAGGAGTTTAAGGGTACGGTCATTGGCCAACACGACAGTACTTCCACGCCAACTTTTACCGTGCGCCGAATTGCCAGTAACGGTATTGGTGTGGAACGAACTTTCCTGACAAAATCGCCGCGCATCGAAAAAGTGACTGTTCACCGTCACTCGCATGTTCGCCGGGCCAAGTTGTACTACCTGCGTGATCGCACCGGTAAACGCGCCCGCTTGAAGCAAAAATTTACCAAATAGTATCTTCGCCTTTCCACAAATGAATTGAGGGGTGTAGCATAAAATCGCTGCACCCCTTTTCCTGTTATCCTTATGAACCCACCACTGATTGGTATCACAACCAAACGACAAACCAACAAATTTGGTTTTCCTGAGATTGCATCACCAGAATCATATACGCAGGCCGTTCTCAAGGCTGGCGGACTTCCAGTTTTGATCCCCTTGGGATATCCAGAAAAACGATTAAGGCAGATAATCGCATCTCTCGATGGCATCATTTTCAGCGGGGGTGGCGATGTTGAACCCCAAAAGTATGGCTTTGAGATGACAGAAAAAGTTCATACCGTGGATACTGAGCGGGATCGGGTTGAGATCCAACTGGTTGGGGATGTCATCGAAAGTGGCACGCCTTTTTTAGGAATCTGCCGGGGACAACAGGTGATCAACGTCGCCCTGGGGGGAACCCTTTACCGGGATATCCTTGAAGAACACCCCGATGCCATCGAACATACCTATTACCCCGATTGGCCCTGGGACCATCTCCCTCACAAAGTTGAAATCCAAGAAGACAGTTTGTTAGCCGAGATATTTGGGTCTACGGAAATTCTCGTCAATAGCCTGCACCATCAAGCCATTAGAGATGTTGCCCCTGACTTGACGCCCATCGCCTACGCCCCCGATGGTATTGTCGAAAGCGTGGTGCTGCCAGATCATCCCTTTGGACTGGCAGTTCAATGGCACCCCGAATGGCTGCCTGAACATGAGCCCATGCAGGCGTTGTTCCGCAGGTTTGTGGCCGAAGCAAAAGGTGCTCGCAAAGCGTGAATGCCCCGATTGGCGTATTCGACTCTGGCGTTGGCGGTCTTTCGGTGTTACGAGAAATCCGACGTCAGCTCCCCACTGAACACATCATCTTTGTAGCCGATCAAGCCCATGTGCCATATGGCTCGCGCTCTGTTTCCCAGGTGCGGGATTTCTCACTAGAGATCACCCGTTTTCTACTTTCCTATAATGCAAAATTAATTGTCGTTGCTTGCAATACTGCATCAGCCGCCGCGCTGCATCATTTGCGGGAAGCCTTACCCAAGGTCACTTTTATTGGGATGGAGCCGGCTGTCAAACCTGCTGCCGAGCGCACCCAGAGTGGCATTGTAGGCGTGTTAGCCACTCCGGCAACTTTCCAGGGGGAGCTGTACAACTCGGTGGTGGAGCGATTTGCACAAGGTGTGACTGTCTTGACCGATACCTGTGATGGATTGGTTGTTCAAATCGAGCGCGGGGAATTAAATACTTCGGCGACGCGGGCGATTTTGGAGAAAGCCCTGCACCCCATGATAGCGCGCGGGGTGGATCGCGTGGTGATAGGGTGTACCCATTATCCCTTTGTGATCCCCCTGATCGAGGAGATTGTTGGTCCCGAGGTGGAAGTGATTGACCCTGCCCCAGCGGTGGCGCGCCAGGTTGAGCGAATGCTTGTCTCCCAAGGGCTGCAGGAACCGGGATCCAGCCTGGGAACAGACAGTTACTTCACCACCGGAGACCCTGCTAAATTAAGTAATCTGCTCCCGCTCTTGATTGGTGAATCAGCACAGGTCGGATCTTTGTGTTGGCCCCTAAATTGATGTATCCAATATCACTGGCGACGCGCCCCCCAGCCGGTGAACCTCGAAGCTGACTTTCGGCTTATCCTGTTTAGAGAATTGAACCCGTACAACGCCAAAATTGTGTTCTGCGCAGACAAAGTGGAGTTGTTGGTTCTGGATGCTGCGGTGCATCAGGGGGAAGTAGGTGCCCTTGGCCAGCCAATTGGTTGTTTGCTCAAAAGGGCTGGAGCAGAATTCCCAAAGGGGGAATTTGTGGCCATCGCTGCCTCGTAATTCTGCGCTGACAGCGTGGGCAGAGTGCAAATCACCGGCCAATAAATAAACGCCTTCGATGTTATTATCAGCCAGGTATTCGAGCAGTTTTTTGCGTTCACCTCGGAAGCCCGTCCAGCGATCTTGGGGAAAATCTGCATACATGCGGAAAAGCAATGCCGATGAAGTGACGATAAACTTGACCGGGTGGGTATCTTTGACATTATCCAACCAATCCATTAGTCGTTTCCATTGATCTTCTCCGAGCAGTGTATTTTTGTGAAATTTTCGTTTGATGCGGCGGGTACGGGTATCTAAGACAAAGAATGCCGCGGCACCGTAATTGAACGAATAAGCGAATGATGTTTCGTCATCCGGGTTGAGGGGATATTTCTTGGTGATTGGGTCGTATGTCAGGATATTTTTATATCCACGGGCGTGCATCCCTTGATGTTCCCAATAGGCTTGCAGAGCTTCTTGAACATTTTTCTTTTCGATTTTACGTTCCGCTTTTGATCTTCTTTGGATGAGGCGTTTGAAACGATCCCAACGCGAGATGCGGGCATATTTACGGTTGGAATCGGTCCAACTCCAGTCGTCGTCGACTTCATGGTCATCCAGGATCATAAAAGCAGGCAGGTTTTTCAACAGAGCGCGTAATGGCGGCCGCGACCAGGTATGGGCATAAACTTTGCGATATTCTTCCACACTGCGGCAAACTTTGCCGAGGTTATTATGCTTGCAGTCGTCGGCATATATCTGATCACCTAGCAGCATGATGAAGCGCAGCGCATTGTGAGAATCTTTGGCCCAAAGACTACGCAAGTGTTCGAGTTTATCGAAGATGCGGCCAGGATGTTCGCCTTCGGGTCGAAAACATGAACCAAAGGCGAAGGAGAACGATTGCGCTTCGTTTTCCAGGGGGAAAGTGGTGAATGACGGATATTCTTTTGCAGTATCAGGGAGTTTGTCATCCAGGGAAACGGTGTAGTGATACTCCGTTTTATGCGAGAGATTGTTTAAGGGAACAAAACCGGCAAATCCAGTTTCTTCGGTCAGTTTCTGAGCGAGATCTACCCTTTGAGCATCGCTGAGATTGGATTTTTCTCCATACCAGGCATGCAGAATTCCTTCTCCTGAGGCGCGCGCCCATAAGTGAGCGCTGTCGTGCGAAAGACCCCCAACAATCGGGCCGAGAATTAGTTTAGACATAGATCCATCCTTGGAGATTGAATCCACGAAGCGCACTAAGTTTCACGAAAAATCTTTGTGCTTCTTAGTGTTCTTCGAGGATATATTTTATCAGCGTCCATCGGCGTCCGCCGAAGGCGTGCGGTTGGATAACCAACTCAACAGCTTCTCCACCTCCCAGGTATTAATCACATTCTCAGGCTCCACCCAGGCGCGGCGGGCGGTGGCGATGCCGAAGTGGACCAGGTCAAAATGATCTGGGGCGTGGGCGTCACAGTTGATACTCAGGGGAATGCCTAATTCAATGGCTCTACGGGCGTAGATGTCTTCCAGGTCGAGGCGGCTGGGGTGGGCGTTGATTTCTAAAGCGATTCCCGTTTCCGCAGCCGCGGCCAGGATAGCGTCCATGTCCAGATCGGCACCTTCACGGTCAGGAAGAAGGCGTCCCGTGGGATGGCCGATAATGTCCACATGCGGATTGTGGATTGCGTTCAGCAGCCGCTGGGTAACTTTCTCGCGCGGCTGGCCCAAACTGGTGTGCAGCGAGGCGACAACAATGTCCAGTTCGGCCAGAACATCGTCGGGGAAATCGAGTGAGCCATCGGCTTTGATCTCAACTTCTGTGCCTTGCAGCAGCGTGATCTCATCCCCCAATTCTGCCTGAACGGCAGCAATTTCCAGGCGTTGTTCTCGCAAGCGCTCGACAGAAAGACCATTGGCAATGCCCAGACTTTGAGAGTGATCGGTGATAGCAAAGACGCGGTAGCCGCGCTGAATGGCTCCCTCGGCCATCTCCCGAATTGAAACTTTGCCATCGCTCCAGTCTGAATGGGCGTGAAGCTCAGCTCTATGATCTTTGAGCTCCAGTAGAGCAGGTAAATTTCCGACTTGAGCAGCTTTGACCTCGCCGCGGTCTTCACGCAGTTCAGGGGGAATCCATGGAATACCCAAGTTGGAATAAACTTCTTGCTCCGTTTCGCAAAGAACTTCACTTTCATCTTCGACGTGCTTAAAGGCGTGCTCCGAGAGTGAGTAACCCTGTTTCAGTGCCAGTTCACGCAAGCGCACATTATGATCTTTTGCACCAGTTGCGTACTGTAAGGCAGTTCCGAAGCGCTCTGGTGGGTGTACCCAAAGTTGGGCGCGCAGCCCGTTGGCAAACTCGACACTGGATTTAGTGGAACCATGCCCTAGGATTTCGACCACATCAGGGCGTTCGACGAAGGCTTTCATCACCGGTGCGGACTTTTGGGCAGCAGCCAGGATATCCAGGTCGCCCACATCGGCGCGCATTCGCCGCAGGCTGCCGGCCGCCTCCGCGGCAGTCACACCGGGGAGATCGCGCAGCATGGTCAGCAGCTCTTGGGCAAAAGGCCAGGCCACGCCCAAAGGTGTGCGCCCAGAACGTCGTGCCAGGGCTTCGATGCCGGAGATGATCTTCTCTTCTGATTTGGCACCCATGCCGGGAAGACCGCGCAGTTCTCCTGCCCGGGCTTTTTCTTCAAGCTCTTCTAATGTCGTGATCTCTAATTCCCGCCAGAATAAACCCACTTTTTTCGGCCCCAACCCCTGAACCTGGAGTATATCTGCCAGGGAGAGAGGCACTTCAGTGGCCAGTTTGTTCAGGAATTCCAATTCGCCGGTAGAGAGCAGTTCATCAATCTTTTCGGCGATGGCTTTTCCCACGCCAGGGATATCGGTTAGTGTCCCTTCATTCCAGTATTCATTGACATCTCGCCCCAGGTTGATCAGGCTGTCGGATGCTTTGCGATAGGCGAGAATTTTATAGACGATCTCGCCCTTTATTTCCAGCATATCACCAATCAGTTTGAACGTATCCGCTAATTGTTGGTTGGAGTAGCGAGTTGATTTTTTAGGCATGATTAGGTTCCTGGTTCTTATTGAGTGTTGTCTGATCTTTTGAAAAGGCCCCCGACAATTACGGATAAAAAGGCCACCAGCGCAAATAATACGGCGCCGACCACCATCGGCTCACTTTTTGGTGAGATCACTAAAGGGGTTGGCGAAGGGGTGATTGAAGGTGTAGATGTGTTCGGGATATCAAATGTTACCTGGAGTTGGGTGGGCGTTAGAGTTGGCGTGTGAGACACATCTGGCGTGGAACTTGGTTCAGGTGTTGTTGCTGGATTTGTAGCTGTTGGCGTGAAGGATGGTCTGAGAATAATCTCATCCCCTGGGAAAATGATTGTGTCCAAAGTCATTTCGCTGAGTATCAGCACCTCGGCGACTGCTACCTCGTAAGAGTTGGCAATACCGATCAAAGATTGACCAGCTTCTACAATGTGGACAATGGCGCCATCGTCGCGCGGTGTTGACTTTAGAAATGGAATTGCAGTCGGGCCAGTGGATTCAAAGGTAGTTTCTGAATTATCTTCTGATGTGCTTGCTGGAACTCCAACCCAGTATCCGGTATCGACCGTGTAATAAATGTAACCGTCGGCTTCTGCGACACCGGCTCCGATGAACAGCGCGGCCGGGTTGAGCATGGTGTTCAAATGCAGGCTGTCCTGCCAGTATTGATAGATCGCCGTGTTGATGGTCATGGTCATTCCGCCAGCGATGTTTTCGGAAACAAAGATCTGTGCACCGCTGCCAAAGCCGAAAGCTGCTGCCCGGTCAACAGGACGAGAACCTCCATTGCCTGTGTGAGTCACGGTTTGAATGGAAGCCTGGTATTCACTGTGGGCTTGCGCCGCAGCCATCAGGGTGCTGTTGATTTGTAAAGCAGGGAGTCCTTGCGATGTGCGAAAGGCGTTTACTGCGGCCACAACAGCATACGGGTCTTCGACTTGGCCTGACTTTGGAGGCAGATTTAAGCTCAGAGAAAACAGGACCAACCCAAACAGGAGTATGTGTGTCCATTTTTTCATTTCGTTACCAATGATACTTCAAAAGAATTAGACCCTAAAGGTCTTTGCAAAACACTCCGAGCATAGCGAAGGAGACTCGCCCAGGGATGAATCCCCTGTGCTACCAAACAACGCCCAATGAATCGGGCTAACCAGATTTATCTGGTGCCATTTTATAGCCCGGAAACTTCATTTCCGGGCGTTCAAGATTGTCATGACAATTTATCAGAGTTAGGTATTTACAGCAGCACCAACTGAATCACAATCCCCATAAATACCCCGATCCCCAAACCAGCCACCACGTCGGATACATAGTGCACACCCATCGCCACGCGGGCGATGGCAACCAGTGGTGCCCAAATGCTCAGGGCGATAGCGAACCAAATGGGCCCAAGGCCGACGGCCATAGTCGCCAGCATAAAGGCGCGCGTGGCGTGACCAGAGGGGAAAGAATGCGGATCAGTCGTGCGATAAATTTCGCCCCAATCCCCTTCGGGGCGCTGACGCCGAATGGCGAATTTCATCACCAGGACGATCACCGCGGTGATGATGATGGCAATGATCAAAATCGTCGCCCGCCAATTCCAGATTGGCGTCCCCCGCCACCATACCAAAGCCAGAACTGCAATACAAAACCAAGAATCCCCCGAGTGGGCAAAAAAAGCTGCGATAGTTCGCAGCATTCCAGGGGATTCAGCCACCCGCATCTGCTTTGAGATGCGGGCATCGAGAGCCAACAGGTTTTCAAAGTTCATGCAGCGACCTGGGCCTCCAGATCTGCACGCAAGATTTCTAATTGGTGGGGTTTATCGACATCCATTGCCGGTTCAGCGTATGCCCAGATGATCGGCCGCCCGGTGATCTTGAGCCGTTTCGTCACACGCTCGACCGCCCCTTCTAAAGACAAACGTCCCATAAGCAGCAAGAGCAAGCTCAAAATACCAATCGATGCAGCCTGTTTGAGCGGGCTTTTGCGCTTGCCGATTAGTTCTTCCCACATGGCCAGATGTTCGGGGTCGGTGACCATGCTTTTATGGGCAATGTGGATATCCGCGCCGCAGACGTGCATATCGGCCAATTTGGTGAATGTGCGATTAGAGCCGGGATAACGCGTTTCCATGACATCGCGTTTGACGATGCCATAGTAGATGTCGTGCTGGGTTTCCATGGCCATTTCGATTAGCCAATCTACCATTTCACCGTTAATGCCGGGGATATCGGACGAAACGCTCAGTACATATTCGGCCTGTGGATTAATCTCCAACACCTTGTAGATTCCGGCAACAATATTCGCCAACATGCCTCCCTGGTTGGGTACGTAATAGACCGGTTTTTCACAAGTAATGGTGTTGTCTTCTGGCAATCCGATGATCGTAACGCTGTCAACTTGCTCTGCTTCGCTGAGCGCATCTAAGACCCATTGGATCATGGGTTTGCCGGCAATTTCGAGCATCGCTTTGGAAATGCCCTGGGTGTACTCATATAGCGGTTGATCTGGCTTTGGGATGCCCCCAGCCATGAGAATGGCGTCCATATTAATTCAACTCCTGCAGCTGGGGTTCGAAATTAAGTTGATCGAGCAGCTCATCATATTCTTCCCAAGTCAGCGGACGTTCCTTGCCTGAGATCGCCACCAGCGCGGCTTCCATCATATTCGTGCCGAAGGAGCGACCATCCAGAACGGGTGTGGTGGTGATGAGATATTTAACGCCCAGATTCTTGAAGAGTTCGACATCCTCGGGGGTGGTCGTATTGGTCACGATGACCTTGCCATTCATGTCATCAGGCATGTGTTTCTTGACGTAATGGCAATCCCCGGCGATGACCGTCGCCCATTGATAGGTTTTTTCATATTTGGGGACGCGTTCATCTTGTTTTTCACCAGTGGGGTAAAGCATTTCAAAGGGGAAAAAACGAGTCACAATGGGGATCAGGATTTTAGCCAAGAGCCGCAAACCGCCCAAAGTTTTGATTTTGATGGGGATATCCAGTGCGAACATCAGATCGCCGAAGATGGTTTCGTAGCCAGCTTCAACGAAAGATTTGGATAAACCCCAACGATCGACGCCCAGCGTGATAAAAACCTTGCGGCCTTTCTCTTTGATATACTCACCGATCTTTTCGTCCAGAAATCCAGGAGCTTTATTCTCCAGCGTGTTCTTCAGACCGCCGCCATCTACAACGGGGGTTTTCTCCACAAAGCGTACCATCGGTTTGACCGAGTGGAAGGGATAGAACTTGCCTTCCACTAACGCGCCCAGGTCAGCGCCGCCAACGCCGAAGGCATCCACTTGGCCATCGAGTTCTTTATAGAGCAGAGCCGCTTTTTCCATATCGCCATCTGTACCGATACGCTCTATGCGGACTTGTTGTCCCAGTAACTCAACTTCGACGGCTTTATCCCGCTTGGATGAGCCAATACTTACGCTAATTGCTTTCTTCACAATAAGTCCTCCTGAATATAAAAGGAAATGATCTCTTGTTATCAGTATACACTGTTTTTGGGGATGGAACCAGATTGTGCTAGCCCCATCTCCCACGTAGATCAGGTGAGGGGTAGAGAGGGGAAAAGCTTGACAACCAAACACTCATTTGCTAAAATCTCTAAAATTTAGTTAAGCCTAAAAAAGGATTTAGTCTATGCGTGACGAACTTACCCACGCTGTCGAAGATTATTTGAAAACCATCTACGACTTATCACTCAACTTCGGGCGTGCCAGCACAACCCAAATCGCCGAAGTTTTGGACGTTGCTCCAGCCTCGGTTACCGGTATGATCAAAAAACTCGCCGGAACCACTCCTCCCCTGCTTGAATACCAGAAACACCGCGGGGTTGTGCTCACCATGGACGGTGAGAAAGTAGCCCTGGAGATCATCCGTCATCACCGGTTGTTGGAATTATTCCTTCATCAAACCCTGGGGTATACCTGGGACGAGGTTGATGCTGAGGCCGATCGTCTTGAGCATGTCATCTCTGAAGAGTTCGAAGAGAGGATTGCTCATGTTTTAGGCAACCCCACCCACGATCCCCATGGTGATCCCATTCCCACAAAAGAGCTAGAAATTCCCTCACATGCTACGTTGTGCCTCAGTCATTTACGGCCTGAAGAACGCGGAACGATCCAGCGTGTTCGAGATACTGATCCCGAACTGTTGCGCTACTTGAGCGAGCATGGTATTACCCCAGGTGCCAGCTTCAAGGTTACTGGGTATACGCCCTTTGATGGCAATCTTACGTTGCAGATCAATGGCGGGACCAAACCCAGCGTCTTAGGTACACGTATCACGCAGCAGATTTTTGTGGATAAAGATTGATTCTTTTTTCATTTGAATATTGGTATTTGTTATGAATTTATTCCATATACTTTTCTCAATTTCATTTCTAGCCATGATCATTATTCGAGTCGCCTTTCACCGCAAGGCAGCCGTAGAACGAACTAACGTCGAGTACAGAGAGAGCAATCTCAATGTCGCCATGCGCGGTTTCTTTGGATTTGGCTACATCCTAAGCTTGCTCATTTATATTATTGCCCCGACTAAATGGCTAATAGACGAAACGACTACTGGACTAAACCATGCATAAAGATATTCGTGTTCTGATAGTTGAAGATGATCCCTTCGCCCGGGATATGATGTCCCTGCTGCTAACGCGTGATTGGCGTACGCGAGTAATTGGAGAAGCGATCAATAAGAAGAATTTGTTGGATTTCTTGGCCCAGGGGGATTCCAAGGTCGACGTGGTGGTACTGGACACAGAGATTCCTGGAGCGCCAATCCTGCCTTTTGAGTTGGCGGCCATGACCCAAGAGATGTCTGCTTCCCCTGCAATCTTGTTCACAGGCACCAAAGCATCCATAGAACCCCTGAAACAGGTTCTCAAGTCAGAGAGCGGCGGTTATGTGCTCAAGGGTGAATTGCTCTATGCGTTGGCCGCGGCTGTAGCCAATATTCACAAAGGGCATTATGTGATCACACCCAGTGTTCTGGGCGTGATAGATAATGCTGCTTTTCCCTCTGGCTTGCGTATCTTGGATGGCCGCAAACAATGGTCTGCGTTCACCCCGCGTGAGAAGGAAGTCATTCGCCTGGCGATGATCTTCAACCTGGCCATCCGCGATATGGCCGATGAACTTGTGCTCAGCCAGGGTTGGGTGTCAGAACTTGTCAGCACCATCTATATGAAACTTGGTTTGCGAGAGATCCTTTCTGGGGAGGCCGCCTTGGAAAACTACTTCACAGATGAAGCGGTCTTGGAACACTGCCGAGAGATTACTAAACGCGGAGAAGCCGTTGAAGGCGAACGAAAATTGCGTAAAGCCCCGTGGATGTCGACTCTGGCATTCCATCTTTTGACCATCCCAGAGGTAAAAATACTCTGACATTTAAATTTAGGTTCACCTAAACCCCCCAAATAATATGGGGGTCTCTCAGGATGAACGGGAGCATAATGGAGTGCATCCCTCCTCCAATAGGATCATAATGATTTTCAAGAACTTACTTCGGCGCAAGGGGCGAACAATACTGACTGCTTTAGGCATCGCTATCGGCGTTGCTGCCATTGTGGGTTTAGGCGCGCTGGCCAATGGTCTGGCCGCCGGATACGACTCCTTCCTGACTGGCAGTAAAGCCGATTTAATTCTCAGCCAACCCGATGCCTTTGATGTCAGTATGAGCACAGTCGATGAAAGCATCAGCCAAGAGCTCGAAGATATGTCGGAAGTTTTGGCGGTCAGCGGTATGTTAGAGGGAATGGTACAGGCCGAACAGATACCTCTGTTCTTTGTCTTTGGATATCCGGAAGATAGTTTTATTCTCGGACGTTTCAATATCATTGAAGGAGCCGGGCTTGATTCCCGAGAAGTTATTAATGCCCGTGGGAAACCCATGCTCCTTGGCTCTGGCTCCGCTGAAGCGCTGAACAAAAAAGTCGGAGATACACTCCGCATCCAAGATCGTGTATTTCGCATAGTGGGCATTTACGAGACAGGAGCAACCCTCGAAGATAACGGTGCGGTTCTGCCCCTCAGGGATGCCCAAGAGTTGTTAGGGCGTTTGCGCCAGGTAAGTATCGTGTATATCCAGCTTAAAGATCCCGGTTTGCAGGACCGCGTTCAAAGCCGCGTAGAACGACGTTGGTCTGATCTATCGTTGAGTACAACCGATGACTTCGCCGACAAACAGATGATGGGTGACATTATGAAAGCCTTCGTTTGGGTTATCGCCGGATTGGCCATCGTCATTGGCGGTGTGGGCATGATGAATGCCCAGTTGATGGCTGTGGTTGAGCGGACGCGTGAAATTGGTGTCTTGCGCTCGGTGGGCTGGAAGCGCGGTCGTATCTTGCGCATGATCTTGGGCGAATCCATTATTGTGGGGTTGATAGGGGGCATCTTCGGAATTGCCTTGGGATGGTTTATGATTTCCTATTTTGAAGATTTTGCTGGATTCTTTGGCGCTTCCAAAAGCAGTGTTACCCCTGAGATCATCCAACAGGCACTCCTTACGGTGGTTGTGTTGGGTTTTGTGGGTGGAGCGTATCCTGCCTGGCGAGCTTCGCGTATGCCACCCATAGAGGCTCTGCGTTATGAAGGGGGTACTTCTGGCTCAAAGGCGCGCAGACTTCCCATCGGTGGCATGGCAGTGCAAAGTTTGTGGCAGCGTTCGGCCCGTACTTTGTTGACCTTGGGTGTGATTGCTATTACGGTCGGTGGCATTATTGCCCTCGAAGCCGCGGTTTCCGGCATGATGGATACCTTTGCCGGTATGAGCGCCGATTCCGAAATTATGGTTCGTCAGGCTGGCGTTGCTGATACAGAATACAGCGCACTCGATGAACGCGTCGGTGATAAGATCGCCGCCTTTCCAGAAGTTGCCCATGTCAGTGGGATGGCTTTCTCAGGAACTGTTTTGCCCGATTCAGGAGCCGTTTTCATCATGTTGGGGTATGCGCCCAACGAATATGCCATCAGGCAATTCAATATTGTCGAAGGTGAGCGCATCTCGACCAATCGTCAGATCATGCTTGGGAGTATGATGGCTGAGGCTATGAATCTCTCCGTAGGCGATTCGCTTGAACTCAGCAGCCGCCGTTTCAAGGTAGTAGGCATTTATGAATCGGGAGTGACCTGGCAGGAGATGGGCGGCGTCTCAACCTTGCGCGATGCTCAAAACTTCATGGGGCGCCCACACAAAGTCGGCATGATGATGGTCAAAGTGCATGACCCTCAACAGGCCGAAGCGGTGGTCGCCAAAATCAATACGCAAATCCCTGATGCCCATGCCAGCCTGAGTGGTGAGTTCGCTCAAGAAATGCCCGATATGGCCAATGCTAATGCCATGTTAGGTTCCATTTCATTTTTGGCAATCTTTGTTGGTGGTGTTGGCGTGCTGAATACCATGTTGATGGCTGTCATGGAGCGCACGCGCGAAATCGGTGTATTTCGTGCCTTAGGATGGCGGCGCTGGCGAATCTTGCGCTTGATTATTACAGAAGCTCTGATATTGGGCTTATTAGGCGGATTGATTGGCATTGGCTTGGCCTTCGTGTTTTTTAATGCCTTCAACGCCATCCCAATTTACAATGGCATGCTTTCTGCACGTTGGGAACTTGACATTTTCCTGCGGGCAATTGCAGTCGCCTTGGGTCTGGGTCTATTAGGGGGCATATACCCCGCCTTCCGCGCCACCCGTTTGCAGCCTGTCGAGGCCTTACGATATGAATAACTTGTTTAAAGAAAAAAGCCGGGTAGGAAGCCAACCGCGTTGGCTTTAAATAGCACATCGCCCATCGTGGATGGGCTGCCACCCGAGAATCAAAATTAGGTAACAGAAAACAAGTATGATCTTAAAGAACTTACTTCGACGCAAAGGACGTACAATACTCACCGTTTTTAGTATTGCCATTGGTGTGGCGGCCATTGTAGCCTTAGGCGCGCTGGCTGATGGAATCCAGGCAGGCTATGACTCTTTCCTGACGGGTAGTAAAGCCGATCTGGTGATCAGCCAGCCTGAAGCCATGGATGTCAGCTTGAGCATCATTGACGAATCTATTGGTCGGGAACTGGCTGTCATGCCTGAAGTTGCTGAGATCAGCCCTATGATTCAAAGCTTTGTGCAAACCGAGGATGTGCCGTATTTCTTCATATTTGGGTATCCAGAAGATAGCTTTGTCCTTGGACGTTTCACAATCATCGATGGCGTAGGCCTGGATAGCCGCGAAGCACAGCGCGCCCATGGAAATCCAGTGATCCTCGGCGCATCAGCAGCTGAAGTAATGGAGAAGAAACCTGGGGATACGCTGCGACTCACTGGAAGTGTTTTTCGCATCGTTGGCATTTATGAAACGGGCAAAGATTTAGAAGATAGTGGAGCCGTGCTACCCCTCGCTGGAGCTCAAGAATTATTGGGCATGCAGCATAAAGTCAGTTTATTTTATGTTCAACTTAAAGACCCCAATATGAGCGCGCGTCTTGAAGAACGCGTTGGGCGTTTGTGGTCTGATGTGGCCATTAGCAGCTCAGAGTCTTACGCTGATAAACAGCTTATGGGCAATTATATGCAAGGATTTGCCTGGTCTATTGCTGGGCTGTCTATCTTGATTGGTGGTATTGGGATGATGAATTCCCAATTAATGGCTGTGATGGAGCGAACCCGGGAAATTGGTGTTCTGCGTTCAGTTGGCTGGAACAAGCGAAGGATTCTTCGTATGATCCTGGGTGAGTCCTTGCTTGTGGGCATCTTGGGTGGCTTGACGGGGATTGGTTTGGGATGGTTGATGCTGGTGGGAGCATCAGACGCACTTAGTTTCTTTGGTGCCTCAGCTGATAATATCCGCCCGTCTGTCTTGATTCAGGCCGCCATCACCGTTGTGGTTTTGGGATTTGTGGGCGGAGCTTATCCTGCCTGGAGGGCTTCCCGCTTACAGCCAGTGGAGGCCTTGCGTTATGAAGGTGGCAGCGCGGGAAAGGTGCGGCGCTTGCCGGTTGGCGGCATGCCCATCCAGAGTCTCTGGCAGCGAACTACTCGAACTTTGCTAACTTTGGGCGTGATCGGAGTAACTGTCGGTGGCATCATGGCCTTGGAAGCGATGGTGCGCGGTACGATGGATCTGATTTCAAGCATGGGCGGTGATGCAGAAATTATGCTTCGTCAGGCTGGAATTGCCGATACGGGTTACAGTACCATCGACCAACGTGTTGGAACCAAAATTGCCACGATGTCGGAAATTGAAAACGTCAGCGGTGTGATCTTCTCAGCTACAGCCATGCCTGAGACGGGTATGTTCTTCATTTATCGTGGTCTCGCTCCGAACGAATATGGTATTCAACAGATCAATGTAGTCGAAGGCGAGCGACTGACCACAAATCACCAAATATTGTTAGGCCGCATGATGGCAGATAATTTAAATATTGGCGTTGGCGATACCATCGAAGTGTTGAGCAGCCGTTTTCGAGTGGTTGGCATTTATGAAAGTGGTTCAGGTTTTGAAGAATTGGGTGGTGTGATTACTCTTAGAGATGGGCAAACCATTTCTGGAAAACCACGCAAGGTAAGTCTTTATATGGTCAAGGTAAAAGATCCATCTCAGGCAGAAGAAATCGTTGAGATGATCAATGCCCGCTTTCCCGAAGTACACGCAGCCGTGACTGGTGAATTTGCGGATCAAATGCCCGATATGCAAAGTATGGATGCAATGATGGCTGGAATTTCCTTCCTGGCTATTCTGGTTGGTGGGATGGGCGTGATGAATGCCATGTTGATGTCGGTTTTGGAACGCACTCGTGAGATCGGCGTTTTGCGAGCCTTAGGATGGCGGCGAGGTCGAATTCTGAGAATGATCATGACGGAAGCGTTATTGCTAGGAATTATTGGTGCCATCGTCGGCATCCTGGTTGCCTTTGGATTGGGTGAACTTATCCTTAGATCGCCCCTCATAGGTGATTTGTTACAGCTTAGATGGGAAGTCGATATTTTTTATAACGCAATTAGTTTAGCAATATTCTTGGGTGTACTGGGAGGCTTCTATCCCGCTTTCCGGGCCACCCGTTTACAGCCTGTCGAGGCACTTAGATACGAATGAACTGAAACTATTCAACCAAACGGAAAACCTCCCCAAAATAGGGTGTGCGCAGGGCGCGCCCTGCGCACACCCTATTTTCGGGCCAATCCGTTCGATGGTTTGGTAGTAATAATGAAAACACTAAGGAGAATGTCATGAAGAACAAAAATCTAATCATTACTTTAGTTTTGACAGTATTGACAGCATCGTTGCTTGCAGGGTGCGATAGTATTTCCATCCCTGGGCTGGATGAGCCAACACCAACGCCAGCGCTCGTTGTGGAAGATTACACCCCCGTGGTAAGCGCCACAGGGAAGATCCTCCCCGAAGAATTTGCCACGCTGAGCATGAAAACGGCCGGCGTTGTTGCCGAAGTTTTGGTGGGAGAAGATGATGTGGTCACGCTTGGACAGCCATTGGTGCGTCTGGAAGGAACCGAGAGCCTGGAAGCGGCCATCGCGGCAACTCGCTTTGAGGTTGTTTCTGCGCAACAAGCTTTGGATGCCTTGTATGATGATCCTGAGTTAGCGCTGGCGCGTACGCAGCAAACCATTATCGATGCTCAAAAGACCATCGAAGATGCTGAACGCCGTCTCCGAAATCTATCTCAAACGGCATCCCAGGCTGATATTGATCAGGCCTTTGCCAACATGGTTTTAGCTAAAGACGAACTTGAAAAAGCCGAAGAAGATTTTGAACCCTATGAGGATAAACCCGATGATGATCTCGGCAGAGCTAACTTCCTCAGCAGGCTGGCGCAAGAACAAAAGGATTATGATGCTACAGTGCGTCTCTATAATGCCCTCTCTGGATTGGGTGATGACCTTGATATTGCCGAAGCGCAATCAGATCTGACTTGGGCGCAAGCTCAACTGGCAGTTTCACAACGTGACTATGAAACCTTGCAAGAAGGCCCTGATCCCGATGATGTTGCTGTGGCTGAAGCTCGCCTGGCTAATGCTGAGGCGCAGCTTGCTGCAACTGAAGCCGCTCTTGGCGACCTGATATTGGCGGCTCCTTTCAACGGAACTATTGGCGACCTCTACATACAATCAGGAGAATGGGTTTCACCTGGACAGCCAGTATTGCTCTTGGCAGACTTGGATCATTTACGGGTTGAAACTACTGATCTCAATGAGATCGACGTCGCCCAGTTACATATTGGCGATACAGTCATTGTGACCTTTGACGCTTTGCCGGACGTTGTCATCGAGGGTACTGTAAACCGTATCGCCCCCAAAGATTCCGAAGGTTCCGGGGTCAATTACCCCGTCTTGATTGAGCTTGCCGAAATCCCGGATGGTTTGCGCTGGGGTATGACTGCCTTTGTAGACGTAGAGATAGAAGAGTAAGTACCTGGAGAACATTATGAGCGAAACAAAAGAATCTCCCAATGGCCACCTGATAGAAATTCAAGACCTGACGCGCATCTACGGTGATGGAGAGGAAATCCGCGCCCTAGATGGCGTCAGCTTGAAAATAAAACATGGCGAACTGGTTACAGTAATGGGGCCTAGTGGTAGCGGGAAGAGCACTTTGCTAAATATGGTTGGTGCTTTGGATAAACCCTCCAGCGGTCGAGTCATCATCAATGGTAAGGATTTGGCCAAGATCCGCAACAAGGATAAATTCCGCGCCCAAACGGTTGGGTTTGTGTTCCAACTGCATAACTTGATCCCAACCCTGACAGCCAGAGAGAATGTCGAAGTGCCCATGATGGGACAACGCAACCTCTTTGCCCGTCGTAAGCGTTCTAAAGAGTTGTTGGAATTAGTTGGCCTGGGCGACCGCATGCGACATCTCCCCAGCCAGCTTTCTGGTGGTCAGCGACAGCGCGTGGCAGTTGCGCGTGCTCTGGCAAACAACCCGTCCTTAATTTTGGCGGATGAGCCTACAGGTAGCCTGGATACCGAAGCTGGTCGCGCCCTGATGGGACTTCTCCACGAACTGAATGACAGTCAGGGGACGACCTTCATCGTCGTGACCCACGACCCCGCCGTAGCCCGCCAGACCAACCGCGTTGTAGTACTGGAAGATGGCAAGATCTTCCGTGAAGATATCATCGGATCCCCTATTGAAGAGGATTTGAAGATGTGGCGCCACTCTGGTTTGGGACGGCGTATTGTCGAGGGCGATGACGATGGTGCATTGGAAGAGTTGGAGTTTCCTGCAACGAAGATCAAGGCAGTCAAATCATTGCTGGAGAAAGCACATTAAAATTGTCTACCGACTGCTGACGGCCGTCCGCTGTCTGTGGTCCGCGCTCATTTGATTAGAGTAATTTGGAATAGATTATGAAGTCAATCCTAAAAGGTATTTTTAAATCCAAAAGTGAGCCCATTATCATCGTGTCCGGGCTGCCCCGCTCGGGCACCTCGATGGTGATGAAAATGCTCGAGGCGGGAGGTATCTCCCCGTTGACGGACCATATCCGCAGCGCGGATGATGATAACCCAAAAGGTTACTATGAATTCGAACGCGCTAAGAAACTTAAAGAAGGCGATGTAGCATGGCTGCCCGAAGCACAGGGTAAAGTGGTCAAGCTGATTGGCGCATTATTAGTTGAATTACCCCCCAATTACGAATATCGGGTGTTGTTTATGCGCCGCAAGATTGAAGAAGTTTTGGCATCTCAAACGAAGATGCTGGAACGCCGCGGTGAGGAAAAGAAAATTGACGATGACACCATGGCGGTGTTGTTCCAAAAGCATATCAAGCAGGTAGAAGATTGGATGGATAAGCAATCTAACTTGCGTTATCTCGAAGTTGATTACAATGCTATGTTGGAAGACCCCCTTCCACAAGTTGAACAGATCAACCGTTTTCTGGGCGGTGAGTTGGATGAAGCGGCTATGACAGCCGTCGTAGACCCAGAACTTTATCGGCAAAGAAAGTAATTTATTGGGTCTCTAGGAATCGCCGTGGTAAGGGGCCACATTTTGGGGTAGGCGGCGTGCTCCGCACGCTCCCTACCCCCAAATGTGATGTCTCTCACGGCAATTCCCATAGAACCAATTTATTGGTAAACAGTAAGAATTGAAAGAGGTGTTACGATGCCAGATCCCCTTATATCATTAATAATTGCTGCGCTCTTGACAATAGTGAGCGTTTGGGTGTTTCGTCCAGAGAGCGGTGTATTTTGGCGCTGGCAGCGCGCTCGTAAGACGACAGCACGCGTATTACGTGAGGATGCCCTCAAACATATCCATCAAAATGAAATTCATAATCGCCGAGCAACCGTAAAGAGCATTGCTGGTGCGTTGAACGTCAGTGTGGACGCGGTTGCTGATCTACTTGAGCAGCTTGAAGACAGCGATCTGCTTCAGGTTGAGGGTGATAGCTTTCGTCTAACCCCAGTTGGACGTGATTATGCTTTGCAGATTATTCGTGCCCACCGATTATGGGAGCGCTATCTCGCAGATGCAACTGGCTATGAGGAAGAAGAATGGCATGGTCAGGCCGAGCAGTATGAACATATGCTCTCACCCGATGAAGCCAGACGACTCTCGGCCCAACTCGGTAATCCTACACATGACCCCCATGGTGACCCAATCCCAACGGCTGAAGGTGAGATGGTGTATCGTGAGCGTGTTGCCCTGCCAGATTTAACAGTTGATAAACCAGCCCGCATTACACATCTCGAAGATGAACCCGAGGCGGTTTATGCACAGTTGGTGGCCGAAGGCTTGCATGTAGGTATGGTCGTGCGCATGGTTGAAGCTTCGTCTCGTCGAATACGCTTTTGGGCTGGAGGTGATGAGCATACCTTGGCTCCGTTGATCGCCGTCAATGTTGGCGTCGAGCCGCTGCCAGATGAGGTTCGGGAACAAGAACATCTTGGGGAAACACTGACCAGCCTCACCCCAGGAGAGTCGGGCCAGGTCCTTTCCATTTCACCCCGCATCAGGGGTGCTGAACGACGTCGACTAATGGATCTAGGAATCCTGCCCGGCACGGTTATTGAATCTGAACTCAGCAGCCCCAGCGGCGATCCAGTAGGGTATCGCGTGCGCGGGGCTGTTATCGCTTTGCGGTCGGCACAGGCCAATCAGATAAATATTACTCGTATTAATAACTGAAACCCTAAAGGTCTTCAAGACCTTTAGGGTTTGTGAAGAGGAAACAAAAGATGATTGAAGAAAAAACAAAAAAAATAGACGTCACGGCAGCCCCGTGCGAGACATGCCCGGTTCATAACGCGGCCAACTTGCTCAAATTGGGCGTCGATATGCAAGATTGGGATTTCGCTGTTGCTTTGGCGGGCAATCCAAATACTGGTAAAAGTACGGTTTTCAACGCCCTGACTGGCCTGCGCCAACATACTGGCAACTGGCCTGGCAAAACTGTCACCCGCGCTGAAGGCGGTTTCGAGTATGGCGGCAGCCGTTATAAGTTGGTTGATTTACCCGGCACGTATTCATTGTTAGCTACCAGTCTGGATGAAGAAGTAGCCCGAGATTTTATTTTGTTCGGCCAACCCGATGTTAGCGTTGTCGTTGTTGACGCCTCGCGTTTGGAGCGCAACTTGAATTTAGCCTTGCAAGTTATGGAAATTACCAACCGTGTAGTGATCTGTCTAAACTTGATGGACGAGGCTGAAAGGCACGGATTTCAGGTTGACGACCGCCGCCTGGCGCGCGATCTAGGTGTACCCGTTGTGCCCACTGTAGCGCGCTACGGACAAGGTATGGATTTACTATTACAGGCCATTCATGAGGTCGCAACCGGAGAGACAGTGGGAAAACCCTATCGTGTACAGTATGAATCTCCTGCGCTCCAACATGCTGTGAGTCAGTTAGTTGAGCAAATCGAAGTGGCGCTGCCCGACCTACCCAACCCTCGTTGGGTGGCTTTACGCTTGTTGGATGGCGACGAGAGTATCGTCGAAGCCCTGCGCAAAGGCGAACTGGGCGACCTGACATATGGCGATTTAGAGCAGAGAGTGGCGCAATTACAAGTTATTGGTAATCAGTAGTCAGTATATAGTGATCAGTGCTCAGTGAACAGTTGTCAGTAATAAAACTGTTCACTGAGTACTAACCACCATTTACTGAAATTCGGAGTAATGATGAGTACAGAAAAAACAATTACCTCAGATGAAATCGTGAGTACTGCTCAATCTCTGCGCTGGGAAATCAGTGGAGATTTTCACGAGCACTTGATGGAATCGATCTACACCGATGCGGCGCGTATTGCCGACCGGGCAGTCACACTTCCTGAGGAGAAGCCGCGCTTCGACTTGGATCGCACTATTGACCGTCTGGTCACCAGCCGATTATGGGGTTTTCCCATTATGATCTTGTTGCTGACCCTGGTATTTTGGCTGACGATTTCAGGGGCCAATCTGCCCTCTGCGATGTTGGCCACTTTGCTTCTCGACACTGTTCATCCCATCCTAATCAGCTTCGGTGCTACTATCGGAATGCCGTGGTGGTTGAGTGGTTTTCTGTTCGATGGTATCTACCTGGCAACAGCCTGGGTGATCAGCGTGATGTTGCCGCCCATGGCGATTTTTTTCCCGCTGTTTACGCTGCTGGAAGATTTCGGGTACCTGCCGCGGGTGGCTTTTAATCTCGATAATATGTTTCGCAAGGTTGGCGCGCATGGCAAGCAAGCACTCAGTATGTCGATGGGCTTTGGCTGCAACGCTGCTGGTGTGGTTGCCACAAGAGTGATTGATAGCCCGCGCGAACGTATGATCGCTATCATCACTAACAACTTTGCTCTATGTAACGGACGCTGGCCGACTCAGATCCTTATCGCTACAATCTTTATCGGCGGTTTGGTTCCAGCTTATCTGGGTGGATTGGTTTCCGCCTTGGCGGTGGTTGGCATTGCAGTGTTGGGTGTTCTCCTGAGTATGGCCGTTTCATGGGGACTCTCTCGAACCGTTCTTCGGGGTGAGGTGTCTACCTTTAGTTTGGAACTGCCTCCATACAGGCCTCCCCGCATTTGGCAGACTGTCTACACTTCGATCATTGACCGAACTTTGATCGTGCTCTGGCGAGCGGTTGTCTTTGCCTTGCCTGCTGGTGCGGCGATTTGGTTATCTGCGAATATCAACATCGCTGGCTTGAGCATTGCCGAACACGTAGTCGATTTTCTAAATCCCCTGGGTATTTTGATCGGTTTGAATGGCGTAATTTTGGTAGCCTATATCGTTGCCATTCCAGCAAATGAAATTGTCATCCCCACCATCCTAATGTTGACCGTGTTAGTTTCCGGTGTCAGTGATGTTGGCGGGGGTGCGGGTGTGATGTTCGAGTTAGACTCTAATTTAGAAACCATGGCCCTCTTCCAGGCAGGCGGTTGGACCTTGCTGACCGCAGTCAATTTGATGCTCTTCAGCCTGATCCACAACCCATGCAGCACTACCATTTACACGATTTACAAAGAAACTGGCAGCGCTAAATGGACCTGGATTTCGTCATTATTGCCTGTGGTGATGGGCTTTGCGGTCACATTTTTGGTGGCACAAGTCTGGCGCTTAATTGCAGGGATATAAAAACTATAACGCAGAGACGCGAAGGCGCAGAGAAGTTAAAAACAAAACTCAGCGAACTCTGTGTCTCTGTGGTAAACCTAATTGATGATGACGACTGAAAGCAATTTCCGCTTCATCGGCCTGGTGTTGGTCCTGATTAGCTTTGCTATATCAGTCTATCACCGACGTCAGGCAGAAGATAGCGGCGAAAAAATCTCTGATAAAGAAGAAGGCTCCCTAATTCTGAGCTTGCGAAAAATCCTTGGATTGACGATGTGGTTATCCATGTTGGCATACTTCATCAATCCAGCATGGATGTCTTGGTCACAGCTAACACTGCCTCTCTGGGTTCGTTGGGTAGGTGTGGCTCTTATGGCCCTTTGTGCCCCCTTGTTTTATTGGATTTTTAGTAACCTGGGAAAGAATGTTACAAAGACAGTCGCAATTCGTGAAGAGCACAGCCTGGTAATCATTGGTCCTTATCGTTGGGTGCGGCATCCGCTCTATACCGCGGGTTTCATCTATTTCATTGGACTGAGTTTGCTAAGTGCCAATTGGTTCATCTTCTTGTTGATTCTACTCACCTTTGCCATCTTACTGATGCGTACACCCATCGAAGAGGCCAAACTGATCGAGCGCTTCGGTGATGAATACCGTCAATACATGAAGGAGACTGGGCGCTATATTCCAAAAATAAAACGATAATTATGCTGGTAGAAATGTTATTAAACGCATCCTAATTCACACGCTAAGACGCAGAGTCGCAAAGTTATCAGTAATTTTCTTTGCGCCTTGGCGGCTTTGCGTGCATTGATTCTTACAATATCTAACAATTATGCAAAATACATTGGAACTAAATATTACTGGTATGGACTGTGCTGACTGCGCCCTGACGCTCGAAAAGGGTGTTGGCAACTTGGATGGTGTGACTGAATGCAGCGTCAACTTCGCAACTGCCAAGATGAAAATATCTGGCACACAAGACGCGCTGGATGAGTCACAAATCCAAAAATATATTCAGAATATGGGCTATGGCGTATCAGATGCCAGTGATCGCCCAGTAGTTCTTTCCGGCTGGCAACTGGCCTGGGAAGTGATCCAGCGCCCACGCAATCTCGCCGCTTTGGTGGGTATGGTGTTGGTACTGCTGGCCTTCGTTGTCGGATGGTTTGGCCTCCCCGAACCTTTGAAAATCGGTCTGCTCACCGTTGGTGGTTTAGTGGGGATCATTTATCCGGCGCGCGCTGGATGGATGGCCTTGCGGGGCGGCCTGGGTTTAGATATGAACGTACTGATGACCGTTGCCGCGCTGGGTGCCTACATTATTGGTGAGTATGGCGAAGCTGCCACGGTGATTGTGCTCTTTAGCCTCGGCGAAGCCCTTGAAGGTTTCACCATGGAACGGGCCCGCGATAGCATCCGCAGCTTGATGCTGCTGGCGCCGCCCGAGGCCACCGTGATCCAAAGTTGTATAGATTGCGCCGGTCATTTGGGGCAAGAATTGCCTGATGGCTCTGGGGTTTACGAAAGTGGCCCTTGCCCTTGGTGCGATACGCACGAACAGATTCTCCCGGTAGATGCATTGAACGTGGGCGACTTGATCTTAGTCAAACCCGGCGAGCGCATCCCTATGGATGGGGTTGTACGCTCCGGACGGTCCGCCGTTGATCAAGCACCCATCACGGGCGAGAGTATTCCGGTTGAGAAAGATTCCGGTTCAGAAGTTTACGCGGGTACAGTCAATTGCGAAGGAGCTTTGGAGATCGAGATCACCCATCTGGCAGCGGACAATACCCTGGCGCGCTTGATTCATATGGTAGAAGAGGCCCAATCGCAGAAGACGCCCGCACAGCGCTTCGTAGATCGTTTTGCCCGAATTTATACCCCAGCAGTGGTCATTGGCGCGGTGTTGATCGCCGCGATCCCGCCGCTCTTCTTTGGACAACCTTTCCTAGATACTCCTGATGTGCATGGCTGGCTTTATCGCGCCTTGGCGATGTTGGTGATCGCCTGTCCGTGCGCTCTGGTCATTGCTACACCGGTGACGGTGGTCAGCGCGATTTCATCCCTGGCTAAACGCGGTGTGTTGGTCAAAGGTGGGGCCTTCCTTGAGAATCTGGGTGAGGTACAGGTAATTGCTTTCGATAAGACAGGTACCCTGACCCACGGTCGCCCTGAACTGACATCCATTGCTTGTGTGGATGATTGTTGCCACGAAGCACGTCAGCAGGATTTTGACGTTGCCTGCGATCATTGTGATGAGATGTTGGCCTTGGCTGCCGCGGTAGAGAGTCGCAGCAACCATCCGCTGGCACGGGCTATCAGTCGCGCAGCCAAAAAGGACAATCTACCTGAATTCAAAGCAAAACAGGTAGAGATGTTGCCCGGCCGTGGAATTCGTGGCCTTGTCGATGGGAAACAAATCACCGTTGGCAACCATGATTTGTTCCACACCGATAATGGCGCTGTGCAAGTTGCCGATTGCACGTTGTACTTGCATGATGATTCATCTATAACTAGCAAGGATTTTTGTGAACGAGTCGAGGCTGAAGAAGGTCTCGGCCAGACGGTGATGATTGTCGGTCAAGACGATGAACTGCGTGGCTATATCGCCGTCAGCGATCCCCCGCGGCACAGCAGCCAACAGGCATTGGCTGAACTCAAAAAGGTTGGTGTCCAGCGCACGGTGATGCTGACCGGTGACAATGTCAATGTGGCCCAAGCCGTAGGCAACACTTTGGGCGTCGATGATGTCCGGGCAGGCTTGCTGCCAGAAGACAAACTCAGTGCGGTACAGAAATTGATGGGTGAATTTGAGCAAGTTGCCATGGTTGGGGATGGCATCAACGATGCTCCAGCTCTGGCTGCGGCCAGCTTGGGCATTGCCATGGGGGGGGCAGGAACAGCGCAGGCGTTGGAGACAGCCGATGTGGCACTGATGGCAGATGATCTCTCTCAATTGCCTGTGGCTATTCGCTTGGGGCGCAAAGCACTGAAAACTATACGCTTCAATATTTGGTTTGCATTATTGATCAAAGCGGTCTTTCTGGTAGCGGCCTTCTTCGGCGTGGCTACCATGTGGATGGCTGTCTTTGCTGATATGGGCGCATCGTTATTTGTCACCCTCAATGGAATGCGGTTGTTGCGCAGCCGATCTGTTTCTCATACCTGATAGGTTGAAATACATGACGTTGTAATCTTGGGAGGGTATTATGAAGATGGCTGAAGCAGAATCAATTGGTGGGCAAATAGCCAAACTTGTAAAGGCAGGTCAATTAGAGAGAGGTTATGCCCTCCTAGCCCCTGTGCTGGCAGAAAAAACACCTTTCCCTGCTTTGGAGCGCATAGGTAAGACCGTTGTAGAGGGTTCTCTTGAAAAGGTGAATCAATTCCTGGAAATAATTGCTGCCAAGCAAACAATGGGCGGTTGGGTGGTTATTGGGGGAGCACTAAGAGCACAGTTAGACCATGATCTTGATGGGGCTTTCCAGCGCGCTTGCGAGAACATGATCGCTGCCGATGTCTGGTATGGTGCGGATATCCTTGGGGAACGAGTCCCCGGCCCGGGGCTGGTGACCCACTTTGAGGTAGCTACGTTACTCCTGCAACCTTGGCGCAATCATCCCAACCGATGGGTGCGCCGCGCCGTTGGTGTGGCTGTCCACTTTTGGGCAAAACGATCCAAAGGGAATCCTGACCTCGATACGCAGGCCGCCTCTTTGCTCAATTTATTGGAGCCGATGTTCAGCGAATGGGAGATGGATGCTGTTAAGGGTGTTGGTTGGGGCTTGAAGACCCTGGGGCGCTACTATCCAGAGTTGATGGTCGATTGGCTGCCAAAACAGACTCATCGGAAACATAGAGCCATCATATTGAATAAGGCGATGAAGTTTCTCTCTGAAGAACAGAAGCTGCGAGTGAAACGTGATGTGTGATGATCGAGTATCAGGAGTACCAGACCCGTAAGATACTCAACATCCACAAGCATGTGGATGGGCCTTGGTTTTGGGGGAAGTATACTGCGCATCCTTATGTGGGTTGCCGCAGTGGGTGTGAGTTTTGTTACTGCCGCGGGGGGCGCTATTTAGGAAGGCGCGATCCGGAAACATTCGATAGCTTGATCGGCGTAAAAACCAATGCCGTCGAAAGGTTGCGAGGAGAAATCTTCGGCCTAGAGCCGGAGATCATCTCTGTGGGAGATTGGCAGCAGCCCGCCGAAGAGAAATACAAACTCTCACGCGGCATGTTAGAAGTTGTGCTCGAAGCAGGCTTCCCGTTGTTCATCATTGCGCGCTCGCCCTTTTTAACACGCGACCTGGATTTGTTAGTTGAGATCAATAAGAAGTCTTGGGTGGGAGTGCTTTTCAGTATCAGCAACCTTGATCCGGAATTGAAGCGCGCATTTGAGCCGCGCAGCCCGGGGATCAAGCAACGATTGGAGGCCATGGCTGAACTGGCTGAGGCAGGGATTTACGTCGGTACCTCGATGATGCCCATCCTGCCCTTTGTGGGCGATGACGAAGCACACCTTGAAGAGTTGATCCGCGCTACAAAAGATCACGGCGGCCAGTGCGTGCTGGCTGGCGGCCTGACCATGGATGGCGTTCAGGCCGAGCGAACATTGGATGCAGCCAAGAACTTTGATCCCAACCTTGAAAACCAATTTAGAAAGATGTACCGTTGGCCGATGGATGAGCAACCAAAATTCGGTCCGCCAGGTGCTTATAACGCTCATATAGGCTTGTTGGCGCGGGAGCTGTGCGAAAAGCATGGATTGTTAGACCGAATGCCGCGCTACGTGGCACCTGGACCATTAGAAGTCAACAAACGTCTCGCCGAGGGCTTGTTCTTGAAGACCTATGAATTAGAGTTAGAGCAGGCCAAGGATTTCCGCATTTGGGCCTACCGCAAAGCAGCCTGGACGGTGGATGAACTCGGAAAGAGCATTTTGGATATTTATGATGAACGCGGCGAGGTCGGGGTGCAGGAATTGCCCAATATTGGAAAGGGTATTGCGACAGCGATAGGTAGATGGTTGGAGAAGTACATCCACGAAGAAAATAATTAAAAGGAAATATTCAATGATGACGCCCATCGCGGATGGGCTGCTACCCTTTTTAATACTGCTCGCTTTTTGCCAGGTACCTCTACAACCCGTAGGAAGCTTTGTTCTTCCGGGTAGCTAGACCAACCGCGTTGGTCGACATTTAGGAAAAACTTAATGGAGAAATTGCCAAAGTTCGATATCCCAGGCCACGTACACTTCGTGACGTCCAATGTTTATCGAAGAATTCCTTTATTTGTTACTTATGATTATTGCAAGATACTCCTTGAAAACATTGACCACTACCGTCAAGTTCATAAATTTAGCCTTTTCGGTTATGTCATAATGCCAGATCACTTCCATGCTCTGATTCTTTCTGAAGAAGATGTATTCATTCGACGTATTATGCAAGATATCAAGAAATACACCGCCAAACAAATTCGGGAACACTTAGAGCAAAACCCACAAAGTTGGGATGATTTTGGTGGGTTGGTCATACCCAAAGCAAATCTGGAGAAAGCATGCAAGACTCCAGCTCGTCGATGCTTACAGAATTTTCGAATTCCTATTATTGATGAATTTTTGGTTTCAGTTCCCCGGACGAAGAGACAAAAGCACCAGTTTTGGCAAACCAGTTTCTATGATTTCAATGTTTATTCAGAAGCCAAGCTTCACGAGAAGTTGAACTATATTCATCAGAATCCAGTTTCATGGAGTTTGGTTGATGATCCTGCTAATTATGTGTATTCAAGCTATTTAAATTATTGTGGCGATGGACAAGAGGAATTGCCAATAGATGTTGATTGGTTATAGGCGCCCATCGCGGATGGGCTCCCACCCGATGAAGTAACGCTTCCATTTAGTAGCCAGATCAACCGCGCTTGTAGATTGGAGAATCACCATGACAGAAAATACTGAACTCGACCGCAAAACCCTCATTCGGACGGCTATTGGTTTTGTTGGCTATCTTTTCGTAAACCCATTTATTCTGTTCGTGAACGCGGGGACAACGGAATGGGGCATGGCCTGGGTTTATTTTGGCATCGCAATCGTTTTGACGATTGGCAGCCGCATCCTGGCGCGTCGCAATAACCCGGATTTGTTGCAAGAGCTCGCCCGATCTCAAACTGCCGAGGACACCAAAAAGTGGGATCGAGTACTTGCGTCGATTGCAGCCCTCTATGCGCCCATGGCCGCCATCATCGTAGCTGGATTAGATTTTCGTAACGCATGGACAAACGATATTTCGCTCTTGTGGCAGATCCTTGCGCTGATCCTTGCCACATTGGGATTTATATTTGCTTCTTGGGCGATGATCGAAAACCGTTTCTTCTCTGCGGTTGTGCGCATTCAAAAGGATCGCGGGCACAACGTCTGTAATTCGGGTACTTATCGAATCGTCCGTCATCCTGGCTATGCAGGTGGAATTGTGTGGTATGTGATGACACCCCTGGTATTGAATTCAACCTGGGCCCTCATCCCCATTTCAATTTCAGTGATTGCCACTATTATTCGCACCGCGCTGGAAGATAGAACTCTCCAGGATGAGCTACCGGGTTACAAGGAATACACTCAGGAGTCTCGTTATCGATTATTACCAGGATTTTGGTGAAGGAGAATTTAATGACAGAAAAAACGAAAACTCGCGCTGCCGATTACGGCTTGCCCATGTATTTCGATATGCAGGCCAAGATGGGACATACCAAGCACCTGGGGGGCACTTTTGCTACCGACAAACTGGCGGAGCTGAGCAATCTGGAACCTGGCAAAACTCTCCTGAATGTCGGTTCTGGCTCCGGGATTTCTGCGGCCTATGTCGCAGAAAAATATGGATGCCGTGTCGTAGGCGTCGACCTGCTGCCAGGTATGATCGAGAGCGCTAAAAAGTGGGCTGAGGCCAAAGGTGTTGCAGATCAAACAGAATTCCGCCAGGGTGATGCCCAATATTTACCCTTCGAAAATGATCAATTCGACGCCCTGATTTGTGAATCAGTCAACGCCTTTGTGCCTGATAAAGAAAAGGCCATGCGCGAGTATATGCGCGTGGTCAAGCCGGGAGGGTATATTGGTTTCACAGAAGCGATTTGGGTAAATGATCCCTCGGAAGCTGCTGTGGAGCTTATGGCGGAAGCCACAGGCCAACAGTTTCATTCCCCCGAAGTCTGGGAGAGATTATTTGAGAACTCTGGTTTGGTCGATCTTCACAGCGAAAACCATGCCATGACCATGCGTGACGAAGCCCGGAATCAAAGTAGCCTGGTTGGCCTGAGAGATTATTTGAAGATTTTGGGGCGTTTTTTCCGGCTGATCTTTGTTGACCGTGAGGTACGTTCATTGATGAAATACGTTGGCTCAAACCCTCGTGGATATTTTGAATTTATGGGCTTTGGAATTTATAGCGGAAGGAAACCATAATGACTTCAACCGATCAAGAAACGTCTCGATTAGTGACTCGCTGGTTGATCCGCGAGATCATGGGCACGATCATGGTGGGGGTGATTCTGTTTTGGAGCGCGGGGAACTGGAAATGGGGGTGGGGCTGGGCTTTGGTGGGGGTCAGATAGTGACAACCGACCCTCTTCAGGTCGGTGAACGTCTTGTTCACTTC
>JACKQG010000782.1_pt1 | contig 45269 bp, 30 predicted proteins | sample 8237621 | NCBI WGS metagenome assembly JACKQG01 (sample SAMN15677084, study PRJNA649215) | marine metagenome | biome: marine; feature: Black Sea; material: saline water; isolation source: suspended particulate matter (SPM) from the Black Sea western gyre | collected 2013-06-09/2013-06-10 | depth... | reverse complement strand
GGAAGTCTCTCTTATTTTATTGTCCAAACTGTGCCAAATGTTCAAATGACTTACAGTATCAGCCCCTACGGTGAAAGCTCGGGGTAAGTTTAATAAGCTATAAGTGAAGCCATACCTCCATTTAGTCTTCCTTTTATTATGTTTTAACTCACTCCTTGGAACCCCTCTGTTCCAGAAGGATTCTGTTGAAACAATTGAAGAAGAAGTTTATCTCTCAGTCAGGTATCTTGGAGTAATTGATGAGATTGTTATCGCCTATTACACAGGTGAACGGTTCTACCTGCCACTGACAGAACTTTTTGATATCTTTGGTGTTAACTATGAATTTGATCCATCCAGGTTGTCTATTGGCGGCTTTTTTCTAACAAAGGGCAATCGCTATTCGCTGGATTTTAGCAGCAGACAGGCCACAGTTGGAAGTGATGTCTTCCAACTCGATGTAAACAATTACAAAATAAAGGAACTCGATTTTTTTCTTACCCCGGAAATTTTTAAAGAAGTTTTTGGGTTGGAATTAATTGTAGATCTCTCAAGACTATCCATTCGCCTGATTACCAAACATCAACTCCCCATAGTGAAACGACATTCACAACGTAACAAGGAGGCGCTTAGAGCTAGATCCAACCCATCATCTGATGAGCAATATGACCTTCTTCTGGATCGAGATCCACGTATTCTTGATGGCGCTCTTTTTGACTACTCCCTACTAAGCACCGTGTCTTCAGAAAGACAATATGGTAATCTGAATTTAAACTTAGGTGGAGAAATCCTCTATGGAGATGTTCAAGGTACCCTCATTACAACGGTTAATAAAGACACGACAGTACTGGAGGGAACCAATGTGCGCTGGCGCTATGCCAATGAAATTCAACCGTGGTTTTCCACGGTTACACTGGGACAGCAGAGCGCTTCTGGACTAACCAATGCAACCTTCCAGGGTATAACGGTGACGAACCAATCCCTGATTCCCTTACGAAGCTACGATAGCTACTCCATAGATGGTACTACCGATCCAGAAGCTGAAGTCGAGCTGTATCAGGATGGTCGCTTGCTTGAAGTGATACAGGCAGATGATATTGGTTATTATCGCTTTATGGTGCCGCTGAACTACGGTACTTCCGAATTCATGCTGAGGATATTTGGAAAACAGGGTCGTGTCATTGAATTGGAACGACGTGTTCAGATTCCCTTCCATTTTCTACCAGTTGGAGACTTTCGATATGATGTATCAGGAGGCCGAATTGCCTCTGAATCTCTAGGTTGGGAGGACCAACTGAATACTTCCACTGGGAATTTATCTTTTGGGATGACCAACTGGTTAACCGGTAGTTTAGGTGTGGAATATTTCGAAAACAGCAATGGGGATAGACCTATTTTTAACACAAAATTATCATCCAGAGTAGCTGGCGATATGCTGGTAAGTCTGGATGCTGTGCTTGAGAATTTCTACCGACTATCTGTCCGTGGAGTTGGTCCCAATGCATCTTCATTTTCATTGGACCACACTTATTTCGATAAACAGGATATCTACAACCCCTTCGGTGTGAAACAGAATTTCAATATGAATCTCTTTTATCCTTTTAGAATGGGAACTATGCGCTTTACAGGCAGAAGTTCATTGAGATGGGTGAATCGAGAAGACAATGATCAACTGGATATCAAACTGGATGTCAATCAATTCCTGCGCGGATTTCGGTTTCGTTATGGCTTAAATGAACAGCATAATTTTTCGCCCACAGGACACCAAATTGCCAGTGAGGTCATTCTTGGAGCTGTATATCTGATTCCTAGACTACCTTCATTTCACTATCTTTTAAGAGGAAGTTATTTCCGGACTGATCTCAGTATCAATAGTTCTATGGGTAGGGCAGAAGAAGTAAAATTTCAATTTATTAAACAGTTCTCCTCCAAGTTAAAGACTCAATTACTAACCTCATATGATCTGAATCAGGATACCTATTTCTTCGAAATGGGATTAACATGGGATCTGGATGCGATTCGCTCCACATCTACTCTCAGAAGCACCCGTTCCTCGCCATCCTTCACCCAAACATTGCGTGGGTCAGCAGGTCTTGACAGGACCAACGGACAAGTCATCTGGGATAGCCGACAACAAGTGGGACGATCTGGAGTGAGTATTCGAATGTTTGAGGACGAGAATAATTCTGGCACCTTTGATCTGGACGAGAAAATAATTCCAGGAAATGCTGTCACCATAGAGCAGTCTTCCAGCCGATTGGTAACCAAATCAGGGATTACCAGACTCACTCAACTCCAACCCTATCGTCGATACAATTTTCGAGTGAATGAAGCCAGAATTAACAATCCCATTTTGGTTTCGAGCAAACCTAAATTTTCTGTCATAACAGACCCCAATCGAATAAAGCGAATAGATGTGCCCTTCTATACCACAGGTATCATCGAGGGACGTGTATACAAGGTTAGGGGCGATGAATTTATTCCAGTAGCAGGGCTTAAAATTCACCTTCGAAAGATAGATGGATCATATGAATCTATGTTGCGCACTTTTGCCGATGGTTCTTATTACTCCATGGAGGTTCCACCTGGCGAGTATGAAGCCTGGGTGGATGAAAGCCAATTGGAATTTCTGGGGGTCCAATCAACTCCTGAAAAGCTTCTTTTCTATGTCCTAGGAAGCTCTGACGGAGATTATGTCGAAGACCTGAACTTCATCTTGGAATAATCCTGTTTTTCCTCTAAAACTGCGGAGGTGGGGCTGGCTTATTGCCGAGAACTGCCTCAATTTTTTCCATCACTTCAGGCGTTAAAGCTGGCAAGGCATCCAGAGCCTTTAAATTATCTGTCAATTGGGACATTTTTGAAGCACCCAGGATAACGGTACTCACATTGGGATTGGCGGCGCACCAGGCCAATGACATATTTGTCAGGGAGTGTCCAATATCGTTGGCTATCTCCTGAAGCTTAATAGCCTTCTGAATTTTCGCCTGACCCTCTGGAGATTCGACAATCCTTTTTAACCAGCCATATCCAGGGAGATTGACCCTGGCATCATCAGGGATTCCCTGGCTGTATTTCCCTGTGAGTAATCCTGAGGCAAGCGGCGACCAGATAGTGGTACCCAGACCAATTTCTGCATAGAGCCGTCGATAATCAGATTCAACATAATCTCGACGGAACATATTGTATTCAGGTTGCTCCATGGTTGGGGGGATAAGTCCATATTGACGGGCAATCCCATAAGCTTCCATGATTTGCTGAGCGCTCCACTCAGAAGTTCCCCAATACAAAACTTTACCCTGATGAATTAGATCAGTCATGACACGCACAGTTTCCTCAATAGGTGTGGATTCATCAGGTCTGTGACAGAAGAATAGATCGAGATAGTCTACTTTGAGTCTGCCCAGAGCAGCATGACAGGAATCTGTAAGATGTTTACGGCTTAATCCTCTCTGAGTAGGTAGCTGCCCTCCCCAGAAAGCCTTAGAGGAAACAATAAAAGTGTCTCGGCTCCAACCCAGTTGCTTGAGTGCATCACCCATGATCTCTTCTGAGGCACCGTCAGCATATACTTCTGCATTATCAAAAAAATTCACACCCTCATCGTAAGCTGTTTTCATCATGTCTACAGCCAGGGGCAGATCAACCTGAGCCTTAAAGGTGACCCATGAACCAAATGACAAAGTGCTTACTTTTAAACCTGAGCTTCCTAACCGACGATATTCCATATTCAATTCCTCTTTCAATAAGTGATTTGGGGCAAAGAATAAAGAGTAGCCTGCCAAAATCCAATCTAAGAAATCAAAAAAATGCTTGCACAATAAACCTCAAAAGAGTATACTGTATATATAAGACATGAACAGTATTAACAAGAGACCCAATGTCATGAAAATTATTATTTCAAATGCCGATCCTACACCGATTTATGAGCAAGTCGTGAAGCAGGTCCAGAAACAGATAATTGCTGGAAAATTACCCCCTGGATCTGCATTACCATCCATTCGAAAGCTAGCCGTTGATCTACAGATCAGTGTTATCACAACCAAACGGGCTTATGATGAACTGGAAAGAGATGGCTTTATCAATACAGTAGGCGGGAAGGGCAGTTTTGTCGCTGAACAGAGTCAGGAATTGCTCACTGAGAAGAAAATGAGAGAGGTGGAAAAAATTCTGTCCCAGGCAGTCAAAGAAGCCAGATCTCTGGGAATCAAACTTGAAGACATGCACGTCATGCTCGATCTCATTTATGGAGGTGAATAAATGAATGCGCTACACATCACCGGATTGACAAAATCCTTTTCAAAGTTCTCCCTGGAAAATATCAACCTGGAATTGCCACAGGGATATATCATGGGTCTGGTAGGGAAGAATGGTGCTGGAAAGACCACCCTTTTCAAAACCATCATGAACCAACTCTTAAAAGCTCATGGTGAGATTCAAATATTTGGCTACGACCATCAGACTGATGAAGCACAGGCCAAATCCCAGATCGCCTATCTTTCGGAGGATCCAATAGGAATGGGTGACCTCTCGCTCAAAACCCAAAAGGAAGCCTTTGCCTCGGTGTATTCAGACTGGGACGAGACAAAATTTCAGCTCTTGATGAGTAGATTTAACCTTGATCAAAAAATGAAAACCAAGACATTATCGAAGGGTATGAAAGTCAAATTTGGTATCGCACTGGCACTTTCCCACAATGCCAAGTTGATTTTATTGGATGAGCCCACAGCTGGGTTGGATCCTGTGGCCAGAAATGAGGTCATGGGGCTACTTCAGGAAGAACTTAGGGATGAAAGCAAATCCATACTGTTCTCAACTCATGTGACTTCTGATCTGGATGGAATTGCGGACTACCTGACCATCATTGACCAGGGACAAATCCTCATGAGCGAGAATCGGGAGACAATCAGTGATGATTGGCGCATATTGAAGCTGGAGGACCTCCCCACAGGTGTCTCATCTCTGGATGCTGTCCAGGGCATCATACCAACATCCTTTGGATACTCTCTGCTAACATCCGATTTTGGGAATCTTCAAGAACGCCTTCCTGCTGATACTCCAGCCGAAATACCCAATTATGCAGATATAATGATCCACATGGTGAAAGGAGATTGAGCTATGTTTGAAATTATGAAAAGAGATTGGATTCTGATTAAGCATAAATATTTATTTCTATTGCCCATTCTATCCATGAGCCTGATTCTTTTATTTCCCAAAGCGGATGATGGCTATTTTGTAATAGGTGCACCCGTTGTCTTCATCTTTTCTGTATTTGTATTTATACAAGATGATACCAGTCTTCGGCAGCTACTGAGCATGCCCTTTAGTCGAGCTGGAATTGCCAGAGCACGATTCCTCTCAGGCTGGGCATTCATGGGCGCAGGAATGCTCTATATCGTCGTGCTAGGCTTTGGCCTAGGCCTCATATACCCCGAAGCATTAAAGGCTTTTATTCATCATCTTGACCTAAAAACGCTATTTACCTATCTCTGGGTTTTGTCAGGTATAACATTGATTGCATATCCTGTCCTATTTATGTTTCTTGGCAAAGGTGTTCAGGCACTCATAGTATTCGCATTGGGACTCAATGCTCTTTTTGGTGTTTACTTTCTCATGCGCTTCAATGCTACTGGACCGGACATTTTTGAAATATTGAAGTCGCTTATCATCTCGTTGCAGGCATATCATATCAGCCCCTTGAATTATCTAACCAGTGCCCTCACGCTTTTGATATTAAATGGACTCAATTTGAAGCTTTGTGAATGGATATTCCTCAAGAAGGAGTTTTAAAAAAGAGGTACTTTCAAGATGGTGTGAAGAATGACTTCTCTCATCTTATGGAAAATGGCATAATTTCTGCTTTTCCCTTGACTTGCGGGTGGCAAAAGCTATTTTTTTCGAAAGCATATAACGTGTGGCTCAGATCACATTGAGCGCACATCACTCTTTCCACTTAAGGGGTATAAAATGAACAAATTCATGACACTTTCAATTTTACTTGCTGCAATTCTTCTGGGATCTTGTTCTACAATGAGCTTTCTCCCTACAGAGGGTGGTGCAGCAAAATTTAATCTGGCTACAGTTGAGTATGTTCAGGCTCAAGGTGAGGCACAAAAAGAGGCCTTGGTCTCAGACCTCGCTGGTAGTTTGAGTGCTGTTCTCGACTCTGTTCTGATGGAAGATAGGGCTGCATTACTGGTCATGACTGCCCAGTTAGATTCTATCAATTCCCTCATGCTTGAGTTCACTGTACAAATGGACTCATCTCAAATGTATGTAGATAAATCAATTAACACCATGCAAAAAGAACTGACAACTGTGAAAACCAACGCCAGTAGTACTCGCATGGTTATCCGTCGCATCAACGACAACATCGATAATCTTCCTGTGAAGGCGCTTGAAACCTTTAACGAAGCTATTAATGACTACTTGACAAAGGATGAGGCTGCAACCGAATAGTACAGCCCTTTTTTTGAAACCACATCTTTTAAGTCCCCTCGCTGACTCCAGCCGGGGACTTTTTTATTTATTCTCAAATCATGAGAACAAGCGTTCTGGAGAAGGTATATGCGTCAATCGATTATTTTGATTTCAGGTGTAAATGGTGAAATCGGTCATGGTCTGGTTAGTTCTCTCTACAATCAGGGTATCCGCAATCTCATTGGTATTGATCTAAGCACGCCAGATGATTTTGTTCAGGAAAGAACTTTGGATTGTCTCATAGGAAATATTCTGGATCATAACCTGTTGGATCGAATCAACGCTCAATATCAAATCGAAGCTATTTACCACATGGCCGCTCTATTGAGCACCAGGGCAGAATTTTCGCCAGTGATTGCCCACGAAGTGAATGTGGATGGTACCCTGAATCTGCTGGATCTCGCCATGGAGCAAGCCCAGAGTCATGGTCAATCTGTAAAATTTTTCTTTCCCAGCTCAATTGCAGTTTATGGAATCCCAACCCTTGAGGAGAAATCCTCAGTGGGTGCCATTAGTGAAGATGATTACCGTCATCCCCAAACCATGTATGGGTGTAACAAACTCTATTGTGAAAGCCTGGGAGATTACTACAGCCACTATTATAAAAGACTCTCCACGACAGACACAGCAGGTTTAGTTGATTTTAGAAGTATTAGGTTCCCAGGAATTATCAGCGCTCACACGCTTCCAGCAGGTGGAACCAGTGACTACGCACCGGAAATGATCCATGCCGCTGCCAAGGGCGAACACTACAGCTGCTTTGTGCGGGAAGATGCCACCATTCCATTTATGACCATGAGTGATGCCATTGTCGCCATCGAAATGCTCATGGCAGCACCCAAGGATGCCCTGACCAAGATGGTTTACAATGTGAAAGCCTTTAATCCCTCGGCAGGGGAGTTTTTATCCAAGGTTAAATCCTATTATCCAGAAGCCAATATAGATTTTATTATCCACGATAATCGCCAGTCTATCATTGACAGCTGGCCTGAAGATATTAATGACGATCAGGCCAGAGCTGACTGGGGTTGGTCAGCCAACCACGATCTGGATAAAGCTTTTTCAGAATATTTAATGCCCGTGATCAGGAGCCGTTATGAACACAACTAAAACACGTCTAATTGCAGAACTCGCCGAGATTAAATCTGCAGGACTATTCAAAGCTGAACGGGTGATTGAATCACAGCAAAGTGCCGAAATCCAGGTTGGTGGTACCTCTGTGCTGAATTTTTGCGCCAACAACTATCTCGGTCTAGCCAATCATCCCCGTCTCATCAAGGCAGCTCAAGATGGGCTGGCTAAATGGGGATTTGGACTCAGCTCAGTCAGATTCATCTGTGGTACCCAGAGTATTCATAAAGAATTAGAAGGAAAAATCGCCGACTTTCTGGGTCTGGATGATGCCATCCTCTACAGCTCATGTTTTGATGCCAATGGTGGACTTTTTGAGACTATTCTGGGACCTGAGGATGCCATTATCTCAGACCAGCTCAATCATGCCTCCATTATTGATGGTGTCCGTCTTTGTAAAGCCAGGCGATATCGCTATGCCAATAACAATATGGACGAACTGGAATCCATCCTGAAGGAATCACAGGATGCCAGAACACGCCTTATATCCACAGATGGTGTTTTTTCAATGGATGGCTATGTTGCTCAAGTAGATAAGATTTGTGATCTGGCAGAAAAGTACGATGCTCTCGTTCATGTGGATGATTCACATGCCACAGGATTTTTTGGACCCAATGGAAGAGGCTCCTACGAATTCCGAGGTGCCATGGGACGTGTAGATATCATCACCTCAACCCTGGGAAAAGCCATGGGTGGAGCCAGCGGAGGTTTCACAGCAGGCCGCCAGGAAATTGTGGATATGCTGAGACAGCGCTCAAGACCTTATTTATTCAGTAACACACTGGCACCTGCCATCACAGCAGCCAGCATTGCCGTCATTGATCTCCTGTCTGAATCTTCAGATTTACGTCAGAAACTGGAGGAGAACACACGTTACTTTAGAGAGAAAATGACTGAAGCAGGATTCGATATAAAAGCGGGGGAGCATCCTATCGTTCCTATCATGTTTGGCGATGCTAAACTGGCTGCCGATATCGCTGCCGCCATGCTGGAAAAGGGAATCTATGTGATTGGATTCTCATTCCCAGTAGTGCCAAAGGGAGAAGCCAGAATTCGGACTCAAATCAGCGCTGCCCACACCCGCGAGCATCTCGATCGGGCAATTCAGGCCTTTGTCGCAGTTGGCAAGGAATTCGGGGTTATTTAATTTAATACACATTTGATATTTGATCGTGGTAGGGTCGTTGCATGCAACGACCCTACCACCACAATAATTACCATCATTTCCCCCAAAAACCCACTAACAGATCAGCCCAGTTTATGCTATGTTTTACGCTACCATGTTAGGGCTCAGAACTATGAAAAAATTGTATATCATCAGGCATTCCAAGGCAGTTGAAACAGCACCTGACTTTTCCGATTTCAACCGCTGTTTGGCTGAATATGGTGTAGAAAAAGCGACCGCCATTGCCAAACATCTCGCCCAGGATCTAACCGATGTTGATCTCATACTTTCAAGTCCCGCTTGTCGAGCTCTTGAAACTGCAAATATCTTTGCCGAACAATTGAATTATCCCGCATCCGATATCGTCCAGCTGGAACCTCTCTATCATTTTGGGGGAATTGACCAGGCCATTGACATCATCTCCCATGTTGACGATGATGTGGAAACCCTTATGCTCTTTGGCCACAATCCAACTTTCAATGCCTTAAGCTGGCATTTATGCAAAGACTTTCGTGAGGGGATGCCAACTTCATCAGTTGTTGGTATCAATTTCAACACAAGATCCTGGCAAAAGGCAATCAAAAAGGGTGGTAAGCTGCATACCTACCTCACAAAAAAGAATCTGTCCTAAATTATAGATGCCCAAATCTTCTAAGAAGTTTCGTGTGACAAATAGAGATCCTGAGCTCAATTGGGTCCCAGACTCTGAACAAAAATATGCTGCCATCGACATTGGCTCTAATGGTGTCCGTCTGCTCTTATCCAAAGTGATGACCACCGGAGCACACTGTGTGTTTGCCAAAGAATCTCTGGTAAGAATGCCTATTCGTCTCGGTGCAGATGTATTCAGGCATCAAGCCATTTCTCCCCAAAAGGAAGAGCAACTCGTTTCCACCCTCATAGCATTCTCTCATTTAATAAAAGCTTATGAGCCACGGGACTATCGGGCCTGTGCAACCTCGGCCATGCGCGAAGCCCGGAATGGAGCCAGCATAGCAGCTCGAATTAAAGAGGAAAGTCAGCTAAATCTGGAAGTTATAGATGGTGGTGTGGAAGCAGAGATGATCTTTGCATCCCATATCGCCGAAACACTCCATCCTGATAGAGCCTATCTCTATATTGATGTAGGTGGTGGAAGTACAGAATTGACCTTTTTTGCCAGGAGTGAACGCTTGATATCACGTTCCTTTCCCATTGGTTCGGTCCGTCTATTGAATCGGCAAGTGAGTCAGAGTGTCTGGGATGATATGCAAGCCTGGGTATTAAAATATCGCCCGGTCGATATTCAGCTAAGTGCCATTGGCTCAGGAGGTAACATGAATAAAATCCTCAGACTCTCCAGCAGCAAATTTGATAAGCCAGTTAGTTTTACCGAATTAAACGAGATTGATGCCATGCTCAATTCATACAATATTGAAGAGCGCATCAGAGTGTTACATCTACGACCAGACCGAGCCGATGTTATTATTCATGCATCAAAAATATTCAAGTCCATTATGCAATGGGGTGAGATTGATGAAATATTTGTTCCCCAATTTGGCCTGGCAGATGGATTGGTGCATCATATGCACGATGAATATGTAAAAAATCAATAGGGGATTCATCTATGGGATCTGAAAACCCAATGCTGGATGCTTTGAGCGCCATCCTGCCTGAGGATCGGATTAAAGCACGACTCATTGATCGCCATAGTTTTGCCAGAGATGCCAGTTTTTACAGGCTGATTCCAAAGGTGATCGTTCAACCTGTGAACGAAGAAGAGATCATCCATCTATTTGCATATTCTCAGCGAAGTAAGATACCCCTGGTTTTCAGAGCTGCTGGAACCTCTCTGTCTGGTCAATCAATTACTGACGGAATTCTGGTAGAAGTCAGCAACAAATGGCAGGACTTTTTCTTCGATGAAGAGCGAGGAACTATTCAACTGGAACCGGGCTTAATTGGTGGGCAGGTGAATCGGCGGTTAGCGCGTTATGGTCGCAAAATTGGCCCTGATCCAGCATCATTAGATGCCTGCATGGTTGGGGGAATCATTGCCAACAATGCCAGTGGTATGTGCTGCGGCGTAAAGGACAATGCCTACCACACCATGGATTCTGTGCGGTTCGTTCTCCCTAATGGTCAGACCTACGATACCATCGATGAGAAGTGTGATGGGCAACTTCTAGAGCAATCTCCGGAAATTCATCAGGGTCTGCTTGATCTTAGAGAACGCGTTCTCGCTGACAAAACCCTTTACCAGCGGGTGAGAGATAAATACACCCGCAAGAACACCCAGGGCTATTCACTTAATGCACTCATCGATTATGAAAAACCCATTGATATTCTAAGTCATCTCCTGGTGGGCTCCGAAGGAACCCTGGGGTTCATTTCCAAGGTACGGCTAAAGACGCTGGCAGATGACCCACACAAATCTGCAGCACTTCTTTTCTTTAAAGACATACGCTCAGCAACAGAGGCGGTGCTCCCTCTGGAAAAGGCTGGAGCACAGGCCTTGGAGCTCATGGATAGAGCAGCGCTACGTTCCATACAGGATGAACCAGGCATGCCTGAGGAGATCAAAACGCTACCGGAAAATGCAGCAGCGTTACTTTGCGAATTTCAGGCACCTCATTCTAAAAACCTTTCAAAGAAAGTGGATGCAGGTTTGGATGTCCTAAAAACTGCCAAATTGATTCATCCAGCAGATTTCACCAGGGATGAGCAAACCCGGTTGCTCTATTGGAAGATACGTAAAGGCTTGCTACCCTCAGTTGGTGCTGTGAGGAAGTCAGGAACAACTGTTATTATCGAGGATATTTGTTTCCGATTGAAGGATTTAGCCGATGCAACGCTTGAACTTCAGGACCTGTTTAAGAAACATGGATATACCGATGCTATTATTTTTGGTCATGCCAAAGATGGCAATCTCCATTTTGTAATTTCTCAAACCTTTGCTGATACCGCAGGCCGGGATCAGTATGAACATTTTATCAAAGACGTAGTGGATATGACAGTAGGCACCTACGATGGTGCTTTGAAAGCTGAACATGGTACGGGTCGTAACATGGCACCTTTCCTGGCAACGGAATGGGGTGAGGTAGCTGTGGACATCATGCGCGATCTCAAAGCCCTGATTGACCCCGATCTGCTCCTGAATCCTGGTGTGATCATCAATGATGACCCTGAGATTTATCTCAAAAATATAAAACCTACTCCCACCATTGAAGCGGTGGTGGATAAGTGTATCGAATGTGGATTTTGTGAAACCTGGTGTCCTTCAAAGGACTTGAGCATGACACCGAGACGCCGTATTGCAACCTGGCGTGAAATTCAGCTTTTGCAAAGAGGCGATTTTACTGAGAGGGAAACTGCAAAGGTTTTGTTGAAGGATTATGCCTTTGAGAGTGTTGACACTTGCGCAGTTGATGGGCTTTGTGCTCTGGGATGCCCTGTAAAAATTGATACGGGAGACTTAACCCGTCATTTTAGAAAAGAAAGTCATGGCCTGATCAGTCGCCGAATTGCCTGGTGGACCGTAAGATATTTTAGTTTTGTAGTTGAGATGATTCGTTTGGGTCTCAACCTGGTAACTCCTATTGCTCGACTCATTGGTAGCCAGAGAATTGTTACTTTGTCCATGGTTCTTTATCGCTGGAGTGGCGGAAGAATTCCCGTCTGGCACAATTTTATGCCCACTGGTGGCAAGGGATTGCCTATCATCCGCATCAAGAACTCTGATGAAAAAGAGGAAATGGTGTACTTCGCCTCCTGTCTTAATCGAGGTATGAATAAAATCCCAGGTGAAACCAACAAACTGAGCACTCCAGAGGCTTTTATTCAACTCTTGCAGGAGGCAGGCATACATCCAATATACCCTGACCATCTGGAAGACCTTTGTTGTGGAACACCCTACTCATCCAAGGGGTTTGACAAAGCCTACAAACTGATGGCAGAGAATACCGTACGCTCACTCTGGAAAACTTCACAGCGTGGCACACTCCCCATTGTTGTGGACACTTCGCCCTGTACCTATAAGATGCAGCATTACGATACCGTCCTGGAGGGTGAATATCTTGAGCAATGGAAGACTTTGCAGATTGTGGACATAATTGCCTACTTAAATGATACCATCATACCTCAGTTGGATATTAAACACAAAGCAAACAAGATCATTCTGCACCCTACCTGCTCATCGCGGAAGATGGGTCTGGAAGGGAAGATGTTGGCAGTAGGCCAGTCCTGTGCCCAGGAGGCTATTGTCCCTGAGGATATAGGATGTTGTGGTTTTGCAGGAGATAGAGGTTTTCTGGTTCCAGAGCTTAGTGAACATGCCACCCGTGATGAGGCAGTAGAAATGCGCCAGCATCATGGGGTAAACGGACATTTCTCCACATCTCGGACTTGTGAAATGGGGATGTCAAATGCCACCGATGAAAGCTATTCATCTCTGATTCATCTGGTTCACAGGGCTGTATTCTCAGCAAATGACACTCTGAACTGATAAAGCGATTGCAGCTTTGAAGGACTCAGATCAAAAACTGATCTTTTATTGATTCAAAATAAATCTTTTGGTGAGTTCTGGATACGTTATGAAGTGTTGATTTATTAAACATCGACATTAGTTTTGTCTCATATTAATTAATTATAAGCTTTTTTGAGCTATTGTGACGCACTGATGTTAAAAGTCAGTATTCTGACTGTTTCGGGGGAGATAGCAATATTTTTAAGATTAATGCTACTATGTTTGAACTAACTATGATCCATTTCCAGGTATTGCAGGTATAGACATATGTCCTGCAATGGGTCGCCAATTACTACTCGTAGTATTTTGAATTGTCAAAGTCAATAATGAGAATAGTTCAACTGTTAAGCTCACAGAAATAGAATGGGGAAATCAATGCATATTCTGAGATTTATTCGACGATTAGTTAAGACTGTATTTGGAACAATCACCTATGAGCCACCAGCATTTTGGAATCAAAACAGGGAAAAACCATCAACGACCCGAGTTGAAACAAAAGAATCAACTACAAAGGCTCAAATCACCAAACAAGAACAGCTCGAAGAGCTAGAAGGCAGTGGAAAGGCCAGTAAAGCAAAGCAGGATGGTGAAAAGAAGTTGGAAGTTGAAGGATCTGACAATGAAAAGACTGGCGGTATAACTTCTGAGAGTAGTAGAAAAAGAAGCGAGCGCCCAACCATACCCCGGGCAGTTAAAATAATACTGCCCATCCTATTTGTCGGAATAGGTGCTGTCATGGTGTGGCAATCAACAGTTCCAGAGCCTAAAAAAATTAAGGTAACTTTCTCAGCTCCCCGTCCGATGGCATTGAAAAATAATGCCGTCCCCAGTAAGCTCACACTCCGTTTTAATGGTTCTGCTGCTCGACTGGAGGATGTCCAAAAAACAGTCACTACAGGTGTTGAAATCTATCCGGAGATAGCAGGAGAATGGAAGTGGGAAAAGGATACGAGACTCACCTTTCAACCTACAGTTGATTGGAAACCAGATACACGCTACACCATAAAATTGGCAAAGGAACTGTTCCCACCGCACGTATTATTAAATCTATATAAACCAGCTTTTACTACAGCTCCCTTTACATTTAAAATTGTTTCATCAAAGTTTCATATCGATCCGGTAAACCAGGATCTGAAACAAGTATCAGCCACGGTTAGCTTTTCTCACCCTGTGGATCCAGAGTCCTTTGAAAAAATGGTGAAACTCAGACCCCAAAAACTGGATCGTTCCATCCAATCGTTTAGTGATCGGGATTATGATCTCAATATCACCTATGATGATTATTTCGGGAAGGCTTACATCTTATCCGAAAGCTTACCCATGCCTGAAGATGATCTTTCCATGGATTTATCCATCTCTGAGGGAGTCGCCTGTCGGAGTGGCCAACGCTCGCAAAATACACCTACATCCAACATTACCATCCCAGGTATTACCACATTTATCAAAATTAGATCTGCCAGTCAGTCAATGGTTCGCAATGATGATTATAAACTAGAACAAATTCTGGTCGTTGATTCCAAAGGGAAGGCAAAAGCTGAGGATTTGATCAAATATACAGAAGCCTGGATTTTACCCAAGGATTTACCGGCGACTCCTGGCGTACGAGCGCGAAGGAATTATGGTTGGCCAAACACCTTGCTGGTTGGTCCTGAAGTGTTGGCACTCGCAAAACCAGTGCGACTTGAAGAAATGGAAGCAGAATTAGAATATTCTGAACTTAATAGCTTCAAAATCAAAGCTGAACCGGGGAGACATCTTTATATTCGTATTAAGAAAGGTGCTCCATTCTATGGGAAATACAATCTTTCAAAGGATTTCGATAGCGTTCTGAGAGTTAAGCCATATCCCAAACAATTGGAAATTATGCATGATGGTGTTGTGCTCTCATCCAACGGAAAAAAGAAAATTTCAATTCTTTCTATGGGGGTGGATCACGTCAGATTCAGGATAGGACGAATCCCATCAGATCAATTGAATCACCTCATCAGTCAGTCTGATGGTGATCTAACCAGTCTGGAATTCAATAATTATAATTTCACCGAGGAAAATATTGTAGATAACACCTATTCAACAAAAAGTCTCACACGTCTGAAACCCGGAGAAGCCAATTATTTCTCCTATGATTTTTCAAGCTATCTGGTGCAGCATGATCTTGGAACACTCAGGAAGGGTATCTTCTTTTTTGAGGTTCAGGAATGGGATTCCAACAATAGATATGCCCGCGGAACGAGTGACAAACGGTTGATCATGATCAGTGATCTGGGCATGTTGACCAAAGATGGACCGGATAAAAGTCATGAGATATTTGTCCAATCCATTTCAACTGGAAAGCCAATTTATCGAGCCAAGGTTGAAGTCATTGGTAAAAATGGTGTACCGATTCTTACAAAATATACAGATTCCCGGGGACATGTTGAATTGCCCACATTTTATGGTTTTCAGCGAGAACAAACTCCCACCGTTTATGTGGTAAGCAAAGGCGATGATTTGACCTTTATGCCAGTAAATGCCAGAGGACGATGGCTGGATTACTCCAAATTCGATGTTGGTGGCGTTCATGGTCGTTCAGACGAGTCCAGGTTGAATGGCTATTTATTCTCGGATCGCGGAATTTATCGACCTGGAGATACCTTTAATATCGGTATGGTTGTGAAAGCAGGAAACTGGAAGCATCGTCTGGCAGGAACCCCCTTACAGGTGACCATTTCTGACTCACGTGGGCTTGAAGTTCATAAGCGCCAAATTTCGCTCAATTCAAGTGGCTTTGAAGCCTTGGATTACAAAACTGAGAACACGTCACCTACGGGTGTCTATCAGGTGAATCTATATACCATGCGGAGAGGTCAGCGTTATCAGCTCATTGGATCAACGACGGTGAAAATTGAAGAATTTTTGCCTGATCGACTCGCTATAAACTCCCATTTTGATGATATAGGAAAATTGGCCTGGGTCGCACCTGAGAACCTACAGGCTTCAGTGACGTTACGAAATCTCTTTGGCGCACCAGCAGTTGGCAATCGGCTGGTAGCAAATTTGAAATTGTCACCGGGAGTTATGTGGTTTAAGCAATTCCGTGACTACCACTTTACTGATCCCATGACTAAGGGGAAATCCTACACCGAAACGCTGGCTGATCAATACACGGATGTTCAAGGAAAGGCAATATATGAATTAGATCTTTCCAAGTACGATCGAGCCACATATTCGCTGAATTTCATGGTTAATGCCTTTGAGAAAGAGGGGGGGCGGAATGTCTCAACTGAATCACGGCTCCTCGTGTCCCCACTGAAATACTTGTTGGGGACAAAGGTGAATGGTGATCTGAACTACATCTATAGAAATTCAGAACGCATACTTTCACTGATTGCGATTGACAATGCACTTGATAAAACCCTGGTGAAGAATCTGAAATTTGAATTGATGCAAATACAGCAGGTATCGGTGTTGACCAAAAATGCAAATGGAACCTATGCCTATAAATCAGTTCCCAAAAGCGTAATCGACACTTCGTTCGTTATGGATGTTAATGAAGAAGGCCTGAATTACCCTCTGAAAACAAGCTCACCTGGTGAATATGAACTGATCATCAAGAATGCAGAAGGTATCCAACTTTCCAGGATTCAATATACAGTAGTGGGTAAAGGCAATCTGTCTCGATCACTTGATAAAACCTCTGAACTGGAGATCAAACTTAATAAAAATGATTTTGATCCTGGAGAAGAAATAGAGATCTATATCAAGGCTCCCTACAAAGGCGCAGGTTTGATCACCATAGAGCGGGACAAGGTTTATGCCTTCAAATGGTTTAAATCTGAGGATAATTCCTTCATTGAGAAGATCCAATTGCCCAATGACATGGAGGGGAATGGATATATCAATGTGGCCTTTGTTCGAGCGGCGGATTCAAAAGATATCTATATGAGCCCACTTAGTTATGGAGTTGCTCCATTCTTCGTAAGTAAAGAAAATAGAATGAATCCCATCACTATTGAACTTCCCACACAAGCTCGGTCTGGTGAGGTCTTTAATATCAAATACCAGACGGAGAAGCCAGGGAAGATTGTTGTCTTTGCCGTTGACGAAGGCATTCTGCAAGTTGCTGGTTACCGCACTCCTGATCCTTTATCTCATTTTTTCAAGAAAAAAGCACTTGAAGTGAAAACATCACAATTGCTGGATCTGATCCTACCCGACTTCAGCCTCTCCGATGTGAAGGGCGCCATGGGTGGGGGTATGGGCATGGACGAGATTAATAATAATTTGAACCCATTCAAACGGAAACAGCAGAAACCAGTAGTGTACTGGTCTGGGATACTGGAGACCGATGAGACTCCCAGGACACTTCAATATAAAGTACCAGATTACTTTAACGGAACTTTGCGTGTCATGGCCATTGCTGTTTCACAGTCTACCATAGGTCGCTTCCAGGAAAAAGCCGTGGTACGAAATCCATTCATCATAAGTCCGAATGTACCCATGTTTGCAGCACCGGGAGATTCCTTTTTGGTCTCAGTGACGGTGAGCAATATGTTGCGTGGTTCCGGAGCTGAAGCCAAGCAAACGCTTTCCATATCAAGCACTGTTCAGCTTTCATTGCAGCACAAGAAATTCAATTTACGCGTGCCTGAAAATGCTGATACAACTCTTAGTTTCTATGTAAAAACAAATAATAAACCTGGTGGTGCAAACCTGACATTTAAGGTCATTGGTGGCGAAGAACAATCGACATTGAGTTCCTATCTGAGTGTACGCCCCGCTATCCCATTCCAAACCTGGATGACTGGCGGAATTCTAACTAAGGATAATGTAGATGTCAAAATTACCCGGAAATTATACGAGGATTTTCGGACACTGAATGCCTCAGTTTCTTATTTGCCTGTTGGTCTGTCAAAAGGTCTGGTGAGCTATCTTGATGGTTTTCCACACGGGTGTACTGAACAGGTTGTAAGCCAGGCTTTCCCTTACCTTTACCTCAAAGAAACCAATGGCTTTGGTATTGATGACAAATCCGCCAGGTCAAAAATTGACTATGCATTGAAGGTTCTGCACGCTCGTCAGTATAGTGATGGAAAATTTGGCATCTGGGCAGCTAATGCACACACATCAGATTTCATCACAGTTTATGCTGCTCATTTTATCACGGAATGTCGACAGGCTGGATACTATGTCCCCAGCAGTTTATATGATAATGCTTTGACAGCTCTTGAAACCATGGTGGGAGAGCGAGAGAGTGATCTTAAGGAGTTAAGAATCCAGGCCTATGCCGTTTACATCCTGACAAAAAATGAGAAGCTCACTACGAATCGAATTGCGACCCTCATCAATCAGCTAAGCAAACGAACCCAATTGTGGCATACGGATATTGCAGGTGCTTATATCGGTAGTGCCTATAGTCTTATGAAAATGCATAAAGAAGCTGACCGCATCTTTAGTGATATCTCCGTAAAGATTCCAGAACACACGGAATCCTGGCATTTCTGCGATGCAACCACCCGGAATAGCCAGTTATTGTATCTATTTGCCAATCATGCGCCCCATATGTTGGATCAGATATCGGCTGAAATGGTCGGTAGGATTGCCAAAGTGCTTGAACGAGGATTATATACAACCATCACATCCTCGTATATGGTCATGGGATTGGATGCCCTCGCTCAGGTATCAGGTGCACCAGCGAATGATGAAGTGGATATAAGCCAGCTGATTGGTAAGGGACCGGCAGTCCCCATACCCCTCCCATTGGGTAATTTTCCAAGTGTAGATTTTTCAGCAGAAGCCAGAGAGTTACAAATCGATAATGGTGAATCCAAACCACTGTACTACCAGGTTATTGAATCCGGATTCAATACGGAATTACCCAGCAAACGTATCAGCAATGATATTGAGTTGTATAGAGAGTTCAGAAATGATGAGGGCGATCAAGTGACTTCTGCTGAACTTGGTGAGGAGATTTTTGTCCACTTAAAGTTCCGTAGCCTCAACGATCAATACTTGTATAACATAGCTATTATCGATATGCTGCCAGCTGGACTGGAAGCCGTACCTACCAGTCTGAGATCTAATCTAAGTGGTTCATGGAAACCAGAACACACAGAGATCAGGGAAGATCGATTGATCTTTTATGGGACGGTATCTCCTGAGGTTCAGGAAGTCTCCTACTCATTAAGGGCAATCAATAAGGGCAGTTTTACAGTTCCACCACTGTATGGAGAATCAATGTACGATAGGACGATTTTTGGTGTTTCACCTCAGGAACCATTTGTCGTTGAGTAATATAAAACGCCCCCTCCTGATAGTAGGAGGGGGCTTGCTATTTTTTCTGATACTGTATTGGGCGTTTTATCCATCTGAAAAAATTTTAGATCAATTCGATTTCTCCCAGGTTGTCTATGACCGACATGGACAAATCATGCGGATTTCCTTGTCTGATGATGACAAATATCGGGTTTATTCACACATAAACTTGGTCAGCCCCATCCTCATAGATGCACTATTGCTCAAGGAGGATCGCTATTTCTTCTATCATCCCGGTGTTAATCTCGCATCCCTTGGTCGCGCTTTTTTTCAAACCTTTGTCAAGGGTGGCAAAAGAATCGGCGGCTCAACTATCAGTATGCAGCTCGTTCGATTGATTCATGGTTTTGAAACCCATTCAATTTCAGGTAAAATCAAACAAATTATTCTGACCCTCTATTACGAACTCTACTACAATAAAAATGAAATTTTGGAAGCCTATATCAATATTGCTCCCTGTGGTGGGAATATTGAGGGCTTTGCTGCTTCTGCAATGATCTGCCTGGATAAGCATCTCATCGACCTGACGCTGCAAGAAGCCTGGTTTCTGTGTGTGTTACCGCAAAATCCATCCGCCTATCGCCCCAGGTCTAAATCTCCTGAAAAATCGCTTCTGGAAGCATATGAAAGAATAGCTTCATTCTGGAGGGCGGAACATCCTGAACAGGTCGGTGATACATCGCTTTTTAACATGCCCCTCAATTATCAATATCGCGTACCCTTTCTGGCACCCCATTATACAACCAGGCTCATGAATAAGTATTCTGATGAAGTTGCAATCTATGGGACCCTGGATATGAAAATTCAAAGGAGCGTTGAAAGAATTAGTGAGCGCTACATTCAAAGACAGCGTGTTCTGGGTGTGAATAACGCTGCCGTGATGCTGGTTGACGCGAATTCCATGGAAATCCTGAGCACAATGGGGTCCATTGACTTCTTTAATTCCGAGATAGAAGGACAGGTAAATGGCACCACTTCTCGTAGATCTCCAGGCTCGACGTTAAAACCATTTATCTATGCACTTGCTATGGAACAGGGCCTGATACACCCAGGAACCATGTTAAAGGATGCTCCACTAAGTTTTTCAGAGTACTCGCCTGATAATTATGAAAGAGATTTCAAAGGACCCGTTAAAGCATGGGAAGCCCTGATCAACAGTCGCAATATTCCTGCGGTTGCTTTGGCTCAAAAACTAAATGATCCTGATCTCTATGATCTTATCCATGGTCTGAACCTGGGTAATTTAAAGCCTCAAGATCACTATGGATTGTCAATAGTGCTCGGGAGTGCGGAGCTGAGCATGTTTGAATTGGTTGAGCTTTATGGTCTCTTGTCGAACAATGGTCAATACCAGCATCTTGTCGAGGCTTTTGAACCCGATACAGAGGCCGATAGTACGATTCATTCCACTCTGAGTGAGGAGGTTTGTTTTATCACCCGAACCATCCTTGAGCAGAATCCAAGACCAAACAGTTCAAAATGGTCGCTCCCCATCTCGAATCAACTGGCTGTTGCCTACAAAACAGGAACATCAATCGGTTTTAAAGATTGCTGGTCCATTGGTATGTTTGATCACTACATCATTGCGGTCTGGCTGGGGAATTTTAGTGGCTATGGAAATCCCTCGTTTAACGGACGTCAAATGGCAACTCCCCTTATGTTCGAGATTATCGATTCTGTTTCGCCAGACCTTGTTTCAGAGCATACTGATGAGGAAGCCGAATTGCCTATGGGGGTCATCCGTCAGGAAATTTGTACGCTTTCCGGTCAGCTAGCACATACCCATTGTAAACAAAAAATGATGACACTGTATATTCCAGGAAAATCACCAATCAAATCCTGTGATATTTGTCGAGAAATCTATATCAATGTGGAGACTGGATACCGGACATTTATCCAGTCTGGTGAAAATATAAAAAAGGAGGTCTTTGAGTTTTGGCCAACAGACTTGCTTTACCTATTCAGACAGGCTGGTATTCCTCGTGTAGTTCCACCCCCATTCGATCCAAAAGAGAGTATTGAAAGAATGTCAGCCATCGGAAATCCGCCTCAGATTCAATCCCCTCTTGAGGGTACAGAGTATCTAATTACCCTGGGAGAAACCTGGTTTAACAGTTTGCCTTTACGCGTAACAACAGATGCAGATGTGAAGGAAGTTTATTGGTTTGTTGATGATATATATATTGGAAAATCAGATCCACAGAACACGCAACACTGGTCCCTTAAGCCAGGTGTGTTCCAGGTAAGTGCTATTGATGACCATGGCAGGGGCGATACACGAAAGATCAGGATAAGTCTAGCCCGGTAACTCACCACTATGTGAATAGGCATTTGGATGCAATGTGTTGCGGTTTTACAGGAGATATAGGTATTCTGGTTCCAGAGCTTAGTGAACGTGTCACCGATGAAAGCTATTCATCTCTGATTCATCTCGTACATAAATCAGTCTTCAGTTAGGCTAGATTCAGATATACCCCACGAAGTATGGGCATATTGCGACACACCCTTCTGAAAAAAATATTTGCCCTAACTGAGGATTTGTTATATATTACTACAAATGTAGGAGAGTGGCGATATGAGTAGTAGGGTAAATCTTGATGCATTAAGTCAATTTGAGTGGCTCATCATGAATCATATCTGGGGAGTAGAAAAAGCCTCTGCCAGAGAGGTCATGGAGGCCATGCCTGAAGAGGGCCAACGTGCATATACAACCATCCAAACCTATATGGAAAGATTGGTGGACAAAGGCTATCTCACCAAAGAAAAATTAGGAATGGTAAATTTCTACACGACTGAGATACCTCGAGAATCTGCCGTTGATGGTGCCACCAGCAACTTTATTGACAAGGTGTTTCAGGGCTCAGGATCAAGTCTGGCTGCCTATCTACTGAAAAATAATAGACTGAATCAAGATGATCTTGATAAGATTAAAGACATTTTACAGGGGGAAGAAAAAAATGATTGATCAAGTTTTAAACATGCTCATACAGTCGTCCTGGCAGATCCTCATTCTGTCACTCATTGTCTGGCCATTAAGTAGATTAAGTAAAAAGGCCTACCCGAATTTTGCCTATATCCTCTGGGTCGTGATCCTCGTAAAAGCCCTTATCCCCATCAATATCACCCTGCCTGGCCAACAACTTCCTATTGTTGAATTAGCACCCGTATTTTCAGGTCAATTTATTCAGGATGCCAGTATTGGTTCGTCAGGGAACCTCTCAATTAAAACCATCCTGGCCATCATGTGGCTCACAGGTGTTCTCCTCTTGACCATAAAACTTTTTGTTTCGGAGTCCTCACATCGGAAAAAAATAAGAAATGCTGTACCAATCACACCTGAACCTTGGTTCGAAGCCATGCAGATAGAAATGGGCGTCAGACAAAAAATCAGATTGTTTACAGATGATCATATCCAGAGTCCTTTAATGCAAGGCTTATGGAAGGTTAAAATTTACCTGCCTCTGGAATTCAGCTCATGGACGCTTAAAGAACAACAGAGTGTCCTGGCCCATGAGCTCACCCATGTGAGGCGATTGGATATGGTCACTATCTACCTTCAAGCAGCAGTAAGAACGCTCTATTTCTTTCATCCCATCATTTGGTTGGTAAATGATCAAATTGATTTGGAGCGGGAGAAGATTTGCGATGATGCGGCAATTGAACTTTCCAGAACCGAACGCAAAGCATATGGAGATCAATTATTCAGACAGCTGGCAACCGAGCAGGGCACGAGATCAGTTCCTGTATTGGCCGGTGGTTTTTTTATGAGCGATAGCAGCATCATCAAGCGCTTTCGATATATCAAAGAAAAGAGGGGAAATATGCAAAACAAACTAAAACCACATCATGTATTACTCATCCTGATCGTTATCAGCATGGCAGTTCTCATTGCATGTAATTCAGAGGAATCGCAGAGCACAATGGAGCCCGTGGGTCTGGAAAAAACATCTGGAACGAACGAAGCTGTTGAATATCAAGCCTATGACAAACCACCAGAACCAAAGGGAGGGTTTGCAGCAATTCAGAAGAATGTTCACTATCCCGAGTTAGCCAGGAAAGCCGGGATAGAGGGGACCACCATTCTACAAGTAATCATTAACAAACTTGGTATTGCCGAGGCTCCTGAAATATTGAGGAGCTCAGGAAATGCATCTCTGGATTCAGCCGCTATGAATGCGGCCATAAAGACCGAATGGATTCCAGCACGGATCAAAGGTGAAGCAGTCAGTGTGAAAATTTCCATTCCAATTGTCTTCAGGTTAAAGACAAAAGATGTGGCGAAGGAATCTACCCCAATTGATTAGAAAGGGCGGGATTCCCATCAATTAAGATTCATAGTTTTCAGTACGGGCGGATTGCAATCCGCCCGTACCGGGTTGCAATAGGCATCTATCTTACAGCAAAACCGCCCTATCCTAACATCCAGAATACCCAGATGACTGCCAGGGCAGGACCAAGTATCCCCATTAACAAACCTCCTCTAAAAAAATCTGTGGTTTTCATACCTCCAGTGGCAAATGCAATGGCATTGGGAGGTGTGGAGATGGGCAAACACATGGCTGCTGAGGCGCCCAGGGCTAACGGAACGACTACGATGGGTTCAAAACCAACTGCAACGGCGATACCCAGAGGAGCAAGGATATTCGTGGCGGCTGTATTGCTCATAAAATTTGACAACAAGGTGGTGATATAAGCCAATACAAAGGCGATGGCCAGCAAACCCATAGCATCCATGGGGATGAGACCCAGCACCCAGGTGGCAAGACCACTGATTTGAATGGCCACACCCAGAGACAATCCGCCTGCCATGAGCATCAGCACATCCCATTGGAGACGGCGAACTTCAGCAACATTCAGGATACCAGTTACTGCAAAAATTGTGATGGGAATAAATGAGACGACTGCCGTGGGCATGCCGTGTATCGAGCCAGTCATCCACAATATGACAGTCAGCATGAAAACAGGGAATACCAGAAGACGTTTCCACATGGGAAGCAAGGAACCCGTTCTGGTTTCCCATTCCAGTCCACGGAGATCAAGCGTCTCAGAATTCGATGGATGTGCGAATCGTAAATAGAGCCAGGCAATAAAAAATAGCACGATGGCTGGGGGGAGGCCCAAAGTCATCCATTCAACAAAACTAATGGCATGGGTCTCACTGAGCAAACCTGCGGCAATGGCATTAGGTGGACTCCCAATGATGGTTCCCATACCACCCACATTGGCCGCGAAGGGGACACCGAGTAACAGGGCCTTGACAAAGGGATCTTTTTTATCGATCCCGGCAATGACTGGTGCCATAACTGACATCATCATTGCTGTAGTAGCCGTGTTAGACATAAACATAGAAAACACAAAGGTCAATCCCATGGCTCCCAGCAGCACATTGGAGGGTCTTGATCCAAACCATTTTAGAACAAATCGAGCCATCATTCTGTCGAGACCAGTGGTTTGAGCCGCCTGGCCCAAAACAAAGCCACCCATAAAGAGCCACATGATAGGACTGGCCCAGGGATTTACAAACATCTGCCAATCCTTGGGACCCGTGGCATACACACCACCAGGTTGACCTAATATGAGAATTTCCAGACCAATGATGAGGATGGCAACGGCAAATGCAGGAATAGCCTCTGTCATCCATAAGCCTGCCGCAAAGATGAGGATAAAGAGTGTCCACATAGCAGCTGGTTCTAAACCGGAATATGAGGGGATGAAGGCGATCATAGCTGCAAAAAGTGCAGCGCAAATCATTTTCACCAAGCGCCTCGTGGAGGAAATTTCTAATTTGCCGAGTAGTCGCCTGGCTTGCCGACGGGTATCAAGCATCTAATTCCTTAATAATCCAAGCGGCGATTCGAATCGCCGCCTAGGGATAAATGTAAAATCTATTTCTAGGCTGGACTTTGAGCTATGATTCATGCTCAATTAAAACCTCTGCCACCGATCTGGAACAATCAGCAAGATCTTTCAAATCATAGCCGCCCTCAAGACCTACCAGCAAATGAGGAGTAATATCCAGACAATAACGGGTAAATTCTGCAAAATGTTCAGGCAAAAGCAGCATACCACCTAGAGGATCATTTTGACTGGCATCAAATCCGGCACTGATAATGAGTAACTCAGGTTCCCAATTTTTGAGGAAAGGTAAAACTTTCTTATCAAAGGCATCGAAATATTCATATTTACCAGACCCGATTGAAAGCGGAATGTTCAGCACATTGTTGAAATCACCTTTTTCATGATCGGCACCTGTACCTGGATAGTAAGGCCACTGATGGAGTGAGCAATAGGCCAGGTTTGGATCAGATTCAAGAATGTGCTGGGTGCCATTCCCGTGATGGACATCCCAATCCAGAACTGCTACTCGACTTACACCTCTGACAGTCATGGCGTAATTGGCTGCGATGGCACAATTATTAAAGAGACAGAATCCCATGGCGTTATCACGCTCAGCATGATGTCCCGGAGGACGAGAAATGACAAATGAAGACTCCTGGTGTCCCACAATACGATCAACTCCATCCAGCCAGGCACCAGTACTTTGTAGTGCTATGTCATAACTCTCTGGACTGACCATGGTATCTGGATCCAGGCTAAACCCACCGCGTTCAGCAGTGTTGCGGACATTCAGGATGTGCGCTGGAGTATGAACAAGCTTTATTTCTTCAACATCGGCCCTACGAGGTTCCATCCATTTTATCTGGTCAAGGAATTCACTTTTACGAATTCCATCAGTGCAGGCAGATAGCCGCTCAGGTCGTTCGGGGTGACCAAAGCCGGTATCGTGTTGTAGAAATCGCTCGCTGGTAATAATGTTTATCATGGCGGCAAAGATATTCAAATCTCATGCCTTGTACATACGTATGTAGTAAGAAGTACAAAAAAAATCAAAAAAAGAACAAAGCCTCTTGCAATTATGACCCACAAGACTTAATTGTGACCCAGGAGTCATATAATGAATATTAGTTCAAATACCACTGTTTTAAGCCGCAAAGAAAGAGACAAGCTACGCAATAAGGAAGCCATCCTGAAAGCTGCCGTACATCTCTTTGCCCAGAAGGGCTTTGCTGAGACGAAACTCGAGGATGTCGCCGCTCTGGCAGAGTTTGGTAAGGGTACCCTCTATAATTATTTTAAGAATAAGGATGATCTGCTTCTCTCAGCGTTTGACTATGCTGTAGGGAATGTACTGGATTTTTTATACGATCAACTGTCCTCAGTTTCTGATCCCCTCCAGCGAATTCGCCTCATCGCCAATTCTCAGTTTAATTATTATCGTAGCAATACTGATTTTATGAATGTGATTATGACCAATCACCAGATATTGATGAATCATGCCTGTAGCAAACAAGTTTTTGATCGTTTTCAGGATTTAAAAAAGTTGGTGGTCATCGAAATGCAGGCCGCCATAGATGCAGGTCAATTGCGTCCGGGGAATGCTCAACATTATGCCAGCTATTTGAGTGGGATGATTCACGGGCAGGTCCGATCTCTCAACACAGGGGACATGCAAATGGATGAAATGTACGCCGATGAAATTATAGATATTTTCTTAAATGGAGCCAAATCATGAATAAATATTTGCTGACGTTGATGGTCAGCCTCACGTTGATTAACTCGGTGGAAGCTGAGACCCTGGAGCTAGAGCTCAACCAGGCTATCAAGCTGGCATTGGACAACAATGTGAATATGCAAAATGCCCAGGAAGATTTGCTCAAAGCCAAGGCACAGCGCAAAGAAGCCTTTTCATCAGCCCTGCCTGTAGTATCAGCTTTTGGCCAGGTATCCCATAGTTTTGCCATTGGAGCTCAGCCCATAGCCTTTCCAGTTCCCTTTGGAGTATTGGATGCAAATGGTGCTCCTATATTTTATTCTACTCCCGGCAATCCAGGAATACCAGTACCACGCAAGGACGAATACGGTGAGGACATTCCCGGCCAATATTTACAGGCAACGGGGATTCAGATGGTACCCCTGGAACTGGCTTTTGGATCAGACAATACCATGGTCTATGGACTCAGCCTGACTCAACCTCTGTTTGAGGGGCGTGTCATCGCTGCAATCCGTGGAGCCAATGTGTATGGTGATCTGGCAAGCTCAGCTGCTGATGTCACTAGACTCTCAGTTATTGAGAATACCAAGAAAGCGTATTTTGGCGTTTTATTGGCTGACAAAATGGTCTCTGTTATGCAAAATTCATTGGAAGTCATGCAACGAAACCTGGAAAATGTCACAGCACTATATGCCCAGGGAAAAACAGCTGAATTCGATGTGATCCGAGCTGATGTTCAGGTTGCCAACCAGACCACCATGGTGAGTAATGCCCGCAAAATGAAAGCATTGGCTTATGCAGGATTAAAGCGTAGCTGTGGGCTCCAGATTGATCAGGATGTGGTGATACTGGGTGAACTTCAAACTGAAATTGTGAATGATCTTGATCTGGCTGATTTAGAGCGCAAAATGATTTCAAATCAACCCATGTTGAATCAACTGGAAGCCAACGTTAAACTCATGAAAGAGAATATCCTCATGGTGAAGGCAGAGTTTATGCCTTCAATTGCTTTAACAGGCTCTTATCAGGAAATGAAGTCTTACAATGACGACGGGTTTGCTGATGCAAATTTTAACGAATCCTCATCAATAGCAGTGGGTATAAACATGCCCATTTTCAACGGTTTTGGATCCACTGCCAGAGTGCAGAAGGCCAAAGCCGATCATCGGAAATCAGAATATCAGCAACATGATATGAAGGAGAATTTACTCCTGGAACTGAAAAGTATTTTCCTGAGCATCAAAGAATCCTCCCGGAAAATTGATGCCGGGCTCAAAGGTGTAGCCCAAGCCCATAAGGGCGTTGATATGGCTCAAAGACTCTTCCAACAGGGTATGGCGAGTCAACTGCAGGTTTTAGATGCCCAGAGCGCAAGTGACCAGGCCGAACTTGGTCTTTACCAGGCATATTTTGAATATAACAGCGCCCGTGCTTCATTGGCACGTGCCCTTGGAGAAGAATAATGAAATCGATTAAGACATGGATATCCATACTGCTTATCACCTCAAGCTTATTGGTCGTAGCCAATTGCGGTGGTGAGGCTGAATTAAAAGAAATTGTTGAAACAAAAGTCCCAGTGGCACTGGATACTGTGAGATATCAACCCTTTCAGATTGATTTCCACAGTATTGGAAGAGTCGTTTCTGAAAATCAGGTAAGTTTGTTGTTCCAATCAGGTGGACAGGTTGATTCAATCTGGGCCAATATTGGAGACTACGTATTCAAGGATCAGCGTCTGGCCAGTATCAAAACTGATGTGTATTCAACCATGTATGCCCAGGCAAAATCCATGTACGAGAAATCCAAACGCGATTTAGAAAGCGCCAGGGAGCTTTTTAACTCCAACGTGATTTCCTCTGATCAGTTTGAGATGGCCCGCATTGGTCTGGACAACTCTAGAGCCGCCTACACCCAGGCAAAAAACTCTATGGATAATACCATGTTACGCGCTCCTTTTAGCGGATGGATAGTCGCCAAGAATTTGAATATAGGTGATCTGGTAGCTCCTGGAGGAGCCATGCAGCCACCCATGGTTCTAGCTGATATGAACCGCTTAAAAATTATTGTCCCTGTACCCGAAGCTCGCATTGGGCAGATCAGAAATGGTCAATTCGCCCAGATTGAGTTTAAAACCTTCCCAGATCGGGTATTTGAAGGTGCTGTGCTCCGCATTGGAATGGCTCCCAAGAATATGTCTAATAACTATGATGTTGAAGTTCGTATGGCCGGGAATATGATGGGCATGAAATTGGGTCTGGTTGGTGATGTTCGCATTGTGCAGGAATATTATGAAGAAGCCCTGGTATTGCCCCTCAATCTGATTCAGGATGATGGGCAGAAGAAATTCATTTTTCTTGAGGAAGAAGGTCGCGCTGTACAGAAAGGGGTCAAAATTCGTGCTCTATCAGGATCACAAGTATTCATTGAAGCGGATATTGCCCCTGGTGATATGATCATTGTCAAAGGTCACAATGATGTCAAAGATGGTGTTCTTTTGGATATCGTGGAGTAGGGAAGGATCACCTCATGAAAATATCAAAACAGGCCATCCAGCATCCCATGGCCGTCATATTTGCAGCCCTGGGAATTTTTATTGCCAGTATTACAGCATATTTGACGCTTCCCCTGGAGTTGGTTCCCGTCATCGAAATCCCGTATGCTTTTGTTTCAGCGACCTATGTGGGAGCTGCGCCTTCTGAAGTGGAAACTGAGATTATCAAACCCATTGAAGAGAAACTGGCTCAATTGCAGGATGTTGATGATATCACCGGATATGCCATGCAGAATGTTGGTTTTATCACCATCAAGTTTTCGCCAGAGGCTGATCTGGATTTAAGTATTGATGATCTCAAGGAGAAAGTTAACGAAGCCATACCCGAACTGAGAGAAGAGATAGATAATGTGACGGTAACGGATATTGATTTTGCCGATACACCCATCAGCATCCTAAATATCTATGGAGATTATTCACCTCACGATTTGCGGATTCAGGCTGAACTTATTAAAGATCAACTTACCAGAGTATCGGGAGTGAATCAGGTTGAAATGTTTGGTGGAGAAGAGCGCGAAATAGCCATTGAAATTGACCCAGATCTGCTCCTGGCCAATAATCTCAGTATCCCCCAGGTATTGATGGCTCTGAGAAAGAGCAATATGAACTTTCCTGGTGGTACTGTAAAACTCAAGGGACAGGATATATTTGTTCGGACTGTGGGTAAGTATTCTGAGATCGACGATATAGAGAACACTATTCTCGGCGTAGATCAATCAGGAAATGTGAAACGTATTCGTGATGTTGGGACGGTTACCGATGGATTTGAAATCCCTTCCAGCTACTCCAGATTCCAGCAACAAAATAGCGTGACCTTGCTTATTTCAAAAAGAACCGGTGCCCACATAGTGGAGGCCACTGAGCAGATCGAAGCAGTTGTGGACAAACTCGCTGCAAAATTTCCTCAGGGGATGGAATATGCTTACACGGCCAGACAGGCCACAGATATTGAAAGGCAGAATAGTCAGCTGAATCAGAACGCTGCCTGGGGGATTTTGTTTGTTATCATTGTGCTGTTTGCTGGAATAGGGTTCAAGAATGCCCTGATCGTATCCATTGCACTGCCCTTTGCACTCATGTCTTCCTTCCCTCTGATGGCTGTCTTTGATCTGGCACGGACAGGTATTTCCATGTTTGGTCTCATTATCGTTTTAGGTATTGTTGTGGATGGTGCCATTATCGTGGCCGAATCAACCTATCGGCATATGGAAGAAGGTTTGGATCGGAAGGCGGCAGCCATTAAAGCACTTGATGAGGTGGGTGTCCCAATTATGACTTCAGTATTGACCACCATGGTGGCCTTTGCACCCATAATTTATATGACGGGGACCATGGGTCAGTTTTTATCTGTGATTCCTAAAGTCGTGATATTTACTCTGGTGGGAGCATTCCTGGCAGATCACTTTCTTATACCAGTTCTGGCCTCCAAATTGATGGTGGTCACGAAACGAGCTGGCGTGCTAAGTGGTGAATGGATCGGTAAGCGTCTATATACTAAGATGGTTGGCTGGGCTCTATACCATAGACTCATCGTTATATTGGGAATCACAGTCATTTTCTTTATGTCCATTGCTGCGGTTGGAATTTCTGCCGTCAGTGATACCAAACTTGTGAAGTTAGAAATCTTTCCCAAGGTTGCGAAACCCAGGATTATTGTAGATATCAATACCCCTGCAGGCAGTCAACTCGATTATACAGATGCCGTGGTTAAGGATATAGAGGCATATCTCCTGACCTTTGCTGAAGTGGATCGAATTGTCTCTACGGTTGGGGAGAGTGGCGTACAGAATGTACGTCTGGCTCAAGGAGGGGGAAAAGGCGCAGAAATAGGCCAGATAAATGTGGATCTGGTGGACGCAGGTGACCGGGATATTTCCGTTGATGATCTCATGGCCATCATGGATGCAAAACTCTCCCGTATACCAGGTGTTGAAATTGTGTTGCAGACCATCGTGGAAGGACCACCCATAGCCAGCAATGTGATCATAGACGTCAGTGGTGATGATCTGGATGCCATTGGCTTTGTTGCTGAACAGGTTAAACGAGATCTGGCCACCGTTGAAGGAGCTCTGAATGTGGAATCCAGTTTGGGTGTCCGCAGAACCGAATTTCAAGCCGTTGTAGATCATGATCGTGCTGCAAGTTATGGACTATCCAGTCAGGAAATAAGTAACACCCTGGCAGCAGCTATGATTGGTCTGGAGGCTACGACCTACTCGGATGGACTTGAGGATATTCCAGTTGTGGTTCGCCTGGAGACAGATGGTGACGATGCTGTAGATGCTATTCGGAATCTGAACATCATGAACCAAATGGGTCAGATGATACCTTTTGAGAATGTAGCTTCACTGGAGCTGGGAAGCAGTGAAACTCTGATTAAACACCAGGATTTCAAGCGCAATATCTCAGTCTCCTGCGATCTGGCGAAGGGCGTCGATGCAACAGATATTCGACGTCGTATGGATCCTTTCCTGGCTCAATTGGCAGTTCCCAACGGTGTAAGTGTGGAATATGGTGGAATTGAAGACGAAGCCGGTAAATCGTTTGCTAGTCTTGGTAAAGCCATGATTATAGGTTTCATCGTCATTATGATCATCCTCAGTGCCCAATTCCAGTCTATCAAACAGCCCCTGATTATTGGTTTGGCTATTCCACTATCATTTATTGGGGTGATCTTTGGTCTCATGGTCACACGGGTTCCATTTGGTATTATGGCCTTTTTTGGTGTAGTAGCTCTCATGGGAGTGGTGGTAAATGATGCAATTGTGCTTATCGCCTATGTCAACGATCTCCGTAAGACAGGTATGCGGGTAAGGGAAGCGTTAATAAAAGCTGGCAGGAACAGACTACGTCCAATCATCCTCACGACAGTTACGACGCTGGCAGGTATGATTCCCTTAAGCTTGAATCTCGCAGGTGGAGCCGAATATTGGAGACCCCTGGCGGTTAGTTTGATCTTTGGTCTGGCAGTTTCCTCCTTTCTGACTCTCATCGTGGTTCCAGTTTTGTATTCCATCATTGAGAGCCGTGCAGAGAGAAAAAAATTGGAGCGCACAGCCTAGTCGATTTTTCAATCAGATTTTAGTTTATTAAAAAAGTTTTACGAAGGGCTTTGTGATGGCACAAAGCCCTTTGCTTATCTATCTTAGTCAACAGTTTTATAGATCAATTAGTTTCAAAAATTTATGGAGAGATTATGATGAAAAACAGACTGACAATAGTTTTGATGGTACTGTTGGCTCTATTCGCATTGGGTCATACAGCTGAACGACTCGTCCTGGCAGAGTATTTTACAAACGCTGGCTGACCTGGTTGTGGCCCCGCAGGGGCAGAGTTGGACGTGTTCCAACAAAATAACCCAACCGCTTTTACCTCTATTCACTACCATATGTCATGGCCAGGCAGTGATCCATTCTACACCTATAGTAGTGCCGATGGGAATGCCCGCAGGGCACACTACGGTTTTAGTTGGGTGCCATATTTTGTCGTCGATGGTGGTGATCATGCGACACTGAATGAGACCCAGGACGTTTCAGTATGGGGAGCAGCCATCATGGATCAAGCTGCTTTAACATCACCCCTCTCCATATCCGCTACGGGTGACATGAATTATCAGGGAGAGGGCTTCATTGATATAACACTTTCTCCTGAAGCTGGAGTAGACGGCGACTATACGCTCCAGGTTGTTCTGGTTGAGGATGGTATCTACTTCATGGGATCAAACGGGTATCCACATCATGAAGCTGTCATGCGCCATATCTTCCCCAGCCCAGCAGGTACACCCATTAATATGGTGGCTGGTATCGACATTACTGAAACCATCAATCTCCAAATACCTCAGGATTTTGTAGTTGCCAACTGCCGTCTCGTCGTGTTTGTTGAGGCATCAGATCAATCAGTCTTGAATACCGCCACATTTGATGTGGTTGAGTTGACCCCAATCAATGTTCCATATATCCAGGTACTATCCACAAATATCGACCTGTTTGATGACAACGCTGACAACAAGCTTAATCCAGGTGAATCAGCTAATTATTATGTGACCATTGATAACAATTGTGGGTGGGTTGAAGCAACTGGAATTACTGGATATTTATCCAGCACCAATCCTTTAATTAGTATTAGTGATAGCGTGGGTGTGTTTAGTTCACTTTCTCCATGTAGTACTACAAGCAATGAAATAGATAAATTTACATTCACTGTTTCATCAGAAGCCCCACGTGTAAGTGAATTTGAATTCAATTTACGCATTCTTGCAAACCAGGATTCCGAGACTCCATATGAAACGAATGAGACTATCACCGTAACCATTGATATGTTCCAAAATCATTTTCCCATTGACTATGAGTCTGGGATTGTGAGTGGAAATGCAGTGTTAGATCTAGATGGTGATGGATCTCAAGAAGTGATATTTGGCGGGACTGATAGCCTACTTCATGTCATCACGGTGGCAGGGCTTGAATTGTCAGGTTTTCCCTTTGTCTCAAATGGTAAAATTACGTCCGCACCTGCAATTGGAGATGTGGACAATGATGGTGACCTGGAAATTGTATTTACTACCCTTGGTGGAAGTATATATGTGGTTGAGTCTGATGGAAGCGGTGAATTAGTTGCCCAGGCCGCCGGGCTCGTCCTGGGAACCCCTGCTATAGATGATCTGGACAATGATGGCGATTTGGAAATCGTTACCACTGGATTTGACTATGATATCACTGCCATTCATCATGATGGAAGCGCCCTGTCAGGTTTCCCTTTAATTCTGGATGGTGAAAGGATGGAGGGTGGAGCTGCAATTGCCGATTTGAACGGTGATGGCTTTAATGATATTATCGTGGGCACCACTGGTGACTTTATACATGCATACGATGCAAGTGGTAACAGTTTGACTGGATTCCCAGTCAATCTATCAGCTGATATCAAAACAGCGCCGGTGGTTACTGACTTGACTGGAAATGGAAACCTGGAAATTATCGCTGGTCAATTGGGTGGAATGATCTACGCACTGTCCAGCACTGGTACAGAGCTGTGGAATCATCAACTGGTTGCCATTCCTGTATTGACGGGTCATTCCGTTTTTGATTATAATAGGGATGGTCTCATGGAGACAGTCTACATATTGCCTGATGGTCGAGTAAGTGTGTTGGATCATGACGGGAATATGTTGGAGGGTTGGCCACAAACTCTGGCAACTACCTGCTACAGTCAACCGATTATCGCAGATATCGATGGAGATGATGTTCCAGAAATAATACTAGGGGATGACTCAGATAACCTCTATGCATTTCATATTGATGGGACGCTTCTGCCTAATTTCCCAATGCTACAGGGAGACAGAGTGCATAGTGCTGCAACTGTGGCAGATTTGGATCTGGATGGAAATCTGGAGATTGTCGTGGGGACTGACGCTGGCCTCAGTGTTGTGGATATGCCTGCAATAAGTGAAGCCGGACCCTTTTGGTATACATCACGAGGGAACTACCAGCGGACAGGATATTTCCCCAATCCCATTGCGAGTTCATCTTCACAATCTATTCTGCCTGATATTCTGACCTTAAAGCAGAATTACCCCAACCCCTTTAATCCCAGTACAACTATTGAGTTTGGGATTCCTACTAGCTCAGTTACAGATTTAACAATCTTTGACCTCTTAGGTAATCAAGTGACTCGCCTGATTGATAAAAATCTTTCAGCAGGGCACTATTCTTTAGTTTGGAGTGGGTTGGATCATGCAGGCAATCAAGTTGCTGCAGGTGTGTATTTTGCCCGGATTCAGGCGGGTGGAGAAGAACAACTCATAAAAATGATGCTGCTAAAATAAATTAACTCACAATCTTAGCTAAGAAGGCCATCCATTGGATGGCCTTCTTTTTAGTATCAATACTAAGGTTCAAGAATGAACAATTTTGGATGGTAAAATTAATTTTTACTAACGTTTCTTTCACGAGGAGCTTTGTGGTGGCACAGGCCACCTCGTTTATCTATGTTATGGCATGCTTTACATAGGCACATAATACAATTCAACTTGGAGAGATTATGATCAAAAACAGATTCGCAACAGTAGTGATGATACTGCTTGCGTTATTCGCGTTGGGGCATTCTGCCGAACGGTTGGTTTTAGCTGAATATTTCACAAACGCTGGCTGACCTTCCTGTGGCCCCGCAGGGGCTCAGTTGAACGTGTTTCAACAAAATAATCCGACAACACATACCCAAATTAACTACCATATGTCATGGCCGGGTACTGATCCTTTTTACAATTTTAATAGCGCAGATGGTACAGCTAGACAGGGCTATTATAATGTTCAATGGGTTCCATGGATTGAAATTGATGGTGTTACTGACGGAGGCAGTACAACGGCCTGGGAGAGTCATATTTTAGCCAATGCACAGACTACAGCACCACTTGCTATTAGTCTGGCAGGCAATTTTGACTATCAAACTCTCAGTGGAAGTGTACTTGTGACGCTAGACCCTGAAGAGGGAGTTAGTGGAAATTATACCCTTCAAGTCGTTCTGGTCCAGGATGGACTATATTATATGGGATCAAATGGCTACCCAGACCACGAAAATGTCATGCGGGATATGTTTCCCAGTTCCTCAGGTACAACTGTCGCCCTGGAGGCAGGCGTTCAGCACGTGGAGGTAGTTGATTTCTTCCTTGACCCTTCCTTTATTGTAGATGATTGTAGACTGGTTGTCTTTGTTCAGGGTTCGGATCAAGCCGTGCTAAATGCTTCTACAGGGTATGTGGGTGATATTGCACCACTCAACATCCCAAATCTGGTTGCCGCCTCCTCAAATATCATCATAGTTGGTGATGATGGTGATGGTAAGCTGAATCCCGGTGAATCAGCCGAGTATACAGTGACAGTAAGCAATAGTTGTGATTTTGTCAGCGCCTTTGATGTGACAGGTTATCTATCTACATCAAGCCCATATATTACCATTACGGATAGTGTGGGATTTTACAATATGATTGTGTCCTGCGATATTGTCACAAATTTCAACGACAAATTTGCTTTCTCGGTTTCAGAAGATGCACCAGATATCTCAGATTTTAATTTTAATCTTAGAATGGTTGCCAATCAAAGCACCGAGGATCCTTATGAAGCGATCATTCCTCTCACCGTAAGCATCGATTTGTTCCAAGCCAATTTCCCAGTTGCTGTTTCTCAACCCATTACAGGTGGAAATGCAGTTGTGGATCTTGATGGTGATGGAACCAACGAAGTGGTGGTGGGTGGATCTGATAGTCTTGTTCACGTCTTTACGCTGGCAGGCACTGAGTTGGCCGGTTTTCCATACGCCACTGGGAATGTGATTATTGGTGCTCCAGCTGTTGCTGATATTGACAATGATGGTGATCTGGAAGTTGTAGTGGCTTCCCGCGATCGCAAACTTCATGTCATCCAACATGATGGGACAGGCGCCGCAATCACAGAAGCTTCAAGCTATCTTATGGGTACACCTGCTCTAGATGACCTTGACAACGACGGAGACCTTGAAATAGTCGCTGGTGGGTATGGTTATGATTTAGTAGCTGTTCACCATGATGGTACTCCTCTGGATAATTATCCTGTCATTATTGACGGCGGAAGAATGTCTGGTGGTGTTTCCATAGCAGATATTGATGGAGACGGAAGCAAAGATCTCGTCCTAGGTACCTGGAGTGATAGCGTATTCGCCTATAATCTTAATGGAGATTTGTTAAGTGGATTTCCAGTAGATTTGGTTTCCAATGTTGCCTCTCCTCCTGTCATTGCTGACATTGATGGGGACGGCTCACTGGAAATTTTAGCCGGTCAAGATGGTGGCTATTTCTATGCTATTGGTAGCGATGGAAGTGTACTTTGGACTCAAAGACTTTCATCTGCCAGTATTCGTACCTCTGCAGCTGTGTATGATTTCGATGGTGATGGTTTTATGGAAATTATTTATACAACTCTCGCTGGACTCATCAATATGATTGATTATCAGGGGAATGCTGTAGCAGGGTGGCCGCAAAGTCTAGATGGCGCCTGTTATAGTTCTCCCGTTGTTGCAGATCTTGATGGTGTAGGTGCGCCAGAGATTATAGTTGGCTCAAACTCTGGAGAATTATATGCCTTCCATCATGATGGCATGTCCGTGGATCTATTTCCACTAGCAATGTCAGGACCTGTCCAGGGAACTCCAAGTGTGGCTGATTTAAGTCAGGATGGTACTCTGGAGATCATCGTTGGGTCAAATAATGACCTCACTGTTATTAATCTTAAAATGCTCTCTGAGCTTGGTCCTACCTGGTCAACTGCCCGCGGTAATAATCAGAGGACCGGTTTCTATACTGGTCAGTTCCTCAGTGTTGATGGATTTGAAATGCCTGAAGTGCTTCAATTGAAGCAGAACTATCCCAATCCTTTCAATCCCTCGACTACCATTGAGTTTGGTATACCTGTCAATAGTTTCGTAACCCTGATGATTTATGATATTCTGGGTCAAGAGGTGAACAGCCTTGTTCAGTCGGAACTTGTAACTGGCACATACCGCTATCAATGGAATGGTACTGATGCTTCTTCCAAATCGGTAGAAACAGGTATCTATTTTGCCCGTATAACTGCTGCTGGCTCAGAGCAAATAGTAAAAATGATGTTGCTTAAATAGACATCACACTATAAATAGAGGTTAAGGAGGCCATCCATTTGGATGGCCTCCTGATTTTTTGTACGAATCATCAGGTTCTACAATATTTTTTACAAGTTAACTTCAGAATACCCGTACTGTGTCATACTTCGACAGGCTCAGCAAGACACACTTCTCGTCTCCCTGCCTGCCAAGCCGAAGCAGGAATGCGGAGGCTGGAGGCTCTCGAAGGGTAAAGATAATCCAACTAAATTGGGTGCATTTTGAAGTTAAATTGGTATTATATGCTAGACCTGAGTATATACTGGTTCATTTTATGTGTCAAATCATGAGATATCAATGAGGAGTTTTAGCATGAGATCATCTGGAAATTCTTTAACCGGCAAGGCACTTCTCGAAAAAATTCGTTCTGACTTTATTGGTTTAGATACCACCTACCAGACGGTAGGAGGGGAGCAAACCAGACGAATTTATCTGGATTCAACTGCCAGCTCACTCATGCTTAGACCTGCAGCTCATATTACGGCTGACTTCATGAATCATTACTCCAATACCCATAGTAAACTCCATCATTCCGCCCACATTTCCACAGCTGCCTACGATTGGGCTCATGAAAGGATACTCAGCTTTGTAGGTGCAGATCCTGATATTTATACCTGCTTCTTTACTGGCTCTGGAACCACAGGGGGCATCAACAGGATGGCGCGTGTCTTCCGAGATGTACATCCTGAAAAAGATACAGCAATCATATCAATCATGGAGCATCACTCCAATGATTTGCCCCATCGAAAGCATATGAAGCATGTATATCATGTCCCCGTCGATGGTCTGGATGAAAATCAGATGTGTATCAGTTTACCCAAATTGGAGGAAGCACTTCGGAATGGGGCTGGTAGAGTTAGTTATGTCTCCATTACCGCAGTGAGTAATGTAACGGGAATTATTAATCCCATTCATGATATGGCTCGCCTCGCCCATAAATATGGAGCCCTGCTCATGGTGGATGGTGCCCAAAGTGTTGCTCATCTCCCCACAAAAATGTTTTTTCCTGATGATCCTGACGCCTGTATTGATGCTCTGGTATTCTCTGGGCATAAAACTTACACACCGGGATCACCTGGGGTTGTTGTGGCCCGCAAAGACCACCTATTAGCCATTGAGCCTGAAGAGGTTGGCGGAGGCATGGTAGATCGAGTCCTGGAAGATCGCTACCAGGTCAAAGAGACATTTCCGGATCGAGAAGAAGCTGGCACCCCCAATATTCCAGGCGCTATAGCCCTGGCTACAACAATTGAAATTCTTGATCGTATCGGTATGCAAACACTGATGGAAGAGGAAGAGGAAGTTCTGGAAGCCGCCATTAATGAGATGGCTAGCATCCCAGAAATTCTGGTCTATGGTGGCACTGACCTGAAAGCTTGTCCACGAGCTGCCTCAATTTCCTTTAACATTAAAGGAATGGACCATGGGTTGGTGGCCGCCCAGTTAAACGACTACTTCAATATTGCTGTGAGGAATCAATGCTTTTGCGCTCACCCATATGTCAAGGAAATGATGTCTGATGATCTGGAAGCTGAATTTGGGGAAATTGATTTTGGTAATATGAGCCCGGAATTTATGCGCAAAGCAGGGATGGTGAGAGCCAGTTTTGGACTGTATTCAACCCTGGAGGATGTGGCTCGACTCATGGCCGCACTCAGGGATATTATACAAAACGGTGAGACATATGCCCTGGACTATGAGCTGAATTCAGAGAATGATTACGTGAATACATCCTATCGGGTTGAAAATGAAGAAATATTTAGTATTGTCGGAGCAATAGATCAGTATATAGGTGATTGAGCCCTATTTGAGTAACAATAGTTTTCCACTTGAGACATTTTCGGAACCTGAGCTAATCTGAAAGAAAAAGCTACCAGAAGTTAAATCGTTTCCCCCATCATCTTTACCTGACCACAGAAAATTGTATGCACTTCCATCACCAATCCAATTTGTTTCTGTGAACACTTCCTGACCTCTCGTGTTGAATACGTGGAGAGTGTAAGCGCCTGATTCATTAGCATGAACAGGTATGATGGTGCTGTTGTTAAAGGGATTGGGGTATGCCTGGCTTAGTCTATTTTGATCTGGTTGTTGGGCATCCGCAATTAATCCAGTTGGGATAAAATTACCATGAACCTCGGTGCTACCATCCCCTCTGAAGATCAGGAGATTTCTATCTGGAAGCTCAATCCACGGTAATTCAGCTACATCTCCACCTGCAGGAGGTGTGCTCATAACCACTCGATGATTGCTCTCTGATAGGTGTGGGGGCAGGCTATCATTTTGACTGGCATCAAAATAGTGAATATCACTCATTAACGATCGACGATAAGCGTATAAATCTAATCCATCAGAAAACAGGAAATTTTTTAATTGCCAGGGTTGCTGCTCTTCCAATACGATGAGTGCCTGCTGGATTCCTTCAAGCACCGAATCTGATTCTTCAATATTTTTAATGATCCAGAAGAAAAACAACTCCGAATCTACCACACTATCCCAGCCTGATCCATCCCAGGGTCCCGCTCCATAAGTTTGGGGTGGGTGGAGGGCCAACCAATCATCTCCAATGAGTTCACGAACCGATTCCTTGATTACATCACCATTATGACCAAAACTGAAATTTACACCATCATCACTGGTATAAATAAAGGGGTGGGGATTTTCAATATCGCTTGCCCCCGAACTGGTTTGACGAAGATGCCCCATAAGTATGGGCACCTGGGTTTCCGCCAACAGCATCGAGGTATCATAATAATAATTGACATCTGAATAAGCTTCTTCATCAGATCGAACCGTTTGGAATTCAGGAACACCCAGACTCTCGTGATAGCTCGTCATGGCCCAGCCGTCTCGATTATTGTAAGGCCATTCACCTGAACCACCCTGCAAGCGAAATTCCTCCAGCTCACCCATGAGATAGGGGTGCCAATCACCATTTGTATAAGTGCTGCTCAGCGATTCGCCTGGTAAAGCAATCACACCCAGCATACGGCACGGGAACAATGGTACTATCAGCAATAGCAGGACTAAAGCTCGCTTAAGAAATGGTAACAACATGGCGAAAATGTAGTTCATACAGGCATGGATTGAAAGGATTTGGTGTGGATTGCTATCATTTGGTAGCAAAGTTATTGCAATTTACTGGGTTGCATGAAGACCTCTAAAAACTATTTTCAATTCTATGGAGAAATTTCAACCCAGCCCTTTTAATCCTGCCAGCTGGCTACCCAATGGTCATTTTCAATCCATTTTTGCATCTTTATTCATGCCAGTGAAACTCCCGAAATATCGACGGGAAATCCTGAACCTTCCAGATGGGGACGTCATCGCTGCAGATTGGGTGGATGGTGAACCTGGAACACCCCTGGTCGTGCTCATCCATGGAATGGAGGGGAGCTCAGAAAGCCGTTATTGCAGGCTATTCATGAACGAGTGCGACAGGCGTGGGTGGCGTGGTGTGGTCCTACACATGCGGAGTTGTGGGGGACTTATCAACAAACATAAACAATTCTACCACGCTGGATTTCACGAAGACATTAAATATTTCCTGGATGAACGACTACCTCAAATGGAAATGAGTCAACAGGTATATCTACTGGGTGTTTCTCTTGGTGGAAGTCAGATCGCACACTACCTGGCTAAGGGAAAGTCACTGGAACGCGTTAAGGCAGCTGCCATCATATCCACACCCCTGGATTTAGGAGCCTCCGCAGATTTTATGAGCAAGGGTTTTAGCCGGAATTATGTCATTAAATTTCGGAACTCTCTGTTGCTGAAATACCATCTCAAAGCAGAACTGATAGGTGATGCCACAATGGCAAATCAATTGGCTAAAGCAAAAACCTTCTGGGAACTGGACAATGCTGCCACAGCACCCATCCATGGTTTTAGAGATGCGGCTCACTATTATGCTGAAATGAGTTCAAAAAACTGTTTGAAGGATATCCCTGTGCCTACACTTTATCTGGCCTCACGGGATGACCCCTTTGTTCCAGAAGCATCCATGCCTCAAAAGTCAACGGGAATGGTTACCTCGTTGTTGACAGATAGAGGGGGACATGTGGGATTTGTAAACCAATATGGGAAGTCGTGGATGGTTCCCACCGTCTTTAAGTTTTTGACAGAAAAATAAGTTAGATTTCAATTATAGAGAAAAGAGGATGTAATGAAAAAAAGTTTATTGCTGGTATTAATAATCGGGCTGACCATGATGTTCACCTTTTGTGGGAAAGAAGCGGAAGTATCACCTGAAAGATTTAAGGTCTTGGTAGATACAGTAGGTCAGGAACTTGAATATGATGTCTGGATGGACCTCACCTATGAGTTGAGCAAAAATTATCCTGAGGAATATGCTGCAGGTATGGCAATGGTTCGCTCTGCAGAACGTGCCGTCATGGAACGCGATGAAGACCGTTTTGTGAAAATATTTGATTTATTGAAAAACTACCCTGACAATGGTGCTCTGGAGGTTACTGATCAGATTGCATTTGGTAATCGATTGGCCTGGGTCATGTCTGACCAGATGCTGCTTTTTAACGAAGCTCCTGCTGTGATGGAATATACAATAGAGAAATTTAGAGCAGAGGAGGAGGGACTGAAGTGGCAGGATGAATTGGGAGCAATGATCTTCGATACCCAAGCCAATATTTATGAGAAGCAGGATGAGACTGAAAAAGCCCTTGAAGCCTATGGCGTGGCCCTTGAGTACCTAGAGCAACCTGAAACTTTATTGCGCCGCGGACTCATTTTTGAAGCTCAGGAAAACTTTGCAAGTGCGCTGGAGGATTATATTGCTGCTCTGCAGCTGTCCCCAGGCAAGGCCCTGATTAATCAAAAAGTGGTAGAGATGTATACAAAACTCAATCCTGGAAAAGATTCACAGCCCTTCATGCGCGATCTCCACACCAGTCTTGATGAACGCCGCAAAGAGGAAGTTCTCTCTGAAGTTTTTAATATCGATACCCCTGAATTCCAAATGACTGATTTTAGTGGAAGATCTTTAAACAATGCCAACATGTTTGGCAAAGTGGTCTTTGTGGACTTCTGGGCTACCTGGTGTAATCCCTGTCGTCGAGAATTACCTGAATTTCAGGCCTTCTATGAACTCTACAAAGATGACCCACGTGTTGTGTTTGTTGCTGCATCCACAGACCAGGAAAAACAAAAGGTTCAGCCTTATATTGATGAAATGAAATTTACTTTTCCCGTGGCATATGCTGGAGATACTGCTACAAAATTTGGGGTGGAAGGTATCCCAAGTCTGTTTATAATAGGACCACAAGGAAAAATCCGTTACAAGATCGTGGGATTTGATCCAGACAAAGACTTTGTCAGAGAGATGACATGGCGTCTGGAGAGTTTGCTTGATAGTTAAACTATTAGTGGAGGAAAGTGGTATGAATCGGAAGTTCTTATTGGCAATCATGATATTCTCAATGGTTTTCGCCTATGGCCAGGAAGCTAAAACAGGTTGGGGCTTTGGCGGCGTACCTGCCGTTGCCTATAATTCAGATACTGGATTTTTATATGGAATTGTTTTTGAAGCATACAACTACGGTGATGGATCTCGCTATCCTGATTATGATTACACAATCAAGCCTACCTGGACCAGAACCACCAAGGGCAGTGGAGAGAACACCCTCTTTTTCGATTCCAAATCCCTACTACCTAATGATATCAGAGTGACAGCCTACGCAGGATACCTTACGGAGCAGGCTTTACCGTTCTATGGATTCAATGGTTATGAAGCGAATTACACTCCTGGATTTGAAGCTTCAGATTCAAACAACTATGTTACCAGGATGTACTATCGACATGAGCGCAATACTCTGCGTTTATCAGCCGATTTTCAAAAGAGTGTTGTCAATGAGAATATCCGCGTCATTGCAGGGTTTGGATATATCGATACAAAGGTGGACACGGTGGATGAGGCAGGATTGAATGAGGGTAAAGATGATGATCTCCTACCCCTGGATTCCCTCACTCTTTACGATGATTATGTCTTTAAGAAATATATCAGGGATGAAGAGAAACATGGTGGTGTGACTAATTTCATTAAACTGGGTCTTGTATATGATACCCGAGATAATGAGCCAAATCCCATGAGTGGCATCTGGACCGAAGCGCTGCTCACCACTTATCCTGGCTTTATGGGAAGTGATTTTCCATTCACAACACTCACAGCCACGCACAGACAATACTTCACGTTAATTGAGAATGACTTGTCATTTGCCTACCGCTTGGGCTATCAGCAACAGATAGGGGAGGCCCCCTTCTTCATGCTGCCATGGTATCAGAGTAGCTATAAGATGACCGAAGGTCTGGGTGGATCAAAATCCCTACGTGGTATCCTGAAAAATCGCATTGTTGGAAACGCTATTTTTATGGCCAATATGGAAGCGAGATGGAAGTTCTATAAAACAGTCATTGGCGGGCAAAACCTGTACCTGGCTCTGAATGGCTTCTCTGATTTTGGTCAGGTTCTGACTCCCTACGAGGTTGAAGGTCAAACACTTCCAGTTGCTGCTGAGGAAGGTTTGCATTTATCATTTGGAGGTGGTTTAAGAATCGTGCTCAATGAGAATTTTATTATCGCAGTGGATTATGGTCTGGCTAAGGATGAACAAGATGGCAATTCTGGTCTATACATAGGATTGGGCTACCTGTACTAAACCAAGACAATAATTGACCAAATCATTAGAGGCGTAGTGATGACACTGCGCCTTTTTTTATGAAGTGACTGGTTTGTAATCAGATTCTCTTTTGGAATACAAGCCTTCCTATTAGTTTATCCCCGAACACCTCAACATTTTTTGAATAGAATCTGGATATTTAAGTGCGGGTATTGTGTCAGCTCTTTTAGTGATACCTATCCCATTTACACAACTCAAATATGGGAGTGAAACATGATCAAATTCAGTAAACAACAGCTCAAAATTCCACAGATGAGCAAGCC